>Ga0049117_10000031_pt1 | contig 67259 bp, 57 predicted proteins | sample WorMetHERISLAND1_2_FD_55105 | JGI IMG/M metagenome (GOLD analysis project Ga0049117, IMG submission 55105) | Marine gutless worms symbiont microbial communities from Max Planck institute for Marine Microbiology, Germany - Olavius geniculatus... | ecosystem: Host-associated > Annelida >...
CGCAACGGCGTCCATGGTTCAATCCAGGCCCGCAACGTTGCGTATTCTTTTTGCTCCATGAAGATCGCTTTCCAATCATTATAGCGCAGGGCGGTCAACTCACCCGTATCAGAGAAATAGAAGATTTCACGACGGGGCCCTTCTTTCTCCTGGCCGGTCAGATGGGGCAGGAAATTGCATAACAAAATGTACACCGAGGGTGTTTTTTTTCGGCCAGTGAGCCAACACTATATATTGTGGTGTCGTCTGTTGATAGGGAAATAAAAGATAGATTTGTATATCGCAATAAGAATCTAAAGACCAAAACTTCAATTCAGACTGTTTTTTTGAAAAAGACAAATGTTTGCTACCTGCTATTATGTAATCACGCATATATTTTAAGGTTTCAGATACTCAATAAATATCTTGCGTACTAGATTTCAGGTTTTAGGTTGCTGACAAAAATCGCTGATCACATTTTCTTATCGATCAATTTCTGAAACACTTATAGCAGACAATCTTCGGCTTGCATGGGCCTGCCGCTCAGCTGGGAATGCTAATCCAGCCATTCTCTTTATTCGCGGCGATATATGACTCTAAATCATGGACTTCAAGAAAATTGCTGGTCCTTTGGGATAAGGGTTTGCCGGCGGCTTCACAGATATCCGGGTAGCAGTTCATCGAAGCTGCCGCCCCACTGATATAGTGCGACGATTTACGGTCCTGGGTGGCTATGGTTTGCATGCTATCGGTCCTGAGCATGGACAATTAGTCGTCATTATCAAAAAAGGTACTTCAGGGACTTTCTCAAGTTTTTAAATGTTTAAATATTTTCCCTGTTGACCCGGTTGAATATTTTTTCTATATTTCTACCATCCTTATTCATCAAATATTCTGACGGATTTATACAAGACAACGCAAAACCCGTCCGGGGGAGATTGGGTAAAATGCAGTATGTCTTAAAATAAATAGCCGGGGTGCCTATGCATGGCAGCCTGGCTTTTTATTTGGGGGAAAGGAGGGCTGACGATTGAGCATTAATGTAACAATGCCGAAGCTGGGCATGACGATGAAAACGGGCAAAGTCTCAAAGTGGTACAAAAAAGAAGGGGACAGCGTAGACAAAGGAGAAGATTTTTTTGAAGTTGAGACGGAGAAAATCACCAACAAGATAGAATCCCCGGCGACCGGAATACTGTTTCAAATCGTGGTTCCGGAAGGAGCGACCGTACCGGTAGGGACGATATTGGCCGTTATTGCCCAGGCCGGGGAGCAGCCCGAACGGATCGAAGGCCTCCAGGCCGGCGAAGTGGTTGAAATGGACGTGGAGGCAAAAAAGCCCCAGGCTTATAGTGCAGAATCCGGGCCGTTAGAAAAAAAGCGCATATTGTCAACCCCATCCGCCCGCCGCCTCGCAAAAGAGCTGGGTGTTGACTTGGCATCGGTCAGGGGCACCGGACCGGATGGAAAAATAAAAGAGGCGGATGTCCTCAAATTTCACGAAGAAGGACCGCCCGCGCCCAAAATCACCCCCCTGGCCGCCGAAATCGCTAAACAACATTCCCTGGACATCTCTACAATCACCGGAACCGGAGAAAATGGTAAAATCACCCGGCACGATGTCGAGCGCGCCCTGACGGCGGCAAACGCTGTCCCCTTCAAAACGCCTTCCCAGGTCAAAGTAATCCCTTTTGAAGGAATGCGAAAATCGATCGCCGACAATATGCATGCCAGCTTGCAAAACACGGCCCAGCTCACCACCTTCACCGAAGTGGACGTCACCGAAATGGTGCGTTTCAGAGAGCTTGTTCGGGAAGAATATAAAAGGGAAGATTCCGTAAAAATTTCTTACAATGATATCATCGCCATGGCAACCGCGAAGGCCTTGATGCGCCATCCCATCATGAACTCCACCCTGGTTGGCGAAGAAATCCTGGTCCATGACACGGTTCATCTGGGAATCGCGGTGGCCTTGTCCGAGGGGCTCATCGTACCGAAGCTGAGACATGCAGAAAAAAAGAGTCTATTGCAAATCGCTAAAGAAACAAGGTTGCTGGCCCAAAAAGCCCGCGATGGCGGCCTGGTGATCGAGGAGGTTACCGACGGCACGTTTACCATCAGCAACGTCAGCATGCTGGGCATAGATGGATTCACACCCGTGCTCAACCCGCCGGAAACGGGAATTCTGGGCGTAGGCCGGGTGATCCAAAAGCCGGCCGTATTTGAGGGCGAGATCGCCATTCGCCATATGATGACCCTGAGCCTGACATTTGACCACCGGGTCGTTGATGGCGCTCCGGCCATGACTTTTCTCCAGACTTTGGCACGCTATCTGGAACAGCCGCTGCTGCTGACAACCTGACAGCACCAGATTTGGCGAAGATTCGAGTCCCGAGGACCTGGCTTTGATTTCACCAAGAGAGGAGGAGTTTACCTTAGATACCAGGTGGAATGATGGAATAATGGAACAATGGAATATTGGGTATCAAAAACGGATAATGGTCTGAGTTTATTTTTAGATCCGCGTCACCACTATGAAAACAGATCAAAGTTCTTAAAAACCATTATTCCAACATTCCAGTATTCCATCATTCCGCTATGCAGAACCACGGTACAGCCGTTTCTCTCTGGCCCGGCGCAGAGGAATAGTATTTCATTTTCAGATCAAGAGCGAGGTACGAACGATGTATGACATAGCTGTAATCGGCGGCGGGTCAGGCGGTTATGCGGCTGCGATTCGCGCGTCCCAGTTGGGGGCAACTGTCGTATTGGCCGAGTGTGATGAGACCGGCGGCACGTGTGTGAACAGGGGATGCATCCCCAGCAAGGTTTGGCTGAGGGCGGCAGATTTGCTTCATCGTCTTAAGACCGGTGAAGAGTTCGGTATCAAGGCATCCCTTGAAGAAATCGATTTCAACGGGATCGTGGCCAGAAAAGCCGGCGTATCAGCTGAAATCCGCACAGGCATGGAAGCGCTTTTGCAAAACAATTCCGTTGAGGTTGTCAAAGGGCGTGCTGAGATAAAAAATCCGCAGCAAGTGGCGGTGGATGGTCGTATGATTGAAACGAAAAAGATAATTGTTGCTAGCGGCAGTTCGTTAGGCGCACCGCAGATCGCGGGACTGGAAAAAGCCGCTATGACCACGGATGAAGTGTTCGAAATGACGTCCGTGCCCGCCTCGATTCTGGTTTGCGGTTCCGGTTATATCGAAGTCGAGATGGCTTTTTTGCTGAATGCCTTCGGCTGCAGGGTCTTCATGGCGGCCGAATCGGCAAGAATTTTAGCTGAAGAAGATTCTGACACAAGCCAGAGAATTGCCCAGGTGTTAAGGGAAAAAGGCGTGGAAATATTTACGCGCACGTCGCTTGAGTCCGTCGAAACCACCGGCAAAGAAACGACCTGCAACCTGGCCGGCCCCAAAGCTCGCAGCGTCTCGGTGGAAAAAATCCTCGTATCCGCCAGGGAGCCGAATACCTCTGACCTGGGCTTGAAAGAGCTCGGGGTCGCATTGAATAAAGATAAAGGCATCCGCACCAACGGCCTGCTGGAGACTTCAGTGGAAGGAATTTATGCCATTGGCGATGCAACCGGCGGCTGGATGCTCAGCCACAAGGCTTCGTCTATGGCTGTTTTTGCCGCTGAAAATGCCATGGGCGCGAACAACCACTATCCATTTCATCTGATTCCCCGCTGCCTGTGGACCCTGCCTGAGATGGGTACGGTGGGGCTTTCCGAAGAAGAAGCCGAGAAAAAAGGGTATGATGTGGAAACCGGCGTTTTTCCGTATGCCGTCAACGGGCTGGCCATGGTTCGCGATCAGGTCGATGGTGCCGCTAAAATTGTTTCGGATGCCCGCTATGGCGAGATTTTAGGCGTGCACATCGTGGGTTCCAATGCCACTGAAATCATCGCTGAAGCGGTAACCGCCATGCAACTGGAAGCCACGGTTCGGGAACTGGCCCGCAGCATCCGTGTCCATCCTACGTTTTCGGAAGCGGTGGTCGACGCCTATCGGGATGCCGGCAATTGGGCACTTTACTTGCCCCGGGGGGTGTGAGCGCTCCCTTCGCTGAGCGGGAGGCCTCAGGAAGCCCCATATAAGGAGGCAAGATCACCGGGGCAAGGATTTAAATCCGAAATCCGAAGCACGAAATTCGAGTTTCGTATTTTTTCAAGCGTCATTCGTCTCTCACCAGACAGGTAGAACCTTTTTGGGTCCAACAATAGAAGTGGTGGTTTAATGCTGGAATTAGGCTATGTCGACAGGTAAAATGTCGCAGATTCAAATCATCGATTGGGGACTGCTTGACTACGGCCGGGCCCTTGCCCGTCAGCATCAAATGGTTGCCGATCGGATAGAAGGCCGCAGTCCGGACCGCCTGGTGCTGGTAGAGCATCCACCGGTGGTAACCATCGGCCGCAGCGGAAGCCTTAAAGATCTGCGCATTGCGACTAAAGCCCTGGATCAAAAGGGCGTTGACCTGCACCGGGTAGACCGGGGCGGCCGGGCCACGTTTCATGGGCCCGGTCAACTGGTGGTTTATCTCATCGTTAAAATCGGCGACAACGATCTGCATGCATTTTTGAAACGGCTGCTCGATACTGTTGCCGAAGTGCTGCAAAGCTACGGGCTGGCTACTGAATTCAAAAAGGGAAAACCGGGCGTGTGGGTTAACGGGGCCAAGATCGCCAGCGTCGGGCTGGCGGTGCGCAATTCGGTCACCTACCATGGGATGGCCCTAAATGTGTGTACCGACCCCGGATGGTTCGATCTGATCATTCCCTGCGGCCAGCCGGGTGAGAAAATTACTTCCATGGATCATGAGATGGGCGTTGCTGTGGATATATCGGATGTGAAAAAGCGATTTGCTGCTGGTTTTTGCAGCCGGCACCGCTTTGCCGCGGGTGAGCAATTAAAGGGCGGATCCAGTAGGCGTCCGCCATGGCTGGTGTCAGCCGCAACCGATCGCGGGGCTGTCGAACGGATGGCCACGCGACTCCAGCGTTTACAGCTCGCCACCGTCTGCCAGAGCGCCCGATGCCCCAACCAGGTAGAATGCTTTGGGCGGGGCACCGCCACATTCATGATCCTGGGGACCCGCTGCACCCGCCGCTGCCGGTTTTGTGCCGTAGACAAGGACGTACCCCATGCTCCGGATGTCGAAGAGCCCAAACGGGTTGCCCGGGCAGTCCGGCAGCTGGGGTTAGACCATACGGTAGTCACCTCAGTGACCCGCGATGATTTGCCCGACGGCGGCGGCGGGCATTTTGCCGGGACCATTCAGCAAATCCGCCGCCAATGTCCCGACGTGTCTGTGGAAGTATTGGTGCCGGATTTCGGGGGTTCCATCCCGGCCCTGGACACGATTTGTGCCGCCCGGCCGGAGGTGTTCAATCATAATCTTGAAACCGTACCGCGACTATATGCCGGGGTTCGGCCGCAGGCCGACTACCGGCGCTCGTTGGGTCTTTTGTCATACGCCGCAAGCCGGGGGCTGATGACAAAATCGGGGCTGATGCTCGGTCTTGGCGAAACCGAAAACGAGATCAAAAAAACCCTGCTCGATCTAAAACATGCCGGCTGTCGAATGCTCACACTAGGACAGTATTTGCCGCCGTCCAAAGACCATGTACCGGTGGCGCGCTATATCCGGCCGCAGGAATTCGAAATGTGGGCCGAAGCGGCCCGCGGCATGGGGTTTGCAGCCGTGGCTTCCGGCCCGCTGGTAAGAAGTTCGTATCGGGCCAAAGAGATGACAAGTCCAAGCAACAATCAAATCAGAAAGGTAAGCTGATGGGCACCAAACGTTTTATCGTTGAGATCGGCACCGGGGCGGACCTGCATGGGGAAGACGTGACCAAGGCGGCTTGCCGGGCAGTCAAAGACGCCGTTTCCAGAAGCTGTCTGTGCGGTTTGGTGGAAATTCTGGGGATCGAGGATCTGAAAGCCATCGAAGTGGATATTTTGGTGGCCTGCCCGAAACCGGACCAGGTGGATCTGGAGCAGGTAAAAGCCACGGTTCCCATCGGTCAAAAAGCCGCTCGCGCCGTGGCAGGGGGGATGACCGCCAAAGGGCTTTGCGTGCCCAATTTCGCTCCCAACTGCGATCAGATCGTCGTGGCCAACGCGGCAGTGACGGTTTTCACACGAATGAAGTAAAGAATCCGAGCCCAGAGAACCCGGTTTTGGTCCACCCCAAGGTGTGATGAAGGTCTCAAAATTCACCAGTAGTGTTCAGGTTTCAGGTGTCGGGTGTCAGGTGTCAGCAACCGAAGTCGACCCGCTGGATGGGAATCGCTCATGATTTTTGTTTCACCGCTGTTGACTTTCAGCCTCAACCCATTCCGGGTTCTGAACTCAGGATTCGTTTTTTACTGACACCTGACACCTGAAACCATAAAGAACTTGGGCAGATTGGATAGCCGAGTGTCGCTGACCTGGCGCGGAGGACCAGATTTTCTGGGATAAAGTAAACCCATTATTTGCGAAAGGAGGGATAGCCCGGGACAGAAAAATGGTTGGTATTTTTTGAAACCCTAAATGAACGAAAAGCGCTCATTTAGGCGTTACTTGTTATTTGATATTCGTTATTGGAATTGGTTAAGAGCCCAATTTTATATTTCCACCATCAGTGAGATATAAAAACAGATTTCATTCCTTTTAAACCATTAACCAATAACCAATAACGAATAACTCCCAATTGGTTTTTAACTCAATTGGGGTGAAGCTTCTTTTGTCAACCTTATAAAAAAGGAGGAAAGCCATGGACCTGACCAACGAACAACTCATTCAGATGTATGTCACCATGAGCAAAATTCGATCCTTTGAAATGCGGGTTGCCGAGCTGTTTGCAGCCGGCAAAATTCCCGGTTTCGTCCATCTGTATGTCGGCGAAGAAGCTGTTGCCACCGGCGTTTGTGCGAATCTGACCGATAAGGATTACATCACCAGCACCCACCGTGGCCACGGCCATCTCATTGCCAAGGGCGGCGACATCAAGCAGATGATGGCTGAACTGTTCGGCAAAAAAACCGGCTACTGCAAAGGCAAGGGCGGCTCCATGCACATCGCCGATCTTGACCTTGGCATTATGGGAGCCAACGGTATTGTGGGCGGCGGACCGCCCCTGGCCGCCGGGGCCGGGCTGGCCTGCCAGTATCTGGAAACCGACAGCGTCGCGGTCTGCTTTTTCGGTGACGGCGCCTCCAATCAGGGAACCACCCATGAGGCCATGAACCTGGCCACCTGCTGGAAGCTGCCGGTGGTGTTCATCAATGAAAACAACATGTACGGCATCTCTTCCTGTACACTCAACTCCATGTGTGTTCCCAATGTGGCCGACCGCGCAGCAGGTTACGATATGCCCGGCGTTGTGGTGGACGGCAACGATGTCATGGCAGTCCATGAAGCGGCCGCCGAAGCCATCGGCCGGGCCCGCCAGGGCAAAGGGCCGTCGCTGGTTGAATGCAAAACCTATCGCCACCGGGGGCATTTTGAAGGTGATCCCTGCGACTATCGCGATGATGCGGAGCTTGAAGAGTGGAAGGAAAAAGATCCGATTCCGCGGCTGGAAAAAAAGCTGCTGGAGATGGAATTGCTGACAGGCAGCAAGATTGAAGAGATTACCAGTACCCTTCAAAAAGAACTGGCCGACGCCGAACAATTTGCCGAAGACAGCCCGTACCCCGACGTTTCCAAACTCACGGAAGATGTATATACCTAACCCCTCAGCGGTTCAACATCGATATAAAAACGAAACCCAAAAGGAGGATTGAAAAATGCCGAATATGAATTTTTCGCAAGCGTTAAACGACGCCCTAAAGGTTGAGATGACGCGAGATCCCAATATTTATGTTGCCGGTGAGGACGTTGGAGTTTATGGTGGAATTTTCGGTGTAACGGCCGGGCTGCTGGACCAGTTTGGCGACAAGCGGGTCAAGGACACTCCCATAACCGAGAGTGCGATCGTCGGGACAGCAGTGGGTGCCGCAACCGTCGGTCTCAGGCCGGTGATTGAATTGATGTTCGTCGACTTTATCGGTGTCGCCCTGGACCAGCTCTATAATCAGGCCGGCAAGATGAAATATATGTTCGGCGGCAAGGCCAAGATCCCCATGGTTATGCGCACCTCGTGCGGCGCCGGGATCGGGGCGGCGGCCCAGCATTCCCAGTGCCTGGAAGCACTGTTCATGCATCTACCCGGGCTGAAAGTGGTCATGCCCAGCACGCCCTATGACGCCAAGGGGCTTTTGATCGAATCGATTCGCGACGACAATCCGGTGGTTTTCCTGGAGCACAAAATGCTCTACGCTGTCGAAGGGGAGGTTCCCGACGGGGATTACTCCATCACCTTCGGCCAGGCCGATATCAAGCGCGAAGGGCAGGATGTTACGGTTGTGGCCACGGCCAACATGGTTCATACCGCGTTAAGCGCGGCCGAAAAGCTTGCCGCCGATGGAATCAGTGTCGAGGTTTTGGACCCGCGTACGCTCTACCCGCTGGACGAAGCGGGCATTATCGAATCCGTTAAAAAGACCCACCGGCTGGTGATCGTGCATGAAGAAGTTAAATTTGCCGGATCGGGGGCTGAAATTGCCGCCCTGGTGGCTGAAAAAGCCTTTGACTACCTGGATGCGCCGATTTTGCGCGTGGGGGCACCTTATTGCCCGGTTCCTTTTTCACCGCCCTTGGAGCAGGCGTTTATACCGGGCGAGCAGCAGATCATTGATGCCGTTAAAAAAGCAATGGCCTAGTAGCGACGGATGGGTGCAAATCACAACTGTTAACAATTGGCAGTCATTAATAGCTTATCACCGGAAGTTGAAGATCAGGTTTCGGGTGTCAGGTTTCGGGTGTCAGCCCAGCCGCCGGCCCCAAAAAAGGCCGGTCTAATCGAAAAAAAACTTTGTAGTTTTATATCGGCTTTTTTGGATTGTGGGAGCGGTTTTTAACCGCGATTTCCCCGGTGCGGGTAATCGAATCGTGGCCGGCCTGCGACGAGCTCAGTCGAGTCGAGGCCACTCCCACCAACCACTAACATCTACCTAAATGATCTTTAATTTTATGAAGTTTCATACAAACGCGGCCTTTGGCCGCGAGCGTCCAGTCTGATCTGAAAAGAAACTTTGGCAAATCAACATAGTTTCCTATAAACTCATTTGCCATTTCGTCCTCGCGCTCGTGCTCGTCCTCGAAGCTTTTGAGCCCTTCAGTATCGTGTACGAGGACGAGTACGACGACGAGCACGATTAAAATACCCTGTTTAGGCGTTAATATTAGGTGTCGTTTCATAAGAGCACGGCCTCTGGCCAAAAAAAAATGGCCAGTCAGATCAAAGAAAAGAAACTAATGAACGTCGAACATCGAACGTCCAACATCGAACATCGAATAATGTATTCTGTCTATTTTATTAAAAAGACTGAGCAAAGCGATTCCACACTTCGACATTCTGCGGTTCGATATTTGATATTCTGCGGTTCGATTTTAATGTAGTTTCAAAAGAGGTTTCAGGTGTCTGGAGAGGGGAACCAAAGGGCACAAACCCAAAACCTGAACACCGGCACCTGATACCAATTGAAAAGGTGGCAGATAGATCCCTAACTGTCGGGGCTTGCCTCCGGTAGCTGCGATATGTCTTAATCCGCTGCAACCCGGTAAAAACTCTCGTTGATTTTTGCACCCCAATCGGCCACGCAAAAAGAGGAAAGGTCGGACGTATGTCACTGGTCGGCATTATCGCCAATCCAGCTTCCGGTACGGATATTCGCAGGCTGGTTGCTTATGGCAGTATTTTTAATAATCAGGAAAAGGTCAGAATCGTGCGGCGGATTCTGCTCGGCCTGGAGGCCGCCGGCGTGAAACAGATCAGCTACATGCCCGACTATTACGGCATCGTCGACCGGGCCCTCGATAGCCTGAAAACCGGTATGGATATCTCAGCGTTGGTCTTTAAAACCAAGGCAGATCAAAGAGACTCCAGACAGGCTGCCGAGATGCTGATGGAATGCGGCGCCGGCTGCATTGTCACACTCGGCGGTGATGGTACCAATCGCGTCGTTTCCAAGGGCACCTGCCGGGTTCCTATTCTTCCGGTCTCAACGGGAACCAACAACGTATTCCCTTACATGATAGAAGGCACGATTGCCGGTCTTGCCGCCGGGCTGATCGCCACCGGCAAAGTTACCCGCAAGCAGGGAACGTCTACTTCCACCCGGCTTGAAGTCCTGGTCGAGGGGCAGACCGTTGATACGGCCCTGGTCGATGCCGTGGTATGTGACGATATGTTTATCGGCTCCCGGGCCGTGTGGAAAATGGATAAGATCAGACAAGTTTTTTTAAACCGCTGCAGCCCGGCAACCATCGGCTTTTCCTCCATCGGCGGGATGCTGCGCCCCATCGCCGCGGCCGAGCCCTGCGGCATGCATCTGAAATTTGGCGGCAATGGAAAACCGGTGACGGCGCCCATCGCCCCCGGGGTTATTGAAACCGTATTGGTGGAAACCTTGCAGCTGATGGCACCCGACGAACCAGCGGATATCATTTTCAACCCCTGCATATTGGCGCTGGACGGTGAACGCGAAATAGAAATCAAAAAAGGACAGCATGCCTCAATCCGTCTGGCCACAGACGGCCCTATGGTTGTGGATGTGGACCGCACCATGGCATTGTGCAGTGCACAATGAGCGGAAAAAAAGAACGCGGCGTGAGCCGCACAACTAAGGTGTAAAGGAGGGAGAAGTATGGCAGATTTATGGAAATGCGGGGCGGGTGAACTCGCCGAAATGATTCGCACAGGCAAGACTTCATCCCTGGAAGTAATCGAGGCGCATCTGGCCCGGATCGATGCTGTCAACGGGGCTTTGAACGCCATGGTGAAAGTGCTGGATGAGCAGGCTCTGGCCCGTGCATCGGAGATTGATGCCGCGCTTGCAAAAGGAGAAACGCTTGGCTCACTGGCCGGGGTGCCGTTTACAATCAAAGAAAACATCGATGTTGCCGGGTTACCGACAACTAATGGCGTCGCGGGGCTGGCCGAGGCCGTTGCGCCGTCTGATGCTCCGGTGGTCGAACGCATGCGGGCCGCAGATGGAGTGGCGATCGGCCGAACCAACCTGCCGGACATGGGTCTTCGCGTTCACACGGATAATGACTTGCACGGGCTGACTCGCAATCCGTGGAATCCGGGGCACACCGCTGGTGGGAGCTCCGGTGGAGAAGCTGCCTGTTTGGCCGCGGGGATGTCACCGATCGGGCTTGGCAACGACGTGGGCGGGTCGTTACGCAATCCAGCGTCATGTTGCGGAATAGCGTCGATAAAGCCAACTATGGGCCGGGTTCCGCACGCCAATGTTATTCCCATGGAAGATGAGGCGGTCGTGTTCCAGCACATGGTCGCTGAGGGGCCGATGGCACGCCGTGTCGCCGATGTGCGCCTTGGCTTGTCGATTTTGGCAGGCGGACATGTGCGTGACCCCAGAACCATTCCAATGCCGCTCGAACCGCCGAGGCCGACCGTCAAACGAGTGGCCCTGCTGCCGGATCCACCGGCAGGGCAGACCGATTCACGTATCGCTGCAGTAACGCGGGCAGCCGGCCAGGCTTTGGAAAAATTCGGATATACCGTTGATGAGGTCGAACCGCCTCGCTACGAAGAGGTCATTGCGGTCTGGGCCAGCCTGATCATGGCTGACATCCGGAGCGCTCTGCCGCTGCTGGAACCTCTCATGAGCGACAACGCCAACCAATTTCTGAAATTTGCCGATGAAAGCAACGACCCCACTACCATGGATACCTACGCTCAGGCCTGGATGCAACGCAACTCGCTCCAGAGGGCCTGGGGGCAGTTCTTCACCGAGTGGGACGCTGTGCTGTCGCCGACTTGGACGCAGCTGCCATTCGAGCATGGATACGATATCAGTTCGGCTTCGGCAGCCGAGAACGTCCTCGAGCTCATTCGTCCGGTCATGCCGGGCAATGCCTTGGGCCTGCCGTCGGCGGCTGTGCCGGCAGGTGTGGTGGACGGATTGCCTGTCGGCGTGCTGGTAACCGGCGCCATGTGGCATGATCTAACCTGCCTGGATATAGCTGAGAAGATAGAAACAGCCGAGCTTTTTCCGAAAACGCCGATTGACCCGGTGACTTGAGCCCGGAATGGCTTGTGTCAACTGTTTTTGGATACATGAAAATCAATCTGGCACCGATCGGATTTTTACTCAAGGGGTAGCTCAGGCATCGTCGGTACAGCCTACGCAGGGCGACGCCATCCGGCGGTATTAAAATGATCCGAAACGTATTTTCCCGGTGGTACGAGGGTGTCGAACCAGTCCAAGTCTTCAGATGATAGATGGATATCCTGGGCGGAGACCAGATCATCCAGGTGCTCAGGGGTGCGCGGGCCAATGATAACCGAGCTGATAGCCGGTTGATGTAATATCCATGATACGGAAAGCGCGGTGGGTGACATTTCTTTTCCTTTGGTCCAGTCCATCACTTGGCGGGCGATATCGATACCCGCGTCGGTGATGCGCTCCGCATAGATGCCCTTCTGCGCCGCCCGGCTGTCCCCGGGCAAGTTATTGGCTGTTCTGTACCTGCCGGCGAGCACTCCCTGGGCAAGGGGCGACCAGGTGATGATACCCAGATCGTAATCCCGACACATTGGAACGATCTCGTTTTCGATTCTCCGGTCTAGGAGATTGTACGGCGGTTGCTCACTGACGAACTTGGGATACCCCTTCCGATCGGCGATGTGCAGCGCTTCAACCGTGCGCCATGCCGGATGAGTGGAGCAGGCAATGTACCGGATGTAACCGCGGTCCACCAGGTAGTGCAACGCGCTCAATGTCTCTTCCTGGGGAGTATTCCAGTCAGTACGGTGAAGAAAGAAAATATCGATATATTCCGTCTGCAATCGCTTGAGGCTCGCCAGACAACTGTTAATTAGGTTGTGACGGTTGTTGCCGCAGTCGTTGGGCTGCCCGCTGGTGGGCAGAAACGCCTTGGACGTCAACAGAACGTCCTGACGTTTTCCATTACCTTTCAGGGCCTTGCCCAGGATTTGCTCACTCCTGCCTTCCGCGTATACATTGGCACAGTCCAGCAGGTTGATGCCGTAGTCCAGGGCCTGGTCGATCATGTGAAAAGAAATGGCTTCGCTGGTGGGACCGCCGAAATTCATGGTTCCTAATGTCAACTCAGAGACCATCAGGCCGGAACGTCCCAAACGTCTGTATCGCATGCCACTGTTTCCTTTATTTTCTGAACCGGTGCTCTCTGAAGTCATATGAAAAAAACATAGGGGTCGCGTCTTCATTCTTCACTCTATGTAAAAAATGAAGACGCAACCCCGTTGTTTTTTCAGTCACCTGATCCCCATAAATCAACCGGCAAAAAAGCAGCGAACCCAATGATCTGATTCAATTTCCCGCCATTCAGGTTCTGCCTCCCGGCAGATATCCTGTGCTCGGGTACAACGGGGTTCGAAGCGACAGCCCGGGGGTGGATGAATCGGGCTCGGTACATCTCCCTGAAGGAGAAACCTCTCCCTGGCCCCCTTTGGATCGGCAACGGGCGTGGCCGCCTGAAGCGCGATGGTGTAAGGATGAAGCGGTTGGCGGTATATTGTCTTGCTGGCGGCCAATTCAACCAATCGTCCCAGGTACATCACCGCGACACGATCGCTAATGTATCTTACCAGATTGAGGTCATGGGATATGAAGAGATAGGTTAGATGATGCCGTTCCTGAAGATCTCGAAAAAGGTTGATGACCTGGGCCTGGATGGACACGTCTAAAGCCGAGACCGGCTCGTCACAGAGAACGAACTTTGGATTCAGTGCCAAGGCGCGGGCGACACAAATCCTCTGCCTCTGGCCACCCGAGAATTGGTGTGGATAGCGGCTTAGATGTTCGGATTTTAGTCCGACCTCCTCAATCAGACGAAGTACTTTTTTTCGGCGTTCAGCTTGAGACCCATGCTGGTGGATAATCAGGGGGTCTTCGATGATACGGCCCACGGTTTTGCGGGGATTGAGGGATGAATAGGGGTCTTGAAAGACAATTTGCGCTTGACGCCGCAATTTTTTAAGGCCCTGCCGGTCCAAAGCCTGAAGGTCTTCTCCCTCAAAATAAACCCGCCCCTCTGTGGGATCCTCAAGCCTGAGAACCTGTCTTCCCAGCGTAGACTTGCCGCATCCGCTCTCTCCGACCAGGCCGAACGTTTCCCCTTGAAATATTTCCAGATCGACGCCGTCCACAGCCCTCAAGGTATCAAGATCGCGATTAAACATCCCGGCTCGCCGGATAATGTAATGCTTCTTGAGGTTTTCTACCAATACCGTCGGAGTTTTTAACATATTAAGCCGCTCCATTTACCGCGTGGAGCCAGCATCGGCTGCGATGTCCTGCTGCCACCTTCAAAAGGGGGGGCTCTTCATTGATACAACGCTCATGCACATGAAGACAGCGGTTGTTGAATCGGCAACCCTGCGGTGGACTGTAAGGATTCGGAACGACGCCGGGAATCGCGTCAAGCCTTGGTCGATCATCATCCGGTCGAGGTATCGATTTCATCAGTCCAATGGTATAGGGATGACAAGGGTTTTCGAAGAGACTGTTCACATCGGCAAACTCCACCACCCTGCCGGCGTACATGACGATGACTTGCTCCGCGTTTTCGGCGATGACGGCTTGATCATGGGTGATGAGAATAATTGAGGTTCCGATCTTCTCCCGCAGGTTCTGCATCAGGCCCAAAATCTGGGCTTGAATAGTCACATCCAATGCTGTGGTGGGTTCATCGGCTATCATGAGGCCCGGATTGCAGCTCAAGGCCATGGCGATCATCGCCCGTTGGCGCATACCGCCGCTCATTTGGTGCGGGTAATCGTGGATGCGCTTTTCTGCTGCGGGAATCCGAACCAAAGACAGCATTTCAACGGCCCGGTCCCAGGCATCCTTGCGTGACAGTCCCAGGTGGATCCTGATTGCCTCTGAGATTTGATCCCCTATCTTGAAGACCGGATTTAAGGAGGTCATGGGCTCTTGGAAAATCATGGATATTTGATTCCCCCTGATCTTCCGCATTTCCCGCATGTGCAATTTCAACAAGTCGAAATTATTAAAATAGATACTGCCGGAGACGATTCGTCCCGGGGGCCACGATATCAGCCTCATAATCGAAAGTGCCGTGACACTCTTGCCGCACCCCGATTCACCCACAATCCCAAGAACACGGCCTTTGGCGACGGCAAAGTCGACACCGTCAACCGCCTTGGCCACCCCCATTTCCGAATAGAAAAAGGTCTGGAGGTTTTCCACTTTTAGCAATTCCGGAGCCATGTCTGATTGATCTGAAGCCATGCTATAGGGTTTTATAAATTCTTCAGTCTTGGATCGAAAGAATCGCGGATCCAGTCCCCAAAAAAGTTGATTCCCAGAACCGTCAATAAGATTGCCAGACCGGGCAGGGTTGGCACCCACCAGGCATACGAGAGATAATCCCTGCCGTCAGCCACCATCCCACCCCATGAAGGTACGGGTGGCTGAACCCCCAGTCCTAAGAATGACAGCGCGGCTTCGGCCAGAATCATCTGCCCCACCTCTAAAGTCCCCAGAATGAGAAGGGGAACCACTATGTTGGGAGCGACATCGGAAAACATCACTCTCATCTTACCCGCGCCCAGGGCCACTGCTGCCGTGATAAATTCGTTTTCCTTTACGACCATTGTCTGAGCCCTTGCAATCCGAGCATATCTGACCCAGCCGGTAATCACGAGGACAATAATAATGTTCTTAAGCCCGGGTTGCAGAACGGCCATGATGACAAGGGCCAGGACCAGAAAAGGTATCGCCATCTGGATATCAACGATTCGCATGATGAGGCTGTCAGCCTTTCCCCCGAAAAAACCGGCAAAAATACCAAGAAGCGCTCCCAAAAGTCCGGCGCCGAGAACGGAAGCCAGGCTAACCACTAAGGAAATACGGCTACCGTAGATGATGCGGCTTAAGATGTCCCGGCCAAGCGCATCCGTTCCAAGCGGATAAGGAGACTGATCATCCAAAAATGAAGGCGCCATAAGCCGTTTGGCGACATTCTGATTGTAAGGACTTACCGGGGCAATGTAGGGTGCAAACAGAGCGGTAATGACGATGCCCAGAATAATAATGATTCCAATCAATGCCTTCGGCGTCTTCAATATCTTTTTCAGGTAATTATTCATGCTTTAATCTTGGATCCAGGAAGTAGTAGATGACATCGACAAGCAGATTAATCAGAACAATCATGGCGGAGACAACCACCACAAAAGCCTGAACAATCGGGAAATCCCGATTTAGGACGGCCTGAACAGCAAGTCTTGCCATGCCTGGGAAACCGAAGACTTGCTCCGTGATAATGGCGCCGCCCAGCATGGGGCCGATCTGCAGGCCGATGATGGTGACAATCGGGATGGAAGCATTTCTCAGCGCGTGTTTGAGGACGACGATCAGTTCGCTGAGTCCTTTGGCACGGGCTGTGACGATGTAGTTCGTATCCAGAACTTCCAGCAGGCTTGATCGTGTCATTCGAGTTACGAGGCTGGCCGAGAATGCGCCAAGGGTGATGCCGGGCAATATGAGTGCCGAAAAACGGCTGTAACCCGAGGAGGGGAATAAGGGCCATTTTACGGAAAACAGCAGTATCAAGACGATTCCAAGCCAGAAAGAGGGCACCGATTGCCCAAAGAGGGCCAATCCGGAGCTTGAAAGATCCAAAATTGAATTCTTTTTGATGGCGGCCAGGATCCCCAATGGAAGGGCGAATAAGACCATAAAGATGAACGCGACAGCAGTCAGATGAAGTGTTGCGGGCAGTCTCTCCAAAACAATCTCAAGGGCAGGTTGTTCATAGCGCACCGACATGCCTAAATCGCCTTTGACGGCATTGTTGAGGAAGGTAAAATATTGTGCCGGCAATGGGCGATCGAAACCCATTTCATCTCGAACCTGTTGGATCTGCTCCTGGGTCGCTCCGATGGGGACCATGAACATCACCGGATCGCCGGTCAGTCGTATCAGGAAAAATACGACGGTCAGAACACAGAAGACCACCAGCGCGGCCTGCAATAATCTTTTTCCAATATATATCATCGGCTATAATTCGGCGTCTGCGGGTTTCGCCCGGAAGAAAGAAGTGGATCGAATTCGTCCGGGCTGCTCAAGCTGGAACAGCCCGGACCGTGTTGAATCTAAAGCAAGACGTTACTATTTCACCCCAATCGAGTTAAAAAACAATTGGGAGTTATTGGTTATTCGTCAATAGTTTAAAAGGAATGAAATCTATTTTTTAATCTCACCGATGGTAGAAATATAAAATTAGGCGTTTAGCCGCTTCTAATAACGAATAACATATAACACCTAAATGAGGGCTTTTCGCTCATTTAGGGTTTGACATCCAGGCTGAAGAGGTCTACGAGACCGTCCGGACTGGGATTGAAACCCATGAGACGGTTATTGACCCCCCAGACGTCCATAATTTGGTAAAGAAAAATGGCCGGCGGATCATCGTAGCACAGTTCACCGATCTTATGCCACGCGGCGATAGACTTCTCACGATCAGGTTCGGCGGCCGCCGCTTTATAAATTGGATCGAATTCAGCGCTGACATAATTGGAATAAGGTGAGGAAGGCAAGACCATCGCGCCGTAATAGAGTTCGGCCGCCGGCGCCATCCGCCCCCCCCAAAAACCCATGGGAAAGAGTTCCTTGGCAAGCATTTTTTTAAGGAATTGACCCCACTCCATGATCTGCACCTTGGTTTTAATTCCGGCTTCATTCAACTGCCCACCGATGACTTCCGCGACTTCCTTGCCCTTCTGGTATCTTCCCGCTGAGGCCATGATCGTAAATTCGTAATTCTCGGCACCGGCCGCTTTCAGCAGTTCCATGGCCTTCTCGGGATCATGCGGATAAGGCTTTAGGTTCGGGTTGTATCCAAAATATTCCTTGGATAAAATCTGGCCATGCAGTTTGATTCCATTGCCTTTGAGCACATTTTGGGTGATTGAATCCACATCCACGGCATAATTCAACGCTTGTCTGACCCGCTTATCCAGGATTGGAGACTCCTTGGTCATGTTGAACTGGACAAACATGGTACGGAGAGAGGGAACTTTGGCCACGGAGAGATTTTTCGCCCGTTCGATGCGGGGGATTTCCTCGATCAAGACATTGCCAACCAGATCGGCTTCACCGTTCAGTAGGGAAGACATGCGGGTGATGGTCTCGGGAATGGTTTTGTAAACGATGCGGTCAACCTTCGCCCGACCGCCCCAATAATTCTCATTGGGTATCAGCTCAACATATTCGTCTTTGACCCACTTCTCCAATTTGAACGCTCCGGTGCCGATTGGATTTTTTCCAAATTCGACCGGCCCGACTTTTTCGACGTGCTGGGGGGGAACCATGCCCAGACCGACCAAATAGAGGGTCGTGTTCGAGGAGGGACCCGTGGTAACAATATGGACTGTATAAGGGTTGATAACTTTGATCTCTTTGAAGGTCTTGGCGTTTATCTTGTTCGGGGACTTCATTTTCGGATCCAGCACACGCTCCAGAGAGTACTTGACGCTGTTGGCGTCAAATGATTCCCCATTGGTGAATTTGACCCCTTCCCTGAGCTTGAATTCCCAGGTTGTCGGGTCTACCAGCTTCCAAGATGTTGCCAAGCACGGCTTGACTTGCATGGTAGCGTAGTCCATCCGGGTAAGCGGTTCGCAGATTGACAGGTTTATATTCATGACGGTCTGAACCGTGCTCTTATGCGGGTCCAGGGTCTGCGGACCGACGCCTTCGGCGATGGTCACTGTTTTAGCGGCAATGCTGCTTTGGGGTACTATGGCACCTAAAAATATTGCCATAAAGATTGCTGCCCAAAAATGAAAACCTTTCCAGTAAGACGATGACATTCGCATTTTACCCTCCTTTTTTAGCGTACTAAACAGCAGGTTTTCCGTCAGATCTGCAATGCCTGAAGAATCAGGCACCATGCCGGGAAAACCCCCTACAGTACCGGTTGAATTGCGGCTCCCTTCATGACGGCGGCGACGTTGGCGATATCACTGATGTCATCCATCGGGTTGCCCTCAATTGCGATCAGGTCTGCAAACTTGCCTTTCTCAATCGATCCGATCAAATCTTCGAGGCCTACCAATTCCGCTCCCGCGATCGTGCCCGCCTTGAGTGCCGCTTCATTGGAAAACCCGCCCCTGACAAGCGCCTCGAGTTCGGTTTTCGGATCGCCATGATAGGTGTCCCCTCCAATGGCCACCTTGACACCGTGTTTTTTGGCAAGCGCAATTGTTTCCATATAGTGCTCGGCTGCGGCCGTGCATTTTTCCACCATGAACTGTGGCAGATCCGGCAGTTTTCCCGCCGCAACCATAACGCCGTAGGTGACGACAAGGTAGGTCCCTTTCATCACCATTCTTTCCATGTCCGCTTCCGTCAGATAGACCCCATGCTCCAAGGAGTCCATCCCGCACTCGATTGCCGTGCGGCTGGCGGGACCGCCGTAGGCGTGCCCGGCAATCTTCATGCCGCAACGGTGTGCCTCCGTAACCGCTGCGACGATTTCCTCATCGGTATATTCGGGTGCTAAAAGACCGGAACCGGCCGTACCCGCGCCGCCGGTCACCATGATCTTAATGAAGTCGGCGCCGGTCTTTAATTGCGTGCGGATGGCCGTGTGTATTGCATCGACACCGTCCGCTTCCATGCCGATATACCATCCATGTCCACCGGTTCTGGCAATCAACCGGCATGAGGTGACCAATCGAGGACCAACCATCCAGCCTGCTTCAATCGCCTGCTTCCAAGCCATGTCCATGCCGTTCTTTTCACCCATCAACCGCAGCGTGGTAATCCCGGCCCGTAAAATAAGCCTGGCGTTGTGGACGCCCTTAAGAATGTTGATAAAGTCCGATTGATAAGCTTGAGCTTCCTCATTGCCTAAATCGAAGCCGAGATGGTCGTGACAATCGACCAGGCCGGGCATTACCGTATATCCGCTCCAATCCACGATCTCGACACTCTCAGGTGGACGGTACCCCTCAGCGCTTATGACGTCCTCGATTTTGTCCTTTTCAAGAATCACCATCATCTCCTTTTGGATAAACGGGTCCGGCGCTCCGAGCAATCTTCCAGCATGTATAATCTTATCCATTTTTTACCTTTCATGACGAAAGCGGCGATTTTGCCGTGACAAGCCCTGCTCTCGTCTACTTGACTTGCTCGAGGGTTCTACAGGCATCGACTAGATTTTCAATCAACTCCTCAGCGATGATCCGGCCCTTTTCAGCTGTCCCTTGGGTGGCATAGCCGAAGGTCCCCGAATCGGTGCATTGGTCTGTCATCGGCAATCCGTAGTTGACGAGCTGGCTTGTAAGCAGCTCCTCACGAAAAACATATAATCCACGGGGGGAGCGGGGCACCTCATCAATTGCTTTGCTCATGTCAACCTCATCGGGGTTCAGGTACAACGAAAAAGAGGTTTCGAACTCATCCGCGTGCCAGATAATGCCGCTTTCCAGGCACTTGTATCCCTCTTTGATGAGGTCGCCAAGGTAGGTCACCCCCACTAAAACCTCAGGACTGTCAACTTTGAGTTCCTCCCTGACATCTTCGGCAGCCGCATTGCATGCCCCGATATTTCCACCATGTCCAATCAGGATCACGATTTTTTTGAAGCCGTGGTGAACCAGGCTGTGGACATAGTCCTTGAGCACCGCTTTCAAGGTGTCGAGCTTCAGGGTGATGGTACCGGCAAAATTAATGTGATTTGAAGACGTGCCAAACGGCATGAGGGGGGCAACCAGGGTATTTTCAAGTCGTTCGGCGGCCCGGAAACAGACCGCATTGGCATTGAAAGAGTCGGTATCGATATTCAGATGAGGTCCATGCTGTTCGATCGAGGCGACCGGAAGAATCACAACGGTATTGGGATTAATCGCGGCTTTGATCTCCTGCCAGCTCATTTTTTCCATACGATACTTTCTAGACATATTGCCTCCTTATATTAGACACTCCGGCGTATATACGACGCCCGCTTTCATCACTGAGACGACATCTCCTAAAGCATCCGGGGTTTCCAGGGGATTGTCCCTTAACGCAACCAGATCAGCTAATTTGCCCGGTTCTATGCTTCCCAGACGGTCTTCAAGACCGAGCAGCGCAGCGCCATTGATGGTGCCGGCTTGAAAGGCCTCCTCCGGTGAAAAACCCGCTTTGATCAATCCCTTGAACTCAGCTGCAGGATCAGCGTGATAGGTATCGCCTCCAAAGACAACCTTAACACCGCATTTATGAGCCATGGCCAATGTACTTATATAGTGGTCCGCTGCTTTCGCGCAATTTTCCTTCATAAAATCCGGCACGTTTTCCAGGTTTGCAGCAGCGGTATAAACGCCGTATGTCGCACAAAGGACCGTTTTTCGATTGGCCATCAGGCTCAAATCATCCTCTGTAAGATAAACGCCATGCTCAATTGAATCGACTCCAGCTTCAATCGCCGCCCGCGCGCCTGGTCCACCGTGCACATGAGCGGCAACCGTAAGGCCGCACCGGTGGGCCTCTTCGATTGCAGCTTGAATTTCCTGGTCGGTGTAATCGGAATTTGTGGGCACCGATCCAGCTGTCGAACTTCCGCCGGTGATCATTAATTTAATAAAATCAGCGCCATTTTTGAGTTGTTCCCGCACTGCTCGTCTTATGGCATCGGGGCCGTCGGCCTCGGTCCCCAAATACCAGCAGTGTCCACCAGTGCGCATGATGAACTTGCCGGCGATGATCAATCGGGGGCCCGGCATCCAGCCGGCTGTGATTGCTTCCCGCCAATGTACATCCATATAATTTTTTTCGCCCACTGAGCGCAACGTCGTAATGCCGGCGGCCAGCAGTCGACGCGCGTTGCGCACCCCGCGCAGGACGTTGCGAAAATCATGTTCAAGCGCCTGCGCATGCTCATCGCCTAAATCCAGCCCCAAATGATCATGGCAGTCCACCAATCCCGGTATCACGGTATAGGACGACCAGTCCCTTATTCTTGCCCCTTCCGGTGGACGATAGCTTTTCAAGTCATGGATCTCAGTGATTGTATCTTCCTCAATGCATATGGCTTTGTCTCCGGCTTGGAAGGAGCCTTCCGTCCCGATCACTTGACCGGCCAGAACAACCTGGTTTGTCTTATTAACATTTGAATTCTTCATTTTCTCCTTCTTTCAGGGATTATTAGTTGCGAGACAAGCTCCAAACATTCGTACCGCCGAGCTTTTGGGTTATTTCATTGGCGGCTTCGGTGACGAGTCCTGCAAGCTGAGGAATATTTTTCATTTTTAACCGGACTTTGGGCGCTACGGCACTCAGCGCAGCGATAGTTTCGTTTCGATGATCAAATATCGGCACCGCCACAGAACGAATACCGATATATTTCTCTTCATCCACCAGTGAATATCCTCTTGCGAGTATCTTGGATAATTCAGCCTCGAGCTCTGCCAGGCTTGAAATGCCTTTCGTGGTCACCTGCTCAAATTGATGGTTGTTAAACATCTCAGCTCTATGTTTCGATGACATTCCTGTCAATAAGGCTTTGCCGCTGCTCGATTGATAGCTTTTGATCCGGTCGCCGACGTAAGAGTCGACTTTCAGGTAATGTCGTGAAGATATTTTGGCCACAACCACAATATCAATACCGCTGAGCACACTGAGGTAAACGGTTTCGTCACATTTATCCGCCAGTCTTGCCATAATTGGCTGTGAAATATTTAAAATATTGATGTTGGGAATCGCCTTGCTGCCAATTTCGAACAGCTTTGCTGTGGCATAATATCGTTTTCCCAACTCCGTCTGGTCAACATAACCCAATGATTTTAATGTTAACAACATTCTGAGAACGGTAGTTTTGGGAATATTTATCTCATTGGCTAACTTGGCCAATTCCCACTCGCTTTTGGATACCAAAGTATCCAGCATCCTAAACAGCTTAACGATTGAATTGATCTGAAAATATTTGTCTTTATTGGTGGTCATAGAAAGGGCGTTCCATATTATGCAACGCATGTACTATAATGAAATACCTGTTGTCAATAGATTTTTAAACGAGTTTAGGCAACTTCAAAAAACTGTCTCAGAGGAAAAAGGAGAAAATATCGTATCTGCGAAGACCGCCTGTTTCACACCGTCGTGTCCCGGCGAAGTTCATCGGAAGTCGCTTTTTCGTCAAATGAATCTGTTGGAATAAAAAATGGCATCCGTGCAGAGGCCCCCAAGCAGCGGGGGTTGATTTCGTTCCAGAGGTGTAGTCCGTCAGATAACCCCTGAAACGATGGTTAGAAAAACCCGAATCAGTGTTCGATGAAGCAAGACAGCTGACGAAGCCGCTTCGGATGCCGCAATTTTTGCAGCGCTTTCGCTTCAATTTGTCTGATCCGTTCACGGGTCAGCGCAAAATCCCGGCTGATCTCATCAAGCGTGTGATCGGTCGCCTCCCCGATGCCAAAGCGCAGACGCAATATTCTTTCTTCACGAGGACTTAGGGTTGCAAGCGCTTTGCGGATTTTTTCAGCGGCGTCTTGATTGATGGCGGCATCCAGCGGGCTACTTGGATCTCCGGTGGAAATGAGGCAACCCAGTTCGTGGCTGCACGGGTCGTTTATATGGGCGTTCAGGGAAAGCGGCTCCTTATCCAATCTCAATACGCTGTCCACAGTTTCGGGGGAAATATTCAACTCGGCAGCAATCTCATCAATATGTCTTGCCGTGGAATCCTCCGTTTTCAAGTTTCTGGCTGCTCGCTTTATTTTTTTCAGGTTTTCATTCATGTGCATCGGGATTCGAATTAAACGGGAATGATTGTCAATGGCGCGAAAAATAGCCTGCTTAATCCACCAGGTTGCATAAGTGCTGAATTTAAATCCAAGCCCATAATCGAATTTCTCGACCGCCTTGATCAGGCCGAGGTTCCCTTCCTGGATGCAGTCTAAAAGCTGCATTTTCCCGGATCTATAATGCCGGGCGATACTGAGCACCAACCGCAGGTTCGCCGTGACAAATTCGTTTTTGGCTGTCTGGACCGTCAGGCAGCCGCATTCCACTCTCTCCCGGATTTGCTTGAATTTCCCGGCGTTCATGCCGAGTTCTATTTCTATCTGTTTGAGCGACTGCTGCGTGTTTTTCAACTGGTGATACATTGAGGTCCGCTGCGACGGGGTCAGGGAACAGCGTGATGCGGCCCATTGCATGAATTGACGTCGATTCGATAAATGCTGCGCCGCTTCCTGCGCTGAGGCATTAAACAGGCCAAACATTTGATGCAAGCTGGAAATCAGGGAGTCGATTCGATCGGCCCGGCTGCGGATATCATCCACCAGACATTCGATTATTTCGGGATTTAGACGCCAATCTTCCAGAAGATCCGCCATCTTCTTGCAGTGCCTAATGGTGGATTTGTGCATACGCTGCCGTCTCTCATCCGAAAGGTCGTCCGTCGCAAGTCGCTCATAAATGATTCGATTGACGCGATGCAGGTTTTTAATCTTCTTGACCGTTTTTAAAAAATTAAACTTGACTGTGCTGTCGTTGGGAATATCATTGGCGACTCTCACATTCCGTACAATCTTTCTAACGGACAAGGTGCCGGTCTCAATCTGCCTGCCAAGCCGAAAGAGATGTTCTGCTGCGCCCGGCGTCTGCAAAACTGCCTGCACAACGACCTGTTCACCGGCCTCTATCTGTTTGGCAAGTTTCACTTCATCATCTCGACTCAGCAATTTATGCGCTGCGACTGCCTGAATATACGCGGCCATGACTGGGTAGTCAGGGCTGCAGCTGGAATCACCACCGCTGCCGACACTGTAAAGATTGCGAGTTGAAGAATCCCGATCACTTGCCGTGTCTGTGTTTGAAAGGCTGGGCTTTTCAGAATAATTATCAATGTTGTGCATGCGGTATCCTCTTTGCGGTTGCTTTAGCGCCGGCTCATAACCTCTGATATTGGGGTAGGGTCAAGGTCCATTGCACGTGCGCGGGACATAATGAATTGAATCTGCTCGCCGAACGGCCTTCTCTGGAGCAGGTGCGCTATTTTCAAATGCCACTCAGGTTCCAGGGCAGCTATTGAAGAAGTTGCACCTTCTGCCGATGCTGTCTTTATTAGACGGATCAACTTCAGATCTTGCAGCTATACTTTTTTTGGACTAGCATAATTCAGGAAATTCACCTGAACATGACGGGAACATGACCAAAATGTTATCTTGATTGGGGTTTCCCCTCTAAATTTGACGTTGTTGGGATTAAGGCAATATTTGTCGACCCCGGCAGCGGTTCACCTCCCCGGGGATTGCGTTGCGGCAAAATACCCCTGTACGGAATCGTTTGAATGGGATACCGTAGTCATATGAATGCAATAGTGCAATCTCCAGACAAAAATATTGCCGCGATGGTTGTCCTTTGTTTCTTTTTTTCCGGCCAGTCAGGAATGATCTATCAAATCTTGTGGACCCGTTTGATCGTGAAAATTATCGGCGGGGCGCCATTTGCAGTGAGTATCGTGATTGCGGTTTTTATGGGGGGATTGGGATTAGGGAGCTATCTGGCAAGCCGCGTGACTGACCGTATCAAAGACCCGCCTCGACTGGTGTACATCTACGGTATCCTGGAAATCGCGATCGCCGCTTATTGCCTGGCATTGCCCATACTTCTGAGCGTGTTTCAATCCATTTATGCCGTCCTGTATAATCAGCTATCCGATCATTTTGCGCTTTACAGCGGTTTAACGTTTATCGGTTGCAGCCTCCTGCTCATCGTTCCTGCCACCTGCATGGGCGCCACGATGCCCATTTTATGCCGGTTTTATGTCAAGAAGTTGGACCATATCGGAAATCGCGTCGGTCGTTTATTTGGGATCAATGCAATCGGTGCGGCCGTCGGTTCTTTGTTATGTGGTTTTTGGCTGATTGAGTGGTTCGGTGTTTGGCGCTCTCTGCTTTTGGCCGTGGCCATCAACGCTGCCATTGGGTTTTACTGTGTATGGATCGGCGTGCGCGTCAAACCGCATCCAACTGTGATGAAGCCAGAGCGATCGAAATCTGGACAGATCAACGCCGCTGCCACCATTACGACTCCGCGTCGCACGGCGATCGGTGCGTTGATCATATTTGGCGTATCCGGTTTCTGTGCAATGGCCTATGAGGTCATCTGGACCCGGTTGGTGGGACTGGTCGCGGGTCCCACCACCTACTCATTCACGCTGGTGCTCGTCACATTTATCACTAGCCTGGCTTTGGGAGGCCTATTTTTCGGTTGGTTGGGCGATCGGGCACGCCGTCCGATGCATTTGCTGCTCACGACACAGTGCCTCGCCGCCCTGACCGCTTTGCTGACCAGCCAGCTGCTGGGACACAGTCAGGTGTTTTTCGCCCAATTGATTTTCCTCTCCCAGAAGCACTTTGCCCAATTGCACTTCGCTAAAACAATCGCCATATTTGCCTTTCTGTTTTTTCCTGCCTTTTTGTTGGGGGCCGCTTTACCATTGGTCGGTAAAATCTACACTCGGTCTGTCGGCAAGATCGGACATTCCATTGGTTTCGCCTATGCAATCAACACCGTTGGTGCGGTATTGGGCTCTTTTTGTGCCGGATTCGTCCTCATTCCCGTTATGGGTAAAGAAAAGGCGATCGGTTTAGTGGTATCTCTGCAAGTTATAACGTGCTTGCTGGTTGCATGGATGTGTTTGCGGCCGGCAAGACAGCGCGTCTGGAACATCGCGCCCCTATATTTGGCCGGCCTGTTGGGGTTATTTCTAAGCGTTCATTATCCTTTCTGGAATCGTCACTTGCTGTCAAGAGGCCTGTATCACCGCATCTCCGATGTCGTCAGCGGCGACATTTCAGAGGTGGGCTGGAGCGAAGCACTATTTCGCGGAGCTGAATTGTTTTCCACGCATTCCCGCAATAAACTGATTTATTATGGCGATGGCATCGGCGGTCTGACCACGGTGTCGGAATTTACCAACGCCATGGGTAAAACCGAGCTGTTTATGTATAACGAGGGAAAATCGGATGCTTCGTCGATGCAGGACATGTGCACCCAAACGCTGATGGCCCACTTGCCCTTGCTGTTTCATGCCAATCCCAAAAACGTCATGGTCTTGGGGCTGGCCAGCGGCATAACTGCCGGGGAGGTTCTCCATTATCCGGTTGAACGACTCGATGTCGTCGAAATTAGCCCTCAGGTGGTTGAAGGCAGTTCATTCTTTCGACCCTGGAATAATAATGTTCTCTCAGACCCGAAAACGGATCTCATCGTTCAGGATGGGCGTTCGCACCTGCAGTTAACCGATCGAAGCTACGATATCATCATCTCCGAACCATCCAATCCATGGATGAATGGGCTGGCGAACCTCTTTACCCAAGAGTTTTTTGAGTTGACCAAGGACCGACTCGAATCCAACGGCATATTCATTCAATGGTTTCATTCCTACGGGATCGATTGGACGGTTTTCTCTCTTGTCGGACGGACCTTTGCGGAGGTTTTTCCCAACAGTCTGTTTGTCACAACAAATCCCGGATTGTTGGGACCGGATTATCTGTTCGTCGGATTCAAGGGGGCAAAGAAACTGGTTCTGGAAAATGCACAAAAAAACATCGTTTTCACCCGGCAATCTTCGAACGTGAAGCTTTCCGATCCAAGACTATTGTATCGACTCGTTTTGTCCGAAAACCTGAAGTCTTTTTTCGGCGACGGACCGCTGAATACGGATGATCGACCGAGACTCGAGTTCGCCGCACCGCGTCTCATGTATCGGACCGATTTGAACGTGGAGTCTCAAATCGCCAAAAAAGGAATGCAGCTCACGCAAAAGACGATTGATATACGCATGCAGATGTTGAACCGCATCGATTCGCAGATAGACTTTGCTGCCTACGCCTTGGCCCTGCATTTGCCGATTCCTTATCTAGAACTGGTTGACCTGTCGAAAGCGACACTGCAGCAGAAGGAGCGCTTTTATAATCTCGTGGAAGCCTTTGCCAGGGATCATGTAGTCGATTATTCAATTTTCGATCGCAATGAAGAAATTCGTCGTCGCTGTTTGTCGGTCCAGATTGAGGCGATTCAGCAACGTATGGCGGATATGCCGGACAATCAGGTGCTGATGCAGAAACATCTGCTCGAACTGCAGGCGCTGGCAGCAGCCATGGATTAATTGGGTTGCAGACCTGATTCTGGGGACAAATGCTTTAGCTTTCGCAAATTGCCGTCTCGACCTTTCCGATTTCCATCGCCGAAAATCTTCACATCTCTCGCACTCGTTCAAGCTTTCCTCCAATTTTATCATTGAGGTGGATTTTCAACTAGCGCTTGCGATATGCACTTATAACAGGTAAAAAATGGGTATGACCCAGGAAAGATCTGGGCCTGGAGGATCAGGTTATCAGTGTTAGAGAAACAATTCTTGGATTGAACGGGAAAAAATGCGGCAATCGCTTAATCTGGCCAAAGAGGTCCAACAGAATCTTCTGCCCAAAAAGAATCTGAAAGCAAATGGCATCGAAATCGCCGGAAAAAGCGTCTACTGTGATGAGACCGGTGGTGATTATTTTGATTTCAGGTGGTCATCAAAACTTAAGTTGCAAAAGCATTCAAGATGAAACTCGCATCGGGTGTCATCACTGTCTAATGGGATTTGACAAAAAAGAAGGGGTAGCGTCATCGTTCCTCACTCTACGTCAAAAATGGAGACGCGGCCCCTTTGTTTTAACCGAAAATTAGCCTATAGAAAACGACTACGATCCGATATCCACCCACATGTCGGCTTCATTGCCGCAATTGCTGCAGACACCTTGTCCTTTGGCCAGATGAGTTTCAGACGGTTCGGTGGTTTGAGTAGCGATAAGCGGTTGATCCGGTACTTCCTCCAATGAACAGGTGATCTCCATTTCAGCATCGTTGCCGCAGTTTGTACAGGTACATACTTGTCTGAATTTTTTTTCAGGCATTTGTCACCTCCTGGTATGAAAGATTACTAATAATCGTGCACCTGAACGCCAGGTCACATGCTGTTAATCGCGGCGATTTCCCAACGATTCTACCTGCATTTATCGTATTCGATCCTATTGGTCAACCCCTCGACAGCCTACTTTTCACCGTCAAGTAAATATCAGAGCGCAACGGACCCGGATCCGGCTCACCATAGAGGGGGATTTGAATGCGTAATAAGCTTTCGATTCCAATAGAATGACTGTAATGCCTGATATAACGGTTAATTGCTGAGTTAGTTTTCATTATCCGGTGCCCCTATTCGATACAATAAGGTATTAGACAGTTACCAACTCAGTTTTGCGCAAATTGTGCCAAACATTTGTTGGCATCTTTGTAAAGCACTAACAAACAAGCATTTACAAAGATTTGAATTGAACTCAACTTTGTCACGACGGTAATTTCGTTTGAGACATTTGAATTTTGGAATTTCGGATTTGTTTCGTATTTCGATTTTCGAGTTTCGTATTTCCGGTTTATCCGGGTTAGGACAGGGGCAAAGTTTGCTTGCGAACTGGTTTCCAAATCAACTTCATTTTGCTATTTTGACAATGGTACACCATGGTTCTTCCAAAGTGGATCGCGGTAATGGGGATCGGTGATCCCTTTCTTTCGCATGGCAATGCCCGTTAGCGCTTCGCCCAGGGTTCTGACAGCGACGAGAGCGGTTAAATAGGTTTGATCTACGATGGGATTGACTTCGACAAGATCGATCCCGACAATCTCGTTCTGGGCAGCAAGTCCCCGGACAGCCGTCATCAGCTGCATCGGCGTCATCCCGCCCGGTTCTGGTGTTCCCATCCCCGGCGCATAGGCGGGTTCGAGGCAATCGAGGTCGATGCTGAGGAACAGCTTTTTCGGACCATCGAGTGCCTCAGCAAGGATCTCTTCCAGCACCGCGGGCCATCCCTTGTCTTCGATTCGACTTTTCCCGCCTTGAGATCCTCCGGCGTGAGGGCAACGGGCGCACGGAAAAAAGTCGGAATACCCTGGTACGCCAGCCCTAAGGTCGTCCGTTGGATATCGATCGGTCCCGGATCCCTCTTCGGGTTGTGTTTGAAATCGTTGAAGAGCACCCGCGGATCTTTCATCGGGTGATCCGGGTTAAGCGGAATCGAGTTGGGAGATTCCTCAATTCGTCTATTTTTTGAATTTTAAGCGAAATTTGTTTTTGACAGAGTCTGAGCAAACGCTGCAGCTGAATCCAAATAACGCCAACTACATCGCTGCGTTGTCTCTGTATCTAACTATGGTGGGCGACTGGCAGCGCGGTGTGAAAATGATGGACAAGGCGATGCGCCTGAACCCGCATCATCCCGGCTGGTATCATATTGTTAGGTTTATGAATTTCTATCGTCAGGGTAAAAACGATCTTGCATTGATAGAGGCACGACGATTTAACACCCCCGAATACTTTTGGGATCCGCTCATACGTTCCGCTGTTCTGGGACAGCTTGATCGCCGCGCACAAGCGAAAAAAGCAGTAGACGAACTGCTGGCGCTGGTACCAGATTTTAAACGTCGTGGACAGAGTTTGATTCGTCGGTTCGCCTACCTGGATAAGCACGTCGATGCGCTGCAGGACGGTTTGCGCAGCGCGGGTTTGGAGTTAGAGACTTAAAGAACCTGCTATCCTATTTTTACTATCGCAATACCGGTGAAAGTATCGAATGGTGAGGGTAATGCAATATCGGGATCGAATTATTCATCCGGTTTTTTCCAGACGATAACTTCGCGTCCCAACTCACCCCTTTTCAGCGACACTCTAACCATGTACCAACGGGATGCCGGGCTGAGCGATTTGCCCAGCATTCCCGCTGTAAGTATCCATGATTCGCGACTGATCATGGCAACTTTTATTATTTGTAGGAATCCGGCGTTCTAACCGAGATATCCTTTTCGCCCCTTTCAATCTGGCCTTCGAGGGCGCTGCGCCAATCAGGCCACTTCGCAGGTTCTAGCGGTTCGATCCCGGTATCCCAGACGCTGATGTAGGCGTCCTGCAACTGCACCACATCAATAGGCTTGTTTTGATCACCGTGTGGGCAACAAGACAGCAGGCAGTACTGCTCCATCTCCGAGTAGAACTCGATACCCGTTCCCGGGGGAACCGGCGTGCATGGCTTGAGGTCCCATCGGTGCTGGCCGGTTTCATCGTGTAGGTACTTCATGGGCTGGAGGGTCTGGAAGTTGGGGGTACAGGCAATCCAGTTCGCGATCAACTTGCGCATATTCTCATCTTCGATGCCTGCCACTTCGGGCAGTTTCATGGCTGCCTGATAAAAGTTCATATGGCAAGAGTTCCATTCCGCAGGCAGATGGGGATAACCAGCCGCGTGCCACTCGGGAGAGCAGTGATAATACCACCAGTGTGGGACATAACCAAGATTTTTGCCAGGCCCAAAGTCATCCGGGCATTCATCAGCAATCATCGTTGCCATGGGCCGCATACCCCCTACCGGACCCTCAGTGTGCTGGCTGGACCACACCCGTGAGTACTTCCGGAGATAAGAACCCTCAACGAGGAAGGTATTGGCGTAGCTTCCAAACTCTTTCAGGTCGGGGCGCCACCAAGTCCAGTCATGAATCTGAGTCGTTTCGTGGCGCTGCTCCAGACGAAGGACCCAACCGGGCTTGAGGTAATACGCGTCACCGGTGTTGGGTTTATGCACGGCCTCGTACACCAGCTGACGTTTCGGCTTGTCCGCAATGATTTTATCGTAATGTTCTTGATTCAGTTTGAATTGTGGCGTTTTAACCACCATTCCAATTTGATCATAAGCCATAACTAATACTCCTTTTATGATTTGAGTAATAAAATTGTATTTGCCTTACGTGCATTACTACAATTTCTTTTCTGATCATCACCTCCCAAAATAGATTTCGGATTGCGGATTGCGGATTGCGGATTGATTGTTTCGCTTCAGGCTTGGGGCTTCGTTCTTCAGGCTTCGCTAGCTTCGCTTACAGCTACGACCCGACAAGTCGAGCTACGACCCCATAGGTCGCCTTCGGCTTGGGGCTTCGCCCTCCGGGCTATGACCCCACGAGACGACCCGACAGGTCGCTCTGTCTTTTAAATAAAATGGATAGAATTCCTTAAATCCAAAATCCAAAATCCGAAATCCAAAATCGAAACATTCCTTCAATCCAATATCCATATTTCGATCCGCCAAAGCCACGGCGGACAGGAATCTAAAATTCTACAAAACTCCTTTCTCGTCAATCAGCTCAATCCCCCGGATTTCCACACATCGCCGTCCATCACGAAGGAAACCAGCCCATGGTACCGGTTTTGCCGGTAATGGGTATGTCTAAAGTGGCCCACCGAACCGCTGACGGTCCAGGCGGCATCAGCCAGGGGTTTTAGGGGACATCCTCGGATTTACGGTTTGCAAAATTGTATTTATCTGGTTAATCCTGAACATGCCTCGAAGCAGTCTCGATATCTAAAAAATGAACATCGCATTTTCCACACGGCTAGCGAATCCGCGATGAGAGAATGGCAAATAGTTTAGGAGCACGGATGCAAGCTTTTAGAATAGGATAAATCCGAGAATCCGAGGAATGTCCCCCATTGCCCCCGCTATCTTCAATTTTCAATCTTCAGTCTTCATTTCCCCGGTATAGCGGGATCACCGCTACGCGGCGACCGGCTTCGCCGGATTGGGTTATTGAAAAGCTTTGAGAAGATTACCTACATTGCTTCGCATCACCGTCACAAAATCACCATGATCCGGGGTGTTGCTGCACGGGTCAAATACGAGGCTGTCGACCCCGAGCGTTTTGAGTTTATCCACCGACGCCTGCACAGGTTCGCCCTCCCAGATCATCCATTGGGACGGATGCTGCTCTAATATCCCTTGGAGCCCGCTCCACTGCTCGTCTCCGGGAACCTGGTCCGGCTCCCAGTGCACACTCACGATATTCAACTTGTAGCGCCTTGCAAAATAGTCGTAAACGGGATGAGATACAATCAATGGCGTCGATGGTTCTTGGGATACAATCTCCTGAATGGCTTGATCCAGGGCTTTTAGATCCCTGGCCAGTGCTTTAAAGTTGTTTTGAAAGGTGTCTCGCAGTTCCGGTCGCTTGCGGGCCATAGCTGAGGCAACCGCTTCAGCCTGGCGGGCAGCAAGCGTCAAATCAAGCCAGGTGGTAAACGCAAGGGCCTCATGGGCGTGTTCGCCTGCGGCACCATGGCTGTGGGTCATAACTTCTTTGGTTGAAATATACCGATCTTTAAATTGCCTGGAGGTATCCACCATTTTTGATCGCGGCAGGCTGACTTTGGCCACCCATTTGGCATAACCGGCGCCGTTAATCAGAATCAAGTCAGCCTTTTGGAAGGCCGATATGCCCGCAAGATCCGGATTCCAATAGGCCGGGTCCACATCTGCCGGCACGGGAAAGGTGACCTTGACATGCGCGCCGCCAATCCGCTCAGCAAAAAATTTCAAAGGATAGTTCACGACATAGACGTCGAGCGGTTCAGCCGACAAACTGATTTCATATGTTGTGAATAGCGTTGACCAGACAATCATGAACAAAAACACGCAGCGACGACAATCTTTACGTCTAACCTTCATAATGCAACCTCCATAAAATAAATTTTAGCATGCATAATGCAGTTTATTTGACTCTGCGCATTGCGCAATCCAAAATCCAAAATCTAAAATCCAAAATCCTAAAGCAGTCTTCTCTCGTCTATCAACTCAATATTCTTAATTTTCCAGGAATCCTCATCCACCACAAACGTCACCAGGGCGTGGTTTTTATTCCGCCGATAATGGGTGTGGCCGAAATGGCTTACAGAACCACTCACGATCCAGACGGTATCGGCAACAATTCCGTCATCTGCTGCTCTTTTGACGTTAATGACCTCTAATATGTTAACCTCATCCACATTGGCCCGGGCGCCGCCGCGGTTTTCGAATTCCAGGGATTTGCGGTTTTCCAGGTAGATTTGGCTGAGTTGATCGCCGGTGACGCTGACGGCCAGGCGATCGTAAACCCGGTTCTCATCGCGCACGTCAAAGGCGCGATACACGTTGGTCAACAACCCCTCCAGGATGACGCTGGTGCGTGCGCTCGAGGGCGCCCATTGGGAGACCCAGGGCAAATTGAGGGGATAGGTGGCAAACGGGTAGAGCGCGAATCCCAGGCCGAGGATTCCCAGCAGCACCGGCCGGCGCAGAAGGCTGCGTCTGCGCAGGGCGGCAACGAGCACCAATACCGCGACAAGGGTGAACAAGGCAATGGAAATCACGGGCAATGCTTTCTTTTCAACGGCAATGGTTTCGATCACCGGCACCCGGTAACCGCTCAGTCGGCTTTTCCACTGCCAGCGATTCTCACCCGGCGACAGGATCATGGTCGCGCCGCCAAATGGATCGGTACTAGTGGCTTCGATCTTTTGGACCGCTTCTGAAAACAACCGCCATTCGATGAATATCTCATCGGCCAGTGCCGGCGTTTCGTAGACCAGGGTCAGACCGACGATGCCTTTGTCAAGGCTCTCGGCGACTGGCGACGGGCGCAGGATCACCCCGGCCGCCCCCAGGCTGACAAAATCGGCCCGCGTCAGGACCGGCTGCGCCGGCCGCCCGTCGATGACCACCGGGTTGGCCGATTGAAACACCTCCAGGATCCCCTGCTTCACCGGCACCAGTGATCCAATGGGGATGCTGCCCATACCCGTGTCATCCACCCCCAGAAACTGCACTGCCGCCCGGGCCTGGATGAGAACTTCCAGGCGAACTTCATAGGGTTCCACCGACAGATAGCTCATCACCGGACTGGTCAATTGCCGCGCACCTTTGGGGCGTTGGCCGCCGGGCTGGGATTTCTGTGCGGCGGGCAACGCAAAGCGGGTGGCGATCTGAGTTTCACCAAAGGCCAGCACGTCGGTTTTACCGGCCATGACATGCTGATTGAAAACGGCTGCCAGCACTGCCACGGCCAGTGCGCCGGCGGTATAGGCGCCGATCGACTTCAATCGCGGAGCGGCCCCGGCGGCTTTGGTTAGCAGCAGCAACAATCCCGCCACGAAGAAATGACCTGCATCGACGGCCAGATTGAACATGAACAGGGCCGGCAGCTTTTGTTCCGGCGGCAGGTCCAAGGTGGATAATTCGTGGGCGTAGGCCAGTCCGTGCAGCAGTCCCCAAAAAGCTGTCAAGAACCAGAAGGCCTTGTCGGGCGATTGCCTGAGGGCGGCCCGGGCAGCCAGGAACACCACCAGCAGGCCCAGTAGGTCGGCCAGCAGCAAATCGGTACCGGGCAGTCCCAGGTCGGCCAGTACCATGGAAACGGCCTGGCCGAATGCATAGAACAGGAGAACACGAAAAAGCTGCCGGGAGGGGAACAGCAAACAGAGCGCAATCACAAACAGGAGGTGGATACCCATGAAGGTCAGGTGCTTCAGCCCGATCATGAAATGGTCGATGCACACCTGGGCAAGGGACCGGTGGGTGTCCATGAGCAGCCGCATGGGCACGTGGATGCCTTCCAGAGAGCGCAGAAACAGGCCCTGCCGAATGGTTCCGTCTTGCCATTGAACGGTCAGCGATGCACCGTTGCGCATCCACGGCAACAGCAGTTTATCCCGGGCGGAGAGCGGTTCACCCGTGGTGATGGCCCTGGCCTGCACCACGATCCAGCCGGATTGGGTGATATATTCCAGCTGGGACACCTGAAAACGATCCGGAAAGATGGGGGCCCTGATGGCCCATACCCGCGCCTGGGTGGTGTCCACTTCCAGCAGGTAGCTTTTCTCCGACTCCTGGATCAACCGGGCCTTGGTGATGCCGACATCGTCGGCCAATGCCAGGGATGTGGATAGGAATATTGTAGCAGTAAGGGCGATGGAAACCGTTATGATTTTAGATTTTGGAATTTGGATTTTGGATTGAAGGAATTCTTCTATTTTAAAGTCTGGATTGCGGAATTTGGATTCATGACAAATAGATTGTCGAAGACAGTAAGCGGATTGAGCGAAGCGAATCCACAAATCCAAAATCCAAAATCTAAAATCCAAAATCATCTTCCTTCCACCACAATCTCATAATTTTTGATCAGTTCTTCGATTTTTGCGGATTGGCTTTCCCGGCCCTTGGTCAACAGATAATCGGTTCGCAGGTATGACTCCATCTGTTCGAAGGGCGGCAGTTCAGGGTCGTGGGTTCCGTTGACGCGCACATAGTGGACTCCCTTGAAGGATTCGATAGGGCCTTGCCAACGGTTCAATGGCAGTTCGAAAACGGCCTGGGCAAAGGGTTTGCCAAAGATGGCGGCGGTGCTCTGAAACGTTGACCGGGTGAAACGGTTGCCCAACAGGCTGTATTCGCCCAGTTTTGCAATATCGGCGGTACGTTCCAACTGTTGAATGAATGCTTGCGGATCCTTTGGCAGTTCACTGCCGGCAAAGGAGAAGTGGATCTGCTCGAATGAACGTGACGGCGACGTCAGATAGCGTTCCCGGTTGGCTGCGTAGTAGGTGCGCAATTGGGCCGCTGTCGGTTCGGGGATGATCTCGCTCAGGGAGGTTCGCATGACGTTGAGCAATCGTTTGCGGACGCGGTAATCGTTCTTGTCGAAACCGCGCTGATAGGCTTCCCGCAGCAGCACCTCGTCCTCGATGTGGCCCTCGATAATCGATTGCCGTTGCTCGGGAGTAACCGGATGCCGGGTGATGCTCTCACGCTGCTGCACCAGGGCGTCAATAGTCTGGGTGGTGATGTGGATGGTTTCCCGATCGGGTGGTTTGAGGAGGGTGTATGCGAAAAAGACGACAATGCCCAAAAGGGTAAAATGCATGATTGGCGAATTCAGTGCTGAATTTACAATAGTTTTCATGGTGTTTGAATAATCATCGCTATATCAGTCGCATTTCACTTATTTTAAAATGCCTTGGGGTATTATTTCTTACTTAAGATTGTAGATTGAATATTTTTAGTTCGCCTCGACTCGACTGCCCCTCGACAGGCTCAAGCCCTGAGCCAGTCGAGGATAGCTCTTCGCAGAGCGGCGGATCTATTTTATTGTGCCGTCACCGTCAAAACATCTAAAATCTGATTAACAGATACCCCGCCGGGAAAAGAGGGATCAACCATGGTGCCCATATGGGTCATCGCGTACTCTCCCCAGGTCACATATTCGTAGCGCGCCTGTCGAAAGGGCGCTGGACCCCGCGATGCGCTCCGCGCCCCAGGCCGCACCGGCGAGATCGTTGGTCGGTCCAGATCCTTGGCCTAATTCGCCTCATGCCGCACCCATGTGGGATCGACGTAGTAGGGATCGGTAATGCCCTTCTTCCGCAACGCCAGCCCTGTCATCAGCTCACGTAGGATGCGGGCGGCGACCAGCTTGGAACGGTAGGTTTGGTCTACAATCGGATTCACCTCCACCAGCTCCATACCAACAACATGATGGGCTATTGTGGCCGCACGGAGCATGGGAAATAACTCACGGATGGTCATGCCGCCCGGCTCTGGCGTTCCCATGCCGGGCGCCCAGGCAGGATCGAGGCAGTCGGTGTCCACGGAAACAAAGAGATATTTCGTCCCACCTTTTTGGATGTCTTGGAGGATTTCATCCATGATGGCTTTCCAGCCGCGGGTATCCATGTCTGCCATGAAGTGGAATTTGAGTTTGGCCTTGCGCATCCATTCCATATCTCCTGCGCTTGGTTTTACGGAATTGAGCCCGACCTGGTAGAAATTCTCCCCCTTGACGTGACCTTCATCAATCAGACGTCGCACCATGGCCCCGTGGCTGAGATAGTGCCCGAACATCAATGGGATGCCGTCGAAGTGGGCATCAAAGTGCAATACCGCCAGGTTGTCAGTTCCATAGACCGCCGCAGCCGCGGCCACATCGGGATACATCAAGGAGTGGTCGCCGCCCACGGTGACCGGGATGGCGCCGGTCTCGGCAATTTCCTTGGCCATTTCGTAGACCGGCAGCACGCTTCGTTCTGCGGAGAGGATATCGATGGGAGCGTCGCCATAATCCACCGCAACGAGTTCCTGCATCCAATCAATGTCGCCGGCTACCGGGTGACCCGAAGGAATTGCCTTACCCCACGCTCCGACAATTTCCGCTGTCCGAACCGCCTGCGGCCCAAATGCCGTTCCTCGTTGTCCTGTGGACATATCCATGCTGGCCCCGAAAAAGGCCACCTCGACCTTGCCCGCCTTGAGATCCTCGGGCCCCAGGGCCACCGGCAGTCGGAAAAAGGTGGGGATCCCCATAAACCACATCCCGCCGGTGGTTTTCTGGATATTGATGGGCCCGGGCTCGCGTTTGGGATTATCATTGGGATCCCGGAGAAGGATTCGAACATCTCTGGACTCATCACGCGGTTCGAGCGGAATTGAGTCCGGGTTGGCCTTGAACATCTCGATCAGCGTTTGGTCCGTTTTCGTATCGAAATCCTCCGCAGCCAAAGCAAAAGCGGCACCCCAAGTAATCATCAAGGTGACAGCAAGAATTAGCATTGAATATTTTTCAAGTTTCCTCATTTTCGTTTCCTTTCTTTCTGCATTTTTATTGAGTTTAGATGTGCCGTCGAGTCAGCCACATCGATTAATCTCAAGGAATTAACCAGTTAAGGCCCCACTTGATCGTCCAGTCGGCAGCGCCATCCGGGCGAACGACGTTGTAATAGGGACCGGCAAAAAGCTCGAGGCCGTGGCCGCCCTTGAGCGAAAACATCTTGCTGACAGCCAGGCCCAGCGGAACCGTCCAGGCGTCGTCCGAATCCGCGTCCCAGTTGTAGGTAATCATGTTGTTGTAGTGAATGGTCCAGGCATCGGGGAGGTTGTAGAAGATCATCGGCTGCAGCATGCTGGTGCTGAATCCGTCCTCATTGCCCCAAACGTGTCCGGCGATGAAGGCGGTTGAAATGCTCTCACCGATGTCGCCCACCAGCACCGCGACGGGCCCCCCACCCCAACCGGGTCCGGCGAGGTCACTGTCGGTCCGGGTTTTGAGCGACACCATCGGACCGATGCCCCATTTCCAGGGGTCATCGGTGCGGGGTGAGAAAAAGAACTGGAGCAACGAGTCGCTCAACCCCCACGTGCGACCGCTGTCCGAGGGCGTCGGATCACCCAAGACGGATTTCTGCCCCCCCTCTGCCATACCTAGAATGGGAATGACGGCGCGGTTCACCAGGTTGAAACCGTAATCCTCGAAGGGAATGGCATAGACCGGCTGGAGCTGGAAACCGTAGCTGACCTCGTCCTCATCATCCCCCGTATTGAAATTGATGTCATTGTCGGTCATTAATGCCTTGATATTCGCCAGCGGGTCCTGAAGCTTGCGCGCCATCTCGGCAGCAGCGTCGCCATCAGCGTCCCCGCCGCCTTTCTCTTGAGCAAGGGAAATGGTTGCGGGTACTGCCAAAGCGACCATAAGAAATAATGATAATATTTTCTTTTTCATTAGTCTTTATCCTCCCACAGATTTTCTTCTGTAGTCGCAGATGCCCTGATTTTAAGCGTTTAACGACATCATTCACACAATTTATTGTCGATGTTGCCGCCGACATTGAGAGTTCTTAGGTCTCAGTTGTCAACGCCCCCGCTGGCTGCGAGCGTCCAGTCTGATCAAAGAAAAGAAACTTTGACCTTATGTCAGCGTATGGTCGGCAACCGTGCCGACCGGTTTTGGCGGGCACGGTGGCCCGCCCTACTTCTTCCAATAAACTGTGAAGTTTCACAGGAGCGCTGCCTCTGACCAAAAAAACGGACAGCCTGATCAAGAAAGAAACTTTTAGGGCCCGGTTTGGAAATTGCCGATGTTGGGTTTCGCTTTTCGCAATAACACCGGCAAAATGTAGGTTGGGCTGAGTGCAACGAAACCCAACTAAGCTTGAAGCAGGCTCAACCCAACCTACAAATGCAAAGTGGCCCGCTCTCATTGGCCGTTTCGTACTCGTCCTCGTACTCGTCCTCGAAGCTTTTGAGCCGCTTTCAAACCCGAGGACGAGGACGAGCACGATTTAAATGCCGGGGCATCAAAAATCGTCACCCAGGTCTGGCATTCCCATATCCGGTACCATATCCGGCTCGGATGGCAGGGGAGTGGCCTCAATTGCGGGCGCCACGTCCCGAGGGACGACAATGATCCTGTCGCGATCATAGACACGGTCGCCCCACCGGGGACCGGAACTATGATGGTGACGGTACACGCGACCACTGCCGCCGCTAGTTGCGCAAGAAATCAAAAAGTTTACCAGACCCAACAACAATAGTACAACTATAAAGATAGGTTTTCTCATTGCAACCTCCGCTATTGCATCATCTGAATCCCGAATACCGCACCGGTGGGATCAGATAAAACGGCCACATCTTCTGTTTTTATAAATACACCTCCTGGTACCATCGGTAATCAAATCGTTGCCCAAGCGGTCTTCCTTGTCAGCCTTTATTAATGGCTTTGGTAACTCCATCCCACATGGTCTTGATCGACTCGATCATGATGAGATCCTTGGCGAGTGGGTAGGCGCCAAAGGTCACTATGACTAATTTATTCTCATAATCGATGTAACAAGACTGGCCATGGATCCCCATCATAAACATCTGCTTCTTATCCGCACTGCGAATCCAAAACTTGTTCCGGTAATTCCCGCCGGGAAACAGCCCGGAAAATCCAGATTTTGCAAAAGCGGCCTTCAGTGACTTTTTTGGTTCTACGAGATCGTCAAAGAAGGCGGCAGGAACAACCTGCTCGCCGAAACTGTTCCTTCCCTTGGCTAAAACCAAATTGCCAACGCGCGCTAGATCGCGCAAGGTCATGCTCATCGTCCCTTCAGCAAGATAAAAACCCTTTCGGTCCCGACCGAATCCGGCATCATGCTCGGTCCCGATTTTCTGCCAGATCTTTTCTTCAAAGATGGTTGCCAGATCTTTGTCGAAAACCGTCTCGATTGCCCTTCCCAAAACATTGGTAAGGGATGAGTTATAATTGAAGATGGAACCCGCCTCATGTTCCTTCGTTGTCATATTTGCCGTCACCCAAGGCAGCGCGCCATCGACATCGCCTTTTTGCAGCGGCCTCCAGCCGGACGCGCGCTCCTGGCGGGTCACATCGGAATTGGGGTCGTCATAGTCTTCGTTGTAGCGCATTCCCGAGCGCATATCCAACACATGCTGGACAGTGATATCATCCCATGCCTTCAGGCCGGCTACATCCGGCACGTATTTTCCGATGGGAGCTCCCGGGTCGAGCAAACCCTGGGCAATGGCTATGCCGGCGAGCATTCCGATGAGGGATTTGGTCGTGGACATATTGATGTGCCGAGTGTCGCGATCCAAACCATTGCGATAGGATTCATGAACAATTAGTCCATTACGCAGAACCATCAATCCTTCGTTTGAAATCCGGGTCAGCAACGCTTCGATGGTGATGGGGCGGTTTGTTACCGGATCGCTGACGGATATCTTGCCAATATCCAGCTGCCGTGGCGATGCCTTCAGCGGCTGGAATTTCGTCCCCTTTTTCATTATCGTCGTAGGGAAAATTTTCTCGGTCTGCGTAAAAGAGATAATGGGGTTGGGAGCCTGATCCCAGTTCGAAAGGTCAATCCCGAATTCCTCGCTGACGATGCCCGTTGCTTTTACGGGGCTGGGTTCTGTGGCTCCCACCAAACTGGAAAAAAGAAACACTACCCAAGTAGCCAGTGCTGCAGTAAGTGCAACCTTCATGTTCACTACCTCCGATTTAGCACCCCAATTGAGTTAAAAACCAATTGGGAGTAATTTGTTAGTGGTTAATAGTTATTAGTTATTGGTTAATGGTTTGAAAGGAATGAAATCTGTTCATATATCTTTCTGATTGTGGGAATGTAATATCAGGTTCTCAACCAATACTAATAACGAATAACCAATAACTAATAACACCCAACCCGGCGAAGCCGGAAATGAAAATTGAAGATTGAAAATTGAAGATTTATGGTATCGCTTCGCTCTGTCTCTTTAATCAAAATCGATAGGTAGCTCATATTTTCAATCTAACTATAACCTAAATTCTGCGCAAACATGATGTGATTTCAATAAAATAGACAACATCGTTCGTGTCGACTATTTCCTTCTAGATATTCATTTCGCTGAAGCAGGTCGACATTGACGGGGCTCAAAACACGACCCGCAATCGAAGGCCGCCGATCACCACGGTGTCATCGGTCCGCGTCGCCCGGCCGGCGCGGTAGATCTGGATATCGGGCGTGACATCGAGGCGATAGGTCAGCTGCAAGCGGTAGAAGGCCTCGAACCCGTACTCCTCCCGGTCACGCGAATCGATGGGATGGCCGTGGAAGAAGCCGATGCCCATCAAGTCGTCGGTCCATCCGAAGGGCGGTTCCACCATCAGGCCGGCGGTAAGAAGCCGATCGAAGCTCCCGACCGCCCGGTCCCACGAATGCCGGTATTGAGCGAAGACCTTCAGCGTGTCCGCCACTTCCTGCTTGGCCGTGAGGATCAGGCCCCAGCCGGATCGGTCCGCGGGCGCATCCGTATCGCCGGTCCGATCCGTATAGGACGGGGTGATCCTGTACTCGCCGGGCCGGCCCCCAAAGGACGTCGAAAACCCGAACTCGGCGATATATTTGAAGTCACCATCGGAAAAACTATCGAAGTCGGGTTTCTTCTGGCTTCCCTTGGCGTCGGCAAAACCGGCGGATACGTACCAGCTGCCCGCATCGAATGCTGCCACGGCGCCAAGTCCGCGGTTGCTGTTGACCCAGTTTATCCCCCGATAGACTGGACATCGTCTCGGTAATGAAGAAAGCGCGATCGTCACTCAGGTAGTCCAGGACGGCCCAGGTGGATGAGGCATGCAGGTGCCCGATTCGATAGGTGAAGTCCCCATAGTCGCGCTTGAACGTGTCCTGCCAGAAGAGGGCGGAGAGCGCGACGAAATCCTTGTCCGGATCCGTGCCGCCGCCGTTGGGGCCCGAGAGCAGCCCCTGTGACTGTGCGAACGCACCCGTGGCCAGATCCGAAAAGGTGTGCACCCACAAGCCCCAGAAGTACAGCTCAGCCGTTCGTTCCGGCTTCTCGATGAGCCGCCAGTTAGCGAGGACATCGAGCTCGTTGTCGAGGTAGACCTCCGAATCCACCGACCCGACCTGGAAGATCGGCGCGCTGACCACCACGTAGTCGAGTCCGTACTTCGCCGAGAGCTCCCGCTTCCATTGATAGTACTCGGGCAGCGTCAGGGGCCCCTCGAAGCGAGGTTTATAGGTAGGAAGGATCTCGTCCGTAAGAACGTGAAACGCGCCCCGTGGTGTGGCCCAGATGTGCGCGTACTTCTGCGGCGGGTAGTCTTGAGATTGGGATGCAGGCTCCTCTCCACTCGCCACCGCAGCGATCAGCAGACAGCCCAGCAGGCCGATTAAAAATTGCGATTTTGAGCGCAAGATCCAGTCCATTCACTTTCCTTCAACCGTTTTTAAGGGCAAACCGCAATTTTTACTAATGAGAGCGGATTTCATTAGACATCGGCACAAATTAATCGAGATTCAACCTTCACCCCCTCTGCAGCGGGATGACACATCTATCTTATAAGATCATGGTGTGCCTCGTGCGCCGAAAGCCCCCGCTTCGCGGGATGACATATCGGATTTAAGATATTGAGGTATGCCTCCAACGCCGAATGCCTGTTTTTAAATGGCAGAATCATGGTGTTTGCCATGGGCGGCTTTTATGTCTACTTGATAATGGCCCTCTCCGAAGTACCCGAACCATGAGTGAGCCCACTCGTAAGCAACGCCACCCCACCGGCAGAGTGATGCCAGGTGGGGTAGACAGTCTGTCCCTCTATTAAGCTGCAAGTGAGCGCTCCTCCCGCTGAGCGGGAGGCCTCAGGAAGCCCACTGAAAGGAAGCACGATCACTGGCGCACTGGCGCAGCCATGTCGATGTAAATCCGAAATCCGAAGCACGAAATTCGTGTTTCGTATTTATTCCAGCTCGTTTAATTCTCACCAGACCGATAGAACCTATTCGGTTCCACCATTAAAAGTGGTGGTTTAATACCGGAACTATTTTCGCCCGTCGTCAAATAACGCGGGGTGGTAGTAATACGGATCGGTGATGCCCTTCTTCCGGGCGGCCATTCCTGCAAGAGCATGGCGCATCGCGTAGTTGACGCCCATTGCTGTTTGCCAGGCGCTCTTGTTGTCCAGCAGCGGGTTGTACTCCGAGATCTCGATGGCGACCACATTGTTCTGGATCATCAAGGCCCGCAGGGCTTTGTTCAGCTCCGGCCAGCTTGGGCCGTCGGCTTCTCGCCCCGATGATCCGGGGGAGTACGCGGAGGAGATCATGTCGATATCGACGGTGACCACCAGATTCTCGATGTCCTTAACATCCTCCACGAACCGCCTCATCACGGTTTCCCAGCCGTCCCGCTCGATCTCGGCCTGGTAGTGCCAGCGAACCCCGCGGTCTCGCATGTAATTCATAGCCCCATCATCAGGTGATCCGCCTGTCATTCCCACCTGGACAAGGTCTTCACCCTTGAACAGGCCTTTCTCCATGCCCCAGTAAAGCCCGTTGCCGTTGTGGGTGTAAAAGCCCCAACCGAAAGAAAGGCCATCATAGTGGCTGTCGAAGTGAATGACGCCGAAGTTGCCCTTCCCGTATTTGTCGGCGACGGCCAGAAACAGGCCGTACATGTTGTCGTGGCTGCCGCCAACCATCAGGGGCACCGCATCGCCGTCGAGAATCTCTCGTATCACGGTTCGGATCTCTTCACCGGATTTGTCAACACTGAGCAAGTGGTTGGCGATGTTGCCGTAGTCAACGATGTTCAACTCCCGGATGTGCGTTCGCAGGTACTGCTCCATGGGACCTTCTTTTGCGCGCTTCATTTTCCCGCCGCCGTGCGCCGACCAGGTGGTGGCCGAGGAATTCCAGAAGCCACGGAGGATGTTGGCGGCAAGATTGGTCCCCTTGATCAGGTTGCCGTCCGTGGTGGAACCGACGATGGCCACGTCCACATCCCCGGCAATCAGGTCTTCGGTGGTCATCGCGATCGGTGCTTTAAAGAACGTCGGAAAGCCGGTGTAGTCCAATCCCCACCCATAGCGTTGCACATCGATCGGGCCCGGTTCCCGCTTCGGATTCTCTTTCGTGTTCCGATCTCTCCACAAATTGAGCGTGTCGTCGTCCTTGCGGAGCAGAATCACATAGGGATCGTCGGGGTCATTCCAGGGCGTCAAGGACGGATCGTTCCGGGTGCCCGTGGGGTCGTCCGCATCCTGGGCCTGCGCCACGCCGCCGTAAGTGCCGACAGCCAATAAGAGCGCAATGGCAATTGCCGATAAAAATTTAATCTTGTTTGTCATTTTTGTCTCCCTTTTTTGTGGTTGTTTGTTGAAGCGAAAAACCAAAATGAATGCCTTTTAATCCCAAATCCGAAATTTAAAATCCATGATCCCTCAGCACCTGAGTAATTTCATCTTCCAAACCCCGAATTATCTCCCGGGCATGATCACATTCTTCGGATGATCGACTTTGTGAACCGCAATAGTTCTTCAGCCAGGTGCATATTTCCTCGTAGTTGGCACAGATCTCTCTGAAGGTCGGGTTTTTCCGCGAAATCTCTTTTAAACCTTCTATATTATTTGAGAATTTTTGGTAAACATAGTCGGTTTTCATCAGGGCCGTTGCGGAAATGGGAAAAGAGCTTAAAACACTTGGATATTAATTAGTTCGGATCTATCGCTGATGGTATGTATCACCATAATTTATACAAGTACGTTACGGTAACTTACGGTAAGTAAGCCGGGCAATTACGTTAATCCGGTTGTTGCATAAATTTTGGTGGAGATGTACATCAATTCCTATAAATACAGGGATAAACCGAAAATGGTGTGGTATTGCTGGATCTCACCCCTGGTTGATTCTTTTGTTTTTGTTGTAGGGTGGGCTGTGCCCACCTTCGACCTTTAGATTCAGCGCTTTTTGGTGGGCACAGCCCACCCTACAATTAGCAATTTTTGCATAGTAAGGGTTAACTTTGACAATCGCACGAGGAGGTCATGACCAATCCAGAAAAAGTCGCATTTGGCTGGGCCTTTTCGGGAAAACCTCCCTAAATGAAATAGAAGATGCTTAAAATTCAAACAATATGATAGTTTTTACCAGTTACTAAACCCTGAATCGACGTTAGTTGACCAAGTGTCATTCGTGAATAATGTTAATTGCTAAGGCGGCTAGTCCAATCCTAACTTGACTGTAGTCACCGTAACATCTAATAAAAGGTCTGTTACGGTAACTTACGGCAAGCACCTCTGCCTATTAGACCGAATTTGAAAAACGCTCGAGGGGATCGTGGCAAATATTTCATCTGACAGGGTAAAGGCTCAGCTTGAAAGGGTATTGACCAGCTCAGGGTTTAAGGGCGGCAAACGGCTGGGACAGTTTTTGAGCTACGTTGTCGAACAAGCGCTAAACGGCCGACCGGACATTATCAAGCAATATACAGTCGCGGTGGATGCTTTTGGGTATGGGGCAGATTTCGATCCCCAGACCAATCCGATCGTCAGGATTGAAGCTCAGCGGCTGCGGCGGGCACTCGATCAATATTATTTTTCGCAGGGCCTTGGAGACCCGATTCGAATCGACGTCCCCAAAGGCGGCTACGTGCCCACTTTTGTAGAAAATCACCACGCACCACAGAACCCTGATTCCAGCGAAATCCCGGTACCCGATCAGTCGCCTACATCGCTCGATATCTCAAAACCGTCCATCGCCGTGATGATGATTGCCTGTTTAAACCCTGAAGATGCGTTCGGCTATGTGGCAACGGGCTTGACCGAGGAAATTATTATTGCCCTGACGCGGTTTCCGGATTTTCTGGTTGTCGGTCCCCTGACCCGTGATGCTGTCCACGGGCAAGCGGTGGACATCCGCAGAATTGGTCAGCAATATGGGGTGCGTTTTATAATGGATGGCACCTTGCGGTTGCAGGGTGAGATGCACCGGTTGACGGTCCGCCTGGCCGATGCCGCCAGCGGTCAGCAATTATGGGGAGAGGCGCTGGAGTTCAAACTGCAAAATGGATCTATGCCGGCCGTCGAAAGCGATGTGGTGAGCCAGGTGGCGGCCACCATAGCCGACAACTATGGTATTATTCCTCGCACCCTGTCAATGGAATCTTCCGCACGAAAAACCGAAAGCCCGGATGCCTATGAGGCAATGCTGCGCTTCTATCATTATTGCAGAGTCCTCACGCCGGAATCGTATGTTGATGCCGTGGAGGCGTTAGAGCAAACCTTGCGCCACCACCCTGAACATGCCCTTGCATCGGCAGCACTGGGTGATCTCGTCGCGAGCAGTTACTGGTTCGGTTATGACGATGACGCGTCCAACCTGGCCGGTGCCGAAACATTGGCGCGCCGGGCAGTGGCCCTGGACCCCAAGTGTCAGCCGGCCCGCTATACGATGGCTCTGATCCATTTTTTAAAGTTTCAGCGATCACTGTTTTTAGACGAGGCCGAGCAAGCGCTCCGGCTCAATCCAAATAATGTAAACACCTTGGCAGTGGTCGCTCTGCACCTGGGCATGGTTGGCGACTGGGAACGCGCTGTGAAGCTCATGGAAAAGGCCATGCGCCTGAATCCACACCATCCCGGATGGTATCATATCGTTGCCTTCATGAATCACTACCGCCAGGGTGAATATGACCGGGCCTGGATCGAGGCGAAGCGTTTCAACACCCCCGAGTTTTTCTGGGACCCGCTCATCCGTGCGGCCACTTTGGGGCAACTCGACCGCCCGAGACAAGCGCGCAAGGCTGTCGATGACCTCCTGACTTTGGTGCCGGATTTCGACCGCCGTGGACCGAGTCTGACCCGCCGGATGGTATATCTGGCAGAACACGTCGAAATGCTCCTGGAAGGACTGCTTAAAGCGGGGTTGGAGATCCAAACTAAGGTGATAAACGCCAATTAACATTTAAAGGCTAAGATCCCAATAATTTCAATTGCAAAAGGCGCTGTTATAAATTTTTTAAGTTAGTCCTGTTTACTGCTTATAGAACCACAAATACTCTCACACCGGGTAGATCCGAGAACATCGAACGTCCTACAAATATCTGGAATTTGACATTGTGAACGGGGAACGTCCACCAGCTCATGCCATGACTTTAGAATCGGCTGTTCGATCGCTTTAGACATTACCTTGTTTATTTTTCTCCCGGGATCAACCCCTAAATCGACAAGATATTGCACAAACGCGTCTTCTCCATTTTTGCCCTCTTTTGAGGGCTGAAAGGTTTTTCCTCCCAAATCTCTTATATCCGAGATCTTCAAAATCGAAAGCAGGGGCTCGAGAATCTCATATTCAAAAACAATGGTGTGTGCGTTGCCTCTCTTGCCCTCTTCGTAAAAATATACCGAGTATTGCGCCTTGGCAGAATTTTCAGGCTCGTTGCAATATTTCTGGTAATAGCAGCCATTAATTTTCCATTTTGTGATCGCAGCCAAAATACACCTCTAAATTTTCATAAATTTTAAGGACATTCGATAAGATCTGTAAAAATTGTATCTTTATTTTGTGCTTGGTTCAATTCTATTTTCGGGAGCGGTTGGCGAATGGGATGCGGGGTGTTTGATGGCGCCGGGTGATATTGGACGGACTCAAATTTTAGATTATAAAGTTTTGAATATTTTTAATGATTCAAAATGAGGCTATTTCCATTTAGTTTAGATGCAACTCAAACTCCATGAAGCTGATCGGGAAACAAACGGCAAAATACAAATTATAGATCTTGAAAACGTGCCCAAAACCAGGAGGGATAGGCTTTAAATTTTGAGCACGTCCCCAAGATCAGCAAGGAGGACAGGAATTGAAAATAATAAACATCAAGTCTATTATTCTGCTGGATGAAAAACCGGTGTGTAACGGTTTTCGGGTACCTCTATCCGGGGACCTTTATCAGTTGTGCCTGCCCCGGCATCGTATCCTTTAAGCGCGCGGCGGAGCTGGTTCAGCTGAATCCGTACCAGCGGATCTATTGGGGACCCCGGATCAAACGGACCATTATGGGTCTTATTGGCAATGCTATGTGCGTTAATTTGATCTTCGCGACCTGCCAAGGTTTCTTCCGTCAAATAACGAAATATGGATTTGACCTTTTCGGTTGCCTTAAAATCCGGGCTGGATAATACTTGGTTCAGCTGGGCCCGGATCCCCTCGGTGGTGACTTTAGAGCCCCGAGAATCATCAGAAAGCCCATTCTCGTGATTGTTTGTTTGCTCTTTCATGATTTTTAATCCCCTGTACCGAACGATTTTCCGCTGTGCGGGCGGCCTTTAAGTAAAACTCATATTAGAATAGGGATCAGGGTGAAGTTTAATTCATGAGGTTAACGTTAGTGAAAGTCAGCAAAATACTTCTAACCAAATAATGAAGCAGTTGAAGGTTTTTAAGATCCGAACCGTCATGCCTGCGGCAGTAGGAATTCAGAATATTCCCCATCAGGCAATGGGCACGTCCGTTGCTGGATCGAGTTCGGCACGGGCTCTGCGAGCACATCAACTTAAACACCCTGATCCCGGAAATAATTAAAGCAACATACATGCCCATGCTAAACCGGGAATCAGTATCAGGTGCAAGTGTATGGTTTCAATGAATTTATACGGTTTTGGTCGGTGGGTTTGGATCAGAATATGGCAGGTCGATTTCCTTTGAATAAGACGGAAACCTTTATATATGTCGGTTTCTGGTTGGTTTCTTGGACCCTATTTTTCCAAGGTCCTCATACATTCTTCATTAACAAGTTTGTTGTCTCTATCCAGGCAATCCATGATTTCAGTCTCAAGATCTTTCAATAGCTCACTGGCATAATCACAATTTTTTGAAGGTTGTTTTTCGGGCTGACAATGCTGCTCTATCCAGGTGACCGTTTCCGCATAGTCTGCACATATCTCTCCGAAGGTGGGGCTGTTTTCATAAAACTCATTTATCGTATCTTTGCGAGTCGGGAATCGGTTTATAACGTAATCAAGCGAGGAATTCGATTTTTCTTTATTGGTAGTCACCATTTTGTAACCTCTCAAATGACTTAGCGGCTCTCATTATTAAAATATCCAAGCGTCTAAAATAAATCTAATTTATTGTAAATCCAATACCAGAATGATACTAATTTTTTACCAGTATACATCTGGTATTTGCAAAAAATCTAAACTCGGGTTATGCACATCGTACTTGTTATTTATCATATCAAAAATAAAGGAAAATAAAAGTGTCCCGCAAAGCTACCGATAAAGAGCTGGAAAAAAAACGTTCCGATCTAGCAAAAGCAAATGAGCAATTGAGGCTGGAAGTCGATGGGCTTCAACAATCGCAAAGCCAAGCAATCTACGAACAAAGCCTCATGCAAACGCTATTCGATGACATACCGGCTTATATTTATTTCAAAGACAAAAACAGACGATTCGTTCGTGCCAGCAAATACTTTTGCAAACTTTTCGGATGCGGTCTGGAGGGCATCATTGGCAAGAAAGATGAAGAACTCTTTCCAGCGGAGATCGCTGAGGAAACCGCCGCTGATGACCGGGGTGTTATCGAAACCGGTATACCATTGGTCAATAAGGAGGAGGGCAGTGAGTCGGTCGGTGACGGCGGGCATTGGGTTTTGACGACCAAGATGCCCTGGCGCGATAAAAAAGGCAACATCATTGGATTATTTGGAATCTCAAAAGATATTAGCGAGTTAAAACGCGCAGAGTTGTCACTGCGGGAATCCGAGGCGAAATTTAAAAATCTGGCGGAACAATCTCCCAATATGATTTTTATTAATCACAAGGGCCGGGTGGTGTATGTCAATAAAAAATGTGTAGAAAGTCTGGGGTACGAGTTGGATGAATTTTACGCTGCCGATTTTGACTTTTTGAAGCTTATCGCACCGGAATATCTCCCGTTGATAAAAAGAAATTTCAAGAAGCACATGGCCGGTGAGGAGATTAATCCTTATGAGTATGCCCTCATCAGCAAATTTGGTCAAAGAATCGAAGTGATAATCACCACAAAGTTGATTAATTATGAAGGCGAGAATGCTATTCTCGGCATCGTGACAGATATCACCGAGCGGAAACAGGCTGAAGAGAGCATGCGCAAAAAAGATATAAAATTGAAACGTCAGGCCAAGAATCTGGAGGAAATGAACGTTGCTCTAAAAATACTTTTGGAACAACGTGACAGAGAAAAGGCCGACCTTAAGGAAAACCTATTGACGAGTATACAAAAACTGATCTTCCCATACATTGAAAAACTGCAGAAGAATAGGCTTGATGAGGACTCTCAAATATATGTCAATATCATCAAATCCAATTTGGAGGATGTCATCGGTCCATTATCAGAAACCCTGTCTTCAAAATATTTAGGCCTTACGCCTTCGGAGATTCAAGTTGCAAACCTAGTCAAACAAGGTATGACAAGCAAAGAAATTGCCTCGAAGCTGCATGTATCCCCCAAGGCCGTTTCGTTTCACAGAGGTAACATCCGGAAAAAATTTGGTTTAGGAAATCAAAAAATGAACCTCTACACCTACCTTCAATCCTTTCCCGATCGACAAACCTCCTAATTTCAATCGTTGTTGAGGTTCAAATCCGGGTAATATTTTTTGGCACATCCCGGACAAATGCTATGGCTCGTGACATGATGTAAAATACCGGGGGCATTTAATCCAGCTAATCTTGGCATAGGTATTAAACCTCACAATTGAATACCTTTGTAAACGAATGTCTAATCTATTTTCTTTCCGCACGAGCGTCCCCATTTTTTCTCATCGTGCGGTCGTGAAGTTGTTCAGGGTCGTATTTCGGGTGTTTTAAAGCGAAAGCAGGATAAATTCGGAACCGCTTCGTTTCGAAGCGGAAGCCCTGCCAAACCCCACTCGGTCACGCGAAAATGATCGTCTATTATAAACCGAGCCCGAACACTCCATAGGTATTTGCGTGAAGGTTCTAATGGCACTTTCAACTTATGGTATGGCGATTTCAAACCACTTCGCGCATATCGTAATTTGCCGGACTCTCCTGGAATGGTCGTCCATATGCGGAGTTCGTACGTAACATTCTGAAACTTGTCTGCCGAATGAATGTCTGGTCTTGGGAAAGGTTGCCATTGAAATGTCGGTTGCAGCGAATCCACCTCCACAAAATCAGGGTAGATGGCAAAGGTTTTCTTTTCCAGCGGCGGGTAGTCCGGATGGAGGCCAACGACGGAAACGCCGCTGCAACCTGATAAAATGGCAAACACAAAAATGATGCGGATACTTTCTCCACATGATTTATATAGCATTCGCCTCGTGCGATGACAGGTATTTTGCTTCTTTAAACCAACAGTGAATGGATTCATCACTTCCCCCAACAGGATTCAACCGTTAGCGCCATGGTATGGGACGCACCAAAAATAGATCATCGACAATTTTCCCGGCAATATCCGGAATACAGGCGACGAATTCATCAATAAATAGCTGGCCATCATTTTCAGCCCACTCGATGTATCTTCTTTCTACTTCGCTGGCACAAAAAAGGATTTCGCTAATCAGGATCTCATTGTCTTCTACCCGAATTAATTGGACACGGACTTCGATGAAGGCAAGGGAAGGCGGGTCAAAACTATAAGGCCCCCACAATCCGGCTTTTTCGATCTTCAGTTCCAACACCGTATCAATTTTTCGCATCTCCATCCGATCGTATCGAATAACCTCGTTTGGACCTCCGAGATCCATATCAGCCAGGGTTACAAAATCGAGGCCTGTTCGCTCCTTTCCCAGCCTCTCCACCTCCTCTATAAAAGTTTGGCGAAGATTCATTTTTTTCATTCGATCAACAGCCTGAGCGCTCGCTGCTTCCGCTTTCTCAATAACTTCAGCCGGCACACCCTTTGTGGTGCCATACACACTCCCCGCAACAGCGGTGAAAGGCGCGACCAGCAGCCCTACCAAGGTTGCACCCGGAACCGGAGTAACAGCGCCGATTACTACAGGTGCTGCCGCGCCGACAACAAATCCCCTGGCTGCGCCGCCTGAAATCCCTTCGGCTGGCTTTAATATTTCTTGTTTTGTCAGGTGAGAGGTAATGGTGACGCCAATGCGCCCAACGCCGGACCGAATCCCCTCTAAATTTTCAGGGGACATCTTGTAGATTTCAGGCGTTAAGCTGCAACCCGTCGGTCCAAGAACAACCATCACACCGACGAGGATTGTAACTGCAAGATATAGGAAGTTTTTTATGGCGTTGCTCGAAATTTCATATGTCGGTGTGGCGGTCTCGGATGCGACTTTGAGCGCTTGCATTGACATCACAGCTCCTTTTTCAGGAGGTCGAAATCTGCGCGACCTCGCTAATGAGACGAGAGTATATCCTTAATGCTCAAGATCCAGCCAAGCGAGCCCAAGAGGCCCTACGAGAATCCCAAACGAAATGAAAATAATGGGTCCAGTGAAGGGTGTTTTCTCGATGCGTCCGGCGGCTATACTGTATATAAACGCAAAAAGAGCGAGAATCGCGAGGGGCGATTACATAGTTTATTCCAGGAGCCAGGAGTCAAGTATCAGCGTGAGCAGTAAAAACTTCGGCCAGAACCTCCAGAGTGAAGATTGTGCCGGCCAGCGGCGTGCCGAAGCAGGCGCCAAACTGGGCTGCAATGCCGGCAGTCAGCATCAGCCGGCGGTCGTCGGCATTCAGATTGAACCACGTGCAGAATTGCTCGCTAACGGCGCCGCCAATCTGTACCGTAGTGCCCGCAGGCCCGGCCGAACCGCCAAAGAGATGGGTGACCACCGTGCCCGCAAGCACCAGGGGAGCCATACGCCGGGGAAACCCGCGCCGGGCGCATGGATGGTCACCAAAACCCGCCCTCTTTTATCAGCCCGGATCTTCACATCGATCCGGGCCGATTTCGAGGGGGAGATCATGGCAGCTTTCACTATTTTTAGGAATCGGGTGTTCGAGGTGAGACATCCTTTTCGCCGCGTTCGATCCGGGCTTCGAGAAATCCTCGTCAATCGCCCCACTTAGGGGGATCGAGCGTCTTAATGCCGGTGTCCCAGACGCTGATGTATGTCGGCCACAACGGATCTTTCTCCACAGGTGCGGTTTGGTCGCAGTGCGGGCACTCCGTTATCAGGGTGTATTGCTCATTCTCTGAGTAGAACTCGACACCCACTTCGTGGGGACATTTTTTGCAAGGCCCCAGATCCAACCTGTGCCGGCCTGTTTCGTTCAGATCCTTCATCGGCTGGAAAGTCTGGAAGTTTGGGGTACAGGCCCACTAAAAAACCAACACCTATTTCTTTCGATGCCCGTGGTCCAGGAACTCCGGTGTCCTGTACCCGGGGTCGGTGATACCCTTTTTGCGGGCCGCTTTCCCGGCGAGATAAGAGCGCATCAGGGAATCTACCATCAGTGCCGTGTTGTAGTGCTTGTCATCCATAAATGGATTGTACTCCTCGAATGAGATGCCGAGGACGTCCGCGTTAATGGTTATTTCACGGACCATGCGCATCGCCTCTTTGGCGGTGAAGCCGCCAGGGGTGGAATTGGACACGCCGGGTGCATGCGCCGGATCGATGACATCCACATCGAACGTGATGAATATACGTTTCCCCTTGGTCTCCTCGAGAATGCGCTGCCAGACCGTATCGAATCCGTCGCGCTCGAATTCCATCATGTAGTGGTAGCGCTCCCCAACCTCGCGCTGCCAAGCCAGGACCTCCTCGGGAGGATTGTAGGGACCGCGCAGCCCGATAGACACCATGTCCTCACCGCGCAGCCAGCCTTGCTCATAGGCCCAGCGCCGGGCACGTCCGGCGTGCGAGAACATACCGAAAGAACTCTGGTAAAGATCATGGTGCGCGTCGAAATGCACGAACATGAAACTCTTGGGGCCGTAATGGTCCACCAGGGCCATCAGGGGCCCGTTGGTTGTCGAGTGGTCTCCGCCGACCGCGAGAAAGGAGGCTCCCGCATCCAAAATCTCCCCGACTATCTTGGCATGCTCCTCCCAGTTCATTTGGATGTAGCCCTGCCAGTGGACGGTAGAGTTGCCGTAATCGACAGCATTCAACACCTTCAAGTAATCGATGTTCGTGTAGACGTCATGCCCTTTATTCGACGTGCCGTAATCCCTGAGAAACCGCATCTGGTTGGCCGCCCATCCGGCCCCAGGGATCGGATTGGCATCGTTCGGCAGTCCAACGATGGCGACATCCACCTTTCCGGCTTTCAAATCCTCCGGAGTGAACGCAACCGGCAGACCCAGGTAGGTCGGGAACTCGGTTTTCCTGAGCAAATACTCATAACGCTGCATGTTGATCGGGCCGGGCTCTCGCTTCGGGTCTTTGGATCTGTCACGCCGGACAAAAGGGATGTCGTAGCCTTCATCCAGGAGAATGATCTTGGGATTATTCGGGTCCCGCCAGGGTGTCAGATTGTTTTTCTCTTTGCTCTGGGCTAGTGCTGTGGACCCAAGGCTAAGAACTAAACTTAATACAACAACGCTTCCTGCAACGAATCTCAATATTTTCATTGTAATTCTACTTTCTTTTTCAAGAGGGTGCCGGGCAGGCCGACCTGCCCGGCATACCCTCCGTGTTGTCTACGACTCGCGATGGATCGCGGCGGATGAACAGTGGACACCACTGCCGATAATGTTGAAGATATGGAAATAAGGAACCGGAATTACATTCATTCCTGCCTTATCTAAATCTTCGCAATATTGATGAGCCTCTTCACAAACAATTACTTTGTTGTTGCCAATAGGTACATTATTGGTACATCCCAAATTATTATCTTCTCTGCTCACATCAATTACTTCCCAGTTTCTAAGCCACTGAGGAAGTGGGGTCCACAACGAACCCTTGGGATAAGACAGCAAGCCTTCTCTGAGAGGAGCGACCAAACAGTCTAGGTGGTAGGTATAGTTGCTGTCGAAATATACAATATCAACAGTCCATCCCAGTGGCTCTACCATACGACGGAACATTTCTGCAGCGAACTCATCACCCGAGGAGCGTGCCTTGGAGAAATCTGTCATATGTTTTGGATCTGCAACGCCAATACCCCAAAGAATTTTTTTGCCATCAAAAATCTTAATGTCACCTGCACTGGTACGTGGGCCCGGATCCGGCCAACTGGTTGGTACCGGGAATGGCATTGAGTACCATTTTGCTTCAGGATCGTTTCTAAAAAATTCCACAACAGCTTCACGGGCCTGGAATTCAACCCCCATTTCGGCTGATACTTCCCAGAAGTTGATCAGGGCATTTCCCACGACTTCCCAGGCTGCCTGAGCATAGGTGCCTACCAATTTTTGTCCCGACCAGCTTTGGGAGAAGGTAATCTGCTCCTCCGGGATCACGCCCGACTCATTGCGGATGACATACACGCCATTATCGCGATAGGCCTTAGCCAGCGCATCGCTTTCGGCAACCACTTTGGCGTAACGTTCGGGATCTGCGTCTCCCAGGAATTTCCCGGCATGCTTTCGCATATATTCCTTTGATTCAGGAATATTGTGAGCCATCATATTGGCCATATCCCAGGCGATGTCCATATCCGGGACATGGAAGCCAGAGGCATTGGCCAGGTAGACCGCCTTCAATGGCGCATAGTCGCTCTCCACATAGACCTTTTTGATTTTCTTGCCCTGTTCACGCATTCCGGGAACGAGTTCAAAATTACCCTCTCGCGCCTTTTCAGCCTCGGCCATGAACCAATCGGCTCCTGGTTTTTCACTTGGTTTGTCAGTCATGATTTTTCTCCTTTTGGGATTATAGTATTAAAATAGTTTAGTCTTAAATTCGTTACTTGCATTTCTTACCTGAGCATCACCTCCCTTATTGGATTGCGGATTGCGGAATGCGGATTTCGGATTGATTGTTTCGCTTCAGCCTTGGGGCTTCGCTCTTCAGGCTTCGCTTACAGCTACAACCCAACAAGTCGAGCTACGACACCACAGGTCGCATTCGGCTTGGGACTTCGCCTTCAAGCTTCGCTGGCTTCGCCTACAGCTACGACCCGACAAGTCGGGCTACGACTCTACAAGACGACCCGACAGGTCGCTCTGTCTTTTAGATAAAATGGATAGAATTCCTTAAATCCAAAATCCAAAATCCAAAATCCAAAATCGAAACATTCCTTCAATCCAAAATCACCAATCCAAAATCCAAAATTGAAGAATTCGCAATTCGTGCTTAAATTTTCTCGTGGTTGTTATCTCTCAGACTCTTTCCAGACGAAAATATTGCGGAACCTGCCCCACCAATCAGCGCCCAGCACATAGATAGCCAAAATGAAGGTGATCTCACCAGTTAGAAAAAGCCAGAGCACCAGGTCGTCCTGCTGACGAAAACTAAGTCCCAGGATCTCGGGAAAGGGGTTTTCAGGGGTGATCTTGGCAAAAACAATCCAGGCGTAAGCCGCGATGGCATAGGTTGTTAAAACGTTTGCGCAAAGAAGGATGATGCCTAATGAATGGCGTGCGCGGCCCACAGGAGCGGTATAACTCGCTTTCACGGTACCAACCATCTTGGCCTTGATGGCCTTGAAACCTTCTTTGCCCAGGAAAACGATACTGGCCAGGGCGGTCAGCTCTCCTGCCAGGATCACGGCGCCCGAGATCGCTGCGCCCATTCCCAGAAAGGGCAATATGAAACCGATGAGAAGAATGACGTGGCCGCCAACGATTAAAAACATTCCAATCTTGTAACGCCAGGTGCGCGTAAAGTCCGTTGAAAGTGGCCCAGTCGATTGTTTGATCTGAGAAGTCATATATTTTCCTCGTCTTTTTTCTTTATTTGCTAATTTACATTTTAGATTTTTGATTGCGGATTTTAGATTTGATGAGTCGCTTCGCTTTGGCCATTTAATGATTAACTAAATGTGCATAGCAAAATCACTAATCTGAATTCGAAAATCCAAAATCTAAAATTCATAACCCGGCGTCCTTTAGCGCTTTCGTGATTTCATCTTCAAGATCCCGAATCAGCTCGCGGGCATGCTCGTATTCTTTAGACGGTCGAGGTTCAGATCGGTCTTGCAGAGCCACCCAGGCGCAGATCTCCTCATAATCGTCACAAATTTCCCTGAAGTCGGCATCCATCTGTGAATTCGTCTGGATGGCCTTGATCTGATCCGGAAAGTTCCGGTACATATGATCGGTCATTGGTAAAGAATCCGAGCCCAGAGGACCCGCCTTCGCTGCGCTTCAGGCTTCGCTCTGCGAGCTACGACCCGACAAGAAGCCGCGGCAGGCCCGGCTTTGATTTCGCCCCAGAGGAGTAGATTTTGCGTTAGACTCCGAATGGAATAGTGGAACGTTGGAAAAGTGGAATATTGGGAATCGAAAGCGGATGACGGTCTGATTTTATAAAATGATCCATACCATCCCTATAAAAATAGATCACATTCCACTAAACCCAACATTCCAACTTTCCAGTATTCCATCATTCCGCTCCAGCCAGCAGCAGGATTCATGGCACAGCCGACTATGTCTGACATGGCCCAGAGGACCAGGTTTTCTGCGATAAAACAAATTATTGCGTTTAGGGGGAATGGATTGTAAGTTGCTTGAAATTTCCTGAATCTGATTTAATTTGAAAATACTCACCAACATTTTTATTTAAAGTACGTAACGGTGACTTACGGGTTCGTAACGCCCGATATTAGGCTGCCCTTCATCAATAGTATGAGGTGATCGTGACCGGTATTTCATCTGAAATGGTAAAGCCTCAGCTCGATAAAATATTGGCCAGTTCAGAATTTATGAGAGGCGAACGGCTGGGCCAGTTTTTACGCTACGTGGTCGAACAAACGCTAAACAGCCAATCCGGCAACATCAAGCAATATTCGATTGCAGTTGAAGCTTTCGGGTACGGGACCGATTTTGACCCCCAGTCCAATCCGATTGTAAGAATAGAAGCAAAACGTCTGCGGCGCGCCCTGGATCTATACTATTTAACCCAAGGCATCGAAGACCCAGTTCGAATCGACATTCCCAAAGGCAGCTACGTTCCCATATTCCAAATTCATCATGTCGTCTCAGAAGTTCTAGATCCAGGTGAATGCCCATCACCCGTTCCCGCGCAGACGACGCTCGATATAGCAGAACCTACTATCGCAGTATTCATGTTTGAGAATCTGAACGGGAATGATCAAAATTCCTTTTTTGCCAGAGGATTGACTGCCGAAATTTTGTTTACCTTGACCCGCTTTTCAGGGTTGTCGGTATTGGGACCGTTGACGCAATCCGAAGGAAAACCGATAGATTGCTACGAAATAGGTCATGAATACAGTGCCAGGTTTATCTTACAGGGATGGGTTCGCAGCTATGGGTCTAAGATTCGGATCACGACTGATCTGACAGATGCGCCAAGCGGCAAAAAACTGTGGAGCAAGACGTTTGAATATGCTCTGGAGCAGACATCGCTTCTGGAAATTGAGGACACGGTCGCCGGCCAGATCGCGGGGGTTATTGCAGACGGAGCGGGCATCATTTTTAAAAAGCTGCATTCCGAAACTTACCCCGAACACATCCAAGTCAGTGACGTGACCCTGGCGGTTCTCAGATACAACAACGCCATGCTTACGCTCGCCCCATGGGACTGGGAAAGTGCTATAGCGGCGCTCAATGACGCGATTGCATCTCAACCGGAGAATGCGCTATTGCTGGCGATGATGGCCAACTGTTATTATGCGGATGCGCTGTTCGAAATGAATCTGGTACCGGACCCGTCCTCAAAGATGGAAGGCTTGGCGCGTGAAGCTGTATCCCTGGATCCCGATCTGCAGCTGGCCCGTTACAACCTGGTCGTCATTAATGCGTTTTTTGACCGCCCCCAAAAGTGCATCGCCCAGGCCCAAAAAGTCGTTGCCATGAACCCGAACCACCCGCGGGTGCTCGCCGGCACCGCGGTCGCTGTGACGTCCGTCGGCGGATATGAACTGGGGTGGGAGCTGATTGAAAGAGCCAAACAGCTGAACCCGCACCATCCCAGCTGGTATCACTTTGTGAATTATTTGGTTCATTTCCGAAATTCGAAATACGAGGAAGCCTGGGAAGAAGCGCAGAAAATCCATATGAAAGGAACGTGGTTACACCCGCTATTCCGGGCAACGGTACTGGGTAAGCTGGGCAGAGCCGAAAAAGCCAAGCCTTATGTGGATGACCTGCTCGCCACCAAACCGAATTTCTTGAAACGGCCGCGCGAAATCATCAAGCTCCTGTTCGTACTCGACGAGCATGTGGAGATGGTCTGGGATGGTCTGAGTAAGGCCGGGATGGAATTTTAGATTTTAGATTGCGGATTTCGAATTTCGGATTTGTCGAATAACTACGCTGTGCCATTTATAATAGGCCGTTCGACAAAAAAGCTCACGACAGGCAGAAATCCTTAAACCCAACCCGGAGAAAACGGAAAGATTAGCCACGAAGGCACCAAGACACCAAGAAAAAATGTTTATTTTTATTCACCCTAGTGCCCTTGTGTCTTGGTGGCAAAAATAAATAGACACTAAAATCCGAGCAGACTGAACATTAAGTTTATTTTTTTTCTGAATGAAAATCCGGTGCCAAACGGTCCTCGGGTATATCAATTCGAGGATCCTCATCAGTTTTTCCCGGTCCGGCATAATATTCTTTAAGCGCGCGGCGAAGCTGATTCACTTGAATCCGGACGATCGGATCAATAGGTGGATCCGGATCGAGCGGAGGCGTTTGGGCGTTATGTGCAACGCTGCGTGCGTTGATATGATCTCCCCTCCCGGTCAACGATTCGTCCGTCAAATAGCGAAAAATGGTTTTGACCTTTTTGGATGCTTTAAAATCCGGACTGGATAATACACGATCCAGTTGGTTCCGGATACCCTCCTGGGTGACTCGTGTGTCCCGAGAATCAGGTGAGAGCCCGGTATCACGTTTTTTTGATTGCTCTTTCATGGTTTGGAATCCTCCGTATTTTTACTTTGGGTCGGGGTTGAGTTCCAACTTCACGCCTGATTTCGTAACAATCGAGATAGCAGCAGACCAAATCTTTAAAAGAAAACAAGGCAAAATACGTACCTGATGCTGACCGCGAGCGATTGGCATAACCAACTATCTGGTTTAACTGATTTTATACGGATCTGGTGTGTGGATTAGGTCGGAGAGCGAGGGTTATTTTTTGTTAAACTTAGTAGAAACCGTTAAATATGGTGGTTTTCGGAACGTTTTTCGGGTCGGCGGATTCCAAGTTTGCGCATCCGTCCCCGTAACGTGTTCGGGTTCAGTCCAAGGATTTTTGCGGCCCCATTCTGACCCTCAATTCGCCAATAGCATTCCTCGAGGATCCGAATTATGTGATCCCGCTCGACGTTTGCCAGGGTTGCTTCCGTAGTTTTCCCGACAGCATGCGAACCTGCCGGCTCAAGTAAATCCTTCAGAGGCAGTGTGGGTTCACGGCTCGCGATAATTGCACGTTCAATCAAATTTTCCAGTTCTCTAATATTACCTGGCCAGGAATAACTCATCAGGGAGGCCATGGTTGTCTGAGGCACATTTTGTTTTTTTTTACCCAAACGCTGGCACTGCTTGGTAATAAAGTGATCCGCCAGAAGCGGGATGTCCTTGACCCGTTTTCGGAGGGGCGGAATGGTTATGGGAAAGATGTTCAAGCGATACCAGAGATCCTGACGAAACCGCCCATTTTGGACTTCCGCTTCAAGATTACGGTTGGTAGCGGCAATTACGCGCACGTCCGCCTTGATGGTTCGGTAGCTGCCCAAACGTTCGAACTCTCCATGTTCGAGTACACGCAGAAGTTTGGCCTGCACCTCAAGAGGCAAGTCACCGATCTCATCCAAGAAAAGTGTAGCGCCATCGGAGACTTCAAAGCGGCCCACCTGTTTCGCCAGAGCTCCGGTAAATGCTCCCCGCTCATGGCCAAAAAGCTCACTCTCAATGAGGTTTGTCGGCAGGGCGGCACAGTTAACTTTCAGAAGAGGCCGTTTATTCCGCGTGCTGGCATGGTGGATGGCCCGGGCAACAAGCTCCTTGCCGGTTCCGGTTTCCCCCAAGATCAAGACGGTCGTGTCCGTGGGGCCCACCTGCTCCACTTTTGCGAGAACTTGTTTGAGCGCATCACTTTGGCCAATGATTTCCTCAAAATTATGTTCCAGCTTGATTTCTTCACGCAGATAGACGTTTTCCGCCTCCAGCAGTTTTTGCAGCCGCTTGACTTCGGATAGCGCTTGGCTCAGATCTTCCTCAGCCCGTTTGCGCTCATCCACTTCCTGTCGCAACCGCTCATTCACTGTGACCAACTCGGCCGTACGCTTCTGAACCCGTTTTTCCAACTCGTCATGGGCGTTTCGCAAAGCCCCCTCTGCACGTCGGATGCGATCCATCGCTTGGATTCTGGCCAAAAGCTCCTTGTTTGCGATAGGTCGAGCGATGTAACCATCCGCGCCCAGGTCGAGCCCTTCTACCTGATCATTGGGAGATGTCTTGGTGCCCGAAAGTAGGACGATGAAAATTCCCCTCAGATCGGGGTCCGCTTTAAGCTGCGAGCAGAGCTCACGCCCATCAGCATCAGGAAGCACCACATCCAGAAGCAGCAGATCCGGACGGTTCACGCCGAGCTTTTCCCAGAAATCCTTTGCCGATGATGCTTCCAAAACCTCGTATCCCTCAGATTTTAGTGTCCGGGCAGTGGCAAAGAGAATATCTGGGTCGTCATCGACCAGAAGAATTTTGGTTTTGTCACTCATACCAAATCTCGTAAGCTTTCCCATGTCGGGCGGTTAGGCGGTTACCAATTTGGTATTGCGCAAACGGATAAACGTTTATATTGCTTTTTAATAATGAAAGTAAATGAAATCAAGATAATTTTGATATACCTGGACGGGTTCGGTAGGTGATTTGCAAGCTTACGCCCATTTCACTGTGGATCGCCTGCATTCATTATTGACAAGTTTGATATTTCGATCCAGACAATCGATGATCTCGGCTTCAAGATCTTTCAACAGCTCCAGGGCGTAATCACAATTGGCCGATGATCGCTTTTCCGTCTGGCAATAATTCTCCAACCAAGCGGTCATTTCCGCGTAGTCGGCACATATTTCTCTGAATGTGGTGCTGTTCTCATAAAACGCTTTGATTGTTTCCGTGCGATCCGAGAATTTTTTTAAAACCTGGTGATGCGGATTTTTCGTTCGTTTTGTATTAATGTTTGGCACTTTAAAACCTCTGAAATATATTGACTACTCTTTCGATTCATTCATTTAATCTGTAATTATAACACCGATGATTTGAAAATTCAGCACGGACAGCAAGGACCTTAATTTCTATCCGGGATGCAGGATCCGACCAGTCCGATCCCTGCGAAAGAAGGGATCTATGACCGTTTTCCCTTGAAAGGTATTTTGAAATGGATTGTCGTTCCCTGGCCCAATTTGCTGTCAATCCCGATCTTTCCTTCATGGGCCTCGATAATTTTGCGGGAGATCAACAGGCCGAGACCGGTACTTTCTTCTCCGGTTGTCTTCTTTGTCCCGGCTTTTCCAAACGGCTTGAAAAGCTTATCAATCTCCTCGGGGGCAATTCCCGGACCTGAATCTTGGACAGAGAAGAAAATCTGACTGGCATCGAAGGATAGGTCGATGAGTACCCGATTCGCCGGATCAGAATGCTCAATGGCATTGGACACCAAATTGGTGAAAACTTGTTCTATTTTGTGGGCATCCACCGTGGTTCGGGGAATGTTTTTATCAACGTGGATCTCCAGTTCAATTCCCTTTTTAGCGGCTGCGATATGATTCAGCTTAAGACTTTCAGCCAAGACATCGGCAATAGCGGTCGGTTGAAAATCCAGCTCGAATTTTCCGGCATCAATGGCGCTGACATCCAGAAAGTCATCTACGAGATGTTTCATAAATAAACAAGATGAGTTGATCGTATTCAGGAAACCCATGTGCTCACGATTCAACACCTCCGCAGCCTCTTCGATCAGAAAGTCCGAATAGGCGATCACCAAACCGATGGGCTTGCGCAGGTCGTGAGCCGCCATTCCTAAAAACTGATTTTTCTCTTCGTTCAGTCTATGGAGCTGTGCGTTTTTCTTGTGAAGCCGGCGCGTTAAATTGTTCAACTCCTGATTTAAAGACAGCAGCTCTTTGCGCATCTGCTCAATCTCTGCGGCATCCAGCCGACCGAATACCAGGATGCGATCGTTGACTTTGCGGAAAGAAAAATAGAAGCTTTGCGGCAATCCGGATGCGGTTTCGACATTGAACAGGTGCTCATTTGAATGATCATTTAATAACACCTTAAGATCAAACCCACCGCAAAAATCGACAATCAAATCCTGGATTTTTTCGCCGGCTAATGGTCGTCCTGCCAGGTCATTAGCGAATTCGTTGGCCTCCACGATTTTCCCATCTGTTGACAGGGCAAAGTACAAAACCGGAGCTTTGTTCTGAAAATAATTATGGGTTTCTGTGAGGACAGCAGAATCTCGGATCATATCACTTACCTTTAATCAGATTCTCGAGCTCATCCAGCGATAGAATATATTCGGTGCCGGGGTATTTCTTAATGACATCAATTCCTCCCCATCTGAAAGCCTGCCCGCCGATCAACAGGTCAAGCTTCGGAAAATCTGACCTCACCACTTCGATCCCGCGCTTCAAGTTGTCCAAGTTTGCTAATATGCTTAATGACAGCCCAACGACATCCGGCTGAACTTCCTGGATATATCGGCTCAAATCTTCACGGGGTAAATTAGCTCCCAGAAAATGGCTGTCCCATCCGTGGAGTTCAAAAATATCCGCGACAATTTTGCCGCCAATCTGGTGAAATTCGTTGGCACTGCATGATATGACGGCTTTTTTGCCTTTGTGTTCAGCGGCAAAAAGGGTGGGATAGACAAGATTCAGCAAGCTTTCGGTGATGGAAGTGGCAAGATGTTCGTTTGCAACGGTGATACGATTATTTTCCCACAGTTCTCCAACCTCGTACATCGAACGCTGAAACAGATCAACAAATAGTACCTTAAGTTCGATATCTGCGTCCAGCAGGCGTTGAACCATGTCACTGCACCGCTTGCGTTTTCCGGCCAATAATGCCTTCAAATAGTCCCGATATAAGCGTTCCTCGATCATGATATCGTCCTTGGGGCCTGCGGTGTTTGCTGTACGACAAGCGATGAAGTAATATGGTTAGTTTTTTTGATCGTGCTGTTTACGTTATCGATCCAATTTTCAGGGAAGCGGTCGGAATCGGTCAGCCATCCTTGCAATGCAGCGACAGCGCCGGTTATTCCGACTTTTTCGTCGATAACCGACGATACCAGCAATTTACCGGTGTTAAGATACTTTTCCGCCAGGTTTGAATCAACCGCCTGATCGAATTCATGGGATATCGCTACGAATTCTTCTTCCGACAGTATATTTATCCTTAGCTTTCTGAGCGTTTCAGCCGCCTTTGACAGTTTGTCATAGGTTGGTTTTTGGGCAGGGACCGCTATTACCAGTTCCTCATGCAAGAATTCGAGCGTACGTTCCAACATAATCATCGGCATCCCCCTGGTGGAGAGCACCCTCCCAAGCCATTGGATCTGTTTAGATATACTTCCCGGGTCCAGGCGCGTCAACGTCACAAGCCAGCAGGTATCACTATCGGAGAAGCGCTTGCCCCGGTTTCCATACCGCTGCTTATAGTAAGGAAATTCGCTCCAGCCCCGGTTACTGGCTTTGAGGGCCGCCTGAATTTCATGCTCATCTTCGGGTATAGGGTGATTGCCGGCTTCCGGATTAATCCGGGTGGCATGATAGGCTTTAAACTTCTCATCCGGCGGGTATAGGGCCTTGTATAGCGCCTCCAAACCTGTAAACGCTTCACGGGCAGATTCCACGATTTGATTATGCAATGAGGCTTCGCCCAATATTCCGTTCATTTTTTCTGAAAATCGATTCCAGTGGCCGGTTACCTGATCCTGATAGCTGGAATAATAGCGGCAACCATCCAAGTCGTCCAACAGATAAGTTGCGACAATATCCGGTTTGTGCATGCTGTTGCCCAGTGTCGATCCTTCAAAGACATACAGATAGCCAAGCAGTGTAACCGGATTTTCGATCCTTCTGAGACGTATATTCCCCGTCATCGCAAGAGCGGCATCAATCGAAGTGGAAGCGTCCGACACAACCCGAGGTTCAAAAAATTTGAGATCTTCCTCCAAAAGGGGAAGCTTTTTAAGCTCATCATCCCAAATGGCTGCAACCCGGTTGTCTTCCGATGAAGCGATCTCATTTTCGAATACGCCGTGAATAACAGCAAGCGATCGGAGCTGGTTCACGTAGCATTCCAACGGAAGCTTATGCGCAATCAAGGCCTTGAAATATGGTAATGCTTCAATCCTGGAATGACAGTCCTTTGTCTGCGTTTTAAGCCTGGCGATGATGGGCATTGATTGATATTTTGAATTATCGGAGCTGTTGGAAGTCATTATTTTCACTCCTTTTACCGGATAAAACGATAAAGCTAGGTATCGTACTTGAATTTTGCAAACAAAAATCCCCTAAGAAGCTTCAGATCAAGATGGGTTGCGCCCAGCAGCTGTTGCTATGCCCTCCAGATAAACGCGCAGTAAACGCGAGGGTAGCATGCGCGAACTAAAATGTAAATAACACAAGAGCGAACCCCAACCCGGACAAGCCGGTCGCCGCGCAGCGGTGATCCAGCTATACCGGTAATTATAATTGAAGGTTGAAAATTTGTGGTAATCTATCTTTTTCATTTTGCGTCCAACTAGTACATGCAAGATAATCGAACCGCTGCGCAATTAAGTCTATGGTGTGAAGCCTTTTCGAGCAGGTAAACCCGGAAATTAGAATGTTGAACCCGGCAACCTAGGAGAATTGTTTATGTCACGGGTATTTATGTCATCCGAATTTGTTTCGTGCTGCGGATCTTGGTCGAACGGTCTATTTTAAACCGACTAAACGACGTGTCGGGTCGTCTTGTGGGGTCGTAGCCCGACGTGTTGGGTCGTAGCTGAAAGCGAAGCCCCAAGCCGAAGGCGAGGTGTGGGGTCGTAGTTCCAAGAGCGACCTGTGGGGTCGTAGCTCGACGTGTTGGGTCGTAGCTGAAAGCGAAGCCCAAAGAGCGAAGCCCCAAGCCTGAAGCGATTCCATCATTCGTCAATCGACATTC
>Ga0049117_10000039_pt1 | contig 63986 bp, 44 predicted proteins | sample WorMetHERISLAND1_2_FD_55105 | JGI IMG/M metagenome (GOLD analysis project Ga0049117, IMG submission 55105) | Marine gutless worms symbiont microbial communities from Max Planck institute for Marine Microbiology, Germany - Olavius geniculatus... | ecosystem: Host-associated > Annelida >...
CGGTGTCTTCCTTCATTTAATAACAATGAAGCGATTTTGGCGGTTTCATCAATCGTAGGGAAAGCTCCCCACGCAAGTAAAGGGATTCCTTTTGAACCATCATTTTCTTCAGTGTGTTGCAAGGCGAGGCTCTCGGCGTTTATTGGCTTTAAGACGTTTTCTCGAACTAAATCCCAATAGTAGGTTCCTTTTCCTTCTTTTTTTTCTACATACTTCTGCATGGCGTATGATAAAACAAAAGTATTGGTTGAAGCGTAGTTAAATTTTTCTCCAGGCGCTTCAGAGGAATCTTTAAGCTCTGATATCTTTTTTATTTTCTCATCGGCAGTACTGGTTAGTGCAAATCGAATATGCAACGCCCCTTCATCGCCCCCTTCTGTTCCTGTGACCATATTTAATGCATTTGAAAAAGTCACGCCTTGCCAACCTGGGTGGTTAGCCAATACGGGTACATAATCCGTAATTCGTTCATCAAAAATGGCTTCACCATAACGCTGTGCTAAATAAAACATCGATAAACCGCCTGCCAGGCTTTTCGTGACAGAATAAACACCATGACGCATTTCATGAGGATACGGATAAATACCGTGACGTGTTTTAGGTGGATGTAGATAGATTTTTCCATCAATTACCAGAGCGCCCAGACTTATTGGAGCATTGGTTGCTGAGAGCTTTCGTTTGTCAAACAAATAAGCGAGTTGGCCTTTGTCAATTTCATGTAACGGATAGACAGGCAGCCGGGTCGTTATTGTTTTGTAATACTGTTGGATTATTTTTGTTGTATCATCAAATATCTTTGGCTGATATTCAGCCAAGAGATACACCTGCATATCTCCTGGTTGAAAATCGATGGGCGATGTTTCCTGACTGCATTGCACATAGATGCGGCTAACCTTCTTTTGGTTATAGATAAAAGTGCCCACACAGTTCCTGACTTGCCCAACTTTTCTGGATACCAGGGTTAATGGAAATGAAGCACGATTCCATTCCTGATCATCGACTTCTTTCCAGATTTTTCCAGTACCAATAATAACTTCCCAATAGCTTTTACCTTTCTGCCAGGTGGAGATAATTCCTTTGTAACGGGGAGTTAACACATCATCATCAGAGACAAAATCCACCGAAAATGAAGGAAATAATGTTTGTCCACTTCCATGCCAATGACTATCATCAATTGGCGTTGTCATTTTTGTCTCAGCAAATGTGAAGGAACCGGAAAAACGATCTGTAGCTTTTTGTCCCCAATTAGGTTTTGCCAAATAACTCATGTCGAATAGAAGGGGAGTAGCGGGTTCTTGCAGTTGGTCAACAGTAAGTTGTTGACGCGGTTGTGTTAGCGTCGTTCCCTCAAATGGTATCGATTTAATGGAGCTACAACCACCCACAGCCATTAGGGCTAAAGCAATAACAAATTTTCTTAGTGACATTGGATTCCCCCTTTACATTTAAGGACACCTTATTTAATCCGATGTCAATTGTCGGTTCCATCGGGATTGCGGATAATGAGGTCAGGTACAGCTTCCAAACAAAGGGACGGTTCAAAATAGATAAAATTGAGAGATTCGGTTCTGATCGGTGAATCGATGCGGACAAGAAAACAAATTTATAATCTTTGATTATCGAATTTGAAATGAATTGTCAACAAATTGGTGGACTTCACTACATTGTAGTAGTTATTAGAGCAACGGTTGGGTTGTGCTAACTTCCCAGAAGTCCAACTATCATTTTTTGTTCAATTATTGTTCATTTATGTTACAAGTATCTCGATAAAATCGGGTAGCCTCGAGCCTAGCATACTTATGGCAGAATACACCATTTCTGCCCTGAAAACCGGGAATAAAAAAGAAACGTTTCTTTAAAGACAAAAAATTGCCATCATCTAAATATCCAGAAAATCTTTAATTGTCTTGGGTGCAAAATTCGGAGAAAATTCCTGCCGATTAAAAAGCTGCTTGATATGAGATACCCACATAGAAGCAGATATTCAAAAGGCGTCTAGTAAAATGGCAGGGCCATTTCTGACCCTGCCGGCTTTCCGATTTGAGCCAGTAATTTTAGCTTGAACTTGTAATTTCCTCTCAACTAAATGATCTACTGCCGTGATCAACCACAGATAAATGAAATGTCGAACTTACAATACAAGTGCTAATACCGCTGATGTTTGATGCCTTAGCTAAGGCAAGGTCAGTCTTCTAACGTTGAATCCTTTTCCCGTATTAGTGGTTTTTATGGGATCTGTTACCTTATCGCTCTCAATCTGAACTAGGGCTTCGCTCTCTTGTAAAACGCCAACCTCGGCTAAGGCTATTATCGCCAGGTCCCTCACGGTGGAGTCATGGTCTGATTTAGCGTAAATTAGGGGATCAATTACACCATCACCTCCAATTTGAATCAAGGCGATGATTGCACTCTCACGAACTTCTGGATTCTGGTCCTTCCGTAATATTTGCGCAAGAGGTTCAATAGCTCGCTTATCTCCAAGCCAGCCCAAATCTAAGATAATCTCTTGGCGGACTTCCTCTGATTTTTCCTTGGACAATGCGAGGATTAACGACTCAACTGAGTTGTCAGTCCTAATTTCCGCCAAGGAACCAAGATCATTGTCACTTAAATCTTGTCCAACATAATCTAAAGGCATTGTATTGATAGAATTTTGCTTTTTCCCGCCGGGAAAGATCCACAGCTTCCTGGGTCGTCGAACGGCAGATTTATTCCCTCCTAATTGTTGTGAATACCCCACGACAAAATTATGTTGACGTAGAATTCGCCGTAAACCAGCATCCAGCGGTATCTGATGGATTTGAATGGTAACCTTTTCTTCAAGAGACTTATACGACATAACGCTAAGACCGCTTTGTCGCGCAATCTCCTCGAGAAGTTCGGTAAGCGAAATGTCTTCTATATTTAATGTCAACCGGTCATTTGAAAACTGAATAATACGAGCTTTTTGTGAATGCCTATTTTGAGTCGCAGCAATTTTTGGTGTTTCTTCTGCATGGTTAAAAGTGGGCAGGAATGTAACACTCATCGCTAGCCATATTAGGTTTAGCGTAAATAGTCTTAGTGCTTTCATAATTTACCTTGTAAAAATGATCATCTTGTAAGTATGACCAAATGATAGGGTACGAGGGTACCCAAAAGGCCTCAACCCATAGCTCTTAAACTTATTCCAACCAGTTAAGATGATCTGGCTGCTTTAGGGCTGAGGTTCACATAATCCAGATGGATTAGACCCGCCCAGTTCATTAAAAAAACAAATGTTGCGATTGTAAGTATTAGCCGTTCCACCAGTACCAGCATCGATGGATTCATCGTTGTACCCATATTCTGTGTTTTTAAAAGATTTGTTCTTCTTGAACAGGTTCCCACTAGCGACTGAACCTACGCCAAAGCCGTCGCCGTTCCTCCAAGTCCAATTACGCTCGAATGTGCTTCCATCACTAAGTAAGGTGACGCCATTAGATTCGTTATTATAAATCTTGTTTTTATTGACGTTTACTACGGTCGAATCTATGTTCTCATCATTAGGATCGTATCCGATTGCAATACCGGTGGTGTTTTTGCAGAGCCAGTTCCGATTAATGGTAACCATTGTGCCAGGGCCGAAGAACGTTGTGGCCAAGATACCTGCAGATGCTGAATCATCCACACTGGCCACACCTCGGTTATCGGAGATCTTGCTATATTTAACAGTTCCTTGGGCTCCACCCCCGAATTCCACTCCATAATCAAGCCAGTCACCATCACCTTTGCCTGTGTATACGTTATAGGCGAAATTCGAGCCGTTTACGCCAGAGCCAAAGTAGAGCACACCGATTCTACCAATCTCGTTGAATTTACACTGGGTGATGTCGACCTGGCCTGTACCAAACGCGGCTACTGCTATACCAGAATAATTAGGTCCGCTTTCATTGTACTTTATTTCGGTAAATTTAACATGTTTAATCGTACCCTCACCTTTATGTCGAATGGCTTGCCAAGTTAAATAACCAGAGCCATCCATGGTCAAACGGCTCAAATTAAGAATGACGCCCGAATCAACAAGCCACCAACCTCTGGAATCTCCACCTGATCCGGTGTCAAAGTCCTTTTTGATAGTAGTTCTATAGACACCTGCGCCTTTGATCGTCAGGTCTTTGTCGATAAATACTTGGGCTGTGTCAATGTATGTCCCCGAAGCAACTTTAATGGTATCACCTGCAACAGCGACACTAACCGCATCTGAAATAGTAAGTTGATCTCCAGGTACATTTATAGTATCGGCATAGACTGATGTAATGAACAACATAAAAGAAATTACGGCTGCCAAAGACATGAGAATTACTTCTTTTTTTTTCATCTTATCCTCCTTTTCTCAATGATCTAATTAGTTAATAAATAGGCTCAACACATAAGCTGTTAGCATCTTTACTTCCTTTCTTGGAATACCAAACTCGCCAGATGGCAAATTAAAGCACCTAGTACAAATTCATGACAGAACCAAGCGAAGATATTTAGCTAAATTGTTAATTTTAAATCCCAGATGCCAACAGAGCTTTTTAACGACGACGAACCGATTGCAGCGTCACTGAATTTTTGGATGAAAAAAAGTTTTGTCACAATAGTCAGAAATCCAAACTGCTTGGTACATGGTAAAATTTCATCTACGTTAATAAAACGATGAAGAATACGGGTAGTAAGTATGATTCATTTCTCATACTTTAGTGGAAGTTACGACTTAATAGAAATTATGTGATCATCACATATCAATTTGATTGACCCTCAATTGCATCTCCAAGGCTCCGCCTTCAGGCAAAATGAGTATGTCGACCATGTGCGTACTATATGTTGGTATAAATGTCAAGAATTTACTATCAAGAACTACATTGTAGCAATTGAACAGGTCAAAAGATGGGTCTGTAAGGGTCGCGCTATGTTGCCATCATCTAAATATCCAGAAATTTTTTTTAAAGAAGGACAAAAGACAATTGACAGAATGAACTGCCCCGCAGCAAGCCGCAGATTATCAAAGTACGACAAATTCTATTCAAACGCAGTCCCGCTGAACTGAAGCGGGACGGACGACTAAAAACTCAGCAGATTTCGCTATCGCATTAACACGTGTATTGAAATCTGTGTAATCTGCGAAATCTGTGGATCAAAAATGGTCTAGGCTACGGATTCCCCGATCCATTCACATTTATTAATTTTAAATCTTGGTGAGGCAAAGAAATCGGTTCGGATTTAAAGAAGTCCCAGAGCTTTTAGCGCATCTTCTGGTTCCGTCCATATATTTACTGAACAACTAAAATCTGGAACTGCGTTATATCTAACTATATCTTGTCTGATCCAAGACAGTGTATCAGCTATCTTGGAATCATCGCACTGCCATAGTACTAAGCCTCTAGCACCCACATTTATATCATCTAAAGTACCAGCCCAGACCATTTTTTGCGATTCTGGTACATCACCCATTTCCAACCATGTTTGGGCAAGTTTTTCGGAACTGGAGGAAGGCCATCTACTCTCAACGATTATTGTTGCCATTTAAACCCCCTTTCTACACCAAATTTGTCTACCTTCGTTCATAAGTTCTCTTTACCTCACCAATGTAAAAATAATAGAATGACAATTATGATTTAGCGATAATAGAATCGCGCATCATGTATTAATTTGGGTCAGCTTGAAGTCGAATTCGAATCAGGATGAGAATCAACTTAGAAAGAAGTTCTGAGTGAAGTCAAAAGTTAGTGTGCGATGGGAATTAACGATCCTCTTCCAACAATACGAGACTATTGGTTAAGGATTTTTCTGCCTTTTTAATTAATGATGTTATCATTGTCAAGAATTAAAACCTTTATCCTTTTACCTTTAGCCTTATACCGTAAACCTTCATAACCCCAACATCGTTCCGACGTATTGGGCGATGGCCAGGCTGCCGGTCAATCCGGGGCTGTCGATCCCCAGTAAATTGAGACAGCGCCGATCCCCGTCACTGAATGCAATGACCCAGTCCTGATGGCCGGCCAGGCGCGCCTGGATGCCGGTCTGGTGGGGCATCAGATCTTCCGGCTGCAGGCCGGGAAAAAAGGATTGAACTTCCTTGAAAAACACCTCCGTGGGTTGGTAGGCGCCGCCGTATTCCTGCCGGTGGCGGGCGGGCCGGCTCAACGGTCCCACGGTCACTTCCGCTCCGATTGCGCTCGCGCCGGTGCTGTCGGTGCTCAAAGTTGGCGTTAAATGCACCCCAACCGAAAAATACGTTCCCTCGGGGGTGGTAAATTGGCGCGGGGCGGGATAAATGTTCATCCCCCGCAGCATTAGTTCATCACGCCGGGTCCGGTAAAACTTCATGGTCTCGCTTCTGACCGGGTCGGTCCGATAGGATGCAGCGGGCTGCAGCATGCGCGCCACATCGTCCGCATGCAGGCCCGCCGCATTGATCAGCAATCCTGTCAAAAATGTATCGCGGGCGCCGTCGGGGTATTCGATCTTAACCTCCAGACCGTCCGGCCGCGCCTTGATGTCCGTCACTTTGGTCTCGGTCAAAAACTGCGCACCGTTGTCCGCAGCCAGTACATTCAGTTTGCGGACCAGAGCGGTCGGATCGATGATACCGGAAGTCGGCAGCAGCAGGGCCGCCGTCGCCCGCACGCATGGTTCGAGGTCGGCAACCCGCCCTTCCGTTACCATTTGAACGGGAACGCCGTTTTCCACGGCTCTTGACCGGTAGATCTCAAGAACCGCCTTTTCATCATCGTCAACCGCCACCACCAGTTTTCCGGTTTGGCGATGGGGGACGCCGTATTGCTCGCAAAATTGGTAAATCAGGGCATTGCCCGCGGCGCACAGCCGCGCTTTGAGAGGACGCGTGGTGCGATCATAGTATAGGCCGGCATGAATCACACCCGAATTGCGTGAAGATTGGTTTTCCCCCCGGGTGACACCGGAATTTTGCTCGATGACGAAAATCTCGCGTCCAGGCTGGGCCAGCTCGCGGGCAATCGCACAGCCGACCACCCCCGCCCCAACGATAGCAATTTCAACCTCAACTGACATTTAACCTCCAAGCGATCAGGAATCGGGAAATCAATAGATGTTCGGGATATTTTTTGCCCTGGCTGCCTGTACCCACTTTGGTACAAATGGGGCAATTATATCCTGGGATACGACCGGCATTTCGATAAATGAGGCCCCGTTGTGATTCAGGGCTGTGCCCAGCACTTTTTCAATATCAGCATGGCGCTCCAGCCGCTGGCATTGGAGGCCGAATGCCTGGGCCACCATCAGGTAATCCGCCGAATTGCTGAAGTCAGTATAAAAGGGTTGACTGTCATTGATCAGAACGGCCTCCCCTTTGATCCAGCCAAAGGTATCGTTGCGATAAAGAACAATGGTGATGTTCCTATTCGTTCTTGCAATGGTTTCCAATTCACCGCAGTTAAAACCAAAGCTTCCGTCACCGGTGAGTGCCAGGATGGGTGAATCCTCATCGGCATAGGCCGCGCCAAGCGCCGCAGGTATGGCATAACCTAAAGCCCCAAGTGAATAGTTGCTGAGATACCGCCTTCCCGGCTGTTTCATGGAATATAGAGGCGTCGCAAATATGCTGCCCACCCCGGCCTCAGTGGTGATGATGGCATTCTCCGGGAGAATCTTATTGAGAATTTTCATGAAACGAGGTGGAAAGATACCCTGGTTAACCTCGGGAATGGGAGAATCAAGCAGTTTCTCCAATGCCGCTTGCCGCAATTTAGACAAATTCTGGTAACGGTTGACTCCCTTGACGTCGTTTTCTGCAATTATTTTCAGTATGTATTCAAGAGATGCCTTGGCATCACCGCACATGGCGATATCGGTTGGGTACATATTGCCTAAATTTTCCGCTGCGATGTCAAGGTGCAGGATGGTCTTGTTCTCTTCTTTTTTTGGCAGGTTCCAGGCATCGGTGCCGGTCGAATCCGTGTTCGATCCTATGTAAAAAATGGTGTCCGCGTTCTCGATGTAGGAGTTCGTGAATTCTGTTCCGCCCCTGGCACCCACCACGCCGATGGCATAGGGATCTGTCTCTGCAATGATGCCTTTGCCGGTTGTCGTTGTTCCAACGGGTATATTCAGGGTCTGGGCAAATTGTTGAACGACAGGTCCCGCGCCGGAGCTCAAAGCCCCCTGACCACAAATTATCAAAGGTTTTTTCGAACTCAAAAGGGCTTCGAGCGCTGCTTCCAGGCTGGATGGGTCTGCGATGCTGCGGTAGCTTGGATAATGGCTGCATTCGGTCTGGGCATAGAGATCGTTTACTTCAGCCGTGGTACTCAAGCAGTCCCACATCATACGCAAGTGAACCGGCCCGGGCCGACCCGATGTGGCAACCCTGAACGCCCGGCGCATGAGAAATGGGATCTCTTCGGGCCGGTCCAGGATGAAGCTTTCTTTGCAAATCGTAGAATAAAAGTCGGTTTGATCCAAACCGGTCAGCATTCCCCTTTTATCGTCATTGACGTTGACGTCGGATGTAATAAAAATCAATGGGATGCTTCCAGAATAAGCTTCTGCTATCCCCGGAGCCGGATGAGTGACACCGGGGCTGGGAGATTCCAGGACGCCGGGTTTTCCCGTAACTTTCGAATAGGCTTCCGCCATAAACGCAGAATTCTTCTGGTCCCTTGTCAGGATATATTCAATCTCCGGATGTTCATGCCAATGATCGTAAAGATCGATCGTGGTCTCGCCCGGCAAGCCAAATACATGTTTAACGTCATAGAGTCTTAGCATTTCCAGAATTATTTGTGCGCCATTCATTTGCATCTCCTCAAAACTAGATTCGAATATGGATAGTTCCACAATTTACGGAATCTAACAATGGTTGACAATGCCATATTTTATCAGCTAATAGTAGCCCAAGTTAAGCGGTTCGGGACACAGTTATCCGGCCAGCGGCTGCCGCTCGTATGAAACTTCTAATAGCCGGATCACAGAAAGAACTGAACATCGAACATCGAACACTGAACTTCCAACATCGAATAATGAATTCTGCCTGTCGTGAGCTTTTTGTCGAACGGTCAATTTTAAAACAAGTGCGCAAAGACAATTCACCCTATGAATTTATTCACATCAGCATTCAGCGTTTTGTCGATCTAAAAAACGGCAGAGCGCAGCGTCATTATTATTGGATCACGCCAAGGCGTGATTGAGTGTTCGTTGTTCGTCGTTCACAAGTTTTTTCCGGTTTGACCGGCCGTTAGTTCAGCCGGCATTGGCCCCGAACCCCGAACCCAGAACCCCGAACCCAGAACCCTAAACCCAGAACCTTAAACCCTGAACCTCGAACCTGAGCCGGCCACCTTGGTGGCAAATTACTTTGGTCTCTGAAAAAATGCAATGCTTTGTTGCACGCGGCTGTTAATCTAGCCGGTTCAGTGCTCAGGATTGGATTTTTACTTGTTTGAAACTCTGTTTAAAAGCGGGCCGAAGAATTTCAAAAATCCCCCCGGCCCCCTTTAGAAAAGGGGGAGTCCAGGTGGAATCGCTTCGCTCTATCGTTTAAAATAGACAGAATACATTATTCGATGTTCGATGTTGGACGTTCGATGTTCGATGTTCATTAGTATCTTTTCTTTGATCAGACCGGCTATCCTTAAGCCGGAGGTCGCGATTGCATGAAACTAAATTGTTCTTAAACAGATGACATAACCGATTATCGCTAAACTGGCCCAATGAACCAGGATTTCTGCTGCAGAATATAAGGATCAACGCCTGGTCGAGCGATCTACGCTCAACCGGGGTAACAATAACCCTTTCTTTGCAAGGAGGAGAAATGAAGCGAAGAGGTATTGTTTTATTGGCCATGGTTATGGTGTCGGTTTTTCTAATCACTTCAGCACCCCAGGCGGAGCAAAAGTTCCTGCGGATGTTTTCGGGTCCCGAAGGCGGCTCCTGGTACCCCCTGGGATCGGCCATGATGAGCATCGTGGAAAAAAGCACGGGCATCTCGTCATCCAATGGACCCGGCGGCGGTGTGGGCAACTGCAAGGCAGTTAACGGCGGCCGCGCCGATCTGGGTTGGACTTACACTCACACGGCTTTCAACGCCTACAATGCCCGCGGCAAATTCAAGAAGGAAAACAAAAACTTGCGGCACCTGATGTCGCTGTACCCCGGTGTCTTCCAGATGGCGGTGCCGAAATCCAGCGATATCGCCTCTGTGGCCGACCTCAAGGACAAACGCATCGTCCCCGGCAAGGTTGGATTTTCAGGGACTGTCATTGCCGAACTGGTTCTTAAAGCCCACGACATCACTTTTGACAGCATCAAAAAAAACGGCGGATCGATCAGCTACGTGGGGTATTCCGATTCAGCCGCCCTCATGAAAGACGGTCACAGTGACTGCTACATGGCTGTGACTTCCTGCCCCCAATCCACCATCATCGATTTGAACTTCCGGCCGGGTGTGCGCTTTCTGCCGGTCGACCAGATGCACATGGACAAAATCCTGAAAATGGAACCCGGTCTGATGGCTACGGCAATTCCTCAAGGTGCCTACAAGGGTGTGGAAGCCGACGTTCCGGCGGTTGGTACGGTGACTTCCATCATAATCCACAAAGATGTATCCGACGACCTGGCCTACAATATCGTCAAAACCCTGTATGCCAACTGGCCCGAACTGGCCAAGGTCAAAAAGAAAGCCATCGAGGATTCCAAGCCGGAAAATGCTTTAATGGGCGCCCGCATCCCCGTGCACCCCGGTGCCATGCGCTACTATAAAGAAATGGGGTATGTGAAATAAGGTTCAAAGGTTCAGAGGTTGAGAGGTTCAGAGGTTCGAAGGTTCAAGGTTCCGGGTTCAAGGTTTAAAGAATCTATTGCCAGGGCTGCCTTGGAAATTGGACATGAATGAGGGACCGCCATTGACCTTGTAGCGGCGGGGTTTATCCCCGCCCACAGGGTCTCTACCTGACCAACCAACTTTTTAATCCCGACTAACCTTTGCAATATAAGCGGCTTTGCAGGTGAAGATAAGCAGGCTGTCCAATAACCTCCGATATTCCGCCAATGCCCTCCCCCTTTGACGGGAGAGAGTTAGGGTGGGGGTGATAAAATTAAAAAGGATTCAACGTCTTATCGAATCACCCTCCCCTTAATCCCCTCCCGTCAAGGGAGGAGAAGCGAGTTATTGGATAAGCTGTAAACCCCACCACTACAATATGATTCAGATTTTTAACCAGGATTTGTATTTGGAAACAATCTTAGTTCAACCCGAATAAACCGGAAAGATTAGCCACGAAGACACCAAGACACTAAGAAAAAAATTTTATTAGAAAACTTTGTGCCTTGGTGTCTTGGTGGCGAAAATCTTTTAGTTGATAAGACCTTCGCAAACGTGATGTGATTCCAATACACAGGTGCTAAATAGTGAATCCTTTAAAGATGAAAGGCTGAATGTGACCGAAGAAGCGCAAAAACTCGAATACCAGGAAGAAAAAAAAGAAAGCGTTCTGGAGTGGCTGATCAAGCAGAAAAAGGGGGTGTTTCACTATCCGCTGGAATTGACTGTCTGCTTGCTGTCGATTGCCTTAAGTGTCTATCATCTCTTTGTCGCCTACGCCGGTTCATTGGAAGCCCATGCGTTCCGCTCGACCCACCTGGCATTTGTGCTGGTCCTTTGTTTTTTGATGCGCCCCCTGGGCCGCAAGACCTGGACCGACCCTAAAAATGCCTGGTTTGCGGTGGACCTGCTGTGCGTTTTTCTGACATTGGCCGTGCAGATCTACACCCTCTGGGACCTGGAAGCCTTTATCTTCCGCCGCGGGGATCTGACCCAGTGGGATATTTATGCCGGCACCGTGATGCTGATCCTGCTTCTGGAAGCCACCCGGCGGGCGGTGGGCTGGGCCATGGTGGTCATTGCCGGCTTTTTTCTGACCCAAACCGCCTTATCAGATCATTTCTTCGGCATATTCTACGGCCCGCCCAGTTCCTGGTTCACCATGATCGATTATCTTTTCATGCGGGAAAACGGTATCTACAGTATTCCCCTGATGGTCATGGCGACCTACATTTTTCTGTTCATCCTTTTTGGGGCGATCCTGGTGCGATCCGGGGCCGGGCGCTTTTTCATCAATGTCGCGTTGGCCCTGACGGGAAGTAAAGTCGGCGGACCGGCCAAGGCCTCGGTGGTCAGTTCGTGCCTGATGGCATCGGTATCCGGTTCGGCCGTGGCCAATGTGGTCACCACCGGCAGCTTTACCATTCCGCTGATGAAGCGCATCGGCTACCGCAACTATTTCGCCGGGGCGGTGGAAGCCTGCGCCTCCTCGGGCGGCCAGATCATGCCGCCGGTCATGGGGGCGGCCGCCTTCGTGATCGCTGAGTTTCTCAACATGCCCTATCTGCAGGTGGCAGTGGCCGGTATTTTTCCGGCCCTGATCTATTTCTTTTCCATCTTTGTCATGGTGCATTTCGAGGCCCGCAAGCGCAATCTGGCCACCATATCGGCCGCCGAACTACCCAGCTTCAAAGCAGAAGTCAAACGCGGCGGGCATTTGTTTCTCTCGATCGTCATCATCATTGTCCTGCTGGTGATCGGCTACACCCCGATGTATGCCGTCTTCTGGGCCATCATCTCGATTCTGGTGTTAAGCTCCCTACGACCGGAGACCCGCATGACTCCGGTGGACATCCTCAGTGCTCTGGAGGAGGGGGCCCGCATGGCGGTGGCGGTTTCCGTAGCCTGCGCGGCCGCCGGCATTATCATCGGATGCGTGTTCGTATCCGGCCTGGGTCTGAAGTTCACCACGTTGATCGTCAGCACCGCGGGCGGCGTTCTCCCAATCGCCCTGATTCTGACCATGTTCGCCTCTCTGATACTGGGCATGGGGCTGACGACCACGGCTGTCTATATCACCCTGGCGGCGCTGGTCATCCCGGCTCTGACCAAAATGGGCATTGAACCCATTGCCGCCCATTTTTTCGCTTTTTACTTCGGGTTGGTCTCAGCCATCACGCCGCCGGTGGCGTTAGCATCCTTTGCCGCCGCCGGCATCGCCGATTCTCCACCCATGCAAACCGGCTTTCACTCGCTGCGGCTGGGCATCGCCAAATATATCCTGCCCTTTGTGTTCGTTTATGCTCCGGGCATGGTCTTTGTTGGATCCTGGCACGAAATTCTGTTCGGCATCGCCGGGGGATTCGCCGGGATTTATGCCCTGACCATCACCACCGAAGGCTGGTGCATTTTTGAAGTCGGTTGGCCGGCCCGCATTCTGATGGGCATCTGCGCGCTGCTGTTTTTCGTCCCCGGGCTGCAGTTGGCCGGCTTGGGTCTGGATATCAATTTACCTTACTGGGTGACGCATTTGGTCGCCTGGATTCTGCTGATCGGTTTCATATTTATGCACAAGGCGGGCTATCGCAGATCCGCAACGGAGGCAATGGCATGACCCTGCAACGCAAACTTCAGTGGTTGTTTCTGGCCCTGACGGCTGCCCTGTTGATGTTCCTGAAATGGCTCCATCTGGGTGTGATCAATTATAATTTATTTTTAGCGATCCTGATCGGGTGGGTCTTGGTGCTGGTGATTGTCTTCCGAAGCCTAACGGCAGACCAGCGAACCAAAGATTGATGATAAATGTGCAGTCTTGCCGCTCCGGCGAAGCTGCCTGCATTCAGGAGCATAGAGAGGTCTGCAAATTCCAAAATACAAATGACAAATAACAAACAAATAACAATGACCCAAACCGGCGAAGCCGGTCGCCGCGTAGCGGTGATCCCGCTATACCGGAGAAATGAATATTGAAGATTGAAAATTGAAGATTTATGGTTTCGCTTCGCTCTGTCATATTAAATTTATAGAGTTTACTAAAATCTCAATCTGATTAATATAAAAATCCTGAACAAACATGATGGGACTTCAATAGATAGATACCAAACTCAAAATTCCAAAGCGGCCTGCCTATTAAAATTGAGATAATTTCGACTCCTGCAAAGGTGTTTTGGTCATTGGATTTTGAGATTTGTTTGTTATTTGATGCTTGTAATTTGTAATTTTAAGAGCCGGATTAATCTCAACTTATCTGGTCAGTCTTGTATTCAATTACATTTTGGAAGGTGCATTAAATAGTGCTAGTAAACATGGGCAGAATCTTTCGGCAGAGTGTTTTACGATTTGCTGAAAAGCCGTCAGTGATCAACGTCGAACGGGAGCGCCGCTTCAGCTACGCCGACATGCACGGTTTGACCAACCGGCTGAGCAATGTCCTCAAGCATCGCTTTGGCCTCGGGCGGGGAGATTTTTACGCGACCATCCTGCACAACGACAATATGGCCCTGTTTCACCCCTGGATGCTCAAAAGTCCGGTCGGCGCGGTGTGGATCGATGTGCGGGATTCAGTCGGCGAGCAGATCAGCCGCCTGGGACATGTTGGACCGAAGCTTGTTTTTTTGGAGGCCGAACCACTGCCGGCTCTCTATAAGTATTTAAGTGACAGCAATATAACCCCGGTCGTCATGGATCCCCCCGCCAAAGCCTGGCCTGGGGTCCATTACTTCTGGGATCTTGTGGAAAAAGCCTCCGCTGCGGAAGTCGACGAAGAATTTGCGGCCGATAATGTTGCCGAGCACATCAGTGTGCTGCGTTTCACGGGCGGGACCACAGGCTCGGCCAAATGCGCCCCGTACACGCTCGCCAACCTGTGGGCCTGGGGCTGCAATCCCGCCCATTATTACGAAACCTTTCCTTTCGACCATCCCCGGGCCCTGTTTTTTTCCCCCCTGCATCATGCCGCCTCCGGCTCCGTGGTTATACCGGTGCACATCAAAGGCGGCACGGTGATCACCCTTAACGGCGCCGATCCGGAAGAAATCGGCCGGACAATTGAAGCGCATCAGGTGGATATGATCTACGCCGTGCCCACCGTTCTGTATCGCATGCTTGAGATGGATCTGCCGCGCAAGTATAATCTTGGCAGCCTAAAAACGATCCGTTACGGCGGCTCCCCCATCTCCCCGGCCAAACTGGAAATACTGCTCGAGCACTTCGGATCGATTTTCGTCCAGGGCTATGGCGCCACCGAGTGCTGGCCCTCGGTCACCATATTGGGGCGCCGGGATCACGGCACCCGCACCCGGGAGGAGATCGACCGGCTGCTGTCGGTGGGGCGGCCCATGCCCGGCGAAGAAGTGATCATCTGCGACAGGGACGGCAAAGTCATGCCGCCGGGCGAGCGCGGCGAAATCTGGATTCGGGGCCCCAACACGATCAGCGGATATTTCAAAGCCCCCGAGCTGACCCGGGAAAATTTCTCGGGCAATGGTTTCTGGAAATCCGGCGATATGGGCTATATGGACGACGAGGGATATGTCTATCTGGTGGACCGCAAGCAGGACATGATTATCACCGGCGGCTACAATGTCTACGCCATCGAGGTGGAAAATTGCCTGAACAGCCACCCGGCCGTCCAAAATTCGGCAGTGGTAGGTGTTCCCCATGACATCTGGGGGGAGGCCGTCAGCGCCATGGTGATGCTGGTGCGGGACAGCAATACTACGCCACAGGATCTGATCGACCACTGCAAACAACACCTGGCGCGCTATAAAGCCCCCAAAAAAATCGAGGTCACCGACCAGCTGCCCCTGAGCCCGGCCGGCAAAGTATTGCACCGCGAAGTTCGGCGCATTCTGAAGGGTAAAGACAATAATGCCCAAGCCGGTCAAGCCGGAATTGAAGATTGAAGATTTTAGATACTATGCTTTTCCCTACAATGCGATCGGAAAAAGTGGCCCCAGCAGAGCAGCAATGGCGGAGTTCATTGGTTTTAGGTGTCAGGTGTCAGGTTTCGGGTGTCAGCAAAAAGAAGTGCGAAATTCCTAGACCTGAAGACTGATCCGCCTAAGGCAGAAAATCTTTCGTAACCTACAACATATTGTCAGAAGAAAGTCCCTAAGGGCCTAAAAAAAGGAAAAACCATGAGTCCGCTCACCAGTTCCGAACTGGCCGCAAGGATTGTTGAGAAAGCAAAATCGTTGGGTGCCGCCGTTGCAGGCGTCGCAAGCGTTGAATCCTTAAAGGGATCGCCTACCCACCGGATATATCCTAAAATCGGTATGGACTTGAAAGTTCATTGGCAAGATGCGTTAGACGATTCCGATCGCAATGATGTTGCCTGGCCGGCAGATGCCGTATCTGCAGTAGTGATCGGCGTTGAGCATAACATTGGCCAGCCGGAACTTGATTGGTGGGACGGCAAGGGAACACCCGGTAATCGTATTCTCATGCGGATCAACAGAGAGCTGGCAAAATGGATTGAGGCTACTTTTTCCATTAAAACCTATAAATTGCCATATTTCGTTAGCAAGGGCGGCATATTTTTAAAAGATGCCGCTGTAACTGCCGGTTTGGGATGCCTCGGCCGCAACAACCTGGTGATCACGCCCCAATACGGCCCCCGCATTCGTTTTCGGGCGCTGTTGATAGATCGGGAAGCAGAAGCCACCGGTCCACTTGAATTTAATCCCTGCCAAGGTTGTGAGGAACCCTGCCGAGAAGCCTGTCCGATAAAATCCTTTAATGAAATTGTTTATGCCGCTGATGTGTTGAATCAATCCACATTACCTGGCCTCGATGGCAGCTATGACCGGGTGACCTGCAACAGGAAGATGGCTCTAGATATTGAGGAAGCCGTTATGACTGTACCGGCAAAAGATGATGAGCATACGGAAGTTATGCAGGCAATCGATGAGTTTGAAGAAGGCGTCACTGCAAGACTGCAAGGCGATAGATTACCTAGTTATTGTGTCAAGTATTGCCGGCGATGTGAGTTGGCCTGCCCGGTAGGAAAATAGTATCCGTATTAACCATAACGTTGTAAAAATCTGTTATCGTATGGTGGACTGCCGTTGGCCGCGGCGAAATCACGCTGCAAGCGTGACGAAGACGGGTCCCACCAGATAACTGATAGTTGGAAATCTGGCAAGAAATCGAAAATCGGCATTTTCAACTTTTTCGTTATAATAACAAGATGGATGGAAAGTTTCCCATCTAAAATAATGTTATGTTAATTAAATGAAATATTTAGCTTTCATTCTTAGCACCCTACTCCCGCTCCAAGCTATAGCTTCTATTTGCGAGACAAATTACCGCATTGTCGATGAATGCTATGAAACACGAGGACGATTGCAGGCCGCTAACGGAAATCCCTCAGTTCGAATTTGGAAAGTCGGAACCAAAAGAGTCCTTGGCGTTAGAAACGAGAACTTAGAGAATCTACCAAATAAAGTAAGAAAGAAGTTTTCTTTTGGAGTATATGTGTTTGCAGACTACAAGGTTTGTCCGTTAACAAAGGAGAAACCAGGACACATGCAAATGGTATGCGTCGAATCTATGAAGAATATTCGCATTGAAGACTATCGAGAAAACCCTGATGTGCCAGTAGTAACAAGAATTCAAAATGAAACAGAACAAACGCATGCTGTCGAAACGCGTGCAGTCGGACCACTTCCAATAATACTCGGCATTTTCGCCTTGTTTATAATGTTCCTTTTCTTTTTAAGAACGAAAAGGAAAATACGGAAACTCACCCAACCTTTGAGACGTAAGAACGGCTATCAAAAACCTAAAAAAAGCCCCCCTCAAAAGAAACCTATCCATAGTGAGCAGCAAAACAACGTTAAAACCGCAATTAAAACGAAAGCTCAAAGTGAAGCTGAAGTCAAAGAACTGATAGAAAACTTTCCGGAAGTAAAAGTTGAGCACATCATCGATGGCGATACGGTAATCGTGGTTAAGAATTGGCACAAAACAAAAATAAGACTGGATTCAATTGATTGTCCGGAAGATGGCCAGCTTTGGGGGGATACTGCAAAATATGGTCTTATTAAATTAATTGGGGGACGGAAAGTGCGACTTGAAGAGCATGGAACCGACCGTTACGATAGAACTCTGGCTACAATATATGTTCAGCATGAATACGGATCTGAGTGGATGAATGTAAATGAGAGAATGATCACTCTTGGTCACGCATGGGTTATGCGTAGATTTTATGATCATTTGCCAAAAGACAGACAAAATAAGTTAAACCGTTTAGAGAGATGGGCCAAATCAAAGAAGGTCGGATTGTGGCAAACACCAAATCCAATTCCACCATGGAAGTGGAGAAGTGAAGGAGGAGGTCAGTTTATAAATATTGGACAGGGTGCCCCGCCAAGTTCGAATCATGCAAAGATCAAAATAGCAAGCGCATACATTCGGACAAAGTGACCGCTGGTCACGCACTTTGCCAATGATGATAGGTGTTAAATATCTGCTATCACAGGCGATGACACCATTGGTCGTCTTGAGATATACGAAATCTATATGACATTTGACCGTAAAATCTGATAGTTGTTAATTTGGCAAGCTATCTTTGCCCAGCACAACCATAAAAATGGCATTTTGTTCTGCTTAAAATCGACATCGACATCAATATTCTTGACCTTATACTCCAGTATGGTATTTATACCTCTGAAAACATACCAAATTCCCATCCCAGTCACCGTTTGAAAACCTAAAAGTCCGGAGCAAATCGATGTCTCAGGAAGGTTTTAAACGCAAACTAACCTCAATTTTCAGCGCCGATGCCGTCGGCTACAGCCGATTGATGGGTGATGATGAAGCGGCGACTGTCCGAACCCTGACATCCTATCGCAATGTAATTTCAACTCTGATTAAACAACATAATGGCAATGTCATAGATTCACCGGGTGACAATCTATTGGCTGAGTTTGTCAGTGTTGTGGATGCGGTCCAGTGTGCGGTGGCGGTTCAAAAGGAACTCAAAGCAAGAAACGAGGATTTGCCGGAAAATCGCAGGATGCAGTTTCGTATCGGCATTAATCTTGGTGATGTCATCCAGGAAGATGATCGAATTTACGGAGATGGGGTTAACATTGCTGCCAGGTTGGAAGGATTGGCTGAACCGGGTGGTATCTGTATCTCCCAAACAGCCTTTGATCATATCGAAACCAAGCTGCCTTACGGATACGATTTTATTGGTGATCAGTCAGTAAAAAACATCGCCAAGCCGGTCGGGGTCTATCGGGTGCTGTTGGATCCCAGAATAACGGTTTCCGGAAAGCCAGTGGGTGCAGAAAACAAGGCCACACGGCGAATGCCAACTCTGGTTGGAGCGGTTATCGTGCTTGTGTTGGCTGTGGCTGTTGGGATTTGGTACCTGCTCATGCGCCCTGCGCAGCCCCCAATGGAGGCGGCGTCGACAGAGAAACTGGCGAATCCATTGCCTGATAAACCGTCTATCGCCGTGCTGCCATTCGATAATATGAGTGAGGACCCTGAGCAGGAATATTTCGCGGATGGTATGACAGATGAGCTCATCACTGACCTCTCTAAAATCTCCAGCCTGTTGGTCATCTCCCGCAATTCGTCCTTTACCTATAAGGGCAAACCCGTAAGGCTTCAAAATATTGCCAAAGAATTAAACGTGAGATACATTCTTGAAGGCAGCGTTCAAAGGTCCGGTGATATGGTACGAATCCGGGCTCAGTTAATTGATGGAACAACAGATCATCATCTATGGGCTGAAAGCTATGATACGGTGTTGGATGACATCTTTGGACTTCAGGATGAAATCACAAGCAAGATTGTAACAGCTCTGGCGATTAAATTGACCGGGGATGATCAGGAGCGTTTCGGTGAAAAAGAGACCGACAAAATAGAAGCCTATGAGGCTCTCCTGAAGGGTATGGCGCATTACTCACAACAAACGCCGGATGGTTATAAAAAGGCAATCTCGTATTGTAAACTTGCAATCGAACTGGACCCGAATTACTACAGAGCCCATGCCAAACTCGCCCTAGCTTATCTTGCGAGTCCAGCAAGAGGACTCCATACCTGGCAGATGAACTATAGAAATATACTTTTGGGTCGCAAACATCTGAAAATTGCGATGAAAAGACCCAATGCCACTACCCATCTTCTTGCAAGTTTCCTGGCATTGAATCGCCGGCGTTTCGAGGAGGCGACTTACCATGCAGAGCGCGCCATTGCCTCAGATCCTAATGACACGGACGCATATGCCGCTATGGGTGAGGTGCTGATCTCCAATGGAAAGCCCAGGCAAGGCCTTGAGTATGCAAAAAAATCATTGCGACTTGATCCTTTGAATGTAAGGAGGAATATTACGCGGCAAGCAAAAGCCCATATTTGCATGGGGGAATATGAAAAAGCAGTATCAATAGCTGAAAGAGCCGCCCTGAAATTTCCGGATATTAACCGGCACTGGGCGCATCTTGCAGTAAGCTATGCTCATCTCGGCCGATTTAAGGAAGCAAGGACTGCCTGGGAAAAAGCACAAAGCGCGTGGATGAAAACGACACCTGTCAAACCAAATTTAGCTGCGTTTATGGCCTATTTTCCCTTCAAGTCCACCGAGTGTGCCGAAATATACGCTGAAGGTCTGTTGAAAGCCGGTTGCCCAGGGCAGCCTTCGGGGTATTACAAAATCTATCAGGAAAACCGATTAACGGGTAAAGAAGCCGCGCAATTGCGTTCCGGGCATAGGCTTGTTTATTTATTTGGAAATGTTCAATTTTGGATCGATCACAGCAGGGACGGTAAGGTCACGTCGAATGTTTTAGGACAACCAGGCAGTGCCTCATGGTGGGTTGAAGACGATAGGGTCTGCTACAGGCATGAAACGCCGGCCAAATTTTATGGCCTCGCTGAATGTGCAGATGACTACCGCAACCCTGACAATCAACCGGGATCGGATAAGGAATACTTGGTCGTCTTTGATCATGGAATTTATCCATATTCGGTTGAGAAATAATCAATTGGAACTTACCACTTTATGAGTATCCGGTAAACACTCCACGACAAAGGTTTCTTTGCGATAAAAACAGCTGATCCAAACTTCATCTAATAGTTGATAAGCTAAAAATTCAGATATTTCTGATTGGATCTCTGAAAAATTTTTCCTTAAAGATTGAGGACACCTCCAACAATGCTTGAAATATCACTTTCTTTAATAGAGTAGTTAGGCCTTGGTCAGATGGGAAATTTCGAAGAAGGTAACAAGCAATATGAGAAGGGAATCCGTAAGCAAACCGCTAATGAACAAACAAACCCGGCTCTCGGCGAATAACTCGCTTTAGGCATTTCCGAAAGCATACGACTCCATGAAAATGTCAAAAATTATGACAGGGCAGGTAGAAGAATCGCCGGTTGCGACAAAGTTATGAAAAATCAGGATACGTTTGCGCAAGAACAAGTTTTACGTCAGGCCACTGAGCCATATTGGCTGGAAAACTGCTCAATAAATTAAAGAGAAACGATTCTAAATAATTTCATGCGATAGAGCTGATGGTCATATTACGCCCTTGACAATCAAGTCCATTTTTAATATCAAAGTAGCTTAACTACTCCTATTGATTTGATCTCTCCGTATAATGGCCTGCAACTGATTCCGGCACACAATCCAAATTTTCGCTGATTCTAACCTCAGAAAGCAACCGCTTATCTTTCTACCTTTTGGAAAGACGATACTGATGGGCGAGAGCGCCGAGCTTTTCGGCAGAATCTACCAAAAAGGGGAGGTTATTTTTCGGGAAGGTGAGTCCGGGGAGGATATGTACATCATCCAATCCGGTGCGGTTGAAGTGTACCTACATCAGGGCGGGGAGAAAATCCACTTGAACTTCCTGGAAAAGGGGGATTTTTTCGGGGAAATGGCCTTGGTGGACAACCAACCCCGCAGCGCCACAGCGACTGCCATTAGCAGGACCCGTCTGCTGCCCGTTTCCAAAAACATATTCACTGAACGCACAGCCCAGGACTGGGACACGGTCCTGTTTCTGATTCAAGCCGTCTGCCGGCGCATCGATCGCCTCACTCAAATAATTCGAACCAAGGCTGCGAAAAACACGAGACTGCAAAAAACGCTGAGCAAGCGGCCGGTGGCATCGGATGCCGAATGCCTCCCGGACCAGGATATATCGAAATCACCGGTTGCCGAACGATCATCGTCCCGGCTCACCCGAGGTCACACGGAGGCAGACATCTTTTTATGGATGGATGCGGATCCGACCTCATCGAGAACCCAATTGATTCATCTCCAGCCGGGCGACATCGTTTTCGAATTCGGCGATACCGGTGATCGTATGTATTTTGTCGTCAAGGGCACCTTGGAGATATACCTCCAAGAGGACGGTAGCCAGTGCCGGTTTGTAATGTTGGGTCCCGGTGACTTTTTCGGAGAGATGGCTTTATTTACGGATGCCCGGCGTTCGGCATCCGTGCGGGCAGTGACACCGGCGCTTGTTCGACCCGTCGGCCGGGACGACATGCTGGCCAAAGTGAAATCGGATCCGGATGCCCGGCAGTTTTTTTTGAAAGTGCTCATCCGGCGTCTGCGGGAAACAACCGATGCATTGGAACATCCCGAAACCTATGCCGCCAACGTTCGTGCCATTCTCACCCCGAGCATCAAAAAGAGCGAAAAGCTTCGAGTCGGCATCACTTCGTTGTCGTCCTGCGGAGGGTGTCCGGCCCTCTTTGTCCGTAATTGGCATGATGTGACCCAGATTACCGAGAATGTGGAGATCGCTTATTGCCCGATGCTCATGGATGAGCAGGAGATCCGAACGGTTGAGCTGGCGCTTGTGGACGGGGCTGTTCGCACCCGGGAAGACGAAAAGCAGCTTGACGAAATCCGTGTCAAAAGCCGTTTTCTGGTAGCCTGGGGCTCATGTGCCGTATTTGGCGGTGTTCCCGCCCTTGCGAACCGGTTCGAACTCGAAGAGCTGATAGCGGAAAGTTATGGCCGAACCCTTGATCCGATATCCTATTACCTGGCCGATCAACGTCAAGATTCCCGTAAGACGTTGACCAATCTGGAGGAAAATCTGCTCCGCAAGCTGCGCACCATTTCCGATGTGGTCCGGGTGGACTATTTTATACCCGGCTGTCCGCCGCCGATCGATATCCTTAAAAACCTGATTCATGAAATGCGGGGAATGGCACCGGAAAAGCCTGCCCGGAAAGTGGTCTGCGCTGAGTGCGACCGCAATCCCAAAAGAAAATCGCCGGCGCATTTCAGGCTGTTTCCTTATGCTGAAGCCAACACAACGGAGTGTCTGCTGTCACAGGGCACTTTGTGCATGGGCCTTTTGACGCGGGGCGGCTGCGATGCGGTTTGCCCCAAAAGCGGACTGTCTTGCTGGGGGTGTCGCGGCCCGTCGAACAGCGTGCTGAAAAAAATGCATACCGGTGACTCTTTCGAGGAGATCCTACGCGTCTCCATAGCCCGCCGCCTGAAACAGCCGGAAAAAGACCTAAAAATTCCACTAAAAATCCTCAGGCGCAAGGGCGGCGGTTGCCTCGGTATTGAACAGCATTTTGTCAAAGATCAGTCGAGGATCAGATGACACAGACCATCTTGATGCAAAAAGCCACCCGTATCGAGGGCAACGCCAACATCGCCATCGAAGTCGACGGCGATCGCCTTAAATCCGCACGCTTCCAGGTACACGAGTTCAGGGGATTTGAAAAATTCATATCCGGCAGAAGGGTCGAATATGTACCCCATCTGGTATCGCGTATCTGCGGGCTGTGCTCGGTGGCGCACCAAGTGGCGAGTTTCCAGGCCATCGAAGCTGCCATGGGGATTGATACACCGGCAGCGCTAAAGGACTTGAGACGTGTCATGGTGCTCGGCGAGTGGATCAGCAGCCACGCACTGAGCTACTATTTCCTCAACTTACCGGACAAACTGGACACCAAAGGGGGCATTTTCGAGCTCGAACAAGCCCACCCGGAAGTCGTGGCCGATGCTTTTGAACTGCGCAACGCCGGTCTAAAAATCGTTGAACTGCTCGGTGGGCGGGACATGCACCCAATTTCCCTGGGTTTGGGTCGTTTTCTCAAACCGCCGGTGCCAGAGGACATTGCGGAGATCAGAGCGCTCGCAACCCGTCTTCGAAGAAAGCTGCTGCCGGTCATCAGCAAAGTTGCCACAGACTGGAAGCCAAATGGGCAAATCCTTTTTCCCGAGGATCTCAATTTCCACTTTATGGCCTACACCGGCCAGGATTCAAATGGCGCCTTCCGGGTGTTCGACCGGAAAGGTAACCGAGTCGACACTTTTGCGGCAGACGAAATAGAAGAGCGGATTGCCGAGATGCGCGTGGAATGGAATCTATCTAAAGTTCCATACCTATCCAAACACGGTTTCCCAGATGGAATTCTGCTTGTCGGACCGCTATCACGAGCTTTGATGAACGACGGCTTTTTATCGGATCCGGAGATCGCCCGGATTACCGCAAACCGTATACCACGCTCCCTCCTGACAAAAACCCTGGAAAGCTATGACATGTGCCGGTTGTTCGAGATGTACTGGGCGGCCGGAAAAATAGAGCAACTGCTGTACGGTATATCCGGTATTCCGGCAGTTGAGGAGCCGGATTGGCAAGCCAGGGGACAGGGAATCGGAATTTTGGAAGCGCCAAGAGGCTTGTTGATTCACAAATACCTGGTGAACAAAGGAACCATCGAAAAGGCGCGCCTCTGGGTAGCGACTCAGTTCAACAACGCGTTTATCAATCTATTCCTAACGGATCTGGCCCAGCGTCACTTTGAACACGGCCGTGTCGATAAAATTGGCAATCACCTCATCGGTCGCTGCATCCGCCTACTGGATCCGTGCCTGAGCTGTGCGACACACTAAAACCCAATCCGGATAAACCGGAGAGATTAGCCACAAAGACACCAAGACACTAAGAAAAGAATTTATTTATATCAGTCTTCGTGTCTTGGTGTCTTGGTGGCGAAAATCTTTTATTTAATAAGTCCTTCGCAAACATGATGTGATTTCAATAGATAGGCACTAAGCCCGGTAAATTCAAACCAACTCTCAATTTGAAGAATTAGTACAATTCTTGAATGTAATGAGAGGAGGATAAAATGGAATGCCCGGAATGCCGGCTCGAGGTATCGGAGGATTCGAATTTCTGTAAAGGTTGCGGTCATCATTTCCTTGAAACTCCGGCAACCCAAAAAGCCCATGCCGGGACTGATAGTGAACGGAAACATGTGACCATCGTGTTTTCCGATCTGTCCGGCTATACCGCCATGACCGAACGGCTTGATCCCGAGGAAGTCAAAGAGATCATGAGCCGGATATTCGGGGAAATCACCCAGATCATTCACAAATATGATGGATTTATCGAGCGATTTATCGGTGATGCGGTCTTGGCGGTTTTCGGTGTCCCCAAAGCCCACGAAGATGATCCAATCAGAGCCATTCGGACTACGAGAGAAATACATGAGCTGGTCGAAGCTATAAGTCCTGAGTATGAAGAGAAAGTTGGGCGGCCCTTGTCGATGCACTCCGGTATCAACACCGGTCTTGTGGTGACTGGTGAGGTAGACCTGGAAAAGGGAACGCACGGCATCACCGGGGACACAATCAATCTGGCCTCACGTTTACAAGATCTTGCAAAAGCCGGTGAAATCCTGGTCGGTCAGGATACCTTTCGCCAGGCTGAGGCACATTTTAATTTCGGGCGGCTGAAGCCCGTAAAAATGAAAGGAAAGAGCCAGCCGGTTCCCGTATTTAAAGTAAAAACGGCCAGGGTGAAGTCGAGGCAATTGCGTGGCCTCGCAATCCAGGGCATCAGTTCACCGCTCCTTGGTCTGGATGCCGAGTTTGTCACCGTAAAGGGCTGTGTGAACAGGGTATTGGATGGTCAAGGAGGCATTCTCCGGGTCACTGGCGAAGCCGGCATAGGTAAATCGCGCCTGATGGCTGAATTGAACAACCATTTCAGCAAGGAGGTGCGAGGAGGATCTCTCATATGGTTGGAAGGCCGCACTTTATCCTATGGCCAGAGGATCAGTTATTGGCCATTTCAGGAGATTTTTCGGCAATATGCGGGAATCAACGAGGATGATGGCAACATTGAAGCTTCGAAAAAGTTAGAAAGTAGAATCACAGAGTTGTTCGATGCGGATACCGGCGAGATTTTGCCCTATATATCGAGTCTTTTGACATTGAACCAAAAAGAGGAAAATGCCACCCGGGTTAAAAATTTGGACGGAGAGGCAAGAAGCCGTTATTTATTTCTGAGTGCACGGCGGTTCTTCAAAAGGGTGGCCCGGAATCAACCACTGGTGCTCGTGTTTGAGGACCTTCACTGGACAGATGAATCTTCAATGCTGCTGCTTGAGCACTTGCTGCCATTGGTCAGCCAGGTCCCCCTTTTATTCTGTGGCATCAGTCGCACAGACCCCGGGACTCCTGCCGCCCGTCTGCGTGAGGCTGCGGTAAAAGACTACGAAAGACGCTACACGGAAATTCGACTCACCCCTCTGTCAAAAGGTGAAACCGCCCAATTGATGCAAAACTTGTTGACAATCAAAAACCTGCAGCCCAGTGTGGCTGAGATGATTGTGGGGAAGTCAGAGGGAAATCCTTTTTTTCTTGAAGAGATCATGCGCTCGTTGATTGATCGACAGGCTGTCGAACGTGATTCATCGACGGGACAATGGCAAGCAACTTCACTCATTGAGAGGATTACAATACCGGATACGATCCAGGGGGTGATCATGGCCCGCGTGGACCGCCTGGATGAAGATTTGAAACAATTGCTTCGCAGCGCATCGGTAATCGGGCGCAGCTTTCTATACCGGATATTGAATATCATTGAGCAGACGGTTCAAGAAATGGAGCGGTGCCTTGACAATCTGCAGGCGATGGAATTGATACGGGAAAAACAAAAAATTCCGGAAGTGGAATTTATCTTCAAGCATGCGCTGGTGCAGGAAGCAACCTATAAAAGCATCCTTTTACAGAAGCGCCGTGAACTCCACACCCGGGTTGCCCAGGCAATAGAAACCCTTTTTTCTGAAAGGTTAGATGAGTTCTACAGTATGCTCGCCCATCACTATGCCCAGGCTGAGGTTTGGGAGAAGGCGCAGAAATATTTACTGGAGGCGGGCGATCAGGCCGAGCGGATAGCGGCGGACACGGAGGCCCTGGCCCATTACCAGCAGGCGATAGCGGCCTATGCAAGAGCCTTTGGCGACGAGTGGAATCCCTTGCAGCGGGCGACGTTGGAGCGTAAGATGGGTGCGGCCCAAGCGCGGCGTGGCGAGCTCATGCTGGCATCGGATCACCTTAAGCAAGCGCTGGTCTATTTAGGCAAGTCGGTTCCAAACTCAAATTGGCGTGTTTGGCTGGCTATTCTACATGAGATTGGAATCCAAATTGGTCATCGCCTCCTGCCTCGCTTGCTTTGCAAGCAACCTGAGGGTTCGGTTAGCCAGGCAGTGGAGGAGGAGGCCTATATCTACGAATTATTTTTTTGGGCATTTGTTGGTACCGGTAAGATAGAATTAAGTTTGTTGGGTTGTCTCAAGCTTTTGAATTTCTCTGAGAGAAGCGCTTTCCTCCCCGGGGCGGCCATCGGATTTTCCCAGCTGCAGCTTGTAGCTGATTTTGCTTCTTTCTCTCGCCTTGCCGGATGCTATGGTCATAAGGCCGTGTCTCTGGCAGAGCGAATTCAACACGAGGGTGCACTGGGTACCGCCCATTCTTTTATGGCACTTCATGAAAATATAAGGGGACGATGGACCGCGGTGAAAGAACATGCGGCGCGCGCAATCGAAGTCTATGGCAAAGGCAGCTACTGGAACAGGATCGGTTGGGCATTTGCGATTATGGGCTTTGCCGACTGTTATATCCATGAGGGTGATTTTAACAAAGCTTTAAAGTACGCTAATGATCTCATCCAATTCGGCGAGAATAGCGGTGATCGTGAGTATTGCAGTTGGGGCTTAGCACGGCAGGGATTTGCCCTAAAAGGTTTAGGGCAAATCCAGGATTCAATCGAAAGCCTGAAAGGAGCCATGGAATATTCTAAGTCCGCTTCCAATTATCCAATTTATGTGGATTGTGGCGGAGAGTTGGGCCAGTGCTATCTGCGCCTGGGGGACGTGGACCTGGCTTTGGACGTGTTTGGAGAGTGCCAGTATCTGAGTGTCGAATATAACCTCCTGAAATCACCTGTTCTCACACGGTTTCGCAATGGTCTGGTCGAGGCGTATCTGTTGGCTGCCGAGCACAGAGACGATCCTGAAAGTGCCGGTTGGCTGAAAAAGGCTGGCAAAGCCTGTAAGATCGCGCTCAAACAGGGCAAAGTCTATCTCCCCGGGATGCCGGAGGCGATGATGCTGCGTGGCCGGTATGACTGGCTGAAAGGTAGGTCCAAAGCCGCCGAAAAATGTTGGCGACGCAGTTTGGCGCTTGCAGAGAGTATGGGGGTGCGTTACGACCTGGCGAGGACACTCCTGGAAATGGGCCGAAGATTGGAAGATCCTGAGCATTTAGACCGTGCCGAGGCTATTTTCACGGAAATCAGCGCACAGTGGGATTTATCGAAAGTGCAAGAAGCCTTAAAATAATGTGAATCAGCTATTGCAACTGTCACTGGCTGTAGGAATTGGGTTTGCCATAAATTGATTTTGTTCTCGATCTTCACCGAAAGCATTTACAATAATCCAAACTGCTTGAATTAGCAAAGAGGGACATAAAGATGAAATGCCCAGAGTGCCAGTTTGAGAATCGTGAAGGGGCTAAATTTTGTAAAAAATGTGGAGGTAAATTAGATCTCACCTGTCCTGAATGCAATACCGCTCTAACTACAGACAGCATGTTCTGTGATGAATGCGGCTGCGAATTACGCAAGCCTGAAAGCGTCCTTCCGGTCGATTATCTCAAACCTCAATCCTACACTCCCAGATTCCTCGCTGATAAAATTTTAACAAACCGAAGTGCCATCGAAGGCGAACACAAGCTGGTCACCGTTCTTTTCGCCGATGTGGCCAATTCTACGTCCATGTTTGAAAAGAGCGATCCCGAAGAGATGCATCAAATAATGGATGGCTGCTTCCGGATACTAATGGATGAAATCCACCGTTATGAGGGTACGGTGAATCAGTTCACAGGCGATGGTGTCATGGCTATTTTTGGTGCTCCTATCGCTCATGAAGATCACGCCCAAAGAGCTTGCTATGCGTCTTTGAGAATACAAAAAGCAGCAGTTCCATATGCTGAAGAGTTGAATAAAAAATACGGGATAGATTTTAAAATGAGAATCGGCCTCAATTCAGGCCCTGTTGTTGTGGGTTCCATCGGAGATGATCTTCGGATGGATTACACCGCCGATGGAGACGTAACCAATTTGGCCAGCCGGATGGAGAGCAGCGCTGAGCCGGGAAGCATAGTTGTATCCGGAGCGACCTATAAACTGGTGAAAGACTTTTTCGAATTTAACCCATTGGGCAAGCTCGAGGTAAAAGGCAAAGATCTGCCACAGGAAGCCTACCAACTTATCAAAGTCGGCGAAATTGAGACCCGCTTCAGGGCTTCGGTGGCTAAAGGCTTAACGAAATTTGTTGGGCGCAATAATTCTTTGGCAACTCTCAGGGAACTCTATGAACGAGTGCTATCCGGCTCCGGACAAGTAGTGGGTATTGTCGGTGAAGCGGGAGTGGGAAAATCCAGGCTCCTTCTCGAATTTATCAATCATCTGTCTCGGGGTGAATACACATACTTTGAAGGCGGCTGCTTGCATTACGGCAGTGACATGGTTTACTTGCCAATAATCGAAATTTTAAGATCTTATTTTGAAATTAAAGAAGGGGACCGGGAAATTGTTATCAAGAACAAGCTAGACGAAAAAATACAGCAGTTGGACCATCGACTATCCGGTATTTTGCCATCATTCCAAGAACTTTTGTCTGTAAAGGTCGACGATGAAAAATACCTACAGCTTGATCCCGGGGAGAAAAAGCTGCGGATATTTGAAGCCATTCGAGATCTTTTCGTTCGAGAAAGCGAGCAAAAACCGCTGGTCTTGGCCATTGAGGACCTGCACTGGATCGATAAAACTTCAGAAGAATGTATAAACTATCTGATCGAATGGCTGGCCAACAGGCGCATATTATTGATTCTACTTTATCGGTTAGAATATACCCATATATGGGGCAGCAAATCTTACTATACCAAGGTCGGGTTGACGCAATTGGGTGCAGCTTCAAGGGATCGACTGGTGCAGGCAGTTCTTGAGGGCGGTGAGGTGGTACCGGAGCTTAGAGAGCTTGTGCTGAGTCGTTCAGGCAGCAACCCTCTTTTTATAGAAGAGTTGATCTACAGCCTGCTTGAAAACAATATAATTCAGAAAAAGAATCACCGATATGTGTTAACCCGCAGCGCATCGGATATTCATGTGCCGGATACGATCCAGGGAATTATAGCCGCCCGTATTGACCGCATAGATGAAAGCCTTAAACACGTGATACAGGTAGCCTCAGTTATTGGTAGAGAGTTCGCCTTTAGGATCTTACAGACCATTATGGGAATGAGAGAGGAGGTCAAATCCCATCTTCTCAACCTTCAGGGATTGGAGTTTATTTCTGAAAAAAGACTTTTTCCGGAATTGGAATATATTTTCAGGCACGCTCTCACCCAGGAAGTGGCCTATTACAGTCTGCTTCAAAGACACAGAAAAGAGATCCATCAAAATATAGGAAGTGCCATTGAAAATCTGTATCCAGATAGACTTGAAGATTTTTATGAACTGTTGGCATACCACTATGAGCAGGCTGAAATTCATGAAAAAGCAATCCGCTACTTGATCCGCGCGGCGGACCGTGCGAAGGCGATCTATGCCAATGATGAGGCCATTGCCAGCTATCGAAAAGCGGCCAAGCAGTTGGGTCGGCTTCCGAGTAATGAAGGCGAGCTGGACGAGGGATGGCGGAAGATAGCAACTCAACTTTACGAAAGCCTCGCTGAGACTTTGGAACTTACCGGACAACACTCCAATGCGTTGAACAGCTATGAGAGTGCCCTGGGCCTTATTTCAAATCATGACTCTGTTTGGCGAGCTCACCTTCATCGTAAGAGCGGCAATGTTTGGCGTGAACAGCGCTGCTATGAAGAAGCCATACAAGCCTATGATTTGGCTGAAATCGCATTGGCCAAGGAGCCAACCGAGTCAGCCCATGGTTGGTGGCAAGCGTGGATAGAAATCCAAAGCGACCGGATGTGGTTGTACTACTGGCAGGCAGAGTTTCACCTGATAGCTGAATTAGCGGAGAAAGCTCGTCCGGCCGTTGAGCAATACGGAACACCGGATTTGCGCTCCAGGTTCTTCCAGGGGCTTGTGATTATGGCCCAAAGACGTGATCGTTATGTAATTTCAGAAGAAACGATGTCCCATGCTCAAGCCTGCTTGGAGGCCATTCGAGAATCAGGTAAGCAGAGCGCAATAGCCCTCTGTCAATTTGCTCTGGGTTTCAACCATCTGTGGCGCGACGAACTCGATGAGGCAGAGGAATACATGCAAACCGCTTTGAAACTGGCAGAACGAATTGGGGATGTAGTGATGCAATCACGCTGTCTGACATATTTAACCATTCTTTATCGGAAGCGTAAACAGTCAGAACAGGTTCAGCACTATATCTCCCGCGCTTTGGATGTAGCGGAAGCAGGAAATATGCTTGAATACATCAGCACTGCCAAAGCCAACTTGGCGTGGCAAAAATGGTATGAGGGAAACATGACTGAAGCCCAAGAAAATGCCCGAATTGCTCTGGATATGTGGCAACAGGCGCCGCTCGTTTATCCTTTTAAGTGGACAGCTCTCTGGCCTTTGATCAGTGTGGCGCATGGTCAAAATCAGGTTTCAGAGGCGGTTGAATATACTCGCACCCTACTCGAACCCACGCAACAACGGCTTCCCGATACCCTGACTGCTCTTCTCGAAAAAGCTATTACATCTTGGGAAGGAGGTGAATCGGAAACAGCACACACCTATCTCAATCAAGCCATCGAATTAGCACAGGAATTGGGATGGTTTTAGCAACCTGCCCCCCGGATTAATAATCCAGTAGGTAGATTGCAGCTTAATACAACATAAAGGGAAAACAAAAGGATCGCGTCTTCATTCTTGATATAAAATGAAGACGCGACCCTTTTGTTTTCCCTATCTTGACAAGTTTTTTAATTTTGTCAAAAGTGATCATGTCCACCTTTTTCTTGACGTACAACTCTGATTCAAATATATCTTTCCCTTTAGAAATTAATATCTTATAATCATTTTTTTATCCTTCGGGCTGTAATTTGCCGGATTGAAAGGAAACCGCCATGCCGCCAATTGCAACCTTTGGCTTCAGGTTTGGATATTCTTGTCTGTTGATCGCCGCCTTTTTCACCATCTGGGGATGCGCCGGCGCCTCACGATCCATCAAGCCACCCAAGGTCAACATTATCGACCTGCGCCTCCTGGAAATAAAGCCGCTTGAAACCACCTTGCGAGTTCAGCTAAGAATCATCAATCCCAATGGATTCCGGTTAACTATCAGAGGCATCGAATGCGATCTTGAATTGAATGAGCAAAATTTCGGATCCGGCGTTTCGGGAGATACGGCAACAGTTCCGGCCTTTGGCAGTGAAGTCGTTTCTGTGGTTGTATACTCCTCGATGATTAGTCTGGTCCGAGGATTATTGACGTTACCTGAGAGGGAGCAGCTGTCATATAAAATCAAAGGCTCCGTGAGCATCGCCGGCAGAACAGGCGCCACCTCGGTTCCCTTTAACAAACAAGGCAAGTTTGACCTAAAACCGCCGCAGACATCGATGTAAGCCAAACCGGCAAACAGATGAAAATCAAACAATATTTCAGCTCATACGATGACGATCCGGCATCTTCGGATTTGGATTTTATCTACTGCCCCAAATGCAGTACGAAACTTGAGAAGAAGGAAATAGACGGCAGCTCCAGAAACTACTGTTCTGAATGCCGTTATATTCAGTATCTCAACCCGCTGCCGGGGGTGGCGGTATTGATCGAGAATGAAGACAGGCTGCTGATCGGCAAGCGTTCGCAAAGCAGCGTTCATAGCGGCAAGTGGTGCCTGCCGTGCGGATTTATCGAGCACCATGAAAATTTTCTGGATGCCGCCCACCGGGAAGTACGTGAGGAAACCGGGCTCGAAATTAGGATCACCTCCCTGATCAACGTCTCATCGAACCGCATTACCCCCGATCTGCACACAATCGTTATCGTTTTGACTGCCGTAATCGTCAATGGAACGCCTCAGCCCGGCGACGACCTGGTAGAGTTGCGCTGGTTGGCCGGGCACGACCCCCTTCCTGATATGGCTTTTGAAGGCGATGCGTTTACTATAAAGAAATATTTTGCGCACCAACTGGATCGGATGCCGATAGATCCAAGATTCAAGCTTCCGAATAATGCATGAAAATTGGCACTCCCGGGAAACTCCGGGGCAAGGTGTTGCAAGAGATGATTATAGGTTTATTTTATACGAATAAAGGGAGTGCCGAAACATGCCGCAGCCGCTGTCAGGGATAAAAATTATTGACGTGACATCCGTCATGGCCGGGCCTTATTGCACCATGCTTCTGGGGGATCTGGGGGCCGAGGTAATCAAAATCGAGCCCCCCACAGGAGACATGATGCGAAGAAGCCCGCCGTTCGTTGGGGGGGAATCAACCTATTACATTTATGCCAACCGCAATAAGCGGAGCATGACGCTGAATCTCAAGAAAAAAGAGGGCCGCAGGATTTTGCTCAAACTGGTCAAGGATGCGGACGTGTTTGTGGAAAACTACAAGCCCCGAACAAAAGTTGACCTGAAAATCGATTACGCGGCCTTGAAAGCGGTCAATCCCAGACTCATTTATTGCAGCATCTCCGCCTTCGGACAAACTGGACCCTGGTCTGATCGTCCGGGTTTCGACCAGATTGCACAGGGCATGTCCGGGCTGATGAGCGTCACCGGGTTTCCGGGGGCCGATCCAACCCGCACAGGAGTGGCCGTTGGTGACTCCGCCGCCGGTTTATTTGCGACCATTGGAATCTTAGCCGCTTTAAATGAGAGATACCGGTCCGGACTCGGTCAGTATATCGAGACATCGCTGCTGGAGAGTCTGATTGCGCTGCTGGGTTTTCAGGCCGCCAAGTATTTCGGCACCGGCGTGCGCCCCCGTGCCCAGGGAAACGATCACGCCAGTTTTGCACCCTATGGCACTTATAAGACGAAAGATGGCCACATCAATATCGCCGCCGGAACGGAAAAGATGTGGTTGAATTTATGCAGACTGCTCGAATTGGAGAACCTGATCGAAGATCCACGCTTTAACAGCATGCCGCAGCGCGTGAAACACAAGGATCGGCTATCGGAAATCCTGGAAAGCCGGCTGCGGCAAAAAAGCACCGCGCATTGGATTGAAATCCTCAATGACAACGGCATTGCCGGCGGCCCGATTTATGGGATTGACGAAGTGTTTCAGGACGAACACGTCCTTCAGCGGCAGATGCTGATGGAAGTTGAACATCCCCGGGCAGAAAAAATCAAATTGATCGGTTTTCCCATAAAAATGGCAAGAACACCTTGCCGGGTCAAACATTCACCACCGCTTTTCGGCCAGCACACCAATGAAATATTAAAAGAGTTGAACTATTCCGATGAAAAGCTAGCGGCACTGAGGAAAGACAACATCATATGAATGGGAAAACAATAGGGTCGTGTCTTCATTTTTCACTCTATGTCAAGAATGAGGACTCGGCCCTTCTGTTTTCCAATTCTAATTTCTTATTTAGTTGCAGGTAGATTGCTATCCAAATAAAAAGGCAGAACCATTGTTGATTCTGCCCTGTGCGATTGTTCTATCGGGTGGTAGCTACTTTTTAAATAGTTTTTTTCTTCCGAATCCAAAAAAACCAACAAGCCCGGAACCTAACAGAAGTAATGTTGCCGGTTCGGGTATTGGTTCTGCGCTAAACACACCGATCATATCATTACTCTCAAAGGCAATATAAAATTGCTATCGCAGAAAATCTTCGACTGCTTCTAAAAATGCATCACGCTGTGCCGGGTGTTTATCATCCCATGCGACCGGCCAAGCGCTGTGCGTGGCGATGATGAGGTTCTCACTGGGATTAATATAGATGAGTTGACCGAATATTCCTTCTGCTGCATAGGCACCTTTATCCATCAGCCACCAGGAAAAACCATATCCAGGATAGGCTTCTGACGGTTGAATCGAATCCCTCATCCAGTTCTCAGGCAGAACGCGAGTACCATCGGCCAGTTTCCCGTCATTCATGGCAAAAATGCCTATCCGGCCATAGTCTCTCAAGGTCGCGTTAATGCAGCATCCCCCCCACTCGCCGTCACCGGGACCGTGGAGCAACCAGGTAGCATCCGATTCCATTCCGAACGGTGCCCAGATTTTATCGGTTAGGTAGGTGGCAAGATTATTGCCGATGGCGGACCTGACTACAGCGCCAACGAGATTAGTTTCTGCGGTATTGTAATTAAACTTTTCCCCCGGTTTGGCCACACGTTCTTTTGTGCTGATAAACTTTATCATTTCCAGCATACTTGTTCTAGGCATCATATTCAAATCGGATTTCGGATCTGCATAGTCTTCATTCCATTCGACACCTGAAGCCATTTGCATTAAATTGCGAATTGAGACATCGTCATAGGACGATCCCTTCAGATGCCGAACGTAATCCGATACCTTATCATCCACACTCTTGATATAACCATCTTGTATTGCGGCTCCCACAAGCATGGAAGTCACTGACTTTGCAACGGAATAGGATACCCACCGACTGGTAGCCGTGTTTCCCAGCGAATAACGTTCAGCGAGGATTCGATTGTTTTTAATGATTAACAAACCTGTAACGCGGTGGTTGGCAATATAGTCATCGAGGGAATAGGTCTGGCCCTCAAATTCATACTTGAAATTTGTAAAATCCTGCAATTCAGTGAGCAAAGGATACACCAAATCTCCTCGTTCGATCATTCTGGTATCATATAGTTTGTCAATATTTCGAAATCCCGCCAGCTGTTCTTCACCTTTCCAGAAAATTGTCATTTCCAGGGTGCCGAAGTTTTCGGCGTCGCGTCCTTGAATTTTCCCCGTATCAGCCGCTGCTGAACCGGAATGAGAGGTAATTACAAAAATCAATACACCGATTAAAGCACCAAAAACTTTTAACCTTTTCTTTGTGATCTTCTTCATCCTGACCTCCTTTTTTGTTGTTCTGCCAATAATCCATGGTCTGCCGCCGGTTATACTGCCACATGTCAATTCCGGCATTAAACCACCACTCATAGTGGTGGACCCGAAAAGGTTCTACCGGTCCGGTGAGAATCAACGGAGCTGGAATAAATACGAAATACGAATTTCGAAATCCGAATCAAACCACAAATTCGAATGTCCAAATTTTCAAAACGACCAAACCAGAATGATGAAACCAGTGCATAAAACTGATCAACGCGTTCAGCGTTAGATTGCGTAATGGATCGGAATTTGTTTTTGTCATTGGGATTTATGTATTCGAATATGTTTCGTGTTTCGTGCTTCCGATTTCGGTTTTACATTGTCGCGCCAGTGATCTTGCCCCCTTCCAGGGGGCTTCCTGAGGCCTCCCGCTCAGCGGGAGGAGCGCTCACTCAGGAGCTGCGGCGTGTTGTTGGTATCTGATGTAGCCCAAATCGGTCCAAAGGTCAAAGGTTGATAGAACCATCCGCAGCTTGATGAGGGAAAGGCTCATCAATACCTAAAAATACGGGGACAAACCGAAATCACAATTGTTTTGCTGGTTCTCACCCTTGGTTGACTCCTGTATTTTTATAGTATTGTCGTCTCAAAAAAACGGATATTGTAAACTAATTGTGGGTTAAGGGACGTTTCCCGGATTCTCGGATTTGGCATCTTCCAAAAATTTCCATCCGGAATTTTGGAATCTTCCTGCCAGAAAGATATCGTTAATATCCTCTCTTCGATCAATCCCCTCACAACGAAATGGTATGGGCGGCAGCGGTGTCTATGTGGACTTCTCGAGGCATGCAATTCGCTGATCTAATTTCTCGGCTTCTGTAAACCGCAAATCCGAGGATGTCACCAATAGCCTTCGCTTGATTCCCGTGTAAAAGGCTGGTAGAATTCTTAAACATTCCTCATTCGTTTACACCATTGAATTGTATGAGGGGGTTGATGTTAACGACGGTTGCGTTATCCGCTATTTCTATTCTTATCTTACCGTTCCGCTGCAGTGTCGGGTCCTGTTAACAAGGCATCGGGCGATCGCTGAACACCAAGGTTACAAGCTTACGATTTTTCATTAAAGTGGCAGCTGCCAGCGTCCAATCAGATCAAAGATAAGAATCTTAAAAAAGTAAATTTTGGATTTTGGAATGCGGATTTTGGATTGGAGGTATTCTGCCTGTCGTGAGCTTTTCGTCGAACGGTCCATTTTAAAATGATTGAGCAACGTGTCGAGTCGTAGCCGAAGGCGACGTGTGGGGTCGTAGCTCGAAGAGCGAAGCCCCAAGGCTGAAGCGATTTCACCATTCGTCAATCGTCATTCGACATTCGTCATTCCATGAAGTTTCATAAGAGTTCTACATGTTGTTGCAAAATACACTATACGACTCAGAAAATAAGGAGATATGCTCAATGCACAGATATTATAGCGTTTCCATCATGCTTGGCATTGCGATTTTAACATTGTTGTTGGCAGGTACCGTGCATGCAAAACCCTGGCGCAATATCGATTCGATCCCGGCCTCGCGAATCAAGTGGATGGGCCTTTCCGGCACGGATGGAGATGATAAAACGCATTTGTACAGCATCGAGGCCCAGGGGTCCTTATTCAAACCATTTCCCCCGACACCCCCCTACCCTGACAATGTGCAGGCCTATGTTGAATCCTGGCTGTTGAAGCACCCGAAAGCCCGGGTGATACCGGTCGAGGCGTATCCCTTCTTTTCCGCAAACGTTGCCCGCGTGTATGTCTGGATTGTGGATGGTGACGAGAACCTGAATCTCCACCTGGTAGAGGAGGGTTTTTTCAGAGGCAGCACTCAGATACCGATGTTGCGAACGGCCGATTTATTGGTTTCAGCCCGGGAATTCGGGGCGTTTCGAAAAAATCTGATGGCCGCCGAGCTTGCGGCCGCGAGTGCGAGTAAGGGGATCTGGCAGCAGGACGACCGGGAACCCGGGATGCCCCCCGGCAAGTTATTATTTCCCAGTATCACAGCATTGGCCGAGCTGGAACGTATGGCTGAAAACGCCCCTAAACCAAAACCGCCCCCCACCTACGGGCCGGACAAGCCGGAAGCCGATCTCCTCGGCCTTTTTTCCGGCGACGACGGCCCCGCTGCCTATGCGGCGCGAAGTGAATTGCTCCGGCGGGCCGAATCAGGCACTCTCTCCCGCAAGGCTTTCAGTTCCCTGATAACTGCCGGTCTGGATCAGCAGATTCTCGATTACTGGGATCCCATCTACGGATCGCTGATCCAGCTGGCATTTCAACAGGGAAAGCTGCCCGACGATCTGTTGAAACGCTATGCACGCCAGGCAATCTCGCTCCAGTTCCTGGTAAAGACCGATGTGCTTTCGCCGAATACGCCTCTAGTGACGCTAACCATCAAGAGAATAGGGCGTTTCGCCAGAACCCGCGCCCCAAAAATAATCGAAGACCACCAGATGTCGGAACTTCTGATCACGACGTCATTCCATATCGATCAAATGAAAGTAGACGGCAGACCGGCTATAAACGGGAGGACCGGAAGAAGGCTGGACGAGACCTGGTTGTATCAGTCGTGGCGGGGGAATAAAGTACAATACGCCTCGATCATGACGCCCCCCCCGGTGGAACCGGGACCGCACACCCTCACGGGGGTCCTTTCAGTGCGATATATGACAGGGGTTGCCGCCTGGAACGCCGCCGGTCAAAGGAAGGCATTGCCGGACGGGATCCCGGCACTGCTGGAAGAGCGTTACGATATCGACCTGCAATTCAACATGGCGGATTATTGATGGAATCGGATGGAGGGACCTTTCGAGGCCTGTTGAGGTCGTCGCGGCAATTCCAGCAGACTGAGTTGGCCGTGACCGGGGCAATTTCGGGTGTCGCTAGACCCGGGTTGTCCGGACCGGCTCACAATATTTGTCAGGGTCCGCGGAGCGATCGGTTATAAAATTCATACGCAAGTCTTTAACTTTTTCCAAGTAACGGAATTACACGTGCCCTCAATCGACACTTTTGATTTGTTATGGTTGTGCTAATGTATATCTGAAAATGATAGTCATATTATTGGACCCGGCATGAGAAAAATGAGAGAGCTTCCACGTTTTATATTTATTGCTTTTGTAATAGTTGCATCTGCCTGTACTTCCGTTGATAAACATTATGTCAATCAGGTGATAGGCGAGTATAAGCTTAACGATGCTGATAGGGAACAACTTATCAAAACCGGTATCTCAAAAGAAAAGATTGAAAGCCTTCAAACAGCATATGTTCTCAAAAATCGACGAGGGCTGATAATGGAATACAGGGACACAGTCCCAATGAAATTAGAACTCAGCTCGAAAAATCCGAATGAGTTCTTTACCAGGGATACCCGCGTAAACATTGATAAAACTCCAGATTTCAAGGTAGAATTTATCTATAGAGAAAATAAGCAACAAGATAGGAACAGCAGCCTCAGAGCCATGTTTAGTCGCGAAGCCGTTCAACAATTAGTGAAAAAATCATCAATTGCCCTAAATTTGGAATATCACAGAAATGAGCCAATGGCCTCTGCTACCAGTTCAAATGATCCTTGGATTCGAATGAATGAGAATAATCCGCAATTTAATATTTCTGATTTGGAGGCCATCGCGAGCAGCATACGGTCGGGTGACTATGGCGATATGCACAGTATTCTTGTTATTAAAGATGGACACCTTCTTCTTGAAGAATATTTCAATGGTTCAAATGCCAACCATGTGCACCTGTTGGCCTCTGCAACAAAAGGCGTTACCTCAGCAATTATCGGAATTGCCGTTGATCAGGGACTCATTTATGAAAATCAAAAAATAGTCGAAATTTATAAAAATTATAATATTAAGAACATAAGCAAAGAAAAGAGGGAAATAGCGGTCAAAGACTTGCTTACGATGCGACATGGGCTATCATGGACACAAAATCCTTTCTGGCACTATGATGCGGGCCGAATGATTAAGACCGAAGATTTTGTCCGATTATGGATACTGCCAAGGTTAAACGCCGTAGTGGTCTTCACCGCGTGGGTGCCGCAACGTGGCTACCCTAATCGTCTTAACGACCTATTAAAATTTAAAATAATACCGGCCCTTGAGGAACTTTCGCTTCCAGCAAATAAGGAAGCCGTTTCCAGGATATTATCGGATGATGAGATATCTCATATCCAATTCAACGAAAATGAGCCATGGACCGGTAAATGGAGGGTGGAATCAAATTCACAAGGAGGAGGAATATGGGCGATGAAACAAGAGGCAGAAACTGTAAAATCCACCAGAGACAGCGCTTATGAATTTAAGGGTAAGGTTCGGGGGAATCAGCTAAAAGGAAAAGTGGTGGGCGCCTCAGGTAGCTACGACCCATTTACCATAGAATTGCTTTCAGATAGTATGTCATTCAAAGGTACAATAGAGATGGCAACTGGTAGAACTAACCACATAAAAGGTAGAAGGATAGAATAAATTTGGTTTGCACACCCTTTGTACTTTTCTTACTATTAAATCCGCCCACCCTCTCACAGTTGCGGACGACTCAAACTAATCGCAAGCGAGCCTAACTTACAGATATCATGATATATTGTTTCGGATTATAGATACATTCATCCGGTCTGAAGGAAATCCAAATGGATCATGAACAGATAAAAACTAAAGTCTTTGACGTTTTGAAATCAGTGTCCGATCCTGAGTTAGGCGTCAATATTTCCGATCTGGGATTGATCGATAAAATTTTAGTTGAAGACAAACAAATTCTGATCCATTTGGGAACAACGAGTCCGGTCTGCCCAGCTTCTTCAATGATGCGTTCAACCGCAAAAGAAACTGTCCAAAACCAATTCCCTGATTATAATGTTGAAATCAAAGCGGCAGAGAACTTCAAATGGTCTAGAGATCGCCTGTCAACGGCAGGCGAAAAATTACTCGATATGAAATCAGGGACCTTCAAAGTTGATTTTCCAATTGCGACTGAACCGGAGAGCGCCGTTCCTCCTAAAGCAAAACCCGCAATCCAAAGGGTCCCTCTGTTATTAGGTGGTGTTATCTGTTTGCTCATGGGACTGTGGACAGGTTTAATCCGGATGGGTTGGGATTGGCCGGTTAAAAACCCCGAATGGATTTCGCTGCACGGACCATTAATGGTATGTGGTTTTTTAGGAACTGTTATTAGTTTGGAGCGGGCCGTCGGGTTGGAAAAAAAGTGGGGATACCTGGCCCCACTACTTGCCGCAATCGGAGGCATCAGCCTTTTGCTTGCCGAGGTCTCATCTTCAATGCCAATGGCTATTCTCACCGCCGGCAGTTTTTTTTATTTAGCGATCTTCCTAACCGTTTTGAAAACGCATCGTGATTTTCCAACCTATATCATGAGCTTGGGTGCGCTCAGCTGGTTTATTGGAAACGCACTAGTTCTCGCCGGGTTGTATGTTTTTGAGATCGTGCCATGGTGGATCTGCTTTCTGGTCTTCACCATTGCCGGGGAACGCATCGAACTCAATCGTTTCCTTTCACCCAAATCCGAAAGTGATTATTTCTTCATAGGAATTATCTTACTGTCAATTATAGCCGCTACAATATCCCTATTTTATCCGGCAGTCGGTACTGTCACACTTGGCGTGGCAATGCTTCTTTTAAGTGTTTGGTTTTTCTTGTATGACTTGGCAATGAGAACCATTCGACGGGAAGGCTTGACGAAATTTATTGCGGCTTGTTTATTGATCGGCTATTTCTGGCTGGGTATTGGCGGAATAATCGCCGCTATCTTTGGGTGGTTGGTGGCAGGTCCCTATTATGACGCCTATCTGCATGCGGTTTTTATCGGATTTACTTTCTCCATGATTTTTGGGCATGCACCTATCATCTTTCCCGGAATCTTGAAAATATCAATTAATTTTAGTCGCCGGTTTTATATGCATCTTTTTCTTCTGCACTTAGGGCTGTTGATCCGGGTTGCGGCCGACCTGTCTCTAAATTGGGATTTCCGCCTGTGGGGGGCTTTGATCAGCGCACTGGCAGTCATTCTGTTTTTTTTAAATACCGTCATATCGGTCAGGCGATAACACAATTACAGGTTCCATCACAGAAGAAATAAGTGAAAGCTTCTCCTGTTGAACGGGAGGCAAGACCAATAGCGCAACTATTAAATCCGAAATCCGAAGCACGAAATTCGTGTTTCGTATTTTTACACCGTATACTCAACTTCAGGTTGATCCATCTAAATGATCTCTTAGAAATTCGGTCACTGCATCCCGATACGGTTTTTCTTGTCCCAGCAATAAGTGTCCGCCGCTGGAAAATGCAATAAGCTTACTAGTTGGAATGTGCGTATGCGCATATTCAGCGAATTCATAATCTACCAGGCGGTCATCCCGGGCATGTAAGATCAATGTTGGAAGATTTATTTTATCCAGTTCATACTGACGATCCGAAATGCTGGCTTTTTGATCGTTGCGAATTCCGGGATATCTTCTGATATTGCAGTTTTTTTATACTTCATTCTTCACATCCTTCTATTTCAAAAACTCAAGTATCTTTGTGTTGACAATTTCCGCCTGCACCATTGAAACGTCATGACCGGCATCGGGAATCACCTCTGTTTTTATCTGCGGTGCCACTTTATGAAGGCGTTTGATGGCTTGGCGGGCCGAACAGATTTTTTCGTTCTCACCGACCAAATAAAGCGTAGGCACCAGGATATTCTCCAATTCGGCATCCGTTAAAACAGTCGGAGGCAGCGGCCGGATGGGTTTGTAGCACTTCATACGCTCAACCACGAGATCCACTTCTTCTTCCAGGATTACCCGACTGGCTTCGTCTTTGTGTGCAAAATCTTCCAGCAGCCAGAATAAAAAATTTCTGGTAAAGTAGCGCAGGGGCAGAAAGCAGAGAACGGCGCGCACGATCCATTCTTTACGTATAGGCAGCACGGTGCCGCCCGGCGCCAGTAAAACGATTTTATCGAGTCGCCCGGGAAACCGGATTGCGTAACGGCTTGTCAGCCAGGCGCCATAAGACAGGCCCACAAGTTTGATATTGTTTCGCGGCTCAAGGGCAGTGAAAACCTCATCAAGCCAGTTTACATAGTCATCAGGATTCTTCGGGATCCGACTGTATATACTTCGGCTGTAGTCATAAATATTATCCACCGCATAGACTCGATAGCGCCTGGCCAGCGCTTCGATGTTCGGAATCCATTGCAACGAGTCGCCACCGCCTCCATGCAGCAGCACCAGCGGCGGGGCACCTTTTGGTCCACTGATCCGAACGAATGTCTGCCCGTAGGAAGTCTCTACGTATCGCGTCTGTGAGGCGACGGACCACTTGCCGGCCCTGATGGCATATATTTTAAGATAACGTTCCCTGGCGGTGGCTGATCGAAAAGGTTGATAAGCTGTCATTTCGATATCTCCTTTTGTTGATGACCGGCATTACAGGCTGTCTAATTACCTCTTAAATTCCACTAATCCCCTTCCCCTTGACGTACTGCGACAAGCTCAGCCGAGCGGGGAGGGTTAGGGAGGGGGTGATAAAATGAAAATGGAATCACAGTCTCATCTAATCACCCTCTCCTTAATCCCCTCCCGTCAAGGGAGGGGAAACGAGTTGTTGGACGCGATGATTAGAGGATCCCTATAACCATAGTAATTACTAGAACCGTCGTTGTTTTACTAGCAGTGCATAAATTTTTCCAACCAAGCCTGGTCGATGTGCTCAATTCTGAAGCGTTTTCCGAGCAGATGCTGGATGCTGGATACTCGATGCTGGATACTCGATACTTGATTCTCGATGCTGGATACTCGATACTTGATTCTCGATACTTGATTCTCGATGCTGGATACTCGATGCTGGATAACCTATCTTATATTATCGGTGAATTCCGATGTCATCCAGTGGTAGGGTGGGCACAGCCCACCAAATAGCGCTGAATCTCATTGTCGAAGGTGGGCGCAGCCCACCCTACAATAACGATACAGAAACCAACCAAGTGGGAAATCCAGCGATACCATTCCGATTTCGGTTTGTCCCTGTATTTATAAAGATTGATTTCATCTTCCCTTCCTGATTCACGAAAAATTAGTTGTAGGGTGGGCTGTGCCCACCAATTAGGGGAATTCCGGGTCTTCGTCAGGAATCGCTTCCAGGCGCTCGACTGAGAGCAGGGTCAGATTCAAGTCTCGTACGCGGATCAGAATTCCGTGCAATGCAGCCTGATCTGACACCGAGCCGGTTAAAATTGTTACACCGCCTTTCGTGCTGATCGTCATTTGCTCAAACCAGTCAGACCACTTAGGATCGAGACGTCCTTTCAATTTAATCCGGTAGTCTTGTGAGCCATGCTTTTTGAGCGGGTTTGTCAAAGAAACGCCTCCTCCTGCCGGTGCCTCAAAGAGCTGCTCGGCTCGGCAAATTATTCAGTCGCAGAAACTCTGGACCTTCCTCCGGGCTGCAAGCCCTGCGGGCCGGAAGCTAGACCAGTCGTTGATCCCTTCGTCGGGGGCCAAAAACAATCGGCTGGGCCGTGAATCCTGCTACGTGCGGAAACGGAATGATGGAAAGCTGGGTTTAGTGGAATGAGATCTAATTTTAGAACGATGACACGGATCAGTTTATAAAATCAGACTTTCATCCGCTTTCAATTCCCAATTTTCCATTATTTCACAATTCCATTATTCCACTCGGTGTCTAAGGTAAACTCCACCTCTCCGGGGTGAAATCAAAGCCGGGCCCTGTGGGCTAAGGTGCCCTACTATTTCGCCTTTTCAGGCGACGTTGAGGGAATAATAGGGAACCGGAGACAATCAGTCATCACACTAAAGGGTGATTTTGGGGGGTGATTTTTGAGAAAGTTATATGAGTTTCAGCTCTTTGGCGCGCGCGACGGCCTTGACGCGGCTGTTGACATCCAATTTGCTGTTGATGTTTTTGGTGTGTGTTTTTACCGTATTTAAGGAAATGAAAAGTTTATCGGCAATTTCCCGGTTTGATAGACCCGCTGCGACAAGGTCTAAAACCTCCAATTCACACTCGCTAAGCTCATCCATCATGACATCGATTTTCGGCGGCGTGACGGCTTTGAAGGCCGAACGAATTTTTTTGGCATAGGCCAAAGAAAAACCGGCCTTGGTTGCGTCATGGTCCCCTTTTTTGACCGCGACAATGTCTTCCAGCAAATCAGCCACCGGCTTTCCTTTGCTGACGAACATCATTATAAATCCGCCCGGTTCGCCCTGGGCCAAGGCCGATTTCAATTCAGCCTGTGCTGCGGCTTTATCCGCCTTCATCGTGAAGATTAATACTCTCAACAGTTGCATCTCGAGCAAAATATAGACCAGACCGGCGGCCGCTGCATATTTAATCAGACGCTGAAGCAATTGATCGGCTTCATCCAGTTTTTTTTTAGCAATTAGAATATGGGCCAGGGAGAGATACTCAACAACACGCAAGTCATTCAGATTATCTTTAAAGTTCAAACCGCGCTCCCGGGCCCAATCTAAGGCGGCATTCAGGTCGCCGCTGCCCAGCAAGAACAATACCTTCAGTGCTGAAATGAGATTCGTCACCCAGGAGGGCAGCACAAAATTAGCGGCCCGCGAGTTTATTTCCTGCATAAGCTTAAAAGCACCGTTGAGATTCATCTGATACACGAATGCCCGCTGTAAACTAATCTGGCAGACTGCGACAATCACCGGGTCGCGACCCAGCTCGCTGATCTCAATGCCCTTGTTGATCAGGCGGATTCCTTCGTCAAATTTGCCCCATTCGCACAAAATCATGCCCAGATTTCCATACAGAGAGCCACCGATACCGGTTTGTTCGATGCCGTTTTCAATTGCCAGATTGATCATTTGCCGGTTAAATTCTTCAGCATCATTTAACTTGCCGCTTTGCACCATGGACGACCCCAGTCGACTTCAGCAATTTCTTCTATCAACTCAACGGCCCGGTCATTATCCTGTGCGACCAGGGCGTGATCCACCGCTTCGTTTAGAAAATTATTTTGGGCGAACCACATACTTGCCCGTCGATGCAGTTCGGGCAGTAGATCACCCTGCTGGGTGCGCAATCTTTGCTCCAGTAAATCTGCAAAGAGATGATGGTAACGGTACCAGCGGCGCTCATCGTCGAGCGGAATCAGAAACAGATTGGCCCTTTCCAGGTCATCCAGGATCTGTTGCCCGTTTTGCTGGCGGGTGACTGAATCGCAAAGCGGACCGCAAAGACGACCCAGAATAGACGTATGCAACAGAAAATTACGCAGGTGCTCCGGTTGACTTTCAAGTAAAAATGAAATCATGTCGTGGATCGGCCTGGCATCGACCAGATGGTAATCATCGAGAACAAGTACGAAATCTGCCGAAACGCGACTGACATCATTGAGCAGGTTGATGAGGATGGGTTCGATGGGCGGCGGCTGCGGCGATTGCAGCATTGTCATGGCGGCTTCACCGGTCCCGGCCTCAAGGCTCTGAAGCCCCAGGATGACATAAGTCAGGAAATGCATAAGTTAGTTCTTCGAAGGGTCACAAATATCATCAGAGAAGCAGAATCAACCCAGTGTATGAAGCAGCGCATCCGGTTCGCTGGAGCAGGAAAATCGTGAGTGGTTGGTATTCGTTTATACTTAATTCAATGGATTACCGTCAATCATAATTATTGACTGAAATCCATTTAAATTGCGAAATCATAAATCCCATCCCATAAGTATCAATTGATATTTTTGCGCTATCATCATAGTTATATGCACTTTGATCTTTTTCCATGTATTCTCAATTTCTGAATAATCTGTTTATATTTACAAATCTTAATGGAGTTGCCAATGAAAGGACTGACAATTAGAAAGGCTCAAGCGAAGGACCAAGATAGCATATTTGAAATCTTTGAAAGCCAGGATGCAAAATTGGATATTCCATACGCCAGGAAATATTTTGATGATTATTTCAATAACGTAAATCCGGATGACATGGTTTTTATTGGGATAGTTGATGACCTTACTGTGGCTGTTACCGGATACTTCCCGGATAGTTACGAAATAGATGATGTGTATTGGCTAAACTGGCACTACACCCACAAAAACTATGAGGGGAAAGGCATTGGTGGTAAACTATTGGACCATGTGATCAAAATGTTATCCCCCAAAATCCGTAAATTTTATGTGAGTACCGGCTCAGGGTTATTTAATCAGCGGGCACTCAATTTATATTTAAAAAAAGGTTTCAGGATCGAAGCTGTATTAAGGGATTATTATGGTAAGGGCGAGGACCAGATAGTGCTAGGAATGGAATTTTAAATTCGATCTTTCGCAATCCTCTACATTCAATATACCTGCGTTTCTGTAAAAAATAGGCCCTCTTAAATCTACAGATACTGTAATCATATACGCACAAACAATAAAATGTGACTGCTGTGACAAAATCCTTCGATCAGTTGATCAAAACAATTGGGATATTCGAATTCCACCCGAAGCCGGTCGGGGTGAAACCGATAGCCCTTAGTGTAACAGAGCCTGATAATTAGGGCGAATTTCTTATGGCACCATACTCAAAAGGGAGGAAGGATCAAGTATGCCATACGCCAGCAATCAAGGTGTTCGTATCCACTACAAAGTAGAAGGTGACAGCCCACCCCTGGTTCTTCAGCACGGCTATACCCAAAATCTGGAGCGATGGTATCAATGTGAATATGTTGATGCACTTAAGTCGCACTACCGGCTCATCCTCATTGACGCACGAGGCCATGGCGCCAGCGACAAACCGCACGATATATCGGCATATGCCAAGCAAATACCGCAAGCGACGTTTATATCGCTGCCTGGGCTCAATCATACGGAGGCATTCAGGAATGCAGATCTTGTACTCCACCCGGTCAAAGAATTTTTGAAGATAAAAAATGAAGATGTGACGGCAACAGAGGCATGAAAGGAGGATGATTATGAATTATGTATTTTGCCAGACCTTCCATTCATCCCATCCAATCTGTCACATCATAAGCAATACGGATTAATGATGCGTTCTGATGACCTCCATCCCATCAAATTATCATTTAGAATTATCTTGACATTGTACACCACAATGTGGCATTAGATAATCACTTTCTGTTCCTGTTAGACTGGAATAAACCTTCACTTCTACAACATCCGCCCGGTTGAGATGATGCCTTCAGCAGAACTAGATCCTGATTCCAGTTAAACTTTTCCCTAAACCCTAATACGATTCGATGCACAACAATCTCAAAAAGTGGTCGCCTCGCTACTATTGGGGCTTCATTGGTACTGTTAAAACACTGAAATCAATGGAAAGGCAAACATTCCTGAGTTCTTAAATTATTGCTAAAAATAAAGGAGGTACTATGAATACGCTAATCATAGCAGGCCGTGTCTTATATGGTGGGGTAATGGTAATTGCCGGCATCAACAACTACTTGAACCTCAATGTAATGGCCGATATCACAAAATCGAAGGGTATGCCAGTGCCAACCTTTTGCGTAGTCATTGCATCTGCCATATGCATTTTGGGCGGCCTCAGCATCCTGGCAAATTACCATATCAAAATTGGGGTATTGTTGATATGGACATTTTTAGTTCCATCAACGGTGGTAATACACAACTTCTGGACCGTTGAAGATCCAATGTTAAGGGGAAACGAGATGGGTCATTTTTTGAAGAACCTTTTGATTCTGGCAGGTGCCTTGATAATTTTAGCCTTACCAGACCCCTAATTTTGCGCAACCAAAATTCCGGCCATTCTGTCTCCAGTAAATTGATTAAGTAGTCATCTTTATAGACAGTCCTTAAAACTAAGAGTTATCAGCTATGAGCTTCTTTATCCCCCTGCCGAATTCCAAAATACCAATTCCTCAATTTCCCAATTCCGAATTCCGACCTCTAAATTCGCCCCTCTCTCACCTTCTCACCTTCTGATCTTCTGATCTTCTAATTTTCTGATCTTCTCACCTTCTGATCTTCTCACCCTCTGCCCCTCTCACTTTCTGACCTTCTGACCCTCTAACCTTCTGACCTTCTCACCTTCTCAGCTTCTGACCTTCTAACCCTCTCACCCTTGGGGGTTCACAGGTGCGTCCGAAAAGGCTTGATTGATTCGATATTGAAAAAATTCAGGTACTGCGTTGACTATGTTTGAAAATTGAGTTAATGCTGGTGAGACGAATCTCAGCCGGATCTGCAAAACGGTTTTTTCTGATCGATGCTTACCAAATCTCGTCGTGGCAGGGCCTCCGCAAGCGGAGACAGGTTCAACTTAGAAAACACTGGTGAGCTTTCGGCTTCTCCCGCTGGCAGCGGGATAATTCACGCCAAACCGTGCTACCCACGGGGTGGTAGACGACTCCCGGTGACGAGGTGCCGGGGTTGATCATCGAGAATCTACCGACTCTACCACGCAACGCCTGTCGATCCAGTTCCCGGCCTGAACATGGTTGCCGGCCGAAAATGGATAACATCTCTCCCGCGTGAGATCGGATGTGACACTATGAGACTAGAAGGCGGAACCAACACCAGCGGCATCCCGATCGGGATTCTCTGTCTCGAAACTTACTACGCTAGGCCTCCCGGCCACATTCGCAATGCATCTACTTTCCGGTTTCCAGTCATGTACCGTGTCGTCAGGGGGGCTACGGCGCGACGGATCGTCAAAGATGCCGACATCGAGCTTCTAAATCCCTTCATCGAAGCGGCCCGTGAGCTTGAACAGGAAGGCGTGTTGGCAATAACCGGAAGTTGCGGATTCCTGGCGCTTTTTCAGGACCGGCTTGCTGACGCGGTCGACATTCCGGTCTTTGCTTCCAGCCTGATTCAAATTCCCATGATATATCGCATGCTGCGCCGCAACCAGAAGGTCGGAATTCTAACCGCCAGTAAAAGCACACTAACTGCTGCGCATTTCAAAGCGATCGGAGCGGATGCGGTGCCGGTTTGCGTGGCCGGCATGGACAATCAAAAAGAGTTTTGCGAGGTCGTCATCGAGGGGCGCCGCAATGAGCTGGACGTGACGCGGCTGGGAAACGAGGTACTCGCCGTGGTCGATGACATGGCTCGCGAAAATCCCGCCATGGGGGCGTTGGTAATCGAATGCACGGATTTACCGCCCTTCGCTCACCTGATTCAGGAGAAGTTAAGGGTTCCGGTATTTGACATCGTAACATTGACGCGGATGGTATATGAGGCGCTGGTAAGATCGCCGTTTCAGGGGATCATGCCCCGGCGGATGGAGAATGATCAGTTGTTTACTGGAACGGGTGACCGGGTTTAATTTGTTCAATGCTGTTTAACCAATGTAAACCTTGAATCATGACACAAAAGAAAGGAGGGCATTATCAATGAAATTTTTTACATGTAAAAGGCTATTGTTGGGTTCAATCTCCCTGTTGACCGTGCTGGTCGTACTCGGTGGAATCGGCTCGCTGCCGGCAATGGCTAAAGATACGGTCAAATTGGGTCTCTTGTCACCGTTTTCGCCTCCTGGCGATCCGGCTGCCGGCAAACGCATGCGCTGGGGTGCGGAATTGGCTATTGAATACATCAACAGTCAGATGGGCGGTGTTCTGGGCGGCCGGCAGGTGGAGCTGGTCGTGGAAGATGATGCCGGCACCCCGGCCGATGGAATAGCCGGTTTCCGCAAACTGGTTCAGAAAGACGGCGCCGTGGCGGTTGTGGGCCAATATCACAGCTCGGTATGTCTGGCGGTGAATAAGGTTTCCCGCGATCTGCAAGTGCCCCTGTTTTCTTCAGGTGCATCGAGCCCCAAGATTACCGAATCCCAAAATCCATATATCTTCAGCATTATGTCGCTGACGCCGGATCGAGCCAAATTCTGGGTGGATTTCGCCAAAGCCATGAATTTTAAGCGGCTCGCTATCATTGCCGAGGATACGGACTACGGAACCGGGTTCGAAAAATATGTAAACGAGTATGGCAAGGCAGCCGGCATGGAAGTCAAATCCATCATTTTTCCGCGCACCATCACGGATATGACACCGATGCTGCTCGAGACCAAAGCCTGGAAACCGGATGTCATTATCAACCTGGGAGTCGGACCTCCTGCCTACCTGATGGTAAAACAGGCCTATGATATCGGACTTTTCCCCCAGGTAAAAATGCTCGGATCCTTTGCCTGGCCGGTGCGGCCCGAATATTGGGATGCCGTCGGGGATAAAGGCAAGTGGGTGATGTATACCTCATACTACAAACCCGGCATGCTGATGACGGATTCCGGCACCTGGATGGCGGCCAAATACAAAGCGGCCCATGGCGAAGATCCGACCTTCTACGCCCTTAATGTTTTCGGCGAAATGCTCGTGATTGCTCAGGCGCTGGAAAAGGCGGGCTCGGATGATCCCAAAGCATTGCAAAAAGCGTTGGTCGGCAATACCTACCAGGATTGGAGCGGGGATGTTAAATTCGAAGAGCCGCAGGGCTTGAAGTGGCACAATGTTTCGCCACCCCACCTGATTCTTCAGCAAACCGAGGTCCGTCAGGCGTTTACGGACTCCAAACTGGTTTTTCCGCCCCAGTTCGGCGGTGATGGAAAAATCGCCGGTCCGTAATCAATATTGGGATAGACCAGAGCTCCCCGCTGATATGAGCGGGGAGTTGCTACCGTCGGACACCTCTTATGAAACTACATCTACGTTAATCCCAAGAAAGGGATTTTGAATCGTCCTCGTCCTCGTGCTCGTCCTCGTCCTCGGGTTTGAAAGCGGCTCAAAAGCTTCGAGGACGAGGACGAAACGGCAAATGAGTAAATCGAGACTGCCTTGATTTTGCGCAGTTTCTTTTCCGATCAGACCGGCTGTCCTTAAGCCGGAGACTGCGAATGTATAAATCTTCATCATAGTATATGAGCTCAAAGCTTTATATATGGAGGAACCACGAACCACACGAAAGACACGAAAATGCGGAATAAAACGTTTTTTGTCTTTTGTGTGTTTCGTGTATTTCGTGGTTTCTCTAATATGAAACATTTAAAAAGTTTCTTATTCGATTTGACCGGCTGTTTGTCTGGTAAGCGGCAGGGATAGCTCCTGAACACTGACGTCTGTCTGCGCTTCCGTCTCAAGCGAAGCGTAAACGGGGAAACCTTCAGCTTTTTACAACACGTTGTCGGCCCAACATCCCAAAGCGCCTGAAAAGGAGGATAGAACCATCGATATTCATCTATTCAGCCAATTTTTAATTTCCGGAATCATCATGGGGGTGCTTTATTGCCTGATGTCCATGGGAATCAACTTCATCTACGGGATTATGAAGGTGATCAACTGGTCTATGGGCGAATTCTTTATGATCGGGGCGTATGTTCAATACCTGCTGCTGACTTATATCATCGGAGATCAGTTCTGGTTTGCCGGTATTATTATGGCAGCCTTTATCGTGTTCTTGCTGGGTGCCGTGGTTCAGCGGATGTTGATCAAACCGATGTTCGTCGGCATTATCGAGGCCAAAATGGAATACGCCACCATCGTCACCATCGCCCTGGCAATCTTTTTGCGCAACATGGCAGTGCTCATCGGCGGCCCCTATATTTACACCCCACCTGATTATGCAGGACCGACCCAGCTGCTGACGCTGCCGATCAGCGGGAACAGACTGGTGGCGCTGATCGGCGCTTTGATCATGCTTGGAGTATTTTACTATTTCATCAAAAAAACCTGGACCGGCAAAGCTTTCCAGGGGGTTGCCCAGAACCGGTCCGGTGTGCAGACCGCCGGTGTCAATGTGCTAAAATACGATACCCTGGCATTCGGTTTGGGAACGGCTCTGGCAGGTGCCGGTGGGGCCTTGCTGGCCCCCATTTTTCTGGTCCACCCGCTTTGCGGCATGGCACCGACCATTCGCGGCTTCGAAATTATCGTCATCGCCGGTCTGGGTTCCATACCGGGCATCCTGGTCGCCGGATTGTCATTGGGCATTGCCGAGAGTCTCGGTACCGCATTTATTCACCCGTCGTTTGTCGATATCTATGGTTTTATACTACTGGTCATCGTCTTGCTTATAAAGCCATACGGGCTGTTCGGCAAACCCGAGCGGGCGGTTTGATGAATTCGGAAGATCAGAAAAACAGAAGGTGGGAAGGTCAGAAGATGTGAAGGTTAGAAGGTCAGAAGATCAGAAGGTAGGAAGATTAGAAAATCAGAAGATGAGAAAGGAATGAATTCGGAAGTCGGAAGGCGCAAGGCGGAAGGTGAGAAGGTCAGAAGGTCAGAAGGCAAGATATCAGATGACAGAGGTCGGAAGACAGAAAAAAGAAGAAGTCGGCCTTCGACAAGCTCAGACGAGCCAAAGTGAGAAAGCATAGCCATGGGGCATGGCGCCGAGAGTTTCAGATGTTTGAGGCAAAGGTAGAATAAAGTTATTTGTTATGGTTTACTCGTTTTTGGACAAGATCTTCCTATAGTCGAGTTTGAATGAGGGTTTGAGGAATGAAAAGCTAATAAGGTTCCTGTAATACCTAAATTCCCAAATTCCTGAATTCCTGATCTACAAATTTTGGATACCAAATGAAAATTCAGAATATGAAAATCATCGGTCTGATCGTTGTCGTTGCCATTGCGCTGTTTATGCCGTTCTACATTTCCGACTATTGGCAATATGTTTTTACCGTGGCCTTTTTCTATGCCATTATGGCCGCTAGCTGGAATTTGCTGGGCGGATACACCGGGCAGTTTTCGCTGGCGCACCACACTTTCGGCATGCTGGGTGCATACGCCTCTGCGCTGTTAATGGCCAAAGCCGGCGCTCCGTTTTGGCTGAGCATACCGGCGGCAATCGCATTGACGATGTTCCTGAGCTTGCTGCTTGGAATCGTTTGCCTGCGAGTTCACGGGCTTTATCTGGCCCTGATCACATGGGCGTTTGCCGAGGTGATCCGTAACTATTTGCGGATGCACTATGCTTTTACCGGCGGCGACCGCGGCCTGGAATCGTCGCTGCTTTTCGGTACCCTGCAGCCGACCCCCTATTTCTATTTTTTTCTTGGCCTGACCGCATTCTGCGTTGCGTTAATTGCCGTGTTAATGCGTTCCCGGATCGGCTATTATTTGCGATCCATCCGGGACGACGCGATCGCTGCACGATCCATGGGTGTCAATATTGTTCGCTACAAGGTATTGGCGTTTATCGTAGCCAGCGGAATTGCAGGCATGGCCGGTGCATTCTACGGGCATTCCATTGGACTGATCAGCCCGGTGCTGGGGGATTTTAACGAAATGGCCATGATCATTATTTTTGTAGTCATCGGCGGTATGCGTACCCAGACCGGACCCGTGGTCGGCGCTATAGCGGTCAGGCTCACGATGGAGCTGCTAAGGGAACAATCTGAGATCAGAATCATTATACTGAGTGCCTTAGTAATCATCATCATGCGATTTTTCAACGGCGGTCTGATGGAGCTTGTCAGGCGGATCTGGAAATGGTTCGGCAAGGAAAAGGAGCCGGTTTCGGCATATCAGTAGGATCGGGGATTGAGGAATTTGGGAATTGAGGAATTTAGGAATTGGGGAATTTGGGAATTTGGGACACAGATCTTCACAGATTTTCACAGATAAGTAAGGGTTCAATTCAGGAATTTAGGTATTGAAGGTAATCGGTCTATATAATCCCTCAATCCCTCAATTCCTCAATTCCTCAATTTGGCGCAATCTGCGTGCATCTGCGAAAATCTGCGTCCTAAATCAGGAGTTTTATGAAAACGAATGGTAGTCCATTTTTAGATGTTCAGAAGGTCGTCAAGAAATTCGGCGGTCTGGTGGCCAACAACAGGGTTTCGCTGCAAATGGGCAAAGGCGAGATTCGCGGTTTGATCGGACCCAACGGTTCCGGCAAAACGACCCTGATCAATGTCATTACCGGGATCTATGAACCTGAGGAAGGCCATATATTTTACGCCGGCAAACGCATTGACGGTCTGCAGCCGGATGTTATCGCATCATTGGGAATTATGAGAACCTTCCAGGTTGCCAGGGTTTTTCGCGATATGACGGTCCTCGAAAATATGCTGATACCGGCCTTTTGCCAGGGGCAGACCCGCAAAGATGCCGTCGCGCGGGCCGAAGAGCTGCTCGATTTCGCCCTCCTTACCAGGCTGAAGGACAAGCAAGCCAAGAGCCTTTCGGGAGGTCAGAACATGCTGCTGCAAATCGTGCGGGGATTCATGAATCGGGATCTGCAGCTTTACGTCATGGATGAACCATTTGCCGGCGTGCATCAGTCCATCAAGGGGATAATCCTGAAGTCCATCCGAATGATGAATGAAGAAAAAGGCATTACATTTTTAATCATCAGTCACGAAATGCCGACTGTCAGCACCCTGTGCGACAAGGTCACGGTTTTAGCCAAAGGCGAGCTGATCGCCGAGGGCACCATGGAGGAAGTCGCCAATGAGTCCCAGGTGATCGATGCGTATTTGGGAGGATGATATTTTTAAATTCTAAATTTATCGATATAGGTATCTTTTGATTTCTACGACCTAATTGAGAATTAAAATTCGAATACCGAATATCGAAATTCGAAACAAATATAAAATTAAAATATCAAAATGACCAAAACGGGTTGGGAATCCGAACAAGCTATCATAGGAAACCAAAGTTTAGAACATTAGAGAATTTGATATTCGGATTTGTTTCGGATTTCGAGTTTGCAGACCATGTAAACAGTTATTGACTAATCTAGATTCTCCAGTATTCGCAGGCATCTGGATCTGGATCGGGGGATTGCTCATGTCTATGCTTTCCATGGAAAATATCACCGCCGGCTATGTGGAAGAAATCGATGTTTTGAACGATGTCTCCCTGGAAGTGGAAGAAGGCGCCATCACCGGCATCATCGGCGCCAACGGGGCCGGCAAATCTACCATACTGAAAACAATTTTTGGGTTCCTTCATCCCAGACAGGGCAAGATTCAATACCAGGGCGAGGAAATACAGGGCCTTCAGCCCTTCAAATTGAAGCAGATGGGAATCAGCTATATGCTCCAGGAATACAGCACTTTTCCCCAGTTGTCCATTCAGGATAATCTGCAGCTAGGGGCCTGGACTTTCCGCAATGACAAGAAATTGGTGGCTGAGAGATTGGCGGAGATATACGAATTTTTCCCGGTCCTGTCCGAGCGCCGGGCAGAAAAGGCCACCTATTTGAGCGGCGGGTACCTGAGAATGTTGTCGGTGGGCAAAGAGATCATGTCGAAGCCGCGATTGCTTATGATCGATGAACCCTCGGTTGGTCTGGCTCCCAAGGTCGTCACCGAAATTTACGACCTTTTGATTCAGGTGGCCCGTCAGGGCACCACGATTTTAATAGTGGACCAGAATATCATGAAGGCGCTTGAAGTTTCAGACTACATGTACCTGCTAGATATGGGTCAGGTTAAACAGGGCGGACCTAAAAAGGATTTCGAAGAAGACATTCGGGAAATGATCAAGGTGTCCCTGTTGGCCAAGGATGAGAAGGGCGAGACAAATGGAGGATAACACAATTCGGAAATCGGAATGTCGAATGCGGAAGCTTATACCTCAATTGAGTCAATAACCAATTGAGAGTTATTCGTTATACGTTATTGGTTAATGGTTGAAACGAATGAAATCTTTTTTTTCATTTCACTGATGGTAGAAATATAAAATCAGGATGAAAGATACTCAAATTTAGAAAATTGTTCTCTTTGTGTCTTGGTGCCTTCGTGGCTAATTTTTATTGAATCTTCGCCAATGGCGGAATCGGGTTAGGAAGGAAATCGATAGATGAACGCAAGTTTAAATTTCGCCGTTCTTGGCAGCGGCAATGGCGGGCGGGCTTTTTGCGGACAGATTGCCCACCGGGGTTATCCGGTGGTGATGTACGAGCCGTTGGAAGAGACCGAGGATTACCTGAAACTAAGCAACGAAAAAAATCCGGCTACTTTCAGGCACTACATTGACGGTGTGACTCCGTTGATCTCGGAGCAGATGATGAAAATGGATGAGGAGCGCATGGCGATCGGCCATGCATTGGGCTTGGAGCTCACCTCGACCATGGACCAGCTGATGACGTACTACGGCCGCAATGAATCGCAAACCTATTATGAATATGTGAACAGCGACCAAAGCCCCTATAAAGACATTGTCGGTCACAACGTGCGCAGCCGATATATTACCGAGGATGTGCCGTGTCTGCACGTACCGGCCATCGAGCTGGCGCACTTGGCCGGAATGGCTGCACCGCGGGTAGAAACTTGCGTAAAACTAAGTTCGCTCTTGCACGGGGTTGATTATGCGGTGGAGGGCACCACGCTAGAAAAATTGGGATATGGCGGTAAGACAGTAGCGGAGATTGGGGAGATGGGATAACAGCGTTCGGCTTTCGGCTTTGGGTTTTCGGTGCAAGAAATTTCTCAAAAATTTGTGTTTACTTTTTCTAACCAATTTTGAGTCACTTATGAGACTCTGTTAACTTTGGAAGTATCAGGGAGGTTCTTATGGCTAAAGATACATTGCACTGGATCAAATACCGCATTTTTTTGGCTCACGAGATGCTGATCAGAGCAAGTGAGACAACAGAAGAACAATTTACGCACGTTTTTAGCGAAGAGGCACCGCCTATCGGTTGGCATCTTTGGCATATAGCTCGATTCGCCGATAGATTACAATTTAAAATCCGAACTGAATTGTCCGAACACACCGAAAACGAAATATGGTATCAGAAAGAACTAACCAAAGCTTGGGGAGTCGATCCGGCTGGGCTCGGTGTTTACGAAACAGGCATGGGGCAACCACACATTAAAGCCCAATCGACGATTCATCAGGCAGGACAAACAAATCTCATCGGTTATGCAAAAATGTCATTTGCTGCTTGTGACGCCAAAGTCCAAGAAATCTCAGAAGATGATTTGAATAAAATATATGTTGGCGTCCTCGACTATGACTACGATAGTTCTACCGGGTCTGTGTGGGCTGAACCATCGAAAGAGTCAACAATTGCTCAAGACCTCATGTTTCACGCCAATCATAGCAGCAGGCATGCAGGTATGATGGAAGCGCTCCGTGGATTACTTGGGAAAGCTGGAACTATTACTGTATAGTAGTTAAGCGTAAAATGAGTATCTAATATTGCAATTACTCAATTATTATATGTATTGAGGGATAAAGGATCTGAGCGTTACTAAATCGGTTCTTAAAGCCATCGGCAATACACCATTGGTGGAACTCCAAAGATTAGTTCCGGCGGATTATGCACGTGTTTTGGTAAAGTTGGAATGTAATAATCCCACTGGCAGTATGAAAGATCGTATGGCGATTGCTGTGATTGAGCAGGCAGAATTGGATGGTCGCTTGCAGCCCGGCGGAACGGTCGTCGAGTACACGGGAGGCAGCACTGGAACTCCACTTGCTTTAGTCTGTGCCGCAAAAGCGCACAGGATACGGATTGTCACATCAGATGCCTTCAGCCAGGAAAAGCGTGATCATATGCGAGCACTGGGAGCGGATTTGGAGGAGATTCCGAGCGACGGTGGACGAATTACGAAAGAACTGATTGAGGCAATGATCAATCGGGCAAGCCAGATAAGCAATGAGCCAGGGACGTTTTATAGCGACCAGCTACAAAACAAAGATGCGGTGGCCGGTTACCATCCTCTGGGCGAGGAAATTTGGTCTCAGGCAGAAGGTCAGGTTGATGCCTTTGTACATGTTGTAGGGACTGCTCACTCTATTGCAGGCACCTCAACAGTATTGTGCAGCCACAACCCAGATATCCGAACAATTGCTGTCTAAGAGCTATGAGCTATCAGCTATGAGCTTCTTTATCCCCCTTCTCCCTTCTGTCCAATGCATCTATTCGGGTTTTTATTCATTTAAATCCGCATTCCGCAATCCCCAATCCCTCCGGGGCGTAGGCCCTTATGGCCCCTCCGGGCCGGAGGCCGCAATCAAATCCCTCTGTCATCTGACCTCTGCGTACCACGGCGTCTTGTGGGGTCGTAGCCCGAAGGGCGAAGCCCCAAGCTCGAAGAGCAAAGACGGGTCTTCTGTCCTTCTAACATTCTGATCTTCTGACCTTCTCACCTTCTGACCTTCTCACCTTCTGACATCTGTCCTCTATCCTCCGCCTGCCATATTCCCAGCCTCCCAGCTTCCACGCTTCCCAGCCGCCGCTCACCCCATCGTCCGGTCCAACTTCAACATCTCCATCAGCTTCTCGTCGCGCCAGGATTTGATCTCTTCCAGCGCATGGTCTCGCACCACCGGCATCTCGTTGACGCTGCTGACAACGGCCTCCCGGATCGGATCGGATATCGTGTCCCAGGTTGCCATTGATCCCCAGCGCAGCCGGTAGGATTCGGCATAATTCTCCAGAAAGCTCTCGATGCCGTTGCCCGCCAGGTGAGCACGCAGTAAAGGACCGATAAACGGATCGCGCATGCCCATTCCGGTACAGAAGGCCTGATCCACCTCTTGGGCACTGGCAACGCCGTCGGCCACCAATTCCATGGCCTCGCGCAGGATGGCGGCCTGCAGCCGGTTGACGATGTAGCCGGAAACCTCTTTGTTGAGCCGCACCGGAGCCTTGCCGATTTTTGCCATCAGCCGGCAGGTTATGTCGACCGTTTCCGGGACCGTCTGTTTACCGCCGACAACTTCCACCAGGGGCAGAAGGTGAACGGGAAGAAACGGGTGGACCAGGACGCAGCGCTCCGGTCGCGTGACGGCGGTCTGGATCTCCGTCATCAGCAGGCCGGAGCTGCTGCTGGCCAAAATCGTGTCGGCCGGCGCCAGTGCGTCCATTTGCTGGAATACCGGTTTTTTGGCGGAATATGTATCCGGCACGGATTCCAGGATGTAATCCGCATCTTCGACGGCCTCGGCCAGGCCCAGGGTGGTTCTGATAGAATTATAAGCAGCTTCCGCCGTATCAGTTTGAAGACGCCCGTTGTCTGCCAAATGGTTCAGGTTCGAGCGCACCTGTTCCAGGGCGCTTTTCAACTGTTCGTCACTGATATCCTGCATCACAACGCGAAAACCGGCCCCGGCAAACAAGGTGGCCCACCCCTGCCCGATAAGCCCCGAGCCGATGCAGGCTACTTTAACAATGTCTTTTCGCAATTCATTTACTCCTTCCTGTTAAGTTTGAGGCGATGACCGGTGTCAGAGAACAGAAGACAGAGGACAGATGTCAGAAGACAGAGGACAGAAGACAGAGGACAGAAAAGAGAAGACAGAAAAAAAGACCTGGGCCAGGTTTAACTTTATTCTTCAATGGTCACCGTCTAATACCGAAACTAATGAAATCCTGGCTCTTGTTATCAAGTTTCACTATGGAAAAATTTCCACTTAAAACGGACCAATCCCGACCAATAACCATTAACGAATAACAGACAACGATCTCTTTCCACCCTCGGACTTTCTGCTCATCCGACCTTCTAACCTTCTGCCCTTCTCACCTTCTGACCTTCTGAACTTCCCACCTTCTCCTTTTTCCGCCTTCCCCATTCCGACTTCCCACTTCCAGATATTCCGACTTCCGAATTCTTTCCCTTTTCACCTTCTAACCTTCTGACTTTCTGATCTTCTGACCTTCTCACCTCCTGACCTTCTGATCTTCTGACCTTCTCACCTTCTTCTCCTTCCGTCTTTCGCATTCCGACTTCCGAAATCATCAAACCGTTGTCGCTCTGCACTTTTTGGTCTCGATATACGGACAACGCCCGCGCACCACCAGAAACGACAGACCCCGGCGGTTAAACACCTCGTTCAGAGTCCTTTTGAGGGCCGCTTCGTCAAAAGCATCCAGCGTATAGACATTATCAATTCCCATGGCGGCCGCCACTTTTTCGGGATAAATCGACCGCACCGGTTCGCCCATGGCCGTGGAGCCGGCTCCGGTGCGTTTCTGAAAACCGGTCAGCGCCACCGTTTCGTTGTCCATAATCGCCACAACGATATCGGCCTGGTGGTGAGCGGCGTTGAGCAGTCCATTGATGGCGGTGTGAAAGAAAACAGAGTCGCCCGCCACGGCCAGGATCTTGTCGTCGACCCCGCTGCGCCGCAGTCCACAGGCCAGGCCGATGCTGGATCCCATGGAATATTTCACATCCAGCATTTCAAACGGAGGGTTGTTCAGGCGCACGAGACATCCGGTTTCACCGACCACGATCGGTTTGGCGATGTGCTTTTCAGCGATCAGCTGCTGCAGGGCGCTGAAAAAAGGAGAATAGGAACACCCGTCGCCGAACGGCTGGCAACTCGGGTAGGTTCGGGCCGGTTCAGGAACGACACCCAGGGACTGTCCCAATTCTTCGGTCAGCATCCGGCCGATCCTTGCCAGGTTGATATCTCCTTCCCAGGGAACATGACCGGTAGTTTTGCCGTAAATTTCTATTTCCAATCCCCGGCGCTGGGCCAGCGATCTGACCTGGTTTTCGATAAACGGTTCAACCTCCTCCAGGACGTGCAAACTGTCGACTTCTGCAAGAAAATCGGCGACCTGCTGCTCGGGAAGCGGAAACAGCGTACCCAGCTCAAAAACCCGGAGGTCGTCATGCGGTGCAAAGTGTCGCAATCTGGCTGCCATGTGTCCGGCGGCAATGATGCCCTTGCGGCCGGTATGACCACTGCGGTTGAAATTTCGATAAGGCGGCTGATCGAATGCTTCAGCAATGCGCTGCAGTTTTTGATGCAGGCCGGCATGATCTTCTACCACCAGGGCCGGTAGGGCCGACCAACGGACTTCCCGGTTGAATGCAGGGCGGGACGCGGGCGCCTGGGGTTCGGACGCAACGGGTGCCGTATCGGCCGTATAGTCGGCCACGTATCTCACCATCACCGGCAGCCTGATCGCTTCGGACAGCCGGAAAGCCTGCCGCGTCATCCGGTAGCCCTGGCCGGGGGAGGCCGGCTCCAGAATCGGAATCTCGGCAAATGCGCCCAGCAGGCGGCTGTCCTGCTCGTTCTGCGAGCCGTAGGATCCCGGATCGTCGCCGGCCAGGATCACCAGGCCGGCGCCGCTGCCGGTCAGGTTGACGGTCATGAGGGGGTCCAGGATGTGGTTAATGCCGACGTGTTTGGCGGCGATCACCGCCCGCCGCCCGCCGATCGAACATCCCAGGGCTACCTCAAACGCCACTTTTTCGCAATTGGACCACTCCACGTATAGATCCCCGGCCGGTGCCAGTTCGATCATTTTTTCGACCACCTGGGTGATTGGCCCGCCGGGGTAAGAAGCCGCCACCCGGACCCCGGCATCGATCACCGCCCGGGCGATGCTCTCACTGCCGGATAGAGTGGTTTGCTTGGTGTCATTTATCCCGCTCGGGGGGCCAGTAGTAGGTATATCGGTCATAGGTTCTCCTGTTATTTTTACTATCTGCTAAATTGAGAAACTATTGGGAGTTATTCGTTATCTGTTATTGGTTAATGGTCTAATTGGATTCGCTCCGCTCAGTCATCAATTAAGAATGACGTAACACACAATTCGAGGTTCATCTTTTAAACCAGCGGCGGTTTTGAACCCTGCTTGCCCTGCGCAGCCCGCAGGGCAAGCAGAGAACCTCTGAACCTTGAACCTCTGAACCTTGAACCTCTGAACCTCTGAACCTTGAACCTCTGAACCTTGAACCTCTGAACCCCTTACTTTTCCGCTTGCGGCTGCGCCAACTTCTCGAGCACTTCTTCCAAAGCCGGCGTCTCGGGGGCATCCTTGAATCCAGCGATTCGCTGATAAATTATCTCGGCCGCAGTGTGGAATTCGCCGGGCAGGCCGGCCTCGCGAAAAGTGGCCGCTATCTCAGCCATTTCGCCGGCAAAGCGCCGGGCCTTGGCGGTGACATTGCGCACCCGTTGCCCGGCCTGGGCGCCGAAGTGAGTCCAATCCCGCGACCACTGGGTCTCCAACTCGCCGCGCACCCCAAGCACCTCGGCCGTGGCCAATATACCACCAAGCAACGCCGTGGTCCCTTTAGTGTAGGCCGCATAGCACATTTTCAACGCGGATGCCTTGCCAACTTCAGTGCCGACAACACTGATCTCCAGTGGTCCGCCACTGAAATAAGCCAGGGCTTCCGGCGCTTTCTCACCGGATATATACAGCCAGGTCTTGCCCCGCTCCACGACGGGAATACCGATGATGCCGCCGTCGACGAAATCAACACCAGCTGCACTCATCGCCTGCTCCATACGCAGGGTTCGCTGCGGGGCAATGGCGTTGACATCCAGGTATACCCCCTGAAAGGAATGCGCCAGCACGCGTTCGGCTACTTCTTCGGCCGCGTGGGGCGGACAGACGCTGATGAGAACCTGGCAGGTATCACACAGCGCGGCCAATGTACCGGCATCGGCCAGATTAAATTTTGCGGCCCGCTGCCGGCTCCGGGGGCTGCGCCCTTCAGCGGCCCAGTAAACTTCATGCCCGCTGTTCTGAACTGTCGCGGCCACACAGATCCCCATCATGCCCGGATGAATCACGCCGATCTTTTGTTTTTTCATTTCGCCCCGTCCTAATCATAAACGATCGAAGCCTGGCATATGGGAATCCAGGAATGAAAGAAAATTATACTCGAACTTGCGTTTCCTTATAGTAAATTACATCTATTTCGGGTTTCTATTTATTTAAATCCGCATTCCGAAATCCAAAATCCGCAATCGAATCCCTCAACCCTCAGCCCCCTGCCCTCAGCCCTCTACCCTTTGCCCTCAGCCCTCTGCGGGCCGCGGCGGCTTGTGGGGTCGCAGCCCGAAGGGCGAAGCCCCAAGCTCGAAGAGTGAAGACAGGTCATCTGTCATCTGACCTCTGTTTTCTGTCATCTGACCTCTAAATCCGCAATCCGAAATCCAAAATCCGCAATCGAAACCCTCTGCCCTCAACCCTCTGCCCTCTACCCTCTACCCTCAGCCCCCTGC
>Ga0049117_10000040_pt1 | contig 63955 bp, 64 predicted proteins | sample WorMetHERISLAND1_2_FD_55105 | JGI IMG/M metagenome (GOLD analysis project Ga0049117, IMG submission 55105) | Marine gutless worms symbiont microbial communities from Max Planck institute for Marine Microbiology, Germany - Olavius geniculatus... | ecosystem: Host-associated > Annelida >...
GGCTTCGCTCTTCGAGCTACGACCCCACACGTCGCTCAGTCGTTTTAAAATAGACAGAATACATTATTCGATGTTCGATGTTGGACGTTCGATGTTCGACGTTCATCAGTTTCTTATCTTTGATCAGACCGGCTGTCCTTTAGCCGGCCTGCGACGAGCTCAGCCGAATCGAGGCCGCCGCTCTTATGAAACTACGCCTATATTAACCCCAAAGCAGGGTATTTAAATCGTGCTCGTCCTCGTACTCGGGTTTGAAAGCGGCTCAAAAGCTTCGAGTACGAGCACGAGGACGAGGACGAAACGGCAATTGAGTTAATCGAAACTGCCTTGATTTTTCGCGGTTTCTTTTCCGATTAGACCATCATTTTATTGGCCGGCGACGGTGCTGACACCTGAAACCTGTCTACGATCCCGTCTGGAGCGAAGCGGAAGCGGGGACACCTGACACCTTTAACCTAATCAACACGCCGTATCGTTGACCATTAATTGTCCAGTTGACTATCCTTGGCAGCTAATTAAAGATAACGCTTTATAGCCCTTTCCACCTGGTCCATGATGTCCAGAGCCACGGCCAGGGCACTACGCCCGGCGTGCCCGGAGACCGCCGGAGTCGTTCTGGTGCGCACCGCCTGGATATAGGACAGCAGTTCATCCTCGAGTACATCGGCTTCACCAAATGACAGCTGCTGGAATTCCGTGCCGGGTACAAGGCTGTCTGATTGCTTGCCGTTGCGGCTGATGATGGTAATTTCGCGATTGGCAAAATCCACCGCGATATAAGTATCCTTCTGGAATATTCTTATTTTTCTCTGATTTTTAGTCGAAATCCGGCTGGCAGTCACGTTGGCCACGCACCCGCTCTCAAACTGAAGCCTGACATTGGCAATATCGGCATGTTCGCATATTACGGGAACCCCCGCGGCCTGGATATTCTGAATTCCGCTGTTGACGATGTTCAGGATAATATCGATGTCATGGATCATCAAGTCCAGCACGACACTGACGTCCGTGGAACGGTCTTTGAAGATACTCAGGCGATGGGCTTCGATGAACATGGGGTGGGTAATGATATCTTTGAGCGCCAGCACCGCCGGATTAAATCGTTCCAGGTGGCCGACCTGCAGGATGAGTTCCCTTGATTCGGCGACATCGATCAACTGGTCGGCCTGATCAAGGGTAGTTGTCATGGGTTTTTCAATCAAAACGTCGACGCCATGCTTTAAAAACTCAAGGCCGACGCTAAAATGCGACTCGGTCGGCACCACGATGCTGACGGCATCGACCCGGCCGATGAGATCGCGATAGTCAGTGTAGGCCCGGCTGCCAAACTGAGCAGCGACATCTTCGGCCCGCTGCCGATCGACATCAACGATCCCGGCCAGGCAAACGTCATCCATCGCGGCATATTTTTCAGCATGAAATTTGCCGAGATAGCCGACGCCGATCACTCCAACTCGAATGTCATTCATTTTGCAGATACTCCCCGCGGCCCCCTCAGAGAAGACAGGCACCGTTGCTCCACCAAAAAGGTGTCAGCCGCTGGCCGCGCAGCGGCCAGTCTGATCTTAGAAAAGAAACTGAGCCAGATCAATGCAATGTCAATTTCCGATGAACTCTTTGACCGTCTCGTCCTCGTGCTCGTGCTCGTCCTCGAAGTTTCTGAGCCTCTCAGTTTCGAGGACGAGTACGAGCACGATTTAAATACCCAATTTTGGGGGTTGATATAGACGTAGTTTCACACGAGCGGCGGCCTCGATTCGGCTGAGCTCGTCGCAGGCCGGCTAAAGGACAGCCGGTCTGATCAATAAAAAAACTTTGAAAAAGCGAATATCGAATATCGAATAATGAATGTCGAATATCGAAGGAATGTATTCTATCTATCTTATTAAAAAGACTGAGCAAAGCGATTCCACCCTTCGACATTCCGCGGTTCGATATTCGATATTCTGCGGTTCGCTTTTAAATTTTTATCTATTTTCACACGAGGATTAAGCACGCCGGTTTCCTGACACCCGACACCCGAAACCCGAAACCTGACACCTGAAACCTGAAACCTTATCAGACTCCTCAAATTTATACCGATTCGGCGAATTGAAGAACGATGTTACTGCCGCAGCCACCAATACGCCGGCGGTTACCGGGTAATGCCGCGTTCGGACGATTTTATGAAATTGATGAAATTAACGACTTCCGGTAAATGATCCACTTCCGCCAGGGATCTTTCGATGGCTTCATTGAGGGTTATACCGATCCGAAAAAAAATCCGGTATATTTGTTTCAAGGCCGCCACGGTGGCTTGGGGAAAGCCGTGGCGTTTGAGTCCCACCCGGTTCAAACCGTATAGCTTGGCCCGATCACCGGATGCGATTACGTAGGGGGGAATATCCTTGGGAACGCCGGATTTTCCGCCGACATAGGCGTACTCGCCGATTCTGACAAACTGATGAATGGCCACCAGACCGCCCACCGTGACGTAATCTCCGATAGTAATGTGACCCGCCAGGGTCGCATTGTTGGCCAGAATTACCCGCCGGCCGGTCTGGCAGTCATGGGCCACATGGCAATATGCCATGAGCAGATTCTCTTCGCCGATTTCGGTCACCCCCGTGCCGAAGGCAGTTCCACGGTTAATGGTCGTAAACTCGCGCACGGTCGTACCGCGGCCAATCTTTACAAACGTTTTTTCGCCTTTGAATTTGACGGCCTGGGGCTGCGCGCCCACCGAGGCATATTGAAAAATTTGGCAATCGGAACCGATCGACACATAGCGGTCAACGATGACATGGGGACCGATAACCGTTCCGGCCCCGATCGACACATTATCTCTGATAACCGAATATGGACCGATTTCGACATTTTCATCAATTTCAGCTTTAGCATCAACAATCGCAGTTGGGTGAATCATTTAGTATCTCCGAAGGATGCCATCAGTTCAGCTTCGGCAACCAATTGTCCGTCTACAGTCGCGGTGCCTGACATTTTGGCCACCTTTGACCGAAATTTTAAAATATTGGCTTCAAATATGATCTGATCTCCCGGTATGACCATTTTCCGAAATCTGACTTTGTCCATTCCCATGAAATATATCAGCCGGTTGCGTTTTTCCGGCGCCGCCGTCTCATAGGCCAGTATTCCGCCGGCCTGGGCCATGGCTTCGATGATGAGGACTCCGGGCATGACCGGTCTGCCCGGGAAATGTCCCTGGAAAAAAGGCTCGTTCATGGTCACATTTTTCAGCGCCAGAATCTTGTCATTCGGTATGACCTTGATGACCCGATCCACCAGCAAAAACGGATACCGGTGGGGCAATCTTTCCATCACCGCCAAAATATCATATTCTGATTCCATATTGCTAGCCCGATTTATCATCTTGTGAAACTTCAGGTAAATGACTAATGACTAATGAATAATGAATAATGACGAATGATGGAATCGCTGCGCTCAATCAATTTAAAATAGACAGAATACCTTAAATCCAAAATCCGCATTCCAAAATCTAAAATTTGCTTTTTGAAGTTTCTATTATTAATCTGACCGGCTGCCCTTTAGCTCGAGACCCTGCGATTCTGAGTCCAAGCCTTCCTCGAGGGTCTTAAACCTTTTTTCCAATCCCAGGAGTCGTTTGCTGATATCCGGCAGCCTGGGGATGGTCCGCACGACCCGCAGCCAGAGCCTGTGAGGCATTTCCGGGAGGCCCGCCGATACGATCTGCCCATCAGGCACTGATTTGCCAACCCCGGTCTGCGGACCGACAGTCGCACGGTCACCGATCTTCAGATGCCCGGCGATTCCCGCCTGACCGGCTAAAATGGCGTTTTTCCCGATGGTGACACTGCCCGATATCCCGACCTGGGCCACCAGTATCGTATTTTCTCCCACTGTCACATTGTGGGCGACGTGAACCAGGTTATCCGTTTTCACCCCCTGCCCGATGTGAGTGCTGCCGAAGGTGCCCCGGTCTATGGTATTATTGGCCCCGATTTCGACATCGTCGTCGATTTGCACGTACCCGGTGTGGGGAATCTTGTGATAAACCGTTCCATCCGGTGCAAACCCGAATCCATCGCTGCCGATGACGGTGCCGGAATGAATAATGACCCGGCTGCCGATTCGCGTGCGCTCCCGGATGGTAACATTGGGGTGGATGATCACGTCGTCGCCGATGACAACCTCATCGCCGATAACAACGCCCGGGTGCAGCCAAACCCGGTCGCCCAGGGTAACGCCGTTTCCGACGGCCACCTGGGGACCGATGGAAATATCGCGACCGTGCTTGAAATCCGGTCCGATTTCAGCCCGGGGATGGATCCCGGCTACGGGCGGCACCGGCGGATGAAATTGCTGCACCACCCTGGCAAAGGCCACCATGGGACTATCAGCCTGGATAAGATTGCGCTGGGGGATTTCGATGTCCGGGGGGACGATTATCGCGGCGGCCTTGCATGCATCGATTTGTTTTAGAAATTTGGCATTGCCGGCCACCGTGATATCCTGCTTGCCGGCCGTCTCAAATGGGGCGACACCGGCGATGGTCAATTCAGGATCCCCGACAATCCGACCCTGCACCAGGTCGGCAATTTCAGTTAGGGACAACTTCATAACGGATCACAATTACTTTCTTTTGGCCGTCATGGCGTTGAGTCTTTTTATCAGGTCGGCGGTGATGTCTATCGACCCGGGAGAGTACAAGACGCTGTATTTGTTTATGATCAAAAGATAGCCGGATTTTTTCCCGATGTCATCGACAATTTCTTTGATATCTCTTTGCAGTTGGTTCATCAGTTGAACTTCCAGCTTTTGCAGGTCGGCGCGGTATTTCTTCTGAAGGGATTTAAAATCATTGATCTTTATGCGCTGCTCGCGTTCTTTTTCTTCGCGCATCTCCTTGCTCATTACCATGGATTCGCGCTCCAGCCGCTTTCTAATTTTCTCGATTTCAGATCCTTTCTGCTTTAAATCAGTCTCCATGTCGTCCTTCTGTTTTTTGAGTTGAGCCTGGACTGATTTACCGGCGGTGGAGGTTTCCAAAACTTTTTGCAAGTCTATGATACCGATCTTGGCAACATCGGCAGCCGGCAAAGAATTAGTGAAGAAAAACAATATCAACAGCGACATCGCAAAAGTACACTTGACAGCTCTCATGGCATCCCCCTTTTTCGAGCAATTATCCGATTATATAACGACTTGTATTTAGTCGGCTAAAACTGTTTCCAAAGAATACGACTTAAATTCCGAAAAATAATTTCTATAAATGGTTTAAATGTAAACAATAAGCAACAAAAAAAATGGCTAAAACGCCGAAGCCATGGAAAACTCCCAATTGCCCGAGGCGGAGTCCGTGGGTTTGGGATCGAGAATCCAACCATATTCCAATCTGACCGGCCCCATGGGAGAAAGCCAGCGAACTCCCAGCCCGGCACTTTCCCGCAGATTGGTGAGATCAACGTCTTCATCATTGGCGTAAATATCCCCGGTGTCAAAAAAGGCGACGCCGTAGGCACCGGCCGCCGGCGCCAGCGGAAACCTGAGCTCGACGTTGAACTGAACAAATTTGTTACCGCCGATTTCGTTGCCGTCTGCATCCCGCGGACTCAAATCATCGCGCTCAAATCCGCGCAGGGTATCAATGCCCACCATATAAAATTTTTCATAATCCGGCAAGGTTTTCCCCTCCAGCTCTTTCACATAGCCGGCTTTGCCATGCAGCACGCCGACGGTCTGCCAAACGAGAGGGAAATACCAGCCGGTCTCTCCAATGATTTTGTTGAAACCGACATTGCCGCCAAGACCGGCGAATTCATACGACAGGCTCTGCATGGATCCGCCCGTGGGATGGAACAGGTTATCTCGCGAATCATATCTTACACGTGCCGTAATGCTGCTTTTAATGTTCTCCCCGGTATCATTTTGGATGGATTTCGAAGCGTCATCCTCCACGTTGTGGATATCGGCAATGTCATAGGTATACGTCAGATTTCCCCGCGTATAGTCAAATAAGGGATAACCCAGGCGCAGCTTACCACCGATACTGTCTTTGTCATAGGTGGAAAAATCGTAGGACCAGTTGTATAAATCGGCGCCGGCCGACAGCGGGATATCCAGAAACCAGGGTTCTGTAAAACTCAGAGTGTACCGCTGAGTCTTGGTACCCAGCTGTCCTTTCAAGGCCAGAACCTGCCCCCGGCCGAAGAGGTTTTTTTCGGAAATCGAGGCGGTCAGAAATAAATTTTCAACGTTGCCGTACCCGGCGCCGAAACTGAAAGCCCCGGTTCTTTTTTCAGTCACATCGATGCGCAGCCGCATTTTATCGTCGGCGCTGCCTTTGATGGTATTGACCTTGACATCTTCAAAGAAATCGAGCCGGTATAAATTTCTAACGCTTCGTTTTAAACGTCGACCGCTGTAAAGCTCCTGCTCATAAACCTTCAATTGGCGCCGGATCACTTTGTCCCGGGTTTTGGAATTGCCGCTGATAACGATCTCTTCAAAATAAACCTGTTTGCCCTTGTTGATGTCAAAGGTAATATTGACGACCAATTTTTCCGGGTCCTCGTCAATTCGCGGTGCGATGTCGGCATAGGCATAGCCTTCGTCCGAATAAAGGTCGGTTAGTTCAATCACATCCTGCCGCAGGGTGTCTCGGTTGTAGTACTCTTCATCCAATATCTTGAGCGTTGCCAGCAGCTGCTCCTCGGCGACAATCAAATCCCCGGCCATACGAATCGTGCCCACTTTGAACTGCGGTCCCTCGACCAGCCGGACATTAACGACAATACCATCCTCCTCGAATATCACTTCCGGTTCGCCGACCCGGGCCTGGACGTAGCCGTTGTTTTGATAAAACGCCGTCAGTTTCGCGACATCCTGAGTCAATTGTTCCTGATTGAGATCACCCGAACTGGTAATGAACGACAGCAACCCTTTTTCCGAAGTGCCCATCAGGCGTTTCAATTTACTGCTGGTAAAGGCGCTGTTGCCTTCGAAAGTTATTTTTTTAATCTGGAACTTATCGCCCTCTTCGATGACGTATTCGATGTCGGCCTGGTTGTTTTTTTTGGGATATACCTTGAAGCTGATCTTGACATTGTGGTAATTTTTCTCTTTATAGAGTTCTTCAATCCGACGCATGTCATTTTGGATGATATTGATATTGAGGATGGATCCCTTACGCAGGGTAATTTCCTCCTTGATCTCATCATCTTCATAAACCCAGGTATTTCCATCGACTAGTACACTGCGCACCGTGGGCTTTTCCGTGACGGTAAAGATCAGGATCTTGCCCTCGGGTGCGGATTGGGCTTCAACCCGAATATCATCGAAGTACCCCATTTTATAAATGGTTTTGGTTTCATCACTGATATCTTTCGGGTTCAGGACGTCGCCGGGTTTTACCTTTAGCACCCGTCTGATGGCATCCTCTTCAATACGATTGTTGCCTTTGATCCGAACTTCAATGATTTTCTCGCGTTGGAACAGCTTGAAACCCAGTTCGTTTACGAGAATATTCAGGGTTCCGGGCAGGTTTTCGATGCCTTCACCCTCGGCCGAGAATACTTCGGGATTTTCATCTTCGGTAGGCGAGAGCAGCTTTGCATCTAGGCTGAAGTTCTGGCCGATCCAGGTCAGGCTGCCCCAAACAACATAGTCCGTGGCCGTTTCAAGACCGATTGCGCGAATGTCGGCCAAGTTATCCGACTTCAGGTTGCGGGCGTCGAGCGATGCCTGGTCTATCACCAGCACTTTGGCGCCCTCTTGTTCAAGCTGGGTTTTGATGGCTTGGGGGATCTGCGTTTGCAAATAGGACAGTTCTTCCTGGGCATGTATTTTAAAAGGCAATATAATGACTCTGACGGTCTGCTGCGCAAACGCAACGTTGGTCGGCAAAAATGCCAAAAAGGATAATATCAGCCAGGTGCGTTTAATCATAGAACAGGATTTCGATATATTTGGAGTCAATTTAATCGGAGTCAGCGACCGGTGTCAGGCTGCCGTCAGCAATCGTTACGCGGCGAGACATAAACGATGCAAGCTCGGAATTATGGGTAACCACCACCAGTGTCATGGAAAGTTCCTGATTTAACTCCATCAACAGTGAGTGAACGTGCTCGCTATTGGCTTTATCCAGGTTTCCGGTGGGTTCATCCGCCAGCAGGATCGCCGGTTTGAGCACCAGTGCCCTGGCCAGGGCCACCCGCTGCTGTTCTCCGCCGGACAATTTTCCCACCCGGTAATTTAATCTATCTTTTAGCCCGACTCGGACCAGAATCTCCTCGGCGGCCTGAATCGCGCGGTGCTTGCTCGTGCCGTGGATCAAGGCCGGCATCATCGCATTTTCAACCGCACTGAATTCGGGCAGCAGATGATGAAATTGAAACACAAATCCAACGGATTGGTTGCGGAACCGGGCCAGTTTCAAATCATCATATGTGAATACATTGTCGCCTTTAAACATCAGCTCGCCGCTATCGGGCCGATCCAAGGTGCCGACGATATGAAGCAGGGTGGATTTGCCGATTCCGGAAGCCCCCACGATGGCAACGGATTCACCGGTCGCCAATTCAAAATCGAGATCTTTCAAAACCACGATGCCGGCCCCGCCGTTTGTAAAACTTTTACACAGCCCGCGCGCGGTGATCAAGTTTTCGGATTCGTTTTTCTGCTTCATAATTTATCTTCTCGGAATCAATACAACCAATTTAAAATATTTTACTTTTTTCATAGCTGCAAGATTCCTGTCACCTGATTATTCCAATTGTTTAGCGTATATTAGCTGTACAAAATTGTAAAAATAATATGCGAAGCATATAGTATATTAATCCGCCGGCGCCTCGCTTAAGTCTAACAAATTTCTTCAGTATTCAAAAAACGATCTTCAACCCTGCACTTGCTGTTTTGGGGCGGATTAATTATCCGTAGCGAATCGCCTCGACCGGATTCAATTTTGCTGCCTGGCGCGCCGGATACAGGGTTGCGAAAAAACAGATCAGCAGCGCCGCGGCAATGATCGAAGCGACGTCATAAAACTCAAGCTTCACCGGCAGCCTGGTGGTAAAATAATAGATATCGCCCGCTAATTCGTGAATGTTGTAATGTTTGAGCACGGTGCAAACCGCCAGACCCAGCCCCAGGCCGATCAGGGTGCCAAGGGCGCCGATTATCATACCATTTAAAATGAATATTTTTTTCACACTGCGCTCGGTGGCGCCCATGGCCTTCAAAATGGCTATATCCCTGGTTTTTCCCATTACCATCATAATCAGGCTGCTGGCGATGTTAAAGGCTGCCACCAGAATGATCAGGGTTAAAATGATGAACATGACCCGTCTTTCCAGCTTGAGCGCCTTAAACAGATTGCGATTCATCTGCATCCAATCCCTGGCCCAATAGGGAAAGCCGAGTTCGTCGGTAATTTTTTGGGCCACGTTGCGGGCCTCGTATAAATCGGTGACCCGGATATCCAGCCCGGTAACTGAATCTCCCAGCCGCAGAATTTTCTGGGCATCCAGGATGTTGATGTAGGCAAAAGTCTGGTCGTAGTCATACATGCCGGACTCGAAGAATCCGGTCACTTTAAACTGGCGCATGGTCGGCACATGCCCGATGGGTGATATCATCCCCCGGGGAGAAATCAGGTAGATGGGATCGCCCTCGACGACGCCCAGATTTTTTGCCAATTCGAGGCCCAGCACAATGCCGGGCGTGGGGCGCACCGAGCTTTGCGAAGCATTCACCTCGGTAGCGCTCGGCAGGTTTATATTCCGCAACGTTTTCATGACCAGCCCGGCGGATTCGGGCGCAACGCCCCGCAGGACGGCGCCCGCGGCCCCATTCTTGGACTTGAGCATAATTTGGGCATAAATAAACGGCGTCGCCGCCTCGACCCCCGGTGTCCTCTCAACTTTTTGCAGGATTTCTCGATACTTGGTGAATGATCCCAACCCTCCATGACGCATAATCATGACCTGGGGCTGTCCGCCCAGGATCCGCGTCTTCAAATCGGCTTCGAACCCGGTCATCACAGCAATAACCACAATCAACGCCATCACCCCCAGCGCCACGCCCACGACGGAGAGAATGGTTATCAGGGAGATAAAAGCCTGCTTTTGTTTGGCTCGCAAATACCGGCGGCCAACGAAAGTTTCGAATGACATGAGTGGTCAATGGTTATTGGTTATTGGTTAATGGTTATTGGGTATTCGGTATTCGGTATTAGGTATTCGGTATTAGGTATTCGGTATTAGGTATTGGGTATTGGGTATTCGGTATTAGGTATTGGGTATTTGTGCAAGCCATTACCCTACACACATTCAGACGGACAATCCTGAATTGAAGATTGCAAATTGAATATTTTCTGTTCAATCCGCAATCCAAAATCCAAAATCCGCAATCGAATACCTCTGTCATCTGACCTCTGTCCTCTGTCTTCTGTCCTTTGACATCTGTCCTCTGTCTTCTGTCCTCTGACATCTGTCCTCTGACATCTGTCATCTGTCATCTGTCCTCTGTCCTCTGTCACCTCTCAACCGACCGGCTTCATGTGCGGGAAAAGAATGACTTCCCTGATGGATGCCGCATCGGTGAGCAGCATGACTAGCCGGTCAATTCCGATGCCTTCTCCGGCGGTCGGAGGCATGCCGTAGTCCAATGCCTCAATGTAATCATCATCCATGCGGTGCGCTTCTTCATCGCCGGCTTTGCGCCCCTTCACCTGCTGGGCAAATCTTTCAAATTGGTCAACCGGATCATTGAGCTCTGAGAATCCGTTGGCGATTTCGCGTCCGGCGATAAACAACTCAAACCGTTCCGTCAGATCGGGCTGCTGATCGCTGCGTCGCGATAAAGGTGATACTTCCGCCGGGTACCCGGTGATAAAGGTGGGCTGGATCAGCTTCGGCTCTACCAGAGCATCGAATAATTTCGTGATGACTTTGCCTAACTGGCCGGTTTTAGTCACCTTGACGCCTTTTTGGGAAGCAAATTCGAGCAACCCCGCTTTATCATCCAGCAGATCGCGATCAATACCCCCCAGTTGCACCAGGGCGTCATACAGCGGCAGACGGCGCCACCTTTTGGAAAAATCGATGATTTCACCCTGGTAATTGATCTTGGCCGATCCGGTCAACTTCTCGGCCACGCCGGTTATCAGGGACTCGGTCAATTCCATCAGGTCGGCATAGGTGGCATAGGCCTGATAGAATTCGAGCATGGTGAATTCCGGATTGTGCTGGGTGGACACCCCTTCATTGCGAAAATTGCGGTTGATTTCGAATACCCTCTCAAACCCTCCGACAACCAGGCGTTTTAAATACAACTCCGGTGCAATCCGCAGGTAGAGGTCCATTCCCAGGGCCTTATGATGGGTTTTGAAGGGGGTGGCCTCCGCACCGCCGGGAATGGGCTGCATCATGGGCGTTTCGACTTCCAGGAAATCCCGCTCGAGGAAAAAATTGCGTATCAGCTGGATGGTCTGACTGCGTTTCAAGAAAAGATCACGCACGTCCGCGTTCATGATCAGATCTATGTAGCGTTTACGATAGCGTTTTTCCGGATCCCGCAGTCCGTGAAATTTTTCAGGCAATGGACGCGTGGCTTTACAAAGCAAAACAAGCTCATGGGCCAGTAGGGTCCATTCTCCGGTTCGGGTCTGAAACAGCCCACCTTTCAACCCCACAAAATCACCGATATCGAGTAGTTTAAACAGACGGTAGGCTTCGTCTCCAATGCGGTCCTTGCGGACGTAGGCCTGTAGCTGTCCCGTGCGATCCCGGAAGCGAATGAAAGCGCTTTTGCCGAAATTATTGACAGCCATCATGCGCCCGGCCGTCACAAAAATGGGTTCGTCTTCCGTCAGGCTTTGGCTTGATTCTTCGATAACATGATGAATGTCCCGAATATCATGGGATAGGTTGAATCCATTGGGATAAAGATTGATACCGCTTTTTTTAAGTTCTTGAAATTTATCTTCGCGATTGCGCAATATGTCGCTCCTTTATTCAATAATCCTCATCGATCGATTCGAAATTCTACCAGCCGCGAGATCGGCGGTAGAACCACGATTAAAAGGAATTGGTCCGGCTAAGGTCCCTGAAAAATGTAAATTTTAATAAGTAGCCCATTTGCAGAGGAGTGTCAAGATGAGTGTTGGGAAATTGAGGTATTGAGGGATTTAGGAATTGAGGGATTGAGGAATTGAGGGATTTAGGAATTCAGGAATTTAGGAATTCAGGAATTCAGGAATTTTGGGATTCGGGGATTTTGGGATTGAGGTATTGAGGGATTGAGGGATTCGGGGATTCGGGGATCCGGGAATTTAGGAATTTGGGAATTTGGGAATTTAGAATCCGGAGGAAACATAATACTTTTGGTATTATTGAGGCTATTCTCTAGTCCCTCAATTCCTAAATTCCTGAATTCCTAAATTATAATTACTAAGCGGATTGTTCAAGCTGTTTGAACTGCAGGATAAACGTGGTGCCTTTGTTTAACTCGCTTTTGACATCCAACAGCGCATCGTAGGCCTCGAGAATACGGTGGACGATCGACAGGCCGAGTCCTGTACCGGTGGCTTTGGTAGTAAAAAAAGGATTGAAGATATATTTGATATCCTCCTCGGACATGCCGCAGCCGTTATCGCTGATTTTAACATACACCTGCTTGTTATTGTTGGTTTCCAGTTCGATGTGGACCTTGCCTTCATCCTCAATGGCCTCAGCGGCATTGGTCAGCAGATTCCATAAAATCTGGCGCAGGTGCAATGGATCCATTGAAATCCAAATACCGGACTGAACGCTTCTGGTGGTCGTTATGCGCCCGCCGTAATTGGGGTCTTTTTCAAACAGTTCAGCGGTCTCGGCAATTACTTTTTCAAGCTCCATGGCTTCCACCTTGCCGGCGGGAGGTCGTGCGTACAGCAAAAAATTGGTTACCAGGGCGCTGAGGCGATCGGCTTCACGCAAAACAATGCGCATCAAACGGTCATGATCCGGATCAAAGCGGATGTCTTCCCGCAGAAGTTGAACCGAGCCGGTCAGGGATGCCAGGGGATTTTTGATTTCATGGGCCAGGCCGGCGGCCATTTCCCCGATCGCAGCCATTTTATCAACCCGCTGGACGTGCTCCGCCATGATTTTTAATTCGCGGCGGGTTCGGCGGACTTGTTCCGACAAAAAGCTGCTGAGAAAGGCAACCGCAAAGCAGGCCGTCATGGTGATCAGTATTTTGTATATAACCTGATTCCACGATGGGGCGGAAGCCAAAATCAGATCTTCACTGCCAAAGGGCAATATAATCCCGTAATACTCGAGATCAATCATGACTCCGAACTGGATGCTGCAAATCGCCGCGATGGCGAGGGTTCCCCGGGTGGGAATCAGGATGCTGGCGTAAATGATCACAACCAGATACAAAAAGGAGAAAATACTCGAGTAATTTCCGGTGACAAATACTATGACGGTAACAATAAAGGTATCGATGACAATCTGAGCATAGGCAGTTAACAGCAGGCGCTTTAAGCGGTAAATCCCCACCGCATAAAGAACCGACAGCAAAAAAATGAAGGCGATAAGGCCGTATAAAGTGATCAGCGGCGGTCTCAGCGGCGGCGGTGAATCACCCAGCTGCAACATGATGGTGGAACCCAAAAGCAGGGTTGAAAATAGGATCCGAAAAAGCATCAACCACTTCAACTTGTGCCGGATTTCGCCTTCGGGTATAGGTGGTGTTTGATCCATAAGGCCCCTTGAGGCATCGTCGATCAGACCGAAAAAAACGCCGCAGTAAAGGATCCAAGCCCAGAGGACCCGGCTTTGATTTCATCCCAGATGGGTGGAGTTTATCTTAGACTCCAAATGGAATGATGGAATGATGGAATATTGGAAATCGCAAGCGCGATGATAACCTTATTTTGTAATCTGATCCGTGCCACTTTAATAAAAATCGAGCCAATGCTCTAAACACATTATTCCAAAATTCCACTATTCCATCATTCCGGTCTCACCAACAACAAGATTCACGGCATAGCCGATTGTCTCTGACCTGGCCCAGAGGACCAGGTTTTCTGCGACAAAATATATATAGCGGCGTTTTTTTTATTCTATGGGTTCAACGTGTTAGTTCATGGCGCCGGCCATCTTAAAGATCGGCAAATACATGGCAACAACCAGGCCGCCGATGGTGACACCCAAAAATACCAGCATAAACGGTTCGATCAAGGCGGTCATATTCTCAACGGCTTGATCGACCTCCTCGTCATAAAAATCAGCTATTTTTTCCAACATGGCATCCAGGGCACCGGTTGACTCACCCACACCGATCATCTGGCAAACCATGGGCGGGAAAACCCCGCTTTCGGCCAAGGGGTCGGCCATGGTACGCCCTTCGGCGATCCCGGAACGCACACTGTAGATGGCCTTTTCCACAGAACGGTTGCCCGATGTTTTCGCCACGATATCAAGCGCTTCCAATATCGCAACCCCACTGGCGAGCATGGTCCCCATGGTGCGGGTAAATTTGGCCACCGCCACCTTGCGCAGCAGCAGTCCAAACACCGGAAGTTTGAGGAGCAGGTCGTCCACGATATCATGTCCCCTTTCAGTCTTGTAGAATCTCTTGAACGCAATAACCATGAGGACAAGGCCGATGACAATGTATATGACTTTACTTTTCACCGTCTCACTCATCGCCACGACAATTTTGGTGGGTGTCGGTAGTTCACCGCCAAAATCGGCGAACATCTCCTGAAACACGGGTATCACGAATACCAGAATAACGGCCAGCACGAGTACTGCGATGATCAGGGTGACAACGGGATAGGTCATGGCGCCCTTGACCTGGGACTTGAGCTTGGCTGCTTTTTCCATGTAGGCCGCGAGCCGTCTCAAAATTGCATCGAGGATACCGCCGGCTTCACCGGCGGCAATCATATTCACGAACAGGTCGTCAAATTGCTTGGGAAATTTCTTTAAGGCTTCAGCCAGAGTTGCCCCCCCTTCAACGGACTCTTTAATGTCCTTGAGCATCTTTTTGAAGGTAGGATTGGCTTGCTGGCTGAAGAGAATGTCCAGACACTGAATAATCGGCAGGCCGGCATCGATCATGGTCGAAAACTGCCGCGCGAAAAGAATGATGTCTTTCTCTTTGACCTTAGGTTGAAGAAAAGCGACATTCTCAAAAAGATCTTTCGGTTTTTCCTTGATTTTGGTGGGAGTGATGCGCTGTCGAACCAGCTGGGCATTGACCGCATCTTGGCTTGCAGCTTCAATTTCGCCTTTTTTAATTTCGTTTTTTCTATTTTTACCCACCCATTGATAAACTGGCATGTTCAATCCTCCATAAAGATTGTCGATCAAACGCACTTGCCGGCGTTAGAGCCCGGTATTTAATTCTGGTGCCGCTGCAAATTCGTGGTAAGAAATATTAAGATTTAGAGGGTTTGCAAAGCGTCATAACCAAAAATTGAATTTTCAGGATCTATATCGGTCGCAGATGCGAAAAACTTAAACTTTTGGCCAAATTAATTACCTGTATATCAAGACAACTATGAGTTTAGACGACTATATTTATCTATGAACCACGAAATACACGAAAAACACCAAAATACGGCATAGAACCTTTTTGTGTTTTGTGTGTTTCGTGTATTTCGTGGTTTATCCAGCATGAACATTTACTAGGAATCCGGAACGCTTGCATTGGTTATCGGCATAAATAATTCAGACTGTAGGATTAACTCCGTTATTATTTATATTTTCAATATTATAGAACCTCCCAGGCAGGCAATATGCTATTGGCAATACCATTTTAAATGTGCTACCCTGGAAAATCAGAGGTGAAATACAACCGTGCAAAAAACGGAAAAAGAAAATAGCGGCAACGATCTGACGGTTATTACGACCCATATAAATGCCGATTTTGACGCCCTGGCCTCCATGCTGGCCGCACAGAAGTTGTATCCCGAGGCGCTGGTTGTATTTCCCGGTTCCCAGGAAAAAAATCTTAAAAATTTCTTTATCAGCTCGCTGGTGTATCTTTTTAATATGGTGGATATCAATGATATCGACTTTACCGGCGTTAAACGATTGATTCTGGTGGATACCCGCCACGCCGGCCGCATCGGCAAACTCAGCGAGCTGTTGGACAAACCTGATCTTGAAATCCATATTTTCGATCATCATCCCGCCTCCGAAAACGATATCAAGGGCCATCTCGAAGTCCACGGGGACACCGGCGCCAACGTTACCATTTTAACGGAATTGATACGGGAGAAAAAAATCCGGATCCTACCCGACGAAGCCACCATCATGTGCCTGGGAATATATGAAGACACCGGCTCTTTCACGTTTCCCTCCACAACCGAACGGGATTTTTTGGCAGCCGCCTACCTCCTGTCCCAGGGAGCCAACCTGAACATCGTCTCTGATTTAATCGCCCGGGAATTGAGCCCGCAGCAGGTTGTCCTCCTGAACGACATGATTCAGGGGGTCACCCGCTATCATATCAACGGCCTCGAAATTGTCGTCACCACCGTGACGATGGAAAAATACATGCCGGATTTCGCGTTTCTCGTACAGAAGATGGTAAAGATGGAAAACCTCGATGCCATTTTTGCGATTGCACGGATGGAAAATAAAATTTATGTCGTGGCGCGCAGCAGAATCAACGAGGTGGATGTCGGGACCATCCTGACGGCCATGGGCGGCGGGGGCCATGCCTATGCCGCGGCGGCATCGATCAAGGGCAAAACCCTGGCCCAGACGGAAACCAAATTGCTCGAGGTGCTTTACAGCCGCATCAAAGCCCGCCGCCAGGCCAAAGACTTGATGTCCTCGCCCGCCATCTCCACCGCCGCCGACATCTCCTGCCAGGATGCCAAGGATATCATCACGCGCTACAATGTTAATGCCCTGCTGGTCACCGAGAAAATCAATTCCACCGAAAAGCTGTGCGGCTACATTACACGCCAGGTAATTGAAAAGGTGCTCTTCCATAAGCTGGGCCGGGTTGCCGTGCGGGATTACATGACCACTGATGCGGCCACGGTCGACCCGCATGCCGATCTGCTCGAAATCCAGGAAAAGATTATCGACAACAAACAGCGTATCCTGCCGGTGATGGACAATTCGACCATAATCGGGGTCATTACCCGCACCGATCTGCTGAATATTCTGGTGCACCAGGCTCAACCGAAAACGGATGGCGCCGTTGAGTCCTTCAAGGAACCGGCGCCGGCCCACACGCGCAATGTTCTGCGCTTCATGAAGGAGCGGCTGCCAATCAGCCTGATCCAAAATTTACGCCAAATTGGAGAAATTGCGGAAGATCTGGGCTATGGGGCCTACGTGGTCGGCGGATTTGTCCGGGATCTTTTCTTGTATCGCAGCGATGAAGACCTCGATATCGTAATTGAAGGCGATGGCATTGATTTTGCCAAAAAATACGCTGAATTGGTGGGCGCCCGGATTCATACCCATGCCAAATTCGGCACCGCTGTAATTATTTTCCCGGACGGTTTTAAAATTGACGTGGCCTCGGCCCGCCTGGAATACTACAAATTTCCGGCCGCCCTCCCGGTCGTGGAGATGAGCTCCATTAAACTCGATCTTTACCGGCGCGATTTCACCATCAACACCCTGGCCATCCAATTAAATCCGGATAAATTCGGAACCCTGATCGATTTTTTTGCCGCCCGCAAAGATATCAAGGAAAAAATCATACGCGTTTTGCATAACCTGAGCTTTGTGGAAGATCCGACCCGGGTTTTTCGTGCCATTCGTTTTGAGCAGCGATTCGGTTTCACCATCGGTAAATTGACCGTCGGTTTAATGACCAACGCCATCAACCAGGACTTTTTCCGGGGCCTGAGCGGCAAACGGGTGTTCAGCGAATTGCGTCTGATCCTGGAAGAAGAGAACCCTGTGGCCACCATTGCCCGCCTGAACGATTTCGATTTGCTGAAAGTGATTCATCCCTCCATTAAGCAGGATAAGTTTTTCATCGCCATGCTCAATTCGATCAAAAAAGTTCTGAGCTGGCATGATTTGCTTTTTCTGGAGGAGTCCTATAAAAAGTGGGTCGTTTACTTTTTGGCCCTGATTCATCAGTTAGACAGCAGCCGAACCCATGAAATATGCGGTCGATTTGAACTGCCACCGGATGCGTGCAAGACCTTTTGCGTCGAACGATTTGATGCCGACCAGTGCTTGTTCTGGCTCGAAAAAAAACTACCCCAACCCGACAGCGTGCTTTACCGCAGGCTGACGGGATTTAGAACCGAACTGATCCTGTACATGATGGCGGCCACCAGGCAACAGAAGGTCAAAAAAGCCATCTCCCACTATTTTACCAACCTGCGCCGGGTGGCCATCGCAGTTAAGGGCCGGGATTTGAAGAAGCTGGGCCTTGTACCGGGTCCGATCTACCGGGAGATCCTCCAGGTCGTTTTGGATGCCAAATTGGATGGCCGGCTTAAAACGAAGGAAGATGAAATCGATTATGCCCGTCGTTATATCGAGGCGCGGTGAAGCGTTTTTTGTTTTCACTTGACAAAGGATCTGCTATAAATACAAGTTTACGAAAAAAAGGAGAAATACATTTAATGAGTCAGAAAAAACGGATATTGAGCGGAATGCGGCCGACCGGCCCGCTTCACCTGGGCAACCTGCTGGGAGCGCTGGCAAACTGGGTCAACATGCAGGACGAGTACGACTGTTACTTTTTCATTGCCGACTGGCATGCCTTAACCAGCGACTATGAAAATACGGACGCCATCGAAAATAATAGAAAAGAGATTATGTTGGACTGGCTCAGTGCCGGTCTCACACCGGAAAAAAGCACCCTCTTTGTGCAATCCCTGGTTAAAGAGCATGCCGAACTGTTCCTGCTGCTGTCCATGATCACCCCGGTACCCTGGCTGGAGCGCAACCCGACCTACAAGGAGTTGATCGGCGAACTCAAAAACAAGGATTTATCGACCTTCGGATTTCTGGGATATCCGGTGCTGCAGGCGGCCGACATCATTATCTACCGTCCTTACGGGGTCCCGGTGGGTGTGGACCAGGCGCCTCACGTTGAAATAACCCGGGAAATCGCGCGGCGTTTTAATCACTTCTACGGCGATGTGTTTCCGGAGCCGGAATTGATTCTGACTGAAACGCCCAAGATTCTGGGGCTGGACCGGCGCAAGATGAGCAAAAGCTACGGCAACGCCATTTTTTTATCGGACAGCCCCGATGACATCAGTCAAAAAGTGTCCCGCATGATTACCGACCCGCAACGGGCCAGGCGCAGCGATCCCGGCAATCCGGATGTATGCAATGTTTATGATTTTCATAGGCTTTACACCGACCCGCAGACGGTAAAGGAAATTGATGGGCAGTGCCGCAGTGCCAAAATCGGCTGCGTGGAATGCAAGCAGAAAATGGCCCGGGGCCTGACGGAAGCCCTGGCGCCCATTCGCGATAAACGCGCCTACTATGAACAAAGACCGCAGCTGGTGGAAGAAATCATGAACGAAGGCAGCAATCGGGCGCGCGTCGCAGCCTGTGAAACCATGGAGGTTGTTAGAGCGGCCGTGAAGATATGAAATTGGCTGGTCAAATATATTGATAAGTGTTTGGATGCTATTTAATATAAAAATCCCAAATCACAAGCACCAAATTACAAACAAATTCCAAATTCGAAATCTCAATGACCAAAACTAGATAGCACAGAAATCCGACAACCGTTGATTTGTTTTGAATTTGGGTTTTTGGTCATTGGGTATTGTTTGTTATTTGGGATTTGTTATTTGGAATTTATAGTTTTTCGTATTGATACTTAAAGAATTAGATAAAATCACAAAATATTAGCAGCAGCTGTAATTAAAAAAACCTTATGCCCGAAAAACTATACCAGGTTCAACTTGAAGATGTATTTGAAGGTCCCATGGACCTGCTGGTGCATTTGATAAAAAAAAATGAGCTGGATATTTACGATATTCCGGTCGCCCTGATTACCGAGCAATATCTTCAGTACCTCGAATGGATGAAGGCCATGAACGTGGAATTTGCCGGCGACTTTATTGTCATGGCATCCACCCTGGCCCAGATAAAGTCCCGCATGCTGCTGCCCGTGCATGACGGTGATGAGGAAGAGGAAGAGGATCCCCGGCTGGAGCTCACCCGGCCGCTGTTGGAATACCTGCAGATGAAATCGGTGGCCGATCAGTTGGTCGAGCGAAATTTACTGGGTGAAAAAACTTTTATTCGAAATCCCAACCGCGAAGAATTTTTAAACAGTCCGGATGATGAATTCATCAAAATCGGATTATTTGAGCTGATCGATGCATTTCAGAAAATACTGGATCGTATTCCTGCAGACCACAAGGTCGAAATGACAACCGATGAAATATCGGTCAAGGATAAAATCGCCATCATTGTCGAGATCCTTGAGAAAAAAGGGTCAATCACCTTCCTGGAGCTGTTTTCCGACAATGCGGATCGGCGGGAGGTCATTGTCACCTTTTTGGCCGTACTGGAAATGGTTAAACTGACCCTGATCCGGGTCGTACAAAACCTGAATACCGGCATCATCCGCGTATTTTACTTATAAGGAATGGATTCAATTTTAGATTTTTTTTGACAGGATCAACAGGATGGACAGGATAATTTGAAGGTTTCCGGGGCAATCCTTAAATACGGTATCCGCTAACCACCCTCAATTTATTAAGATAGAATACCTTAATTTTAGTCAATTTAGAACATTTTTAAAATTTTAGTCATTTTCATCAAATGGATAACCTCAAGCATATAATCGAAAGCCTGTTGTTTGTGGCCGAAGAACCGCTCACGGTCGATAAGATAAAAAAAATCACCGTTGTGACGGAGACCAAAGAAATCAGAGATGCCTTAGCCGCATTGTCGGACGAGTATGACTCCCGCCCGGGCGGCTTCTATTTGGATGAAGTCGCGGGAGGCTATCAAATCCGCACGCGGCCCGAGTATAACGAGTGGATCCGCAAGCTGATCCGGCCCAAGCCGCTGCGCCTGAGCAAAGCCGCATTGGAGACCCTGGTCATCATCGCTTACAAGCAGCCTATTATTCGCAGTGACATCGAACACCTGCGGGGTGTCGACTGCGGCGGTGTATTGCGGGTGCTGCTCGAACGCAAATTAATCCGGGTGCTGGGCCGTCGTGAAATCGCCGGCCGCCCGTTGATTTACGCGACGACCAAGCATTTTCTGGAAGTATTCGATCTTAAAAATCTCAAAGATCTTCCAACTCCCAAAGAAATCGAAGAGCTCGGGGCGTCTCTGAATGACAATGAGGATGAAACATTATTACAGCCCATTGATGAAACCGGCGAAGATCCGGATGCGCCGGAGGAGCGCATGACCGAGCTGGAGCCTTCAAAGAATCCTGAAGCGGAGCTGGAGACCGCGGAAGATCGTGAGTCAGCTGAATTCGCAACCGAGAATGATTCAGCGGCCGACAACACTCCGGCGGAAAATAATGCACTGGAAGAGGAAACGCCGATAATCCATATCACCGCCGCCCCGCCGGCCGATACTGAGCCAGCCGGCGCAATTCCACCGCCGAACGAAGCAGATCCGCCGCATCAGGAGTTTCAAAAACCACCGGAGGATTTTCTAAAAAAGTAGACCCGGCCGCCGCGCCGGCCGGTACCGGACGGCAATTTCTCGGATGCTGCTGCAAAATTGTCGCGGATCGGGCCTATATACAAAAAGAGGAAAGGGTGTTTATCTATTTAAATCAAAACCACCCGGCCTCCCCGCTCGGCTGAGCTTGTCGCAGTCCGTCAAGGGGGAGGAGATTACCTTCCCTCCCCCCCGAAAAGATCTCGGGATCGTAGACCCGCGGGAGGGATTGAGGGAGGGGGATAAAATGGTACGAACCTTTAAATTGTAGATAGATCTGTCGCGGATAAGCTTATAATTTTTAAAATAGCATCCAAAAAGCGCTTGATTTAAATTCCCAAACACATTATTAAAGGGGGTCAAAAATCGATATGGGCGGTTAACTCAGTGGGAGAGTGCTACCTTCACACGGTATTCAGGCATAAAGAATAACTGCTAAGTCAATTGCTTAGCAGTTATTTTTTGGTCCTGATTTGTTCGTAGGACCAGAGGGGGGGATCAAGTCTATCTTCGCTTTTGACTACGTGTAGCCATAAATGAAGTTGCTATTTTCTAACAGGAGCTCAAAATTCCAGATAAAAAACATATATCTGTCAGTTCTGATGAAATGTTGGATTATGGATATATAGCAGTTATACGGAATTTAACTTTATTGCGGATTTGTTGAATAATGGAGATTCAAAATGTCCGTTACATTAGCCACTTTTTAAATCAACATTGGAGCGAGCAACGGAAAGATTGATAGATTTCTTTATTGCCATTTGTACAATTTCCAGAAAATCTTTATCCTCCATTGGTTTTTTTGACATCTTAATTTTAGGAACATTAATATCCGGATCGGAGCTTCCTGCCTGTGTCTCGTCCAAATAGAAGAAAAAATAAAATAAACGCTCATTTGGGTAGTTACGGCGATAGAACCATATCTCAATTTCAAAATATCGTTGCAATTGCCCTGATACTACCCTTCCAGGATGTTGTAATACACGCAACTCCGACTTGTCACTAAATATACATCTCCGCAAAACTACCTGGATACCTTTCTTTTCAGCAACCACTGTTGGCGAATCCATTGGTTCGACTTTTGTTATATATCCCTTATTAAGCTTTTTTTGAATTTCTATGTCAAAAATTTTTAGGATGTAATCCTGTGCGGGGTTCCATCTCAATTCACATTTAGCAGCAAGCTCATCACTTTGCTGCTCAATTTTGAGACGTCTTTCCCTTTGTTTCTTTATTGTAGCCTCATCTGACTCACTTCCAGATTGTTTAGTAGTTTTATTTTGATTAAACTTAATAATATTTTGTTGATCATTCATGTATTCCGGAGTGTCGGCATGTGGCTTTATTAATATTGGTAAATAATTTACTTTTCCTGATATTGACAACGTATCATTATTATCCTTGATCATTGAGTTGACAACATTATGATCCTCTGTATTCCAGAAATTATTGGTTGCATTAAAATCGGTTGAAGATGATAAAACAATACCAAATTTATTAGTATCAAAGAAGCTATTATATTTAAAAACTGTGTTAAATCCGCATCTAACTGCATAGTCACGTGGATCGTAAAAAACATTATTTTTAATATATAAGTTGCCACTTTTACTTGCATTTCCGGCATCGATAAAATTGCTTTTACCGTTTCCTATGAACACATTCCTTTCAATATAACTGTCCTGGAAAAGAGGAGTGATTTCAATAATATTACCGGTGCCGAGGCCGCCTTTTATAATTGAATTTGAGAGTGAAAAACTATCTGCCCACCGACAGTAAAGGTAACTATTTTCTATTTTAGCAAACCTAATATTGATTTTCACATTCGTCTCTGTTTTTCCAGTAATTTGCAAATTGTTAAGGACAATTTTTAAAGTGTTTGTTCCAATTGCAATAAATTCTCCGCCAAACAGCCTAATATTGTTTGCATCATGTCCTTGGCCGCCGTAGACTTTAACTCCGGGCTCAATTGTTAAAGCTATTCCTTTTCCTACTTCGATTGGGCCATTAAGCATGTAAGGCGAGCCAGCTATACCCCAAATCGTATCTCTGTCAATAATACCTCCAACAAAAGTCTTAATGTTGTTAAATTGTTCTTCCTTTTTTTGATCTGCTGGTGGGCGGGTAGCTTTCGAACTGGTTGAAGGACTTTTCTCTTGAGTAGCAGGTTCTAAAGTGGTTTGCTTTTTAGGAGATTTTGGGAAGTAGAATTTAGATAGTTCACCTCGGTAGCTTAGTATCGCATATAGAGCAATAATGATTACACCTATGATTATATATTTAAGGCTTTTTCTCCAAAATAAAAGAAACCACTTGATGTTCTTAATGAAACTTGGCGGCTCTGGCTCTATTCCATCAACAGCATCGTCAGAATTGAGCTCAATTGCTTTTTTCCTGTAGCCTAATTCACGATGTACGATCTCTATGTTGTTCGAGGCCTCCGAATTATTGGGGTCCATGGCTAAAACAGAATTATAAATTGTTAAAGCCTTTTTCAAATCTTTAGCATATAAAAGTGAAACGGCTTTACCGAGAAGGCTATCAATAATTTTTTCATCTTCGCTTCTCTCATCTTGCACCGTAGCGTCAGATAAAGATACCCCGCCAATATGAACTGCTAATTTATCCAACCCTTTTTCAATATCAGGAAACAGATCATACTGTTGAAAAGAGGTGATGCGAAAATCACCTCGCTCACAGTCTTCCAGTCTAACAGGCACAATTGTAAATTGATGATCCGCCTGGGCCTGCGCTATTTCATATGCCGTATTTAGTTCCTCATCTTGAAATCCTGGCTTATCCCCAGTTTTTCTTAATGTCTGTTCACTGATACAAAGTAAAAAATATCTACTGCGAGTTATCTCTTTGATTATTTGGGTCTTCCATCTGCCCGGAGTAAGATTTTCTTTGTCGAACCAAACCTCTAGTCCGCGTTTCTTTAACCCAAAAACAATAATTTTGACTATTTCTACGTCTTCATGTGCATAGCTTACAAAAATTTGGTTCTTTTTTTCTTTATCCATTTCACTTGCCCTATAATTTAGGCTGGATTTAGAAAAATTGCTTTAATATATCTTGCCAATATCACAATGCACCCAGGATGCCGGATATTTATCCGATATCCCATAGCCATTTTCCCATCTCTTAAACCTTCTGCACCTCAAAATATAGTAGCGCATGGTCGGAATACTTATTAATCCAGGCTCGTTTTTTCGCGTCTGTCGACTCGCTCGGCCAGCCGCGGACAGAAACATCGGCGCCGTCTATCTCTTTAAATTTCATGTGATTTGCGGCCACGACATGGTCAAGGTTGCTTCCTGGCTTGTATTTGTCGTTACCGTTCCACCATGTCAGGTCAGTGGATTTTGCGAGGCGTCTCATTTTTCTATAACTGGCCCGTCGGTCAAGCTCTGCGATTTCATCAATGGGTGAAATATCATGTTTCTGGTATGGATAATCGAACCCCATCGTGTTCAGGTCGCCCAGAAACAGAAAATTGGATTTTCCGGCGCCTCCGGCAGCCGCATCCAGATTTTTTCGGAATTTGAAGACACGCCTTATCATGTCATCCCTGAGCCCAAATCCTTTGGGATCGGGCATGCTCTTGAGATGAAGAAAGACCATCGGGTAATATTTGCCGTCCATCAAAATGGTCACAATGACGCCGGGGCGGAGCGTAGACTGACCTGCCTTAAATTCAGTGTTTTGTGTGACAAAAGCGCTGAGGTCCCGTTTAATGCCAACCAGAATTTCCTGCATCTGCGGACCTTCAGTGATATGGAACTGGTATTCCGGCATTGCTTTAAGAATTGGGCGGAATACATATTTGCTGCGGACTTCATAGACGGCGACAATATCAGCCTTTTGTTTAGCCAGGTAATCAATTATGGGCTTTATTGGTTTGCCCGGCTTTTGGGTGCGTTTGTCCAATGCGCCAAAATGCTCAACGTTCCATGATGCGACTGAAAATGCTTTTGCCATGGCTACCTCCTTCCATTCGAAAAATATTAAAATCTATGGTGATATATTTCAAGTATGTTGACTATTCGCGTCCTGCTTGCCGTTCACATATATAGCAGTTATCAGAACGCTACTATCAGCCATAATATTGGAGCTCAACGTTCATTTCATCCGACAGCAGCGCCTTGTTATTTATACTTGGCACCTATTTCACCGGTTATTTGGATAACTAGAGTTCCAAGACTGTAAAGTAATTCGTCAACATATCCTTCCCACACTGGGATCATCATATCCCCTTCAGTAGCATTAGTTTGTATATTTGTTTCATTCAATTTTCTCAAATATATTGCATTACAAATCCAACTGTTATGAGTTCCCAAATCTCGTCGGGCTTTTGCTTCAACATAATTAGGCCAATAATCAATGATACTGTTTTTTTCAATTGAAAGCATATCACAGACAGAATCTAAGTACTCCAATGGTTTTTTGTACATTAATTTGTTTACAAATTCGTCAGATGCTCTTGCAACAAGCTCATCTATAGAATTAGAGTCGATCACTTCACTAAGCTTAAAATTTGTAGAACCAAGCTTTTTTGGGTATTCGGAAATCACCGCTCGTAATATACTCGAAAAATATATTTCAACTTCAGAAATCATATCTAAAAAGAGAATTGAAAGAAAGTATTGATGTGCATTCATGTTTACAGGTTTTAATTTTTCATTTAAATCATTCAGATTTTTGCTCAGCATTTCATCGCCATTTAATGCAATATTTTCTGCCCGAAGTATTAAAAGATATCCTGCTTGCAATACCTGCAATCTAATGAGAAACCTATCCTGTGCTTTTAAAGTCGATTGCAGTATCCGATTTTTTGGTTCTGAGTTCATAAATTAGATCCCCGGATTCCATGAGTATGTATAAAAGTGATTAGACAGCTCTGTTTATCATGTTAATTGTAGTGATATATTAAAGGCTCTAAAATCTGATGTTTTCAAATTCCATATAGCTTGCCATAATCAAAACAATCCCGAAAGCTGTGATTTCATTATGATATATACTGTCCAATTGGGTTGGTCAACTAATTATGCCGTTTTAGCATAACCTCTGGTATGGGGTGAGGTCCGATCGTTCAATCTCGCGCATCTGAGGCGGTCGATAAGTTACTGAAATAATTAAAATAGTCGATTTTGGGGTGGATTTTGGCAAAAAAGCGGGTACTTTGTGGTAGTCGGGCAGGCTAAAACGCCGTAGCGGGCCATAGCGGAGCGTTTTTGCGCCGGCTGGCGGCAGCCGGCGCGCGGGCAGGGCTTTTACTTCTTAATTACTTCTTAATTACTTCTTTTAATTTAAAATCGTAGGCGGTGCAGTAGTCAATTTTAACCTTTTCGGTCAGCGCGGTGAAATCCAAATTGTGGACGGTGCGGCAGGTATTTTTTTTTTGAATGAAAACTCGGTCTGTTCGCTGCAGCCCCAAAGGTGATTGCAGGCTTTAACCTGGATTTTATGGGTGGCAGCAGCAACATCCTGCAAATCATAGCGCAGGCTGCCATTGGGTTGGGCTGCAATATCGTTGGCTGTGATGCTGCCGGATATTTGATAGTACTCGACATTGTCCTGCGGATCGCAAACCAAAAAAGGGTTGCCCAGGGCCAGGACCGGAATTAACAAAAGTAAAAAAAACATGATTAAAATGAAATAGCGCATTGGTACCTCATCGTCAAATATGTTGATAGTGGATCCTAAAAAGGGCGGGGCCGGCTAAAAGTTATCATCAGCTGGGTGCCTTCCAGCACGTTAACCAGGCCGGCCGCGCTCTAACTCTTAGTCAAGACAAAGGTCATAGCCTTGCTGATAGCCGGCCTCGATGCCGGCAAAAATCTCCGGTGGTATCGGCTCGATGACAATATCGTCCACCAGGTTTTTAACGCCGAACAATTTGACTAGGCTGGCGACATCTGCGGCTAAAGTCGGCCGTGAAGCGGTCAGCTCGCCCAACTGTTTGATGGCGTCATTGGTCAGGTTGCCGGCTTTAACCGACATATAGACATTGCGCAGCGTGCGGTCCAGGTCCTTATCGCCGGCTTTAGATACCTCACAGCCGATATTCCTGGCCGTAATTTCCGTTAAAACCGTAACTGTAGAAACGCCGGCGGCATCCAATGAAACCCCGTTACAACCAAAAATTAAAATTGGAATCATAAATAACAAAATTGCGGCAATAAAAAATTTTTTCATGGGTCAGCCTCCCTTTGGTCGTTTTGCGCATGCATAGAATCGCAGCGCTGGTTTTGCTCAAAATAGAAAATACAACAATTGCGTTTAGGTGACCGCCGCGAAAAGCGGCAGATTTTTTGATCTGGCCATTTAGACTTGGCGCAGGTATTTGGATTCCCAAGCACACAAAAATTGATTTCAGTTTCCATTGACTGCCTATTGGTGGTCTTCGATGTACTGCTGCACGCGGCCCATAAATTTGCTGATATTTTTCAGCTCATCGTGTATTTTTACCTGGGCGGCTTCGATTTTTTCGATTTTTTTGCAAATCGTTTTATTACAATCTATCTGCATGGCGCGGCAATCCGAGGCGTGCCGGTAGACGGGTTTACCGTCTTTGCCGTATATCTCAGAGCGGCGCACAAAAGACAAACGAGCATAGACGCCCAGTACAATGGCAAGGACGGCGGCAAACGCGGCGGCAAATTTTTCGACCATGGCGCGGCCCTCCGGTTAGGTAATTGACTGCAGGCTAAGCACTCGGAATTCGGCGCGGTCTTTGACCGGCAGATTATTGCCCAGGTCCGTATCAATCACGGCCGAAACTTCCAGATAGCGCAGCTCGCTTTCGTTGGACTGGTTGCGCAGCTGCAGGTCATCACCGGATAAAACGATAGTTACGGTGGCCGACGCGGCGATGCTTTGATCCGACAGGCTGTTGATGACGTTGCCGTCATCGTCCACCAGTGACCAGGTGATCGAATCCGGTGTCACGGCGATGCCCACTTCGTCGGTAAAGACACAGCCCACGGCAAAAGTTGATTTTTCAACGGCGTAGCTGCTTAATTTAGTCGGCATGGGTTACCTTTCTTTAGGCGCCGTCATCGGCCGCGGAAACGGTATAGGTCACTTCCAGGGTGTCGCCGTTGTCGGCTGATTTGGAGCTGGCGAAGTTGGCCACACATAAAAGCGTTCCGGTTGTGCCGCTGGCCGACGATGCCAGAAACGCGCCGGCAATGGTTTGGCCGTTGGTGTCAATCGAAAAGCTGGCTTTGTTGGCGCTGTTGGTGATGGACTGGCCACTAGCCGCTGCTTCGACATATTCCTGGCGGTTGCCGGTGTAATTGGTGTTTTCGGTCCAGCCGGCATGGCTGGCCAGGGTGTCGCCGGTGGCCGGGGCGCCGGTGTTTTTCAAACCGACGTACCAGGTAGTGACTTGAGTCGAGCCGTGAAGTATCACATCGAGGATATGATTCAAGCCCTGGTTGGTCACCAGGTTGTGGGTGCGCTCTTTCCATTTGACTTTGCCGTCGGGTCCGTAGCATACGACATCGAAAAAGCCGCCGATATTGAAGCCGGCGCGGGCCAGTAACAGGGACAAAAATTTGTCAATGAATTTTTGCATAACGGTTTTCTCCTTGGTTGTCGCCGTTATGCTGGATCATTTTGAAAAAATGGCCTGGCCGGCTGGTTTGCGTTAATTTTTTTTACTTGGTCAACAACAATTTATTGTTTTTGGTGGCCTCCAGAATGTATGTTTCGCCGCGGAAATCAATTCTTAGCGGCAAGATGTTTTTTATGTTTTCGTCGTATTCAACATTTAATTCATGGCGGATATTGATCGTATCGCCGTCAGCTAAATAATAATCGGTTTCGCGCTTATCCTGTGATGACCGATATCTGACCTCTAATTTTCCCTGGGCCAGGTTGGGGATGATTTTAATATCAACAAAAGGTTTGCAGCGGAATTTCAGCGATTTGTCCACCGGAAAAATCTTGCTTGATATTTTCAATATGGATTTTTTATCGATCATGAAAAATTGATTCCTGGTTTTTTAACCGTAAAATTAACGGTAATTTTTTGCACGGTGAAGGATATTGAAACCTCGCCGCTGGCCAGTGCCCAGTAGCTGACATCGGACAGCTGCAGGCTGTCGCTGGCCAGGGCCACAAATTTCATAATGGCGCCGACGGTTTCGGCAAACTGCAGGCCGTCGGCGGCGGTGGCTGTCAGGTTCAGGGTTCCGCCGGCGCTGTCGGCCAGCTCGATGCCGTCGGCGGCGGCCACCACAAAGCGCACCAGGACGGCCGCGGCATCGGTCAGGGTGAGGCCGTCGGCCGCCGTTGCTGCCTGGCCGGTGGAGGCAGCATCGGTCAGGGTCAGACCGTCGGCGGCCGCGGCCAGGGCGGACAATTCAGCGGCCAGGGTTTCGGCCAGGCTCAGGCCGTCGGCAGCGGCGGCCTGCAGTCTGGCACAAATAAGGGTCGTATCGGCCAGGGTCAGGCCGTCGGTGGCCAGGGCTTGGATTACGCCAGCTAAAACCGTGCCCAGCACGCTATCACCGGCGGTCAGGCCGTCGGCGGCGGCGACAATGGCGGTCAAAACACTGATTACCTGCTCGGACAGGTCAAAGCCGTCAGCGATAGCGGCCAGCAGGGCGGCCGTGGCTGCGGCGCTGTCACTTAGAGCCAGGCCGTCGGCGGCCGTGGCCTGCAGTATGCCGGCCAGGTCGCCGGCCAGGGTTTCGCCCAGGGTGGCGCCGTCATTGGCCAGGGCCAGCAGCACGGCGGTGACGGCCAGGGTTTCGCCCAGGGTGATGCCGTCGGCGACCGTCGCCGGGTAAATTGCGGCTCGGGCTAGGACCTCGCTTAGGGTTAGGCCGTCGGTAGCCGTGCAGCCAAAAATCGCATTGACGGCGGCCGTATCGGCCAGGGTGGCGCCGTCGCTGGCCAGGGCGGTGAAACTGGCGCCGGCGGCCAGGGTTTCGGACAAGGTCAAACCGTCGGTCAGACTGGCAAGCAGGCTGCCCAGGCCTGCCAGGTTTTCGCCCAGGTCAACACCGTCGTTAATGGTGGCCTGCATGATTTTTGAGCGGGCCAGGGTTTCGGACAAGTCGAATCCGTCGGCGGCCGTGGCCTGAATCGTTTCGCCGGCGGATTCGCCATATTCGAAAAAACCGACGCAGTAATCGGCTGTTCGAGTAGTGCCCATAATGTCGGTACTGGGCATGGTCATCGAATTGGGGCCGCTCGAATCAGAATGTCTTTCTACTGCCTCACAACTATTTTCGGTGCCGATTAGTCTAAGATCATATGGTGCCGTGTCATCGTCTTCGACGTATATATAGCTGACACCTAGGCCAGTGGTATCGGTGATGTTAACGCCAGATTCGCTATCTGTAGTTGTAGTAGTAAGACCGGTTTGACTTCTAATCTGGTCATATAAACTTCGATCAATTGTTAGAGTACTATTTGATATATGCGATGCGGCTTCAAAATCGTATGTGTTATTTACAGAAAATATAGTGTTATAGATATAGCAATCGAGACCACCGGTTCCAGTTTGACCACTGGAGGGGACGTATGCAACAACACCGCCAGTGCTATAATCATCGGAATCTTCATCTCCGTTGAAAGCAATCGTGCAAGAATTAATGTTGAACTCAGTGTCAAGATTTCCGGTGCCATACTTTTGCCAATTTAAACCTGCTCGGTAGCAGTCAACAATACAGCAATTCGTTAAATTTAAAGTTACAGAATACAGATAATAGGTGTAAACGCCGTCCTGGTCAGCTGTATCGTTGTCAGTCCAGATTAAGCAGTCTTCTATATTAACCGTAATACTTGCGGCAATTCTGATACATTCGGCGCTGCTAGTGCTCGATCTTTGCTTTACCTCGATTCCTTGTAGGCTGGCGGTTCCGGCAGATATTGTAATGCAATGACTACCACTGCTCACATGCAAGGCATGGTGATAGCTTCCGCCGGTTCGCGGTTTGCTTGGATCCCATTGGGCATCTGAATCGCAGGTAACCGTGCAGTTGGCATGGTCCCAGGTAATGGCGGCGGTTTCATGAGGCAAATCATTGAAGGTACCTTCAATTGATATACTCGTTTCCTCGCCGCTTTCTATGGCAAGGCGCAACGTTCCATAGTCGCCGCCGGATTCTTTGACAGTCGCCATTTAGCTAGTCGTCCAGTTTATCTACAAGATTATTTAAGGCCTGCGCTTGCGTGACAGAAACGTGGCCGCCCTGGCCGATTGCCCAGTCGACGCCGGATTCTTTAAAGTAAAATCGATTGGTTTCCAGCACGCTGATAAATTTATCGTTAAAATCATCTTTCAGCCGCTGCTTATCGTGGGGCTTTGGTATTGTGATCGTAATACTGTTGGAGCTAAATCCGTCCACGGTGGCACCATTCCAGACACTATCCGGATCTTGCGTTTCAATATAGTCGCGCATTTCGGTTTTCAGCTCATTGGCCCCTTTGCCGCTTGCGGCAATGACTTCAGGGTCTACCTCGACTCGATATTGCGCGTAGGTCGGCTGATTATCCAGAACGCTAAAAACATAGTTTATGTTCCATTGATTCACATATACGGTTGCAGCTTGCCAGCCGGCGCCGTCCGTCACGTCGACAATGACAAATTTGGGCAATGTAACCTTGCTGCCGGGGTCCTGGCCAGGTCGCAACACATCGGCGATATCCCCTTTTTTTCTTTTTCCGTCGGCGCGGTCCTGCGCCCATACTATGATTCTGTACGGCATCGCTTAAAATCCTTTCTTTGAAATAAAGTTAACTTCAATCATACGACTATATGCGCAATTCGTAATCGGGCTTTGTAATGGTTATGCGGCCGTCAGAAAATACCCATAAGCGATAGGTATTTGTTGCGACACAATGAATATACTCGGTTAAAACAAAGCCGGCGCGCTGGGGCATAAAAGCGCGGGCGAAGCGTTTGACCAGGCGTTGGCCGGCGGCGTGGTCGATTAAAACATCATGCGTTGGCAGCTGGCCCAGTTGATCGATTAGGGTCACGCGCACCACTCGATCAAGGCCCAGGTCATTGACTTCTTGCCAGCGACGTTCGGTTGCAGAGTCCGAATCAAACTGGCTGATGACTTGGCCGTCATCCAGTTGGACCTGCCAATAATAGCGCTTGTTGGGTTTGGGCATGGTTTTAGGTTTCGTCGTAGCTAAAAGTTATATTTTCTTCGCCCAGGCTGCCGGGGCTGGCTGTACTGGCAATGCTCATCTGTATTCTTAACAGAGAACCCCAGTAAGCGGGGGCCTCGCCGTTTAGAAACTGAGTATCACCAGAATCCATATCAATCGGGCTGCCCGATGTTTTGGTAAATATATCGGTGCCGGCAATATCGGTGTTTTGCTGGGTCTGAAAGCTGCTCTGCACATCATACTGCAAGCCGATGCCGGTGCCATAGCCGTTGTTGCCGTCGGAGTAGGCCTCCAGGTTGGTTAGATCGGTGGTCGGGTCAACGGCGACATAGGCGCGCAGCTGTTTTGTGTAAGAATAATTTGAGCCGCTGCCGGGAATTTGCAGACGGTTGTTGTTGTCAACCGTGTTTTCGTCGGCCGACTTCATGCGGATGGTGTCGCCGGTTTTATCAACGCCCGTTGAAAGCGCTGACATTTCATGTATTTCAACGGTGGCTGCCATGGTTTTAACTCCTTATTGGGCCTGGTTTAACAAATCTTTAAAGGCATCGATAAATTTCGGCGGCGCGCCTTGGGCGGTCATAATGCCGGTAACGCTATTCATATAGGTCTGCAGGGCTTGTTTGTGCGCGGCGCCGGCGCTGCGCCGGGCGTCCAGCTGCGCGGCGATATCGGCCAGCATGTTTGACATGGTGGCCACATCTCGGGTCAGATCGTCGATTTTTTTCTCGATGCGTTTGTAGCGTTTATTGAACATGGTTTATCCTATGCGATTTCGCCGCCGACTGAATTTAACAACTGAATGCGGCGCGCTGATTGAAAGCTTTCATTGGCAATTGAAAGCTGGATTACGGGCGATGTTTCACTAGCGGTTTGGTCGCGCTGGTAGTAAAAAGTAGCGCTTGAGCCGCTGGTAATGGTTTTATTAAGCGAGTCCTGGGCATAGGTGCCGCTGGCCGACAGCGATATGCCGCCGGTGCCATATAAAAAATCAATGGTCAGCTGCCAGTAGTCGTCAAAGCTCCAGCCGTATTGATCTTTTAATGCGACAGTGACCTGGCAATAGGGTGTCTGGGTGCCGGGCAAGGCGTTATAGACAAATTCTTCGTCAACATTGATTGTGCCGGTTCCGCTGGCCAGGCTCCAGGCAATTTCAGACAGATGCCGGGGTTCAAACAGGGCATTGATTTCAGCGATGGTGACAGCCGTAAGCCCGCCCAGCACCAGGACATGGCCAAGCTTGACGTGGCCGGCCGGGGTGGCGGGCATGACCGGATCGGTGCCGGCGGTGCCTTTTACGACATCGACGGCGCTGTCGGTGCCGGCTGCCAGCAAATCATAGCGCGACTGGGGCGCCGTGGGGGCCGCGTCCAGGGTCACGCTGGCATGAATGGATTGAAGCAGGGCATCGATGCCGACGGCCTGGGTGTTGCCGGATTGTTGCAGCAGGGCGTCAACGCCGGCGGCAACGTGGGTTTCTTTGACCAGGATAGCATCGACGCCGGCAGATCGCAGGCCTTCGTGTTCGAGAATGGCGTCGACGCCGACAGAGCGCAGGCCCTCGTATTCGAGTATGCCATCGATGCCGGCGGTTATGGGTACGTCCATGCTGTCAGGGGTCAGGCTGTAGGTGTCGCCGCTGATGCGGTAAGTTGTGGAATCAACTTTGACCGACATACCGCCGTAGGGATAAACGGCGCCGCCGCTCAAAATGCCATCATACAGGGTTTCAGCGGCGGGGAATTGACTGCCCGATACCGGGGTCGGCACCGCGCGGCCATGACCGATTATTTCGTAATAGCCACGAACGCCGCCTTTATGTGCGATTCTAACGGCGTTGCCACGCCGGCACCAGGGGGGCAACGTCTGCCAATTGCGCGGGTAGTGACACAAGATAAATTCATTGCTTCCTTGTACTTTGCAACGTGCCAGCTTGTTGGTGTCGTCTAAATCCCATAGGACGGCGTCACGAGTTTCGGCCCGCTTGCGGAAACGCCGGTTTAAACCGCGATCTATGATTTTTCCCTCGTATAGCCTCATGATACAATTCGCCAGGCGTCGATTTGATCGTCAAATCTGCCGGCGCCGGCGCCGGATGGTTTTGAAAAGGTCCTTGTCAATTTTGCAATGTAGGCCGACAGATCCAGTCCTGATATCGGGTGTTTGACTTTAATGATATCGCCGATTTCATCCTGCAGATGCGCAGCCTTTGTAAAAGTTATCCGGCGGCGCTGGGCCTTGACCACGGCCAGCTCATGGTCGGCCACCATTTGACAATGGGCCACGGTATTGCAGAGGGCATCCTCGATATCATGATTTATAACGAGGCCGCCCATATCGTTTTGCAATTGCGTATCATTGGCGCTGGCTTGAAACATTTGCTTTTCGTGGCCGATGGGCCGCGCGTATAGGTCGTAACGGTAATCGGCTGCAGCTAAAGACTGAATCAAGGCCGACAGGGCCAAGTTGGTCAACAGTAGGTTGACGCCGCAGGTAAAGCGCGTTTCACAACCCAGGGCCGAGGCGCCGAATCCGGCCACAGCCGCCGCAAAACCAAAAACGTAAAGGCCTCGATCAGGAGCCTCAACGCTGACCACACAATAGGTTTCGTCAACGTCTTCATCAGAGATGTATTCATCCCCATGGCCGCCCAACATGCTGATTAGTGCGCTATAGTCGTTTATCGACTGGATGACATGCAAACGCGGATAACGACAGCGGCGCGTTGAATCGTTTGAATAGTGAACAGTTATTTGATCCTCTTTGCTCCAAAAGCCAACGGTGCCGTTGATACTTTCGATGCGTTGCTCATCCCAAAGAACTTCAATATCTGTCAATCCTTCGCATCTGACTGTTACGCGGTTGATTTGCGAGCTGCTGCGGTCATCGGGCGTAAAATCATAAAGGGGGGTTGTTGCCGCGCCGGTGTAATCGTGATCGACGGCGGCGGTGAGGTCTATTTCGCGCAGGGTGTAAATGCCATCGGTGCCCCAATGTCCAAACGCACCGAAATGGTTTAAAATGTCGTCGATCACATCTTTTAGCGATTCATCAACCCATTGCCCATAGACTACATGATCGTTGCTCAGCGTCGGAATGCTGTAGTCGGCGCTTTCAAGATTGGCGACATTTTCCAGTACATCGGTGAAAATATTATCAAGCGATTCGGCACGGTAACCTTCGGTGGCTGTAACGATCAGCTCGGGCCACGCGCCGCTGCGGTCTTCACACAGCACTTTTATGACCGGGTGTTGCGACCGGCTATAGGTCAACCGCGTTGCGGTAACGACAAAAATGCCCTGCTGCTGCCAATAGGTAGTACCTGATACCTGTTCACCAAATGAGATGGTCATCTTACGGCCCTTTTGACACAGAACCGAAAAAATAGATGACGTGTTGGTGGGGTCAAACAGGTCACCACGCGCCAGTGAAAAACTGGCGGTGGCCGGCCGGCCGATTTCCCAGCTGATGGAAACCGGCGCGCCGGCGGACAAATAGCCGGCCAGATCGGGCGCAAAGTCAGAGCGCGCCCACATCAAAGAATGTTCGGCGCCATCGAAAAGAGACCAAATATTCCACAGGCTGTTATCGTCATCATAGGCAACGGTTAAGTCATAACCGCCGAAATCCCGATGCAGATTTGCGGCTGCAGCAAAGTCGTAATGATCGCCATTGACGGTGCCGATAATATACTTGCCGCGGTAAAGGGCGCCGCCTTGCTTAAATCCGATCACTCGATATTCGCCATATCCCTGGGCGTTATTGGCGGCGGTGTAAATGATATTTTCGTCCTCGTTATAGGCGCCCATGCGCACGTAATCGGTTGTTAAAAAGCCGGCGACATTGTCTGAATTGTAGGTTGACCAGGTTTTGGCCGTCACGTCATAAATCACTACGCCGTCATAGCTGCCCATCATGATTTGGCTGTTATTGTTTATGGGCACAAAATTTTTGAGGTAGTAATCATCGCGCAGGGGGCTGTAAGTCGGCCGCTCGTAGGTGATGGCATCGGTATCCAGATCGATTATGGCCAGGCCGCGGCGCGCCGATTGCCCATAAGATGGCTCATAGTTGCGCACCGATCCATAGATGACATTGCCGATCATAATCGGCGAGCCGATGCCGCGGTAGTGAAATTGTGAATAGTCGCTTTCGTTGTAGTATTTAACCAGCGAGCCGGTTGAAATTGAAACAACCCAAAGGGCACCTTTCCAGTTGCTGGCATAGTTGACGAAACCGAACAGAATTTTGTCATACTCGGGGTATACGGACAGGTAGCAGTTTTCAGACTCTACCGAATAGGGGCCGAAACCGACATCCGAATAATGGGTATGATATTGATAATTTCCGGTGATCGGGTCGCCGGTGTCATCCAGCTCGATATAGCCGATCTCTATACAGCCGACAGTAACGGATTCACCGGCCCAGCCGATCCACAGCCGGTTATTGGCGGCGTCGATAAACGGGGTGATCGAATCACGCTGGTAATACGGCAACCCATAGGGGCCGTCGATATTGCCGGTAACATTATAGGTTACATCGTCTTGAAAATAATACTCCTTTACAGTCTGGGTATTATGATCAATCAACAATATGCGCCAGTCGCTGGCCGCCACTGCTATATATTGACCGTCGCAGCTGGTAGAGTTGCGCTCGATGTGGCCGGCATCGGTCCACACGTCATCCCAGCCGGGTGAACCGTCTTGTTTGTAACATTTGGTAATGGTCCAGGTTGTTGCGTCAACGACCAGCACGCGCGCCAGGGCGTTGGGGCCGCTGCCCAGCCAGGCGCCGACTATAAATAAATTCTGGCTGGCGGGGTCATAGTGCAGATAGGCGCCCCATAGGTTTTCGTTGGCATCTTCAGACGTACAATAGCCAGCAGAATTTTTATCTAATATTAGAACGTTGACATCTTCGTGATAGGCGATAACGATATCATTGTCGGTTTGCGCGGCGACATAGGGATGGCGGCCGGATGCGGTATAATCGGCGTAGGTGGTCAGCGCTGCGGCCGTCGACCAGGTCGCACCGTTATCGGTTGAATAGGTATAGTAAATATTACGTTGCTCGTTGTCGCCGTCGATGGCGTCCAGGTATTCGAAAAACAAATATTTACGGCCGCTGGCGGCGGCCAGTAGGCTGCAATGGTTGCGGTCGCGCGTCGAACTCAAACCGGGCACGCTAATGGCGGCATCGTTGCCCCAGGTGGTAAACGAGGCATCACAGGTGCGCTTGTAAAGATAGTAAACGCCAGACGCCTTAACCTTATAAATCAGCATATAGCCGGTGGATATTTCACAAAGGGCCGGGCCATCGTGGGTGTAGGCCCCCCAGCTTTCGATCAAGGTGGCGGCGGTAACGATTGCGCCGGTAGGGCTAATGATCATGTAATAGTGATAGTTGTTAGAACCTTCCAGGCTAAAAAATACAATACCCAAATTACCGCTTGTTAATTCAACCAGACAGCAATCAATGACCGGATAGCCGGCGTCATCGCCGTTATAAATCTCGGTTTCGTACCAGGTTGTCCGGTCGGTATCCGAATATTTGTAATATAAATCGTTTCCTTTAACGTAAACGGCCGCCAGGCGGCCGGCGGTGGTCACGATCATGGCCGGGTCGGTTTCATTGACCGAATCGTCATTAAACAGTTGGCCGCCGAATGGGATATCGCCGGTAAAAGCAGATGATACGATTTTGCAGCGCGGTGCGTGGTCGGCGCCGTCCTGGGCGGTTTGCAAGGTGGCATTTAGAGATACGCTCATTATGTCACCTCGCTGATGATCAACAGGTTTAGCTCGACATTTTTGCGATTGCTGGCGTTGCCGGTCAAATCAATGTGGTATTCACCAGTCAGTTGCATAACCTGCACGTTGTAATCGGTGCCGGTATTGGGCCGAAAAACGGTCTGGTCGTCGGCCTGATAAATGGTATCTAAAGACGAAAATTGGTCTGGTGACATATAGGGCCATTTTAATTTGATAGGCTGGCCGGCCAGAAAAAAGCCCCAGGAGAAAAACTGCAAGCCGTCGATGGTATTGACGGCCGCCGCGGCACGCTTTTCGGTGATTACGCTTAGGCCGGCCGGGTTTTTTTCGAACGTGTAGGCACCCAGCTGCATTTTTTTGGTTAGCAAGGCGTCAATGCCGGTGTTGATCGTGGGCATTGTTTTAGCTCCTAAAAATCATTTTAATTCCTGGTGCAGCACGTCGCGCACGGTGGTTTCGACAGCGCTGCGCAGGCGGCCGGCCACGCCGCCGGCTTCGATGCCGGCTTCGATGCCGGCGCCGTTGATGGTAATCGGCACATTGATGGATATCGGCCCCTGGCCGCGGGGCAATACGGTTTCGCCGCGCTGCAAGATGGCCGGGTATTCATCAGGGGCCAGGCCCTGGTGTAGGCGCCGGGCGCCGGCAAAGGTGGCAGCGGGCAAAAATCGGCCGGCGGATACCGCGCCCACTGTGCCGCCGCCATGAAACAAGCCGGCGAAAACACCGCCGCCGATGTTTTCGAATAAGCCAGATACCAGCATGCGGCTTTGAATCCGGATCAAATCACTGATGACAGAATTTGCAAAGTCCTTGGCATTTAATTTGCCGGTTTCAAAAAAATCAGCCAATGAATCACTCATATTATAGGAAACGGCGTTCATGCGCTCATCGATGCTGCGGTAGCTGGCTATTGTGCTCTTTTCCCAGGCTTTGACATGGGCGTCCATGGCTTCGTAGGCTTCGGCGTTGGCCTCGGCAATGGACTGCTGACTTTTTTTAGCATCGCGCACCAAAGCATCATGTTGGACAAATCGCGAATATTCATGGGCGCTCATGGCATGGTGCAACGGCGCCATGGTCGCATGTTTCATACTGGTTTTTTGGGCAAATGATTGCACGTTGCCGGCTGCATTGGGAGGCGGAGCAATTTTATTTGATGCGGTTTGATAGGCGTCAATTTCGTTGAAAAATTTTTTTAATCGTCTATCTATCAATTCACCTTTAACTAGCTGGATTTTGCGGGTTAGCAAGTCATACTGCTGCAGCATTGGTTTTAAAAATTCTTCTTGTTCCAATCTGGGCACACTGCGCCGGGCGAGGTCCATTCTGCGCTGAAGATCTGCAGCGCGGGTTTCAAGATTGTTTAAGTAGGTTTCTTTAACTGATGATTCGAGCTGACCTCCTATATTGACGTTTAGCCAGCGGTCTATTTTGCCAAATGCGGAAGCAGCAAGATTTGTTGCCTGGGCCAGCGCTTTAATCGCCGCTGTTATACTGTCGATATTTTGCAGCACCACTTTGGAAAAGCTAACCTGGATAACCTTATACATGTCATCCAGCGAGTCTTTTGCCTTTTCCGCGCCGCGAAATAATTTATCATCTAAAATCAGACCTAATTCGCGCGCGCGATTTGAAAAGTCATCCAATCCGCTTGAACCATTGCGCAGCATGTTGACCAGGGCGGCCCCTTCGGAATCAAACGCTTTAAATGCAATTCTCAGGCGTTCGGCGGGATCCTCGGTTTGCTGGATTACGTCGGCCAAGTCGCGAAAAACGTCTTCGGTTCGGCGCGTGTTGCCGGCTGTATCAAAAACAGCGATATTGTATTGTTCCAGCACCGCGCGCAGCTCGCCTTTTTCCTGGGCGGCCTCGGCCACACGCCGGGTAAAGCGCTGCATGGCCATATCAAGGGTTGCGGTTGTTACGCCGGATCGTTCGGCAGCGTAGCGATATTCCTGCAGGGCAGTTGTAGAAATACCTAATTTATCCGACGTTTTGGCGATGGCGTCGGCTGCCGATAGACTATTTGAGATTAACAGGCCCAGGCCGCTGGTACTGGCCAGGGTGGCGATACTGCCTCTGAGAGAAAACAAGGAACTAGACAGGGCGCTGACACGGCCAGAAACAGCTTTAAAGGCGGCGGCGGTGGCGTCTTTGCCGGCTAAGACAATTTCGAGGCGGTTGTCGGGCATAGTATTAATTCCAGTTTATCAAATTCTTTGGCCGGCCAGCTTGCGGCGAAAATTTTTTGCGATGTTACGCCGGGCGTCATCCTCGTTGGCTTTCCAAAACGGATCAATCATGGGCCGCTTGGGCAGTCGGATGCGGTTGCCGGTGCGGCGGCGCAAAAAAAAGTATTTGGCATCGGGGTCGTTTTGTTTTTTGAGTCGGCCGCCGATGCGGGCCAGACGTCGGCCCAGGGCCTGGCGGCTGCCGGAATAAAGCACGTCAGTGCCCTGGGTGTGCTTTAAAATCAATTTTTTCCAGGAAGTACCCAGCCGGCGTTGCACGAAACCAAAGGATATATTTAATTTGCCGCCATCATAGCCGATATGATAGCGCAACAGGCGCGCCAAGCGATACAGGGGTACTTGATTTTTGCGCAGGCGGCCGGCCTTGGTACGTCGCGCGATTTCTGACAGCTGGGCGGCGTAGGGGTGGCCGCCGGGTACGCCTTTTTTGATCTGTTCGCGCAGTTCGCGCAGCTGGCGGAAAGCTTCGACTTTGATTGCCGTTTCAAGCGCTTTTTTCTGGCGCTTGTTTTCGGCCTTAAGGTCGGCGCGAAGTTTTTCTACTCCTTTGACGGTAACGTTAAATTGCATGCTGGCTTTCGATGACCTTAGCTTCCAACAACTTGATTTTGATCATGGTACTATTTGACAGTTCGATGCCTAGGCGTTCGGCCTCGGCATAAACGGCTGTATAATCAAGGCCGATCAATCCGCCGGCTGTACTGCGCCATTGGGTAATGACTTGGCGCCACAGGTCCCAGGCGTCATTGTTGGCCGGGTGCAGGGGCGGCGGCGTGTTATTTTCGCAGCCGGCGCAGGGCGCCGCATCGCCTTTGGCAGCGCGGCAGGTCTTACAAAAATCTAATCGGTTGCGGTCTGAGTGCCAGGCCCAGACCTCAACAAGTTTTTTTCTTCTGCCGGATCGCCATAAGTTTCAGCTAAAATGGCATTCCATAATTTCAGAGCAATTAGGTTGGGCAGCTCATCGATCAATAGATTTTCCTGGTCTGAAAAAATCAGTTGAAACGAATAATCGACTGCGTCCTCGGCCTCGGCCAGGGTCAAATCGGCTAAGTTATAGCCGGCCTTGCGCAATTCTTTTAACTCACCGCGTGTCAGCGCACGAACTTTAAAGGTGTAGTTATCGGTTTTGACTTCGCGCATTTTGCAAAACTCCTTTTTTTATAGGTCCGATAAGCCCTGCAGGACCTATACCCCTATAGATTTTATTGGCTACGGCACCAGGTCATAGCTGGCCACAGAATTTGTTAACCGCGCCACAATGGCGCTGGCTTCGGTGCCGTCGACATAATAGCCGTTAAAAGACATTGGTACGACCATGCCGGTTGGGCCATCCAGGCTGATGCCGGACACATCGTATTGCAGTTCTTGAATTTCCAGCTCAAAAATGCTGTTGGCGCTGCCGGTGATGGTCAGCTTAAGGCTGGATTCGGTATCGGCCAGGGCCTTATCAAGTAGGGTGGAATCTTCAAATAAGGTTGTCAGGGTGCCGGTGATACTGACATCGCCTTCGGGAATTGATCCGCGCACGCCGCCGGAACCGATCACGCGCGCGTCTGGGTCAAGACCGAAATCCACGTTGATTGACAGCTCGCGGCCGTTGCTTAAGGCGCTGCCGCCTTCTGTGATGGCAGCGTGAAGATTATCCAGCCGGGCCAGGGTGATATCGGTTGCTGATGCGTCGAAAGCGGAATTTTCAAATGATGGGGTGGCGCCCAAAATTTGCATGTCGATAGTCAGCTCGCCATCGCCGCCTACCGTAATGCCAAATGAGGCAATTTTGCAGCCGGTAAAGCGCTCGTATTTGTCAGTCGTCAGATCGGTGTAATGCTTTTCGAGGGTAAACGACGGCATGGTGTTGGCAATTTTATATTCGTGGACGTAGGGGCCGGAACCGGTGCTAACAGGATCGCCGAACATGGCCGCCAGCCAGTAGGCAAGGCATATTGAATCTGCGGGTATAACAGTAGGGCCGGAAACATCCACATTACCGGAAAATGGTTTTGAGGGGTTGCGGGTTCCGTCAATTGTGGCTGGGGTGTTGCGGGCTTTGCTGCCGACAACATTGCAGCTGTTAACATCCAGAAGATAGCCAGTTGCTGGGGCTGTTCCATAGGTTGCTTCAAATCCCATTGCCACCTTGGTGGTTGCACCTTTTTGTTGGGGCATGGTTCAATCTCCTTAAAAAAAATTTAGGTCAAAGTGTCCTCGCCGATGACAAGCCGCTGGGTAAAAGTAAAATCCATGTTGCCGTGGACTTCGGGCAGCATACCGATAGTGTCCGCGTCATCGTCGACGGCAAGCGACCAATTGGCCGGCATAGCGGCAACAACGGCGGCTTGAGTCTTGGATATAAAATCTAAAATAAGCTTGACGCCGTGGGGTTCGTGCAAATTGGTGTCGGCCGTTTGCTTAACGGATGTGGTATTAATAACCAGCCAGGCAAACAAATCCCAAATGACATGGCGAACATCCTGGGCGGCGCGCTTGGCCGGCTGGCCTAAAATAATAAAGGGCGTATCGCCGGGCTCGTCGGCATCGGGTTGGGCTTCACTATCCAGACCGGTGTAGACTGTCACCGAGCGGCCGAAATTGGCCTGCGCCCAGTTATCCAGGTCGGAATCGCGGGCGATGGCCTGAAAAAATGTTTGAAAAAAGGTGTAACGGTCCATGACGGTTTATTTCTTTTTTAGACCGGCAAAATATTCGCGATAGTTGTAGCGCTGAGCCAATTCTTTTGTGGGCGGTTTGGCATCCAGTTCTTTAAGATCAACATGGCCGATCAGGGCTTTGCCCAGGCGCAGCAGCAAATGCGCGTCCTCCTTGGGGGCCTGGTGATGGACACCGGGCGGCGTTTTGCCTTTATCGTCGGCTTTGCATTTTACGACTTCGCCGGCGACAACGGTGCCGGGGGCCAAAACGGTGATATCAAGCATTGTGTTAGGCATGTTAGTTACCTCCTTATCGTTGGATGTTTGGGGCCGCAAACTTGGCGAAACCAGAAAGCGGCCCGTATTTTCTAAAGACAGAGTCATTTTTTTATATGCCGGCCGCCGCATCTTTAGATCAACGGCGGCCGGCCCTTTTTAGGTCGCTGCCGGCGGCCGCGCTTTAAATTCAACGGCCGCCGGCGCTTGGGGTTATCACGGCGTATCGTTGTTATAAGCGAAGCTTTCCGGGTGGCGCACGGCAATATCGGTTGATTCATGCACCACGATTCGCAGGGTACCGGACAGGCTGTTGGTATAGGGATCGATAAGCACATCCAGGCCACCCCAGAATGCAACCAGCAAATCACGATAGTTGCCGAAAAAGACATCACCCGACGTAATCTGGTTGGTAACAAGGGGCGGGTAGCCGTTTAGCATATTGTTATCATCCCAGATAAATTTTGCGGTATTGGTGGCCTTTTCGGTGGTTTTGAGGCTGCCACGCATGGCGGCCTCGATGACGTAGTGCAAACTGCCCATCAGGGCGTTATCGGTAGCGACGGCAGACTCCATGGCAACCACTTCGGCCCAGGTCGGCACGGCGGCGGCAAACGCTGTCGGGGTATTGATGCCGGTCTGGTTGGCAATGCCGGTCGGTTGGCCGCTGGAGCCGCTGCCGTAGTGGGATGCCAGATCGATGGCCAGGGCCACGCCGATGGCCAGGTCGTCGCGCACCAGGTTTTCGATATCCAGGCTGGATTGCAAAAGCAGGTCGCGCGTAATCTCGGAATAGGCGCCCAGGGTTTTGGGCACCATGTTGACCTGGTCAAATGCGGGTTCACTTTGCCCTACATCGGCGCCTTCGGTTGCCACCCAGCCAGCGCTGGAGCCAGCGGTTTTGCGAGGGATGGACACATCGCCGACCAGGCCGGTTAGCGCGCGGGCGCCGGCGTTCATCACAACAGAAAGATTGCGCAAAACATCGATAAAGCTGCCGGACAGCAGATTGTCAGCAATCAGGTGGCCGCCGGCGGTGGCCACGCCGGCCGACAGATCGCGGGTCTGCGGGGCGTCCTGTTTGCGCCAGGGTACCTCGCGGCTCATGTAAATATCATAAGGGATGACAAATCCCTTAGGATTTAAAGACAGAGTTTTGGCGGCGGCGTTGGAAACTTCGCGTTCAAAACCGGCTGCATCGTGAAATAGTTTTTCCTGGGGCGTATTACGAAATGCCATAGCACGCAGAGCACGAAACAGGCTGTATTCCTGCTTTTCGCGGTCGCCCAAGCCGATGGTTGGATCTGCAACGGTAATGGGTTTGACGTTATCCTCGGGAATATTATCGAGAATCACCGCGCGAAACTGGTCAACGGTCAGACCGTCGGCGATGGCTTTATCGGCTTTATCGCGCATGTTGAAACGGGCGGCCAGGACGTTGATATCTTGGATTCGTTTCATTTCTTTTTCGGCGGCTTCGCGCTTTACGGCATCGATATCAACGGTTTCAGAATTGGGGGCAGCAGGCGGATCGGCCACGCGGTTGTCGTCGTTTTTGGGTTTGATCGGATCGGGCATTGTTATTTCCTCCTTGTAAACAATGGTTTTATGGTTATCGGTGCGGATTTCCCAGGCTCGATTGACGCCGACGGTATCATCGGCGGGGATGGATACCAGGCTGATTTCAAACGGTTCCCAGGACATAGCGCGCATGGTTTCATGGCCCTCGTTTTCTTCTTCAAGAACCATTTTGTGTATCCAGTAGCCTATTGAGATTTTAACCCGAATACCGTCAATAATATCGTTAAAAATCTCGTTAGCCCGATCCGATTTGCCCAACCGAATCTTTGCATGACCTCGCCGGTCACGGCCAATCCAGGCTTTTTCGATGACGCCGACAATGTCGCGGCGGTCGTGGTCTACCAATACAGGGCCATCATTTTTAAGCCGGTTTAAAATAACCGACTTTTTCCCATGGTCTAGAATTTCAGTACCCCACCAGCGTTCGTAAGGGTCTTCAGATGAATACGTCAAATCGACGGTCCGCGCGTCTTCGTTAATTGCGTCGCGTTCGATGGCCGCATCGCGATACAGCTGGCCGGTTTCAATTGTTTTAGTTGTCGGCATTGGTTGACTCCTTGGATGTAGATTTTAGGCCTAGTAGGGTTTCTTCGGCCGCCAGTTCAGCGGCAATTTCCTCAATGTCAAGGCCTTGCTCGGCGGCAATGCGGGTGCGTGATTTGACGGACAGGTTAACGGCCTTTTCGTTGGCTGCCATATCCTGGGCCGGGTTAACGTATGACCAGCGGCGGCCCTGCCAGATGACCTGGCGCCATTTGTCGATTTTTCGCGGTGGTAAGTCAACCTGGCCGGTGATCAGGGCCATGTCAAGCCAGTCGTTGTAGACATCGGCGCAAAGGTGTTCAACGGTCCATCCCTGCAATAACATCCAGACATCACGGTCATTGTTAAAGGCATGGCGGATTGAGCTAAAATTTCCCTCTTTGACATCGTTTGATATGGCCGTGTAAGACACATTTAAGCCGGCGCCGACGCCGCGCAGGCTGGCCTTGATAAAATGCCCAAAACCTGCATTGGGGTGATCCACATCAAAGGCCTTGAAATCATAACCCCTGGGCAGCTGTTTAATTGTGCCGGGTTTTACTTCTTCGATTAGGTTTCCCTTAGAATCCTTATCGTCATAGGGGGCGCCGATGCCATCAGGGCTTACATAAAAACCCATTTTACCGGCGCCGGCGCGCGCGCTGACCAGCTCGGTAAATTCATACTGGTTTAGCATGTGCAGCCGGCGGATGGCCGATTTTGTCCAGGGGATACCGCGGGTCTGGTTGATACGGTCAATGCTAAAGGCGTGTATGATTTGCTCGGCCGGCAATCGGGTGTAGCGCTGGCCAGACACGGCGCTACCGTAGTAGTCGGCCGGGTTTTTGGCTAGGATGTGGTAGGCGGTGGGCCGATACCATTCGTCACGCTCGACACCCATGCGGATGTTACGGCGCTCATCGTTTAGCTTTTCGTCCAGCTGGTCGGGTTCGATCAGCTGCAGGGTGAAGCGAAAAGGATTATCAAAGCCTGAAATTTTTCTGACTAAAATCTCGCCATCGCGCGCCACGGTTTTAATAAATAAGCGCTGCAGGTCGGCAAATGACAATTTGCCGTCCGCCGTGCAGTTTTTCTTTTTGCACCAGGTTTGCCAGGCGCTTTCGATGGCGTCTTTGGCCGGGGTATCAACGGTTTTTTTACCGCCGGACTGGTTGACCGGGTTTGATTTTAGCTGAATGCCGGCCGCGCCGGCCACGTTGGTTTCAAGCAAGTGCATAAATTTTTTGCCGTAGTCGTAATTTTCGCAAACCTGACGACTACGGGCGCGCAGCACTTTTAAGCTGTCCTCGATGTTGCGATCCATGCTTTGGGAATCGGTCACCCAGTCGGTAAACAGGCGGCCGGTAACAGCTCCCTCGTAATTTCGTTGCGCGGGCTGGCGCCCAAAGGAAAATAATCGGTGCAGGAAATGGTTGAACAAAAGGCCGGCTTTTTGTCGCAGGGTATAGGTTGCCATTAGCCAAACCTCACATACACATTGGATTGATGACCTTCACCGTTGGCGACGGCCTCGGCCTGTAGCAGGCGTTGATACTCAGCGCGGTATTTGTCGCGCCATTCTAAAACTCGATGAATGGGCATCATGCCGATGTTTTCGTTGGCCAAAATAATGGCGCCCTGTTGCTTGTCGGCTCTTTTGAGTAGTCGGGCTTCAAGGGCGTCTAGTACTTGTTTGACATGACTTCTAGCATCATGGCCGGATGTTTCGGCCACCAGGTTGCGCAAAACTACGATGGTTCCGTTATCAACCGTATAGCGTTCGGATGATCCGCCGGTCAAATAGGCTTGCCAATGGTAGATACCGGGCTCATAGGCGGCGGTATCGCTTGTGGTCAGGGTTACCAGGTGGTCATCGCCATCGGCGCTGCCGGTGATTTGGATCTGCTTGTTTTCTTTGACCATGGCATAGGACAGCACCCAGCCATCTGATGCTTTTAGCTCGGTGCCGGCTGCATTGACACAGGCCGATGACTTGCGTTTCCATTGGACATAATCGCCGGAAGTGATCTGGGCGGGCTCGGTGGTTGGTATGGTCATAAAAAAAAAAATCCCCGGGCTACGCTTAAAGGCAATCGATTGTATGATCGCTTTTGAGTGTAGCACAGGGATTTTATTGATTTATGAAAATGAGGGATAAATGATGCCAAAATGTAGGGTAAATGCATGCACAATGATACTTGACAAGGTGTAAACTGGGTCAATTTTAGTTTTCGTCGGCGGGCAGCTCGGCGCCGCGGTCACTTCCTTTTGTAAGGCGTTGAAAAAACGTATCGATATTATCGGAATGGGCATAGACGCGGCGGTTAATGATTTTGTGGGGCAGCCCCTGGCTAAAGAAAAATCGCAAAGTGCGTTCATCCATGTCATCTAAATATTTGCAAATCGCTTTATATCCGATCAAAACCTTACCTGAGTTCATGACATATTCATCCAGCTGCCGGCTTGCGATTGATTGAGAGATCCCATCCATCCGCCGGCCGGCGTGGGCGCGGGTTTGGGGGCGGGCTCGGGTTCGGGTTCGGGTTCGGGCTGTTTGCGATACTGAAGGCCGATGACATCAGCTGCCACCAGGGCATAGACCGACACATCCCAGGCATGATTCGCACGGCCGGCCGGACAGGTCCAAAGGCCTTTTTCGTCGACATATTCGGCGCTCATTTGTTTGGCCCAGTCCTCGGTCACTTCGGCATGCATGTGCCAGGCGCCGGGGTCTCCGGGGCCGACGGCCAGCAGGTTGGACAGCTCGTTTTTGTAATAGGTGGTATTGGCGCGCAGCAGCTTAAGTCCGCCCTTGATCGGTTTTTTGGTGCCGGGCCAGTACTCTAAATTCGTCCAGGCAAAGGGCTGGGCCATGCGCTGTTCGCCCTTATACGGCACGATATGATTGCGATGGTTGCGGCAAAAGGCGTATACCTCAGATGTTTTTTCGCCCATGGCATCCATGACGACAAATTCCACCAGGTAGCGGCGGCCGGTTAGATCGCGGTATTGGTCATCGATCAGCACGGTTTTCAAAGCGTCAAAGGTGGTAACAAATCCCTCGCGGATCTGCCAGGATTCTTTTTCCAGGCCGAAACCGAAGGCGCGGATTTCATACCAAAAACCATGTTTTTGCGTATCCACGCCGGCCACCAGGCCGGCCACCAGCTCGCCGCCGGGCACGCGGCCGCGGGGGCGGTCGTCGGCCAGGGCCAGGACGGCGTCCTGCTCACGCTCGTTTTGCACAACACGCCAGGGTTTGGCCTCGTGGCCGTTTTTAAAATCCTTGAAGGCGGTTATATCCGACAGGCCTTTGATAAAATCGGCGCAGACTTCTGAAATGCCGACAAAATGCGACAGCCAGCTGGGGATATGAAAACCGATTTTTAGCGGCCGGAATGATTTCAGATAGGTTTCCAGGGCCAGGCCCTTTTTGCGGTCGCGCCAGCCGCCGGCGCGCACGGCGTCATCGCGCTCGGCATCCTTCCAGCGGGCGGCGCAGTGCTGGCACTCATACCAGGCCAGATCCTGGGCCACGATGGTTTCGGGATCGCGGCAGTCCTCGGGCCACTTGAAACGGTCCTCGTTAAATTCCATCAGCTGGTGGCCGCCGCACGATGGGCAGCGCACCCAGTAGTCAAAAATGGCCTGGGCTTCGGTGGTAAATGCCTGCCAGATGGGGCCGGATTCAACCGTGGGGCTGGACAGCTGCCAGATTTTGCGCATGTGCCGAAAAATGCGGGTACGCTTTTCGGCCAATTTTGTGGGGCTAGATTCTTTTTTGCCGGACGTGGTCGGGAATTTGTCGACTTCGTCATTGACCACATATGGCAAAGGTTTATTGGCCAGGCGCGCTGGCGACCTAGCCCAGGCCATATAGATGTTCATGTGCGTTAAATTGATGCGATAGACGCCCATGTCATCGGCAGCCCCGGTCAGATAGCTCTTTAGCCGTGGGCTGGCCTTGATAGCGGCTTGAATGCGGTCTTGAGAATTTTCTTTTGAGGTTTGCTCATCGGGGTAATTATATAGCACATCGCCTGGCCGCTGGTCGGCGGCGTAGGCAATACAGCCGTTAACGGCCTCCGACTTTCCGGTCTGAGGCGCCGCGCATATGAAGATATGCTGAACGTTTTCAAAAAATGAGGCGTCCATGATGCCGGCCAAATACGGGGCGGTGGCGTTGCGCCATTTGCCGGGCACCGATGATTTGGTGACAACATAGTGCTTTTCCATCCACTTGGATGGCTGAATAGGCTTGCGCTTGCGCATGACGCGGCGCTCGCCGGCGCGAAACTTAATTGACGTGCGGCGGCCCAGGGCGGCGGCCACGGCCGGCGGCAGCCAGTGGCGTGGTATGGTGATTGATTTTTGGGGCATTATGGTTGCTGAACTTAGTTGATTTGCTCGCTGATTGAGCGGTCATATTCCATCAGATTTTCGATAAACCGCACGGCCATGGCGCCGACCTGACAGGCTTCTCTTAATAAACACATCTGATTTCCGTTTTCATAAGAAAACTGCAGGGCGGCTTGCACCAGCTCGCCGGACTCCTCGGCGATGACGGCCGCGGCGTGTATCGGATCTTTGGGCCACCCGGGGAATTTATCTTTTGCTTTAATCAACTCTTTTTCGATTTGCAAAAATGCAATATCAACTTTGTTTGCTTTTTCATTGGAATATAAAACTCTATAAGTTTCGTCGTCAGCCAATAATTTTCCGCCACAATGGTTACAGGTAACTTGATATAGATCTCGATTCTTTCTGTCGCATGTACAAAGATTTTGCATTTTACTTTCCTCCTTAGATTGAAATTCTCGATCGCTTACCGTTATATCCAACGATAGCTGCAGGCGCCGCTCGATTAATTAATCAACAGCTGCACATTGACGTGCGCAATTTTTTTTTGCGGGCCGCCGGGGGGCGTCACATCAATAAAATGCACGCTGCAGTCATCGGGACACAGGCCGGTTTTATCGCTAAAATCATCGATTAGAGTTTGCACGCATTTGGCGATAGCTTTTTCAAGGTTTTTTTTCTCGTTTACAACAGCTTTAATTTGTGCGCTTGATATTTGCGACATCTGCTTTTCTCCTCTAGTCATTTAAAATTTTAATCCGAAATATTGACAATTAATTCGCCGCCGGTGGCGTAGTCGTGAAATGTATCCTCGATCTGGCCTTTAAAAAAGCTGATGCAAGTCGGCAGCTTTTTCAGATCGCCGCCGGCCATCTGCAGCACATCGCGCAGCTGGGTTTCGATGACATGAAAAATTCCGGCTTTGAGCGCGGCGGCTTTGACGGCAAGCTCGGTTTTGACATCGGCAGCCGGCAAATATTTGCCGGCCTTGATCTCGCGGTCTAGGGTAATCGATTTTGTGCGTTCTCTGATTTGGTTGATTTCAGCCTGCAGCTTTTCAGCGCTGCCGGCTGTCAGCTCGCCGATGGCGGCGGCATCGTCCAGCCGGGTTAAGGTTGTGGCGTAGCGTTCAAGCTCGGCATGCAAAATGCTGCCGTCTTCTTCGACGGCCAAAAACCCCTTGGCGGCATCGTCGTATAATTTTTGCCGGCCGATTTTGTAGCCGCCGGCTTTTAGATAATTAAAGGCGGCCAGGCGGTTTTCATGGGACGGCGCGCGATTCAGATACTTGGCGCGCAGCTCCTTGGCCTTGTTATTAAGGGCTTTTTCAGCTTCCTGCCACAGCTTCAGATTTTTTTGCTGGCCGTTTTTTTGAAAGGCCTTGATATTTTCAACGTAGGCCTCCCAAAGGATTTGCAGCTTGAGCTGTTCATCGGTGTTCGCCAAGCGATAGAGTTTTTCAAATTCATCGCGTTCCATTTTAAAAATCCACTTTCAAAACTTCGTCGATGACATTACCCAAATACTGCTTGACATCGTCGGCGATGATGTCATCGGCGGTGTTGGCATTGCCGGCCGGGCGCACTTGCTCGGCAATATCGGATAACTTAGATATTTCCTGAACAGCGCGCAGGGCGCCGGCATAATCGCCGGTTGACTTCATATCGCGATACAAAGATAGATAGGCCTCCAGGCACCAGGCCACGCGCACGGCCGGGGGCAGCCGGACAGATTTTAAAATCTGGTCAATGGCACGTTCAAAAACATCCTTGGCAGTGTGGCCCTCGATGCCGGCAACAGCCAGATATTCGAGAATGTCGGCATTGTTGTGGCCGTCGATCAAAAACTGATAGACAGCTGAAACCGGATCGGTGGGTGCGTTTTCATCTTTCATAGTTGGTGAAACCTTTCTGATTTATGTTTGACATCGTCGACGGATGACGCCGGCATTTTTTTGAAAATTTGGTCCATGATTTCCTGCAGAAACTCGGCCAGCTCGCGGTGGTCCTGAATGTAAAAATTTTCAAGGCGCGGGTTAAAGTTTAGGTTCATAGAAGTATTGACAACCAAATCCCATTGATCATTGCGCACCATGCAAAACTTGGCATGATTGCGGGTAACGCGGATGGCGTCATAGCCGAACAGCTCGCGGATACGATGGGCCAGCGATGGGCCGCGGCGCTGAAATGTCTTATCGACTAAGCAGTAAAACGAGCGGATAACCCCGGACTTTAAAAATTCGTGGGCCTCGTTCAAATCGGCGTGGGCGGCCGTCCAGGTGGATAAAAAGACATCGGCCGGGCCGGTTTGCTCCAAAATGACGGCCAGCAATTCGATTAGTGAAAACTGGCCCTTGGTGATACCGAAAATGGCGCAGTCAGGATACAGGCGGCCGATTGCCTCGGCGGCGGTCTGCTTGCGCATCAGCTTTTTGATCTCGACTTTATCGGGCACCTTGCTTTTGAAGCAATGGGCGCCGGTCAGCTTTTCGCAATCAAAGACAGCGTTGCCGGCCGCAGGCTTCAACAGGGGATTTTGACGCAATTTTAACTGCATTTTGATTTTCTTCGATGCCCTATTATCAAGGGTTTGCGAAGATCGATCTTGATTTTGGGCGGTTATGGCCGGTTATGGCCGATTATGGGCAAATATTTAAAAATGCGAATAGTGCATAAAACGCCGCCATTTATGCGATATTATGCGCAACCCGGTTTTGCTGCCCGTAGCATTCGAAAAATTTGCGTTTAACCTCGCACGTCTGAGGGCGTTCTCAGCAATATTTTGTCAGTTGAAAAACGGACTTTGTAGCCCTAAAAACCGGCTGCACTGGCTAACACCTTGGCGCAAAATCAAGGGCGTTTTCATCCCACCATTGTTCAACTGCGCGAAGGTCGGCGGCCTGATACCTGATAAGATATTGTTTAAGGCCTGTTAAATATTCTGCGCGGCCGATAACCGTGCCACACTCTGCGCTGCAATCGATTGCCACATAGTCGTCAAGTTCAAATTTAAATGAATCCACTTTAGGACCTCCTTACATAGAAAATTTGTCAAAGATCGATGAGACCAATATCACTAATATTTAAGCCGCTAGCAATTTTTGTGTACAGACTGACACCGTCTTGATGAATTTTTATTGCATCGTTGTCGGAATTGCGCTCCGGGATGCCGATCACCAGATCGGCATACATTTCGCGCTTGATGCAGGATTGACAGGTACCATTTTTTTTATCCGCATTTTTATTGACACAGCCATGGCATGGGCTTTTAAGTGACTCCACTTGCAAAAAATCCATTTTAGAATTCCTCCTTATCGAATTAGGTTTGTGTGGGTAATTTTTGGCAAAGGATGCCGCTCGATGTAGTTAAAAACGGTATTGTCAAAGTAAACCAATTTAGAAATTTTTTGGGTCAGCTTCCAATTAGCCATTTCCCAGGAGCGCGGCCAGCGAATCGATGTTTGTGACATGGTTTTATAGATGACGGTTGGGGTATTTTCCATTAGCTCGGCCAGCTGTTGGACGGCGGGCGGAATCGCCACGGCGGCCGATGGTTTTTCAACTGCCTTTGGGGGGACGGCGCCCTTCCCTGCCCTGGTGGCATTTCGAGAATTGTTCGACTGTCCCAGGCGCCAGGCTTTGGGCAAACCGGCTTTAACCCAGGCCAAAAGATCGGCGCCGGCGTGGTAGGATTCGCCGGGATCCTTGCCCACTGGCGCCGGCCAGCGGCGCGCGGTGGGATAAACTTGTTGCCACCATTTGGCAGCGGCGGCGCCGGCGCCGTCAAAGTCCAGGGCCAGCAAGATGACGGCGGCCGCGGACAGGATATTGTGGGCGGCCGGATCGGGCTTGCGGCTGGAGTTACCCAGGGCGACAGCCGTTATCCAGTCGCCGGCCACCTGGTGGACTGCCAGCGCGTCAAGCTCGGCCTCGATTACAATGGCTGCGCGGGTGACGGTTTTTAAAACCATGCATTCCATGCCGCTGCCGGGAATGACAAAATAGGGGGGTTTGCCTGATGCGGTGCGCACGCGCAGCCGGGCCAGCTGTTGGGTTGCAGGATCATAGGCCGGTATCACGATACCGCGCGGCAGCCACAGCATTTTTTTGCGGCCGTCTTCTTTAATAATCGGCTGCAGGCCCCAGGATTCGCGCGGCCGAAATAAATCCTTGCCATTGTTGCCGGGGTTGTAGCCCAGCTGATAACGCCTGACGGCGGCAAGATCAATGCCGCGTTCGGCCAAATACTGCAGGTTTTTTTTATCATGCAGTAGGTTTTCATGACACCAGTCGCAAAACTTTTTAGCCTTTTCGCGCCAGATATCGGCCGGCGCTGCTGATGGGGCTGCCGGCTGCCATCTCTGGGTGCGGTCCACGGCCGGCGGACGATAGCGGGGCCGCTGGAACTCCTCAGCCAGGGGCCGGCCCACACGTTCGGCCGCTTGGGGATAGGTCAGGCCCTCGAAGTCGATTAGAAACTGGATAAGATCGCCAGCCTTGTTACATTGCCGGCACCAATAAGTGCCCTTGTTTTCGTCTTGCTCGGGCCAGACATGAAAACGGTCGGTGCCGCCGCAGCCGGGGCACGGCCCTTGATGCTCGCCGCCGTCTTTGTTGCCAACTTTTTTTAAAGTGATGTTGTACTGGATGACCAGGTCTAAGACGTTCATCAGATCGAATTCCAATTAAAGGTTTCGGCGGCCGGACAATCCGCCGGCCGACTGTTTCGGATCGCAAAGCTACAGGCCATAAGGATTTGGCCGCGGTTTAACGCAATTTCGAAACAGTCGAGACAGTTGCTGCATAAACAAATGTTTCGCATAATCGATATATATATATATATATATACTTTTTATATATATATTCTATTTTATGTATTTAAATGTTTCGACTGTTTCGATAACAATATAAATAGAAGATATAATTGTAAAAAATAGCCGGACCCTTTAAGGCCGAACTGTCCAGAAACGTTTCGAACCGTTTCGACTCTTTTAATCATCGTCAAACCACCAATGCGTATCTGGTTTGATCTGCACGCCGTAATAGATCACTGTGCGGCTGATCGAATGTTTATCTTTTTTAAATTTTAAGCTCATCCAGTCACCGAATTGGCGCTGGCTGGGTATCCATTTGGAGCTGACATTTTTAGCCCACCACTTACGAAACAGGGTATAGATCGGCGAGGCGCCGACGGTTTCGTCGGCATCCAGATAGCAGCATTCATCCAAAAAGTCGGCCAGCTGGTCTTCATGGCGCCGATATTTGCGGGTGGCTTCGGTTATCAGCTCCGGCGGATTGATGCCTTGTTCCTGCCAGTCGATACAGCCGCGCACCAGCCAGGCCAAAATCCCGGGGGCCTCAGCCATCAGCTTTTGGTCAAGGTCCATATCGGCCAGCCGCTCATTGTCGGCGCGCGGTTCGCGTTTAACGAAACTGATATTAAACGGCACCAGGTGGACACGCTCCCAGAATGCAAAGTCATCGGCCGGGGCCTTTGGTTTGTTGTTGGTCAAAAGGATTAACAGGTGGGTGGGTAAAAATGTGATGTTTTCTTTGTCATGGGGCCGGCGGCCGGTTAGGGTGTCACCGCCGGAAAGCCACTTGACGCGGCTGGGTGAAAATCGTCGGCCCTCATCCGATTCGCTGGCAAAGGCAAAGCGCAGGCCCCAAAGGCTCATGATATCTGAGCTGGGGCCGGCGGCAGATCGGCTGCGGCCCTGGTCGAGCAACATTTCCGATTGAATGGGGGCGGCCAGATCACCCAGGATGTAGCGCAGGGTTTCAACAATGGTGCCCTTGCCATTGCGGCCCTGTCCATAAAATACCGGTAAAATGTGTTCTTTGACTGATCCGGTCGCACCATAACCCAGCACGCGGGCCATGTACCGGGTTAGCTCCTGGTCATCTTGAAAGATGTCATTTAGGGTTTGTTCCCAGACAGGCGCCGGCGCATTGATGCCCATATACTCAATCGGGCTGGCCTTGCAAAGATATTCGCTTTGCCGGCCGTCGCGCAGCTCGCCGGTGCGAAGATCGATCACGCCGTTTTTGCAGGCTAAAAGAAAGTCTTGCCGGTCGAACTCATCGCCGTAAAGCGATAGTGAATTGTCAAGGTTTGTGTGTGAGAATTTGAGCGCGGCTTTGCGGCCGCGGTCCGTGCGCAGCCTGTTGACACGTTTGATTAGATCTTTTCTTAGCTTTACCAGTTTTGCGGCGTTCTCCTCGTCGGCATCTTTTAGATCTCTGGTAACGCGCCAGGATTCATCAAGATAGATCTGGGCCACCTTTTCAACCGATGAAACCGCGCGGTCCAAAATATCGCGTTGCCAGTGATGGCCTAGCCAGGCGTACCACTCTTTTGCCGACTTGTTGTAAATAAAATCATCGGCCATTGCTGCGGCATACAGGATGCCGTCTCCCATCTCGTTGGCGTACAGGCAATCTTTGATAAACTGCGGCGATAAATCGGCACGGCCGTTGCCATTGTCATCGGCCGGCGGGCTGGCGGCGGCCTCGGCCTCGATGCGTGCGGCCATGTGAGCGGCCATATCCTTGATATTTTGCGGGGTGTCTGTCAAAGGTCACCTATCAATAATAATTTTTTTCCGTTTTCCGTTCCATTTTCAATTTTTGCCTGGAGTCGTTGATCGCGCAAAGGCAAACCGTATAAAAGCAGGTCGGCAAAGGACCCAGCCTTGAGCGAAACCCTTCGAAACCTTGGCTAGTCTATTTTGGGTAAGGGGAGGGAAAGAAAAAAAGGAGAAAATCAAAAATGTATCCTGTCTTATTTTTATGCTGTCCAAATGTCTAGCCCTTCGGGGTAGTCAGAAATAGTTTGGTGTAAAGCCAGATGGGAATGCGCACGGCCCCTGGTAAAAACTTGGTATGCTTGCGCGGCATCCAGCACGGTTTGTTCGTGGCAGTCGGCAGCACACACACCGCGCGGGTGCTAGTCTCGGCATCGATAATGTCACTGATAGGCACGTCAATGGTCGCACGGCGCGAAATTGGCTGATAGCGTGATTTCATGGCAGCTTGACAAACTGACAAAATGGCACAAGTGCGGCAAACAGCACGGCGCCGGCAAAGTTGGCCCAGGGAAACCAGGCGCCGCTCGATGTCATCAGCATATAGCCTGCGACAAACAACAGCGCACCCAGCACACGAATGACAGCAGACTTTATCCAGCCGGCGCCCATAGGCTTAGTCCTCGATGCCGGCAGCGTCCATCAGCTCGGCAATCTGACGCTTGGCACCCAGCGCATAATCGCGGATCTTGCTTTTTTCTTGCTCGTCGATTTTGCCGTCATCGGCCAATGAATGCCGGATCTCATCGGCCAGCTTGCCGATGGCCACCAGGCTGTCGGCGATTTCGCCGTCGATGTCCTTGTCGGCCTTGGCCGCTTCTTTGTAGGCAAAGCAGCCGCCCAGGGGCTCAGCCAGATAATCAATGGCCCAGCGCGAAAAGTTGCCACAGCCGGCTAGATCCAGCTGCTGTAACATGATGCGAATCCTATCCAGCGGGTTGCGCTTGTGGGTTTCACAATATTTCGGATCGGCGGCCCAGTATTGCACCAGGCGCGCGGATCGCCGGTAAATGTTTTGAAGCGTTCCAGTTGGCAGCCCTTTTAAGGCTGCATGAAATATCTGCCAGCTTTCCATAGTGCGTTTCCTTTCGTATTAAGAAATTTACATTTTTTATGCAATTTTGGCATAATTAAAATTACCAGTCGCGGGTGTACTCGCGCGGATCTTTTTTATAGCGATTAAAGCGTTCTTCGGGCTCGGTGGGCTGCAGCTGCTGCAGCCGCGCGATAAAGGCATCGATCATCTGGTTGACCGTCTGCTTTAGGGCATGGGCTTCGATGGTCAACAGCTCCAGTTGTTGCTTATTGTTCGTCATGGGAGTTAACGCCTTTAATTAATTCGTTTAAACGATCAACCGACAGCGCGGCGATATCATGCCATTTGTGCCCGTTGCCCAGGACCGCGGCAATTTTTTCGTAAGTGCGGCGGCCGACCTGGCGGCCGGCCAGCACTTTGGACAGATGGCCCTGGCTGATGCCGATCTTTTTTGATAGCGGAATTTGCTTCATAGGATTCAGCTCCTTATTTATTCGAAAATCGCATAATTTGGATAATTATATGCGATAAACGGGTCATGTCAAGCAAATTATGCATTTTTAGAATAATTAAGACCTTGATTTATCCGAAAACCGCAACTAAAAACCACACTATGGCAGATGACAAGACCGAAAATTATTTCGCCATTGCCTTGCAACACATCTTAGAGCAACGCGGCCGCGGATCTGAAACGGTACTGGCAATTGACTCGGGGGTTAGCCAGTCAACCATAAATCGCATAAAAAGCGGCCGGTCCTTCGGCCTACGTTCAAATTGCGTTAAGATCGCCGATGCCCTGGGCACGACTTATGACGAGATGTGGTTGCTCGGAAAACAGTTGAACCGTGGAGCTGCTGCGGAGGAGCATCAGATTGTAGCTAAGGGGGGAGAGGAAGGCAAAAACATGGTCATTGACCTTAATACGAGTCACAAAAAGATTTCGGACTTGTTGGTTTATATCCAGCACAAAAACCCGCAATTACATGCGGACATCATCGGCCGCATAAAGGCCACTGCACATGTTTTAAAATCGCTGGATAAAAGCGATGAAAGAAATGACACGCCGGGATAGCAACATACGCTCTTTATAAGCGACTGACCCAGCTGCGCTATAAACAGAGTTTTGTCCTATTTGCTGCTGACGGCCCCATTTGTCAATATGTTACACCGGCGCCGTCGTTAAAAGTCCACTGCCGGCGGCATTGTTTTGCCAATAACAACGAACAGTTTGTTGGCCTTGATTTCGGACAGGTCTTTAAACCTGCCTTTCGGCACGGCGTCATGATGACGCGACCGTGCGGCACGATTTATTATATGCGCTGCACGTTTTCAACGGTAGACTATCGCATGTATCTGGCCAGCTTGATGACTCTGGCCATGATCGACGACAACGGTCGCATCGGCTGGGTGCATCCGGATTATGCCTGTGGTATATCTGATGACAGATTCGTTTGTCGGCAGCTGTTAGCAGGATCATTTTATCGCAGCCTGATACCGCTCAATGAAAATATCGGCTGCAATTCGTCCGATCCTTACAGCGCTTATGAGGCCGCCCAGCTGCGAAAGCAGGCCAATAAAGTCATGCGTGGAGAGCTGGCCAGTTGGCGCTGGTTTGAATTTATCAACGCAGACGACTTCTTTTGTTTGCAAACGATATTGCTGCCGTATCGAAACAATCAATTTGCTTTTTTACAACATCATGGCCTATCGAATGTTGCCTGACGGCCGCTGGATCGTTTACTATCGGCTCGACGGCAAGGACAAACGGGAATATTTTGGCCGGGGGGCGGCCGGTGAGGCGGCCGCCGCCGAACGCGACGGCCAGCTGACTTTTGCCAGGCGCCGGCCGCGGCGCCATACTTACGGGCCGGCCTTTGCGGAGCTGGCCCAGGCCTATTACCAGAAAAATCATTTTGCCAGTGACTATGCCAAAAAGCATTTGCTAATCCGGCTGCGCGCCAATATCTTGCCGCATTTTGGCGCGATGCCGGCCGTTAAAATCAATGACAATGATTTAGACGAATATATCGCCCATCGGCGCACGGTGCGCTGGGGTCGCAAAAAAAAGAAGATCGGGGTTAGGGATTCGACCATTGCGCGCGAGCTGACCGACGTCAAGGCGATTTTAAACTGGAGTGTCAAACGCACGCCGCCGCTGATTCCGTTTAACCCGGTACGCGACTTTAAAAAACCCGATACCGATGATGCGATTATTTTGCCGCCGTCGGCGGCGGAAGTTGACAGGATTTTAGCGGCGGCCAGTGCGCATTTGGTGCGCGCGATTGTGTTATCCTACTATTTGGGGCTGCGCCCAGGGGCAGTTGAATTGCTTTCTTTGCGCTGGTCGGATAATGTGGATTTGGGACGTTTGGAGATTTTGGTAGTATCCGCTAGAAAAGGCGGGGTCAGCCGGCGGCTGGTGCCCATCCATGAAAAACTGTTGCCGGCGCTTTACCGCTGGCAGGCGGCCGATCAAAAACTGCTGGCGAAAAAAAAGCTTGAAGTTGATTATTTAATCCACTATCATGGCCGCGGTATCAAGTCGATTCAAAAGGCGTGGGAAGGCGCATTAAAACGCGCAGGCATCAAGCGGCGGCTGCGGCCTTATGACTTGCGCCATCAGTTTGTGACGGCGGCACTCGAAGCCGGCGCCGATGTCAAGGCCTTAGCTGAAGTGGTGGGCAGCTCGCCGCTGACCTTAATCAAGCATTATCAGCATGTGGCGCGGGCCATTCACCATGAAACGGTGGCCAAGATACCTGGTCTTACCGTCAATTTCGGCGATGATGGATCTTAGATGCAACTAAATTTTTTAGCAAAGAGGTGTTATCATGTTTGATCCAACATTGTTAATTACGATTGCGGTTTTTTTCGCGGGTGCGGCGTTTATCCTGATAATTTTTTTGTATTTTTATGTGTATCGCATGGCGGCGATGTTGGCCAGGATCAACGGGTTTTTATTCCAGCAGCTGGGTTTTGGTCCTGACAATCAGGACCAAATTGACGGACTTTCAGACAATTCGAAAAAGTTTTATATGGTTGAAATTAAAGGTAATTTAGGGCGGTTAACTCAGTGGGAGAGTGCTACCTTCACACGGTAGAAGTCACTGGTTCAAATCCAGTACCGCCTACCAATTTTATCAAATAAAAACGGGGTTTTAGAAAATCTAAGGCCCTGTTTTTTGGTGTTGCAGAAGTGTTGCGAGGCTACTGGTTGGGGTTGGTTGTCGGTTGGCTTCTCTATTAGACACCGTACATATCCCACTTTTACCTTATATAGCCCAATAGTCTATATTTTATCCTTATATTTGTTTTCCATTAGTTGCAATTTGCCTCAAAACCCCAGCCCTCCCCTACACAAAAACTGATCTTAGTACACCCAGTATACCTCCCATTGTAAAATTGCTTGATAAGGCCGGTTGTCTAAATCAACACCTATAAATGAAAATTCAATTAATAAAATAACAATTTTTAATCATTTTTAATGAAAATTTCATGATTTTTTGTTGACATTTTAATTTGATTTGCTATATTAAGCATAAACACAAATTGAAAGGAGGCTTATATGGGGAAAAAACCATTACAATTCCAGGTGCCAGAAGCTTTCAAGCAAGAGATTGAGAATTGGGCTCAAAATAAAGATATGACGGTCTCGGATTTTCTCCGGCAAAGCTCGCGGGTTTATATAATACTTAGAAATTATATTGATCAGGGGTACTCTTTAGTTTTGAAAAAGGAAGGTGAAACTCCTGAAAAGGAGATTATCATCACATGATTTTCCAGTCTTACGATGCAAGGAAAAAGATTAATTGTGAAACGGATATCAGGAATGCCGAAATGCAAACCATTCATATTTTCGTTCAAACGTGGGTTCCAGACTACCTGGTCCGAATTTTGAAGGACCCAAATTTTTCATATGAATTATTTGAATGGAACAAAATCATTAAGCTATCTATGGTAGTTGGATCTCCATTTCGGTGTTATCAAGCGTTAACGAATAGCCAACTTGATGGCCTGTTGTGCCTATCGTTAGAAAGTCATAAGTTGAAAATCGAGTTTATAGCAACGGCTCCCTGGAATTATTATACAGTCGGAAAAATGAGGCGAATTGGATCAGGAATGATATACTTTGCAATAAAAAGGGGTATCTATGCTGGTGGTAAAGGTGATTTTTATCTAAACGCACTTCCCGATGCAGAAAATTTTTATCAAAAAATTGGGATGGTAAAAACGGGGCAGATTAACCAAGTTAACTTAAATGAGTATTACATGCCTGTCAAGGAGGCATCTTCCTACCTCAAAACCTTTAAAAAATATGTTATACAGGAATAGAAAGGAGGAAGTAGGCATGATTACAAAATTTATCAAAAAAGACAAAATTCATGATGGACCATTTGAAGCTGGTCAAACTCGTGGAATGGGGATTGAAAAGGTATTGAGCAGATATCTAAAATCCCGCAACTTAGTTCTAAAATTATTGAGAATATATCTGAATATACCGATAGAGACAGTCGCTGAAAGTCTTAACATTTCGGTTGATGAACTAATTGAACTAGAAAAGAGTCAAAAATTGGTTCCATTTCAACTGATCCCTAATCTATCAAAGATTTTTAATACCGACCTTAAAACCCTTTTGGTAGTTTTAGGTCATGCGAAAGAATCAAAAAATGTTGTGGACCAACAAGGAGAACTTTCAGATATTAAAATCGCGGCTCAATATTCAGGACCTGAACTCTCAAAAGAGGAAAAGGTTGACCTTGATGAATTGTTAAAATTAATTCTAAATGAAATTGATAGAACAGGGGGTAAATAGTAAAAATTGGATACTTACTCTCAGGAAAATATAGATCGAATTAGACTTATAGCTATTAAGACGCGTCTAAAATATGGTGCAATGGAATGGGGCGTTACTCCGCTTGACCTAATAGAGAAAGCAGGATTGCATCACGAAGAATACGATCTCGCAGATAAAAGTATATTCGGTCGGATAAAAGATACGGTAAAAAATATTACGGAAAAAATACGCGCTGTCCTCTTTGTAAAAGAAAAGGCTATTGTAATCGATTCCGATTTACATAATGCAAAAAAACCATTCGCAAACTCACATGAATTTGGTCACGACCAAATACCGGAACATAGGGAAATCTTATATGTTTGTTCTGAAGTAGACTTAAATCCAGAAACAAGACGTGAAATGGAGTTCGAAGCCAATGAGTTTGCTGCCGAGCTACTATGTCCATCGCCACTGATGAAGAAAATTTATGAAAATTACCCACTCTCCATGGAAACAATACTGTTTTTAAAAGATGCTTCAAAGGCTTCAATCACCTCAGCTGCCATTAAATATACTAGAGACTGTCCCTCGGAATGCTGCTTACTAATTCTTGCTCAAAATAAAGAAGACGGTGTATGTAATGGAGTCAAAATTCAGAGACCACCAATTTTGTCGAGAAGTTGGTATGAAAAATACAAGCGGAGATTTTTTTTCAATAATGAATTATTTGCAGCAAACCATTTTCTGTCTATATCTGCTATAAACTCAGAAATTGCGCAAGTTAGAAAAGGTGAATTAATTGATAAGGCTACAGGCCTAACATTCAAATGTGAGGTTGTATTTAATGGCTATGATTCACTGGCCTTAATATACACTTAACGAAAAAACCCTGGATGCTGGAACATCCAGGGTTTTCCGGTATAAAGCCCTGATGGGCTGAGTAAGCTGTAAATAACATCAATTTAGTTGAAATTCATTAATTTGTCAACCTGATTGTGAAATTTTTACAAGACGCTTCCCATCGCTCGGCTTTAAATCTCACCGGGGAAAGGAGGTTGTAGATATGGCACGTAGAAGAAAATCGGGTACGTTTAAGGTTGGACGTGATGCTGGTACCGGCAGATTTATCACTGTTAAAAAAGCTCAACGGCGGAAAAAAACAGCTGTTGTTGAAACTATCAGAAAACGGAAGAAATAATTTTTCGACCGTATGAATTTTAGCTCCATCCTTCGGGATGGGGCTAATTTTAAAATCAGTTAGAAGATATTAATAAGATAATACCTTTAGCGTCATTTTAGGGTTGGATTGTTAAATCAGCCGCTAATACGGAGGCGTGGAGCTCGACTTTTAGCAGCATTTTTAATCCTTTGATTCATCT
>Ga0049117_10000041_pt1 | contig 63302 bp, 45 predicted proteins | sample WorMetHERISLAND1_2_FD_55105 | JGI IMG/M metagenome (GOLD analysis project Ga0049117, IMG submission 55105) | Marine gutless worms symbiont microbial communities from Max Planck institute for Marine Microbiology, Germany - Olavius geniculatus... | ecosystem: Host-associated > Annelida >...
TTTCACGGCATGGGCGGGGATAAACAGGCTGTCTAATAGCCTCTTAAATTCCACTAGTTCCCTCCCCATTGATGGACCGCGACAAGCTCAACCGAGCGGGGAGGCTTAGGGAGGGGGTGATAAAATGAAAATGGAATCACAGTCTTATCTAATCACCCTCCCCTTAATCCCTCCCGTCAAGGGAGGGGAAACGAGTTGTTGGACACGCTGTAAACCCCGCCGCTACATTAGTATTGCTTTCCAATTGCAATATGAAATTTTTCGGCATTCTGAAATTGAACAAGGAGGTTAAAAATGGCCAAGCTGGACGTGTTTAGTGAGGAGTGGTGTCAGAACTGGGAGGATAAAGTGAAAGCCAGCAAGGACTTCGCTGTCCATAATAAAGGCTGGCAGGGAGATATCGGATGCGTGATGTTTAAAGATCCGGCTGCAAACGTCAATGAGGATCGATATCTGTACCTGGATTTTGAAGACGGCGTGGTCAACGGGATTCGGATGGTCGATAAGGATACGGCTGAAAATGCCAAATTTGTCATATCCGGCCCTTATGTACGTTGGAAGCAGGTGGCCAAGCGGGAATTGGATGCCGTCAAAGGGATGATGCAGGGCAAGCTCAAGCTCAAAGGCAATCTTCCCTATGTGGTCAAGTATTTGAAAGGTGTTCAGGAATCGATCCGGTGTTTGACGGAGGTGGATTCGAAGTTTCCGGATGACTAATTAATCCGCCTTAAACGCGCAAATTCAGAGTTTACCAAAGTTGTTTATGAAATCGAAATCGGTTGCTGTATCTAAAGCCTGCGGATTAATTATTATCTGCTTCGCAGTTTTATGCTTTTTCATTTCACCTTGCTTTAAACAGTTCGAAGGTTCGCCGATAAATTGTTGTATTTCTAATAATACTAGCACCGAAAGAAAATTTAGGAGCCGATGAAGATGAAATATGATGCGGATTTGAGTTTCAATTATTTTTCCCCAACCAAGGTCGTATTCGGTGAAGGCGCTGTTGCCGAGCTTCCGATGGAGGTCAAGGCTCTCGGAGAGAAAGCATTTCTGGTTACGGACCGGGGGCTCATTGAAACCGGCCTTGTTGAGAAGGTGAAAGGCAGACTGGGTGAATTGCTGGCGGGGGTCTATGCCGATGTGCCCCAGGACAGCGGCATGGAGATTGTCGATCAGGGGGCGGAACACGCACTGGCAGCCGATGCCGATGTCATCGTCAGCCTAGGCGGCGGCAGTGTGATCGACACGGCCAAGGGAATGTGTATCGTGATGAAAGAAGGCGGCAGCTTGAAAGATTTTCAGGGCATGCAAATGCTTACCCAGTGGCAAACCCCGCATATCGTTGTTCCCACCACCGCCGGAACCGGATCGGAAGTGACCTCCGGCGCGGTGGTGCTGGATGAGGACCAGGGCCAGAAAATTATCATCTTCGAATATTACAATACCCCCAAAGTCGCAATTCTCGACCCGCGCATGACTGAAAGTCTGCCGGCGAATCTCACGGCCTCGACCGGGATGGACGCCATGACCCATGCCGTGGAGAGCTATGTGGCCCAGGCCCGCAACCCCATATCCGACGCGGCCGCGCTGCATGCCATCAAACTGATTGTCAGATACCTGCCCCTGGCCGTGGAAAATGCTACCGATCTGGTGGCCCGGGGGCAAATGCAGATTGCGGCATTGCTTGCCGGCTGGGCCTTTTCCAATGCCATGGTGGGGCTGGTTCACGCCATGGCGCATTCTTTAGGGGCGCTCTGCCGGATTCCCCATGGATTGGCCAACGGTATTTTATTGCCGCACGTGATGCGCTACAATCTTGATGAAATTCCGGAGCTAACGGCGGACATCGCCGATGCCATGGGCCTTGCTGGCAATAGCACGGATGTATTCTCCCGAGCGGCCGCTGCCGCTGACAAAATGGAGGCCTTCGCCAAAAGCGTCGGCCTCGATCAGCATCTGCAAGATTTTGGCGTGACTGAGGAAAAGCTTCGGGAATGCGCCGAACTTTCAATGTCGGACGGCTCCATCATTTACAATCCCAAAATGGTGATGGAGGCCGAAACGGTTTTGGATATATATCGTATGGCCTACTAGAATACATCGGTGCCCAAATAAGTTGACATAAACTAATCCACGGCCAAGCGCAGGCCACTGTTTAGGCTGAGTAGCTCAAAGTAAATAAGCTCAAAGCTCAAAGCTGAAAGCTGAAAGCTCAAAGCTCAAAGGCCAGAGCTGAAAGCAAATAAGCTCAAAGCTGAAAGCTCAAAGCAAATAAGCTCAAAGCTCAAAGGCCAAAGCTGAAAGTTCAAAGCAAATAAGCTCAAAGCTCAAAGGCCAAAGCTGAAAGTTCAAAGTTTAAAGCTGAATGCTGAAAGGTCAAAGCAGATGACTGAAGGTTGCTCATTTCAATGGACTGTTTTTAGCAGTTATAGGACTTTTTTCGCCATTGCATGAGGATGGTTATGGAAATTAGTTTGACGGAGGGTGCGGAAGGGATCGGCCTGGCGATTATGCTGCAGGATTTGATTGAGCAGAACATCGAGCAAAATCCCCATAAGCTGACCGACTTCCAAAAACTTGATATTGCCATTGCGCTCGATGTTTCCGATGCGGAAATTATGCTGACGCTTGAATTCTCAAGCGGTGCCTTGACCATTGTGCCGGGAATCAAGGGAAAATCCGGGCTGACTATCGCCGCCGATGCCGCCACGGTCATGAATTTGAGCAACCAAAAGATAAAGTGGGGCCTGCCGTATTATTTCGATGGGACCGGCCGGGAAATAATGGCGGCCATGAAAAGCCGTCAGTTGAAGGTGTCGGGTATGTTTCGTCATTTTGCCAGCCTGATCAGGTTCTCAAGGGTAATGTCGGTTCATTGAACAGATGATATTGATATGCACGCTCAGTGAGGTCATATCGACAATTTTTTGTCGATGTTACCATACGCATTGAGATTCGAAGGTATCAATGTTCAGGTGTCAGGATCTATCACCTCGGTTTTCTGAATCCGAAACCTTACCGCTCTCTTATGAAACTACGCTTTTATTAATCCCAACACAGGGTATTTAAATCGTGCTCGTCCTCGTGCTCGTCCTCGTGCTCGTCCTCGTCCTCGGGTTTGAAAGCGGCTCAAAAGCTTCGAGGACGAGGACGAGTACGAGGACGAGGACGAAATGGCAAATGAGCTCATCGGAAATTGATATTGCATTGATCTGGCATAGTTTCTTTTCTTTGATCAGACTGGCCGTTTTTTTGGCCAGAGGCAGCGCTCGTGTGAAACTACATTGGAATGACGAATGCCGAATGTCGATTGACGAATGGTGGAATCGCTCGCGCAGCGCAGGCGCTTGCGCCGCGTGTCGCTCAGTCATTTTACAATGGACAGAATACCTTAAATCCAAAATCCGCATTCCAAAATCTAAAATTTGCTTTTAGAAGTTTCTTTTCTTTGATCAGACTGGCCGTTTTTTTGGCCAGAGGCCGCCGCTCTTATGAAACTGCAGCTAATTCCAATTCATTCAGATATAAGTTAATGGTTTGTGGGAGTGGCCTCGATTCGGCTGAGCTCGTCGCAGGCCGGCCACGATTACCCGGGTAATCGCGGTTGGAAACCGCTCCCACGATTCATGAACGCACGATATACGGATGAAGTTTCTTTTATTGATCAGACCGGCTGTCCTTTAGCCGGAGACAGCGCTCGTGTGAAACTTCAAAAGAACAAATAGGTTTAATCACGGACCTCTTTGCATTTAGTAGGTTGGGTTGAGCCAACTCCAGTCTTTGTTGGATTTCGTTGCACTCTATCCAACCTACATTTTGCCAATGATATTTTGAAATGCGAAACCCAACAACGGCTGATGTTGAAACCGAGGCCATAAGTATCTGCTATTTGATCTGACCAGACGATCGCGGCCAGAGGCGGCGCTCTTATGAACTACACCTAATGTTAGCCCCAAAACAGGGTTTTTAATCGTGCTCGTCGTCGTACTCGTCCTCGTCCTCGATACAGAGAGGCTCAAAAGCTTCGAGGACGAGCACGAGCACGAGGACGAGTACGAAAATAAGTGACGTAGAGCGGGCCACCGTGCCCGCTAAAACCGGTCGGCACGGTGGCCGACCCTACGTTCTACGTTAGTATATGAACACTGTTTCTATCCTTGTTCAGGCTGGACGCTGGCGGCCATCGGCGTCGCTGACACCTGAACACTGACACCTAAAATTTATCAACGTACGCAGTAACATCGACAATACGTTGTTGATATGAAGTCGCTAAGCGCAAAATAATAACTAGCGTATGTCAAAATACGAGCTAACCTGGATTACCGAACACCTGGCGGCCGGGCATGCGCCGTTCTCGCATGACGATTTGGCCGAGATGAGGTGGCATGGCGTCGATGCCATTATCAATCTTTGCGGTGAGTATTGCGACCTGCATGAGATCCAGCAGGATTCTGGATTTGAAGTTTACTATCTTCCGATGGCCGATGAGTCTGCCCCGGATACTGCAGAAATGGAAAAAGCCATCGAATGGGTCGACGAAATGATCGACCAGGGCAAAAAGGTCAATCTTAAAAATTATGGCGTGCCTCTAACGCCGAAAGCCCCCGCTTCGCGGGATGACATATCAGTTAAAAAAAATTATGGGATGCCTCTACCACCGAAGGCCATTTCTTGAACGGCACAAATTTGCTGTTTAGCCCGGGCAGCTTTTATGTCTACTTAATTATGGTTTTCTCTGTAATTCACACACCGTATTCAGCCGCAATGGGTATCGATAATGCGATCGATTTCCCGTCGCACCGCTTTGGCCAGCGTCGTTTGCGCAAGATCGTTTTGTGAATTATCCTCTTCGAGATCCCCGATTACCAGAATGTTTTCATCGTTGAGCCGGTTGGCCGGACCGGTATAATTGAAACTGCCGCAGACAATCACCCGATCGTCAATAATCATCAGTTTGTGGTGAAGTTTACCCAGGTTGTTTCCCCTCGTGGTGAAATGAATGTCGACCCCGGCATCCTTGAGGTTATGCGATGCGGCCCAGGCCTGATTACCCTGCATTCTATCGAATGCACCGCGAATCTCCAATCCGCCCTCGGCCCGTGCAATCATGGCATCATCGATTCCCGAAGAATCCGAAAAAGTAAAGATGGCAAAATCCACTCGCTGCTGTGCTTTGAGAATCTGCTTCATCATTTCCAGCTCGGGTGTGTGATCGGGACCGAATATTGCGCGAACACGAATACCGGAGATGCGGCAATTGCGGGGTGAATCGTCGTGCCGCTTACGCCGGGTACCGAACGTGCCGTTCCAAATCTCGTCGAACTCCTGTTGATACTCCTTGGCAATCCATTTGTTGTGGATAATTACGATATGGTTCAAATTCTTGCGGTCAGGATTAATTCCCACACCTGTGGGCGTAAAATTGGTCGAGCCGGTAAGAAGTGCTCGGGTCGGCGCTTCGAGATCACGGATTACGAATTTCTGGTGGAAAATATTAGGATTGTAATCAGCCCGGACATCGATACTGGCGCGCAGCAGAGCCGCCATGATCTCACGGTTTTCATATAACGAACTAGATCGATCGATGGTAAAGGGTTCCGGTGATGCCGGATAGGAGCGCAGGTAATCCTGCTCGAGTACGACACGAATCCGCACGCCGCGCTGTTTGGCTCTGACAATGGCCCGGGCGATATTGTAAGATTCAAGTTCCTGTACGGCGATATCCAGCGTAGCCCGTGTGCCGTCAATAAATTTTATGATTTCTGTTTCCAGATTGTCCGGCGCTCCCAGATCATGCGGGCCGCAGTAAAATTCGATGTTTCCCTGTTTTATTGGCATGTGATGCTCCTTTCGTTGAATTCTCAAGTTTCGCATCCATGAAAAAGCGTAAGCTTTTTTAAGCTAATGCTTAACACCTCCAAATAATGCTGAAAATCATTGTTTATGTTGCCGAATGAATTCGCATTAACTAAAGTTCCTGCCAGAATCCCCCTACCATACAAGGACTTACCGCAAAAAACAATATGGCTAATGATTCACCGCCCGACCACGATCTGCCAATTTAAGAATTGTGGGCATTTTGCCGATAGAGAGGACACTGAGCAATCAACATTAAAAAAAATTGGGGCAGAGATGAAAATTAAATTTATAGGTTCAATATTGACTTTTGTTTTAGTTCTCGGCTTGCCGATCGGCGTCATTGCCGCCGACAATCAACCCATTCAGGATCTGAATGCCTACCTTCTTGCGAATGCCAGGAATGCTTCGGCCCTCGAAAAACTGAAAATCATCTCACAGCTCTTCAAGGAACGTCGCATCAAGGGTGGGGCGAATAGACCATTGATCAAGGCGTTGGTTATCGAGCATGTGGACACCGCCGGCGGATCATTGCCGACCTCAAGATTGAAAGCTTATGAAGAGGCGACCAGACTGAACGGAGTGCTCTCATTGTCATTTTATAAATCCTTGTTGATCGAAGATGTTTTGATTAACGATGCGGACTACCAAAATGGCGATTTGGAAACCAGATTAAAAATCTTAATCGACCTGGACGAAGAACAAGGAACGGGGACCCGCTATTGGACATCGCGCATGATGATGGTTTTGGCGGAAATAATGCTGGTCGAAACAGACGGCTTGCCCCCGGAGCGAAGGGGAATGCGGAAATTGGAGATATTGAAAGCGTTGAGGGATAAAGGTATTCAGTCGAAATGGATCGGCAAAATCCAGGAAACAGAAGCATTGAGCGAGCACTTCTTATATTCGAAAAGCTATGCAAACCAGAATCCCAAAGAAACCATCGCTTTTATCCAGAATTTGAAGAAAGAAAAGTTCATTTCTGTTTTTACGATGACGGAATACGAAACGCCGTTCTATATTCAGCTTCTTTTGCGGGATCGAGATTTCAATGAAATGACCCCCGCAGAAAAAAAGGCTTATATCGAAAAAGAGCAAGCCGCCGGACGCATACACATGTTTACCGCCGGCAATCTCGTACGGTCGTTAAACCTCTAGGCGGCCGCCATCTGAAACAGATACGAAATAAAATCGGATTATTCGGATATGACAATTTGACAGAAACCTCTGGCCTCAAAGATAAGACATGACACTTGCAACCCTTGAACTTTGAACCCGGAACCCGGAACCTATCTACAGGGTTCTATGGGGCAGGCTTTCCGTTCGGCCGGCCGGGGTGATTTCGATATAATCCAGCTTGCGCTGCAGTTCCTCAATGGTTACCGCGCCGCCATAGGTCAACCCGGAGCGCAGCCCCCCGATGATGTCGGCGATGATTTCATTTTCGTCTTCCCGGTAGGGAACTTGGGTGGCCACACCTTCCGCCGTTTTCCATTCCGCAATGCCGCCGTGGTATTCTTCTTGAACGTCACTGCTGGCCATGCCTCGATAGATTTTTACTTTGATTTCCCGGCCGTCATCTCCTTTCTGGGTGATTACCGGGCCGGGCGTCGGCCGGGTGCCGGCCAGCATACTGCCCACCATGACAAAGTCGGCGCCAAAGGCCAGGGCTTTGACAATATCCCCGGCATATCGGATGCCGCCGTCAGCCACCACCGAGCGGTCCACCCGGGAGCAATTCTTGATGGCCGTCAGGTTGGGAACGCCAAAGCCTGTTTTAATGCGTGTGGTGCAGACGGATCCGCCGCCGATTCCCACCTTGATGATATCGGCACTGCAGGAGGCCAGGTAATCGGCCCCGGCATAGGTGGCCACGTTGCCGGCCATGATGCAGGCGCTTTCCCCAATCATTTCCCGAATGTGTTTAAGGGTTCGTCCGACATACTTGGCGTGGGCGTGGGCCACATCCACACAGAACAAATCGGCTCCGGCATCCCGCAAAGCTTCAGCCCGCTGGAGATCCTTTTCCGCACAGCCGATGGAAACGAACGCCGGGTATTGACATGCCTGAAACATCCTGACATTGTCTTCGATGGGCATATAGCGATGCAATACGCCGATGCCGCCCTTGGATCCGATAAAATTGGCCATGTCGGTTTCAGTAATGGTGTCCATATTGGAAGTCATTATGGGTAGATCCAGGGACAGCTTACCCGTTTTACACCGCATGGATGTTTCGACCACTTTGCGGGATTCCCAGTGGTTGTAAGACGGCACCATCAGAATGTCGTCATAGGTAAAAGCTTTCATATTGGTTTCTCCTTATTTTAGCCTTGAGGTCAGACTATTGGATCTTTCATCGGTATGCTTATGATTTATCACCGGGTGCGGATTGAGGTCAGGTAGTCAGTTTTGAGATTCTTGCGAGAACGTCCGCAGCGACAAGGTCACCGTTGGGAATTCACGTATTAGCTGTTTATCTACGGTGACCAATGGAACATTCAAATCTTTTGCGACAGCAATGAACTCGCAATCATAAGCTGAACAATTGGTTTCCGTTGCAAGCCGCAGAACTTCATAGGACAAAACTTCATATTCTCGCCCCCGCAGCAATTCCAACGCACCATTCATGATGCTTTGCGCCTGCTGCAGCGTAATAAGCTTTTTTCGCATATATAGCGTCAGTACACTGCGAAACTCGCTTCGCCAGAGGATCGGTGCCGCCCACTCACTGTCCTTTTGCAGCGCCCTTTCGGCCAGCAGCGATTGCTCGCTTGATAGGAATAAATAACCAATTACATTCGTATCAACGACAATCATTTGCGACCTTCGGCTTTAAATTGGCTGAATTTCTCATCACTGATCTGGTGCCCGGCTGTCACTCGACGGAGCCGGCGCGCATATTCAAGCGTACGGTCAACATCGATTCGATGACTCACAACGGCTTTTTCAATGCACACGATAATTTCGCTGTTGATGGAGCGTCGATTGATCTCCGCAACAGACCTGAGACGCTCATATAAGTCATCAGGAATGTTTTTTACGGTTACGGACGCCATAGTAAAATCTCCTTTAGATATCATTATGAAACCATTATGCAACCGTCTCAAGTCGTTGTCAACCCATAATTCGAACGGGCCGGTTTTTAGATACTCGTTATATTTTGATTAATTGCAAATAAATCGCGTTTATCTTATTATGGATCGAAATTTTCATATAGTTTGTTTTTAGGCTTGCAAAAAAATTCTTCCCGGAAGGACAGCTTGCTTGAGTACGAGTTTCGTCAAGCGGTGGATTAAATATTCACTGAAATTTTTCAGCACAGTCGTCATGCTCGGCTTAATATTGGTATTCGCCCTACTGATTGTTTTGGACGATGATGACTATCGCAAATTGGCCGTTTGGGCGGTGGCGCGTGCTACCGGATATCGTATAATTTTCGAAGGCCCTTTTACGGTTAACTTGTCAACCAATCCCTCACTGACGGCCGAACAGGTTCGATTCCAAGCCCTTCCCGGCGGCCCGCCGTCGCATTTGAAATCCATCGGCCAATTCCATTTACAAATCGATTTGGAATCATTTTTGCTGGGAACTCTCGTGATAAAGCGGCTGGAGATGGAAGATGTCGTCATTGAAGATCTGATTGCCGGGCATGAAACTGGTGATGAATCCCGTTCGATGCTTAGCCCGCCTGATATCGAATTGCCTGTTTTTGAAAGCGTGTCACTGAAAAACATAAGGCTGACAGATGACGGCGGCAAGATAAAGTTTTTGCTGGATCGATTGGGGTTAGATGATGTGCAGGATGCCGGACCGGTTATTTTGACGGCGGTCGGGTCTGTCAACGACAAGGTGTTCAAAATTGATGGTCGGCTCGGTGCCTTGCAGGATATTTTTGACCGGAGTAAGCCGTATCCGTTGGAGATCAAATTCTATCTTACCGATTTAATCCTGCAGGTCAACGGGAAGATTGCTGATTATGAAGATGGCCGTGGTCTAAATCTGCAGGTGGCTGCGAATGGAGTGGACCTGAGGAATCTGCTGCAACTGTTTCATGTGGATTTTCCGTCGCCCGGGCAATTGAATCTCGGGGCCGCGATTTCAGGCAGTCTGGCAGCACCCCGCGTCTCTGATCTAAAAATTGCCATTTCCAATGATCCATCCCTTGAATTTTCCGCCGGAGGTGCCATTGCCAACCTGGCCAATGGCAATGGTGTGCGCCTGCAACTTGCGGGGCGATGTCGCAATCGAGATCTTCTAGATATGATTTTCCCCGACAGCTGGAAGGTTTTGGAAGAATTCAAATTCGAAGGGGCCATCCGCGATGTGGCAGACGGATACCGCATCGAGGACATGACGGCTCGCACCATCAACGACAAAAGGATCACCCTGGAAGCCGGGGGCTGGCTGCGTCTGGGCGAATTCGGTGCGGAGCTTGCCGTCAGGGAGGTGGACCTCAAATTTCATCTGGATTCGCCTCACACGGCTGCCATCAGACCCCTGTTGACCGATTCGATTCCGGAGATCGGTTCGGTTAATGCTGAAGCCCGGCTGATCGGACCAGTCGAGCATCTGGCGCTTGAAGACCTGGTGATCATCCGGGGAGGCGCGGGTCCGGTGGGGGTTGAGACCCGCGGGCGGATCGGATGGATTCCCCTGGGAAAGGACGATCGGCTGGCGGACATGGATTTAGAAATCGAAATCCGGGCCGCGGAGTCAAAAATACTTTCAGACTTCTACGGGGTGCCGATTGAAGAAATCGGTGAAGTGACCATCACCGGCCGGGTGACCGGTGCTACGGATCGATTCCAGATCAGAAATATCGAGTTTCATTCACGGGATGCCAATGGGTTGGAAGCCAACATGTCCGGCGGCATCGATTTCGATACCCAAGCCAACGGCAAGCTCCTGGGAGACGTAAAGTTTGATCTCGAGATAAAAGCACCCAATATGGCAGCCGGTGAGCCGTTGCTGGGTGCCAACCTGGTCCCGACTCTGGGTCCTGTCAGCGCCAAAAGCCTGGTGGTCGGAACAACCGCCACACTTGCCTTTGAAAATATCGATGTCCTGGCCGGAAGGCCGGACAAAGTCCAGATCAAGTGGCAGGGTCGTGTCGGGCAATTTCCGCTGGGTGATGATCGACCGGTTGCCGAGGTGCAGACGTTCGGAGCACTGGAGGCGGCCAGGTCTTCTGACCTTGCAGCGCTTTTCGGATTAAAGTTGCCGGACATCGGACCGGTGCGTGCCACCTGGCGTGAAATCGACCGGCGGGGAATTTATGGCGTTGATAATATAAAATTCGTTGCCGGCGACGGAAAAAACTTTCAACTCGGCGCCACCGGACGGGTGGCATCCGTGATTCAGCACAAGCAAGCAAATTTCGACGGGGTGGAGCTTGAACTCAGCCTGAAAGCAACTGACACCCACAATATTTTTAAGCTAGTCGGGATGCAATTCCCGAACCTTGGGGCAGTGGACGGCCGGTTGTCCTTAATGGGAGAGCAGGAAAAGCTGGTTGCCAAAAATATCCACGTTAAAGTGAGTTCCCCCGAGGGCCTGCAGATCGGAGCCACCGGTGGAGTGGGATATATTGGGCTGGCCAAGGACCTGCCTGTGCGCGATATCGACCTGGGATTGACCGCCCAGGCGCCGGGCATTGGGGCCCTGCCCCATGTCGGCGATTGGCACCTGCCCGATTTGGGACCGCTCACCGCAACCGCCCGGGTCCGTGGCCGGGACAGCGCAGTAAATGTTGAAAGCATTGATCTGCGGGCTGGCCCGAAGCATAAGCCCTTATTTCAGATACAGGGAACGCTCGAGAATGTCGGACACAAGGGAAAAATCAATTTGGCAGTCGATTTCAAAGCAGATTCACGACCCTGGTTTGATAGATACCTTGGGCGAAAAACGGCCGATACGCCATCCTTTTTTGGCAGCATCAATCTGGCGGGCGCCGAAGAACATGTCCGGATTGACAAATTTCAGATATCCACCGAGGAGCTGAGCGGGTTAAGCCTTACATCCAGCGGAATTTTAAAGTCCGGTCCCGGTTCACCTGAAATTGAGTTGCAGTTGAATTCGAGCATTCAGGATCCGGCCGCCTGGGGTGCGTCCTTTGGAATATCACTGCCGCAGTTAAGTCCGCTGACCGTCGATGGACGCTATTCCGGCCTCAAAGAACAGCGCACTTTCGAGGGATTGGTTCGTCTGGGCACCACCGGGTTTCAGACCCATGTCCGTCAGCCCGTCGACGATGCGCGGCTGGGACTGGACGTCAGGCTGTCCTCAGCGACGGTGCATCTGGAAGATCTCGGCTTTACGACGGGGGATCAGTCGGAAAAACCGGCTGGTAGGAAACCCAGTCCCCTCCCAATCTCCGTTTTCGATGACAGTCCGTTTGAGTTGGACAGTCTGCAAGCATATGATTTTGCATTGAATATCTGGGCTGACAAGGTTACCGGGGAAAGCGTCGGATTTGGTCCAGTCAAGCTTGAAGCGGCGTTAAAAAACGGGCGGCTTCGCATTACCAGCGCCGACATGAGTTATCAGCAGGGGCAATTAACTTTCGAATCCATTTTCGATGCCAATGCGGCGAAGCCCCAGGCCAGCGTAAAAATCGCGGCCGAAGACATGAGCATCAATGATATTCTGATCTACCTGCACCAGCCCGTGCTGCTGGAAGGCGAATTGAACCTGACGGCGGATTTGCAGAGCCACGGCAGCTCGATCAAGCAAATGGCCGCCAATCTGTCCGGCGAATTCGGCGTTGCCATCGAAAACGGCCGAATTCAGCGCGGCGTGGAAATGATCGCTTCGGACGCCCTTGATCTGTTATTTACCGCGCCGGCTAAAGATACCTACACGGATCTCAACTGCATGGCCGGCCGGCTGGATTTTGAAGCGGGCGTCGGCACCATTAAAATCATGTACCTGGATACACCCGGTGTGCGGGCGCGGGGATTCGGATCAATCAACCTGGCTGCGGAAACCGTCGACATCGTCATTGAACCGAAGTCCAAAAGAAGGCTGTTCAAACGCAGCTCACCGGTGCGTATCACCGGACAGCTCAACAATCCGGCAGTCAAAAAGATTCCGGCCAATGAGGCGGCCATACTGGCCGGCCAGCTGGCGGTTCCAATTGTCGCGCTGCCGGCGCGCGCTCTGGGAATCCTGTTTTCATTGATTAAGGATGACAAGGACGAAAACAGCCCCTGCCTGACGGGGGAATTGCTGAAGGCAGAATGAAGAATCCGAGGCCAGAGGACCCAGCCTTGGTCCACCCTGGAGGAGGTCGCAAATTTTACCAGCAGAAATCATACATATTGTAGGTTTGTCAATACGATTTCTAATGTGATCGATATCCGATATTAAATTCCAGGAATTGATAATAGGGTCGCGTTGCGGTAATCAGAGTTAATTCGGTTGTTGCGCAATAAATGATGGAAATATACATCAATCCCTAAAAATAAAGGGATGAACCGAAACTTGGATGGTATCGCAGGATTTCACCCTTGGTTGATTCCTGTGTTTTTGTTGTAGGGTGGGCTGAGCCCACCTTCGACAGTTAGATTCAGCGCTATTTGGTGGGCACAGCCCACCCTACAATAAGAATTATTACAACGTTTGGGTTTACCATGGACAACGTTGAACCATATTTTCTAAAGTCCAGACGTTTGGGATTCCGACATTGGTGCGAGGATGATTTGGCGCTTGCCATGGACCTCTGGGGTGATTTTGAGGTCACCAAGTTTTTTGATGCCCGGGGTCAATGGTCCCGGGATGAGGTTCGCGAACGCCTGGCTTCAGAAATTAGGACCGATGAGGAGTACGGTGTCCAGTACTGGCCGATATTTCGTTTGGAGACCAACGGGCATGTCGGCTGCTGCGGTCTGCGGCCTTATGATATCTCCGCGGACATTTATGAAATCGGCTTTCACATCCGTTCAGACCAGTGGCGGCAAGGCTATGCCCGCGAGGCCGCTGACGCCGTCATCGCTTACGCCTTCTCCACGCTGGGAGCAAAAGCGCTTTTCGCCGGCCACAATCCGGCCAACAAAACCTCACGCCACCTACTCAAACAGCTTAACTTTCGGTATACCCACAATGAATTCTACTCACCGACCGGCCTTGATCATCCATCCTATGAGCTGACTGTTCATGAATATACCAACCGCCTTACCAGGTAGGGAAGTAATTTCTTTAGCACTAAATGTTGAAATTGTAATCACCTGTTATACATTTCTAATGTGTTTTGCTGGCCTGCTTGAACTTGTATACTTTTCTGCAAATCCGCCCAATTGAAATTGACAATCTGTGGAGTAGACCCAGCAGATTACCGGTTATTGAAAAAAGGTCAGCAGAAGATCAACCCTGCCAACGGATTGCTTATATCATCTTGTGGGCTCCCGGAAGAAATTTGTGAAAGGAAAAAAAATGAGACGGTATTATGGAAAGCCATTTGTATGTCTTACTTCACTGATGTTGGCGGTTTTTATTTTCATGCCGACGTTTGCGGAAATGGCCCAAAGCCAGGGGACAGATCAAACCGGTGCGGAAGCAGGGTCTCTGGCACAAGAAGAAGTCGATGCGCACGTGGCCGGAATGACCGATGAGCAGATTCGGCAGGCCTATGCCTTGAAATTGAAAGAGGAATCCGCGAGCCGGGCCACTGCCACAGCGCAGGCCGGCGGTAAGGGCACCTGGCAGGACGTCAGTGCCCAATTTTACGGAGCAGCCCGGGTCGCCAAGGCGATTCTCAAGCGTGCCGGCGGGTTTTTCAGCGGGGAGCAAGAAAATACCGGACAATGGAATGAGGCCGTCGTCAAGTTGACGGATGGCAAGGGCGGCATGCATCTGCTCATGACCGTGGCCGGTCTGATCGCAATTGTTGCTATCGGCCTGGTTGTGCGCTGGCTGTTTCAGCGAACAACCACCGAAATCCGGCAAAATATTCTCAACGCCGTACGATTGGGCAAGTTGCAGTTTCTGGGACGGGTTTTATCGCGTATGCTGCTGGATGCGCTGGGCGTAGGGGTTTACATCGTCACTTCCTTTATTTTATTTGTGTTGTTCTACCGGGAGGGAACTCCCGCCTATATCATTACATCGGTCTATCTGATCATCAGCTATTATGTTATTGTTCTCGCCTTTGGAGCCAGGGTCATATTTTCACCACAGGCCGCATCGTTGCGGCTGTTTCCCATGGAGGACCGGGATGCGAAGTTTCTCTATCAATGGATTATTCGAATCATTTGTATTGCTGGGGTTTTTGCCGGGATCAGCTCCATTTTCCGACTCTTCGGCGTGAACCAGCAGTTGTACCTGATGATGTACAGTTCTTCGGGTGTCGTGGTTATCCTGGCAATGGTGATCATGGTCTGGCAAAGCCGCCGCAGGGTGGCCCAGGCCATCTGGACCGAAGATATGGATGGAGGGGCTGGTGGCGGCACGCTGCGGGCGGCTTTTGCCCGCAACTGGCATTATTTCGCCATCCTCTATGTGCTGGTGGCCGGGGGAATTTGGACCGGCAAGGCCCTGAACGACGGTGATGTGACGGTGTTAAACCTGATCCTCAGCTTGTTTCTGATTCCGATCGTCATCGGCGTGGATCAATGGGTCCAGCGCTTGCTGAAAATAGCCTCGGGCGAAGCGCGCGAAACCATCGATTTGAGCGGTGAAGAGCCGGCCGAGACTGATGAGCAGGCGCAAGCCGCCGGCAAAATGGATCTTATCCATTATGTACCGCTGATCCGGCGATTTTTCCGGATATTTCTGATTGCCTTTCTGTTCTTTGGCTCGATGCGTTTGTGGGGTATCGATATTCAGGTCGGCCGCATGTTTACGCGCAGCGCCCTGAGCATCGTTTTGATATTGATTCTCAGCTTTATTGCCTGGCAATTGATCAAGGCTCGAATCGATCAAAAATTAAAGGAGGAAATGCCCGATGATGAAGAAGAAGCCGAGGAGGGCGGCGCCGGCGGATCGCGTATGGGTACCTTGCTGGTGCTGCTGCGCAAATTCGTGCTGGCGGTTATGTTTGTCATGGTTACATTGATTATACTGGCGTCTTTGGGGGTCAATATCGGTCCGCTGATTGCCGGCGCCGGTGTGATCGGCCTGGCAATCGGGTTTGGCGCCCAGACCCTGGTCAAGGATATCATCGCCGGGGTTTTCTTTCTGATCGATGATGCCTTTCGGGTGGGAGACTTTATTGAAACCGGCGGCACCAAAGGCATGGTGGAACATATATCCCTGCGTTCACTGCGACTGCGCAATCCGCGGGGTCCGATTCATACGATCCCATTCGGCAGCATGGGCACGGTGACCAACAACAGCCGGGACTACATTATCTCCAAGCTGGATTTCCGGGTGCGCTATGACACGGATGTTGACAGGGTCAGAAAAATCATCAAAAAAATTAATAAAAAAATCCAGAAAGATGAGGAGATGGGTCCGGTGATGCTGGGCAAGCTCAAATCCCAGGGCGTCAGGGAGTTGGATGACTCGGCCATGATCATGCGGGTCAAATTCAAAACCGTTCCGGGCGAACAATTTGTTATTCGGCGGGAAGTATTTCGCATGATGCAGGAGGCATTCCGGGAAAACGGCATCGAGTTCGCGCATCGCAACGTTACGGTATACATGCCGCCGGAAGCAACCCAGGCCGGAAGCGGTGAGGTTGGTCATAGAGCATTGAGTGCCGGTGCCGCTGCGGCTGCTGCGGCACAACGGGCCGAAGAAGAAATGATGAAGCCGAAGTGAGCGACTGTCTAAGGTTCAGAGGTTCAACCCTAAATGAGCGAAAAGCGCTCATTTAGGTGTTATTTGTTATGGGTTAATCGTTATTCCGCCCCGGCGGATTTGTAGTTTGATTTGTTTGAAAACCTTCTTGTATATCTCTGCCGTCATTTAGATACTAAAATAGATTTCATACCGCTTAAACCATCAACCAATAACGAATAACTAATAACTAATAACTAATAACTAATAACTCCCAATTGGTTTTATTTCTGAAACAACATCATGTTTCCCCTCAAGAACAACAAAGCACCGGCTCAGACCGGGTCGACGCAAAAATTAAACCTGGTGATCCTGGCCGCGGTCACGTTTATTGGGCTCGTAATATTGATCACATGGGTTGCGCTGGGGATGGTGCAGGAAAAAATCCAACGGGACACCGGTGACGCCCTGCAGACCGTTTTGCAAACCACCCAGGAATCACTGACCCTCTGGGCTGAAAATAAAAAATTTAACATTAGCAAGCTGGCCGTGGATCCCCTGGTCGTATCGCTGGTTGAGCAGCTGCTGCAAACGCCCCGCGATAAGGAGGCTTTACTGAAGAGCGAACCGCTGAAGGGTTTGCGCAAATTTTTCGCCAGTAATAAAGACCGCTTCGGCAAGGCCGGTTTTTTTGTCATCGCCCCGGACTTTATCAACATCGCTTCCATGCGTGACAGCAACATGGGCGCCAGGAATTTGATTGCCAACCAGGCCTTGGACCTCCTCAACCGGGCGTTTCGGGGCGAGACCGTTATGGTTCCGCCCATCTGGTCGGATGTTATTTTGGAAACATCTTCCGGTCAATATGCCGGTGCGCCGCCCACCATGTTTTTCGCGGCCGCCATAAAAAATTCCGCAGGCAATATTATCGCGGTCCTCACTCAGCGGGTCGATCCAGCCAACGATTTTACGCGCATTATTCAGATGGGACGTATCGGCAAGTCCGGCGAAACCTATGCCTTCGGCAAGTACGGCAAACTGTTGTCCGAGAGCCGTTTTGATGATGATCTGGTCAACATCGGCCTGATAGGGGCCGGCCGCAAAGCCATTCTATCCATCACGATTCGCGATCCCGGCGGCAATATGGTCAAAGGCTTTAAGCCGTCAGTGCCGCGGTACCAGCAGCCGCTCACCTTGATGGCAGAACAGGCCACCCAAGGCAAAGCAGGGATCAACGTGGCGGGATATCGTGATTACCGCGGAGTACCGGTTTACGGTGCCTGGTTATGGGATGGAAACCTGGGTTTAGGGATAACCACCGAAATCGATGTCGCGGATGCCCTGAACCCCTATTACACTGCCCGCAACATCATCATCACCGTACTGGCCATTACGGTTTTGCTGGCCATCGGCTCCCTGACAATTGCCGTGTTGGTCGACGAGCGGGCCAATCGGGCATTGCGCAAATCCCATGACGATTTGGAGCACCGGATTCAGGAGCGAACTGCCGAACTGGCCGAGAGTGAAGAACGGTTTGCCCTGGCCGCCCGCGGCGTCGGGGCCGGCATCTGGGGACTCGACCCGGTGACCGGCAAGGGTTGGTCTTCAGAGCGGTTTAAAAAGTTGTTGGGGTATGACGAAGCGGACGTCATGGACTCTTATACGGACTGGGTCCAACTTGTTCACCCTGAAAACCGGGATGCCGTAGTCGCCGCATTGCAAAATCATCTGCAAAACAGGGATCCTTTCGATATCTTGTGCCGTCTGCAATGCAAGTCGCAGGAGTTTCGCTGGTTTCGGGTAACCGGCCAGGCCTTGTGGGATGATGCGGGCCAGGCCTACCGCATGGCAGGCTCAATAGTCGATATCACTGAGCAAAGAAACGCAGAGGAAACCCTGAAGGAAAACGAAAGAAACCTGCGGACTATTTTCCAGAATTCGCCCCTGGGCATGATTCATTTCAACGATGAAGGTACGATCATCAACTGCAACGATAAGTTTGCCGATTTGATGGGGGCTTCGCGGGATAAATTGGTCGGCTTTAACACCCCCAAACAAGCTACCAATAGAGAAGTCGCCCAGGCCTGTTCACGCGCCCTGAGCGGAAAGACAGCCGAATTCGAAGGTGATTATACTTCGACGACCGGCAACAAGACCACACCGCTGAGAATTGTTTTCAATCCCACCGAACCGGGCAGCTCCCCAACCGAGGTTATCGCGACGCTAGAAGACATCGCAGTGCGTAAACAAATGGAAGCCGAGTTGATTCAGGCCAAGCAGGCGGCCGATAATGCCAACCAGGCCAAAGGCGATTTCCTGGCCAATATGAGCCACGAGATTCGCACGCCCATGAACGCGGTTATCGGCATGGCGCATCTGGCGCTTAAGACGGAATTGACGTCCAAGCAGCGGGATTATCTGAATAAAATTCAATCATCGGGGAAGTCTCTGCTGGCAATCATCAACGACATCCTGGATTTCTCGAAAATCGAAGCCGGCAAACTGGATATGGAAGCGGTGGAATTCAATCTGGACGATGTCCTGGATAATCTGGCCAATCTGGTGACAGTCAAGGCCCGGGAAAAAGAAAATCTCGAGGTTCTGTTTGCCGCGGCCCCCGAGGTCCCCCGCTATCTGGTCGGGGATCCCCTGCGGCTGGGACAGGTGCTTATCAATTTAACCAACAACGCCGTTAAATTCACCGAATACGGCGAAATCGTGGTTTCGATCGAAAAAGTCTCAAGCCGGGAAGACCGGGTTACCTTGAAATTTTCGGTCAGCGACAGCGGCATCGGCTTGACTGAGGATCAGATGGGCAACCTCTTCCAATCCTTCAGCCAGGCCGATACCTCAACTACCCGCAAATACGGCGGCACCGGCCTGGGTCTTGCCATCAGCAAAAAACTGATCGGCATGATGGATGGTGAGATCTGGGTCGAAAGCGAATACGGTCACGGGACCTCCTTTTTCTTTACGGCTACTTTTGGGCTGGGCAAGGAAAAACTTAAAAAGCGGTTCACGGTCTCAACTGACTTGCAAAATATGCGAGTGCTGGTGGTTGATGACAATGCCACCTCGCGCGAAATCCTCAAAGAAATGCTGGAGTCATTCTCATTTGAAGTTGACTTGGCGGCCTCGGGAGAGGAAGGCATCACCGAAATTGAAAATGCCGACAGGCAACGCCCTTTCGAGCTCGTCGTAATGGACTGGAAAATGCCGGGTATAGACGGAATCGAAGCTTCCATCCGTATCAAAAAGCACCCGAAGCTGGATAAAATACCGGCCATTATCCTGGTGACGGCTTATGGCCGGGAAGAAATTATGCACCAATCCGAGAAGGCGGGAATCCATGGGTTTTTAATCAAACCGGTCAATGCTTCCGTGTTGTTTGATGCCATCATGCAGGCTTTCGGCCGGGAGGTGCCGGAGGCCTCGCGCCTTGCCAGGCAGCGCCAACAGGGTGATGCCGGACAGGAGATTCGCGGCGCACGCATACTGCTGGTGGAAGACAACGAGATCAACCAGCAGGTGGCCCGGGAGATACTGGAAGGGGCCGGCCTGGTCGTTGCCATCGCCAATAACGGCCGGAAGGCAGTGGATGCCGTTAAAAAGAACCGCTATGATGTCGTACTGATGGACGTGCAGATGCCCGTGATGGATGGGTATACCGCTACGCGGGAAATACGCAAATGGGAATCTGGAAGTGGGAAGTCGGAAAGCGGAAGTCGGAAAGCAGAAGAAGAGGAGCTGAAAGCTCAAAGCTCAAAGCAGGAGGAAGGGAAGCTCAAAGCTGAAAGCTCAAAGCCGGAAGAAAAGGAGCTGAAAGCTGAAAGCTTAAAGCTCAAAGCAGAAAACAGCGGTCAGAGGACAGAAGATAGAGAGATTCCGAAGCGAATTGAAAATGGAAAGAATTCCGATTTAAAATCCGCAATCCGCAATCCGCAATCCGCAATCAATAATCTTCCTATTATAGCCATGACGGCCCACGCCATGGTCGGCGATGAGGAGAAAAGTCTGAAAGCCGGCATGAATGGGCACGTTGCCAAGCCCATTGAACCGGAGGTTCTGTTCGCCACCCTGCGAAAATGGATCACGCCGGTTGCAGGGCGGGATGCCGGCCAGGCTTTGGATATTCTATCCGAAAATGCCGCGACGCCTCCGCCGCAACCGGAGGATCTGCCGCAAACATTGCCGGGATTTGACATTGACGCCGGACTGGCGCGTCTAATGGGCAACAAACGACTTTACCGGAAGCTGCTGGTCGATTTCGGCAGCAAGTATACCGGGGTTGCCGCCGAAATCCGCCAGGCATTGGATGAACGGGATTTTCAACAGGCCCACCGTCTCGTGCATAATTTGAAAGGATTGGCCGGAAATTTGGCGGCCACGGATCTTCAGGCGGCTGCCATTGAAATTGAAAAGGCAGTGAATGGAAATCAAACCGCCTTGTCAAACGCTACGCTGTTGGACCAAAAATTCACCAAGCTGAAAAAAACAATCGATCAGGCGTTGGCGACCGTGCATGCGCTAGGAACTGTTGACGCCGAGATCCCTGCGGCATTATCCGCTGATTCGCTGACGTCGGTATCACCAGCCCAGAGAAATAATTTGGCCATGCGGATCAAGGAAGCCGCCGAGATGGGGGATGTGACCCAGGTCAACGCAGTCGCCGGAGAGCTGAAGTTACAATCAGAAGATCTGGCTCCGCTCTGCGACAAGTTAATGCAATTGGCAGATGACTTTGACCTGGAAGGGATATTGGAATTCGTTAACCAATTGAAAAGCTAAGTTCTATAGCGTATCCGGGAAATATGTTAAGATAGTTCACTGCCATTGCTGATAAAGATTGATTCTCCGGATTAAGAAAATCCCAAACATCAAAATACGAATTTCAAACAATATCCAAACTCCAAAATTCAATGACCCAAATAAGTTCTAATTTGCTGCTGGTTGATATCTAAGTCTGAGCTCTGATTGAATACATTTTGTCAGAGGCTTATGAATCTAATTGATACACCCTCATATAACAACTGTTTGGAATTTGAGTTTTGTTGTTTGAGATTTATTTGATATTTAAGATTTGAGGTTTGGGATTTTTGTGACGTCTTCTTGCAGGCCCAAGAAGTGCCGGCTAATAATTATTTGTCCATTTGATCCCCTACCCGCTTTTTAAAACCCTGGCCACCGTCTCCTCCAGTACCTCATTGTCAATTGGCTTGGTGCAATACTCGCTGGCGCCTAGCCTGAAACTTTCCTGGGTTGTCGCAACCGTCGGGTAGGCGGTAAGTATGATCGCGCGGGTGGCGGGCGCGATATTTTTAATATCGGCCAGAATGTCGACACCGGTTCGGTGTTTCAGTTTGATATCTAAAATGATCTAAATTGCCTAAAATGACTAAAATGACTAAAATGAATGGATCGCTGCGCGCTGTCTTTCTTTTAGAATGGACAGGATACCTAAATTTTAGATCATTTTAGTTCATTTCAAATTTTAGCTCAATTTTTTAGCTACCGTTGAGCCCGGTCGTTGACTGTTTTGACACGGTCCGAAAAAAGCTTGGCACAGGTCGGACAATAATTATGCCGGTCCTTTACTTCCGTATGAGAAGAAGTTCGTTCGTGTATATGATGTAAAAATTTCGGTGTCGCGTATTGCTTGCCGCAGCCTTCACATCTTTCCAGTGGGTGTCGGCCGATGACTTCATCGCGGATTGAAATGGTCCGGACATTTTCGTGGTCTTTCACAAAAATAACCTTGGTCGGGCAGATATTGGCGCAGGTGCCGCAACCGATGCAAAGACCTTCAATGGGAACGACAAAATTCAACCCGCCTCTTTTTTCCATTTTAAGGGCCCCGGGACCGACAATTTCATTGCAAACCCGAATACAAAGTCGACAGCGAACACACCCGTCGGCGGGAGGTCCCGGATCGATATCATAAGATTTTGCCAATGCGATGATGCTTTGGGCCTGGGGTGCCATTTGCAGCAAATTCCTGAAGGCTCTGGTTCTGGCCCGGCGCACGGCTTCGCTTTTGGTTTTAATGACCATCCCGTCTTTGACTTTAAGGACACATGCCAGCATGGTGACCTGCCTCCCACTGGTCCGGCCGACGACCTCAACCGCGCACAGGCGGCAGGATCCCGAAGGTCTCAACGATGGGTGATAGCATAGCGTTGGTATCGGCAGATCATTGGCCCGGGCCACTTCGAGGACTCTTGTGTCCGCCTCGGCCTGGTACTGCCGGTCATCGATGGTAATAGTGACCATTTATTCTCCCGCCCGTAGTTGGTTAATCGTTATTAGTTATTAGTTATTAGTTTTTGGCAGTTGGATAGCTGTTTACAGTTTCGGCACGGCATCCAGTGACCAGCATCCAGCATCGAGTATCCAGTATCCAGTATCCAGTATCAGTCTACTCCCGCCTCGTGCAGATCGTCGATATAATCCTGCAGCTGTTGTATTTCACCGGCAAGGGATTCAAGTTGGAATTCGACTAAATCGCTTAGTTTGAGTATTCCTAATACTTGCTTCTCTTCTACAACCGGCAAGTGCTTGACCCCGGCTTTCATCATGACATTAATGGCGTTTCCGACACTGTCCTCGGAATTCGCCGTTACCAGGGTTTCGGTCATGGCACTTTGCACGGTGATTGTAGACAGAGCAGTTGTCGTATTGCTCACACAACACCGGAACACGTCCCTTTCCGTGAAGATGCCGATCGGTTCCTCGTTTTTCGTGACGATCAGGGCCGTGGCATGCTTGCGGACCATAACATCAATTGCAGTGTCGACGTTTAGATGGCCCGCTATGGTATGTGCCGGCCGAATTATTTCTCCAAACAGGTCGTGCACTTTCATTGATTTGACCCTAATCTATCTTCGGCAGTTAGATTCGGCGTTATTTGGTGGGCACAGCCCACCCTACAACTGTGTTAGGGTACACTTCTATGCCATTCCCATACCTGACGGCGATTACTTTTGGCCCGCACTATTTGCTCGTTTACAGACGGACATATCTACAATTTAAAGGATATTACCATCTTATCCCCATCCCTCAATCCCTCCCGCCAGGGGAGGGAAGTCAAACTCCTCCCCCTTGACGGGGGAGGCCGGGTGGGGGTGAAATAAAATAGATGAACTCCTTATCCTTATTTTTGTATATTTAGGCTCGTTTACAAATGACCAATAACAAATAACTGATAACTCAGTCCTCCAGTCGACGCAGGCAGTCCTGGGGAAATCGATGGGTGCCTTTGCCTTCCAGGCTGACTTCGACCAGGGCATCCGGGTCGTTGATCGTGGCATCCGGATCCGTGATGATACCATGCAAACCGATGTACTCCTCCATGTAACTCTCCCAGCTTTCATCATCCGATCTTTGAAATACTTCTACTTTTTGACCCCGGCGAAAAACCATGGATTGAACCCCCTTTTATATTTTGGATTTTGGATTTTGGATTGGCAGTATCGCTGCGCTCTATCTAATTTAAAAATGAAAGCATACCTTAAATCAAAAATCCGAATTCCGAATTCCGAATTCTGAAATCAATTTTGCACACTGCCCTTCCCTCCACACTTCACGCCTTCTACCTTACCCCATTGAGCTTTGAGCTTTCAGCTTTCAGCTTGTTATCCTCCGCCCCCTGCACCCTGCCCTTTCCTCCACACTTCGCGCCCTCTACATTACCCCATTGAGCTTTGAGCTTTCAGCTTTGAGCTTTGAGCTTTGAGCTTTGAGCTTGTTACCCTCTGCCCCCTGCCCTCGGCCCTTTGCTCCCAGCCCTTTGCTCCAAGCCCTTTGCTCCAAGCCCCCTGCCCTATCCCTTGCTTACCGGTGCATCCTCAATGCTGCGCTTGGCAGTGGATCGGCGGGAACATGTTTCGCAGAGACGACGGCCGTCGGCCAGCTTGGCGATATTGCTGGTTCTTTTCTGAACGAAATCCAGATAGCGCTGAGGACCCAAGACTGCTTGGCAGCTTTCACAGTATAGCAATTTTTTGCGGTTGAGTCGGGTTCCGCAAAGAGACAAAATCCGCTCCCCTTGACGGTCTTCAATCCGCATGGCGCCGGTCGGGCAATTGGTGGCGCAGGCGCCGCATAGGATGCAGCGTTCTTCGGTTGACCGAAAGTCGGTCGGTACCGGGTGATCAAAGTCAAAATACCCCATTTGCAATGCGTCCACGCCCATCCTATCCCGGCAGACCTCGATGCACTTGCCGCAGCGCAGGCAAATATCACAGCGTAGACAGCGGCGAGCTTCCTCGCGGACCTGGTCTTCCGGGTAGCCGAGTTCAACCTGTTGAAAGGTGGTACGTCGGCGGTCGATATTCAACAACGGCATCACGGGACGTTTAATCGTCATTTTGCTGCTGGCCGGAACTTCAAGGTGGTCTATGCGGCCCCGGCGCGTCGGCACCGGCGGCATCTTGGGCTGCGGTATACCCTCGAAATAGCGATCGATTGACTCCGCCGCGCGTTTGCCGCCGCCAATGGCTTCGATGACGGTGGCCGGACCGGTAACGGCGTCCCCGGCCGCAAAGACCCCTTCCAGGGAAGTTTCCATGGTGACCATATTGACATTGATGGTCTTGCGTCGCGTCCAATCAAGTCCATCGATCGTCGCCATACAGTCGGCATCGACCTGTTGCCCGATAGCGCAGATGACAACGTCCGCATCAATGACGAACTCACTGTCTTCGATGGGAACCGGGTATTTGCGGTCCTGACCTTCTTTGGTTACCAGCCGGGCCTGCAGACACTTTAATCCTTTTATCCGGCCCTGACTGCCGATGATCGCTTCCGGTATGTTCAAAAACTCAAATCGAATTCCCTCTTCTTCAGCCTGTTCGATTTCTTCGGCATCAGCCGGCATTTCCGAACGTGTCCGACGATATGCCAGGGTTACCGATTCAGATCCCAGCCGCAAACAGGTGCGGGCGGCATCAATGGCCACATTGCCGCCGCCGATCACCACCGCACTTTTTCCAGGTACCTGTCGATCCCCCAATGCGACATCGCGCAAAAAATCAATGGCTTCGATGACCTGGGGAAAATCCGACTCTCCCGGGACGCCCAACTTGAAGGATTTGTGGGCTCCGATTGCCAGGAAAAAGGCCTCGAAGCCTTCATCTTTTAATTGTTCGAAAGTCGTGTCCCTTCCAAAGCGGGTACTGAATTGAAACTCAACCCCCAGGTGCTTGAGCATGGCGACTTCACGGTCGATTACCTCCCGGGGCAGCCGATAACGAGGAATGCCCAGCAGAAGCATACCGCCGGCCACGGACTGCTGTTCGATTACCCTTACGCCGTATCCTTTCAACGCCAGATAGTAAGCCGCGCTCATGCCCCCCGGGCCGGCCCCGATGACACAGACCTTTTTGTTTTTAGACGGCGCCTGAGGGGGATTGGCATAGCTGCCCTGGGACATGGCCCTTTCGGCTGCGAATCCCTTGAGTGTTTTGATTGAAATCGGAGTGTCGATCCGCGCACGGACACACATAAATTCACAGGGCCGGGTGCACACCAGCCCGCATACCCACGGGAAGGGACAGTCTTGCCGAATAACCTCGATGGCTTCCGCGTCGCGTCCCAGGCCAATCAGGGTGACATAGGTCGGAATATCCAGCCCGGCCGGGCAAGTCATCTGGCAGGGGGCCGGCGCCAGTTTAACACAATCTCCGCTGGAGCAGTTGTGGGTGTCGATGTGGCTGGTAAATATTTCCCGGTGCTGCTCGAGGGCCGTGCGAACCATTTGGCCGGTGTTCTTAGACGACTGTACCCTACCCTGTTCTTCTATTTTTGCAGCCAGGGATTCGATTGCCGGCAGATGGTCGGCAGCCCCTCTGCCCCAGGCAACATCCTGCAAAAGCGCCAGGATGTCTTCGGCCCGGCGCCGGCTTCTGGGGTCGGTAAGCTGCCCGGATTCAATAGCCGAACTTAATTTGCTGATCAAATCACTGACCGGACATGTTGTTTGGGGCATTTTTGTTTCCTTTATCAGTCAAAATCGGCTACCAAGCGAGCATGCCTTTCGCGCGTCGTTTTACTTTTTAAATCCGGCTCACCGAAATGAAGACATTTGGTGATGCACTTGGTTACACAGGCCGGTTCCAAACCCTGATCGACGCGGTCCATACAGAAATCGCATTTGACCGCCTTGCCGGTCTGGGGATTCCATTGGGGGGTTCCCCAGGGGCAGGCCGTAATACAGGCTTTGCAGCCCACGCAGAGCTTATCTTCCACGAAAACGATACCGTCCGCCGGTCGCTTCTGCATTGCGCCGGTTGGACAGGCCGCCACGCACCAGGGATCCTGGCAGTGGAAGCAGGGCATAAATACGTAAGCCATGCGCGGCAGGTTGTTAACTTTTCTGGGTCCGACCGATATTATCTGGGTCAGTCGCGGCCCGATGGGCAGATTGTTTTTGGTCTTGCAATGTGATTCGCAGCTGTAGCATCCAATACAGCGTTTGCTGTCCTGGTATATATAGTACTTACTCATTCGTTCTCCTCCACATGGTGAACTGTGATATGAATTAATCGACAGAATTCATGGATAGTGTTATTCGTTATAAGTTATTTGTTATTTGATTTTAAGCCAAGTTCTTTAGATATTTCATACCCTGGGTAACATAAAATGCGACCTTTATTCCAATTAAACTAATAACCAATAACGAATAACAAATAACTCTATGTTTTATTGGTAACAATTAACAGTACTAAGCTTTTTCGACTTTTACAAAACACTCCATCAATGAATTAGCGCCTCCGACCGGATCGTAGACATCCAGCAGGCCGGTTTCAAAGCGGTAGTCCGCCAACCCTTTGTTGTAGCCGCGGGTTTGCCAGGGCACCTTGCGGCCGAACCCGTGAACCATGAACACCGACTCCGGATGAATGAATTCGGTGACAAAGGCGTTGATGGTGCCCGAGTGGCTACCGTCGGAAGACGTCACCTGGACCCGGTCGCCGTCGGACACCCCCAATTTGGCGGCCTCCTCGGCATTGATCCACAGCTGGTTTTCAGGCATGATTTCGCTGAGCACCGGGTTGTTCTGGGTGCGGCCGTGGGTATGGACCGGGCTGCGGCCGAACGCCAGGCGGTAGTAGCCATTATCCGGTTGTTTGGGGCTTTCATAGGGTTTAAAAGATTCGATATTGCTTTCCGCCAGACGGCTAGAGACAAATTCGATTTTTTTGGAAGGCGTCTTGAATTTGAGATCCTGCATACGATCCCACCAGATCGGCTTGTCCGTCAGCGACACGGATCCCTTCTTTTTCAGATCGTCCACGGTAATGCCGGTATCCTGCAGCTGCCATTCCCAGAATTCCTTCATGTCTTCGAACGTAAAATACTCGCCGGCGCCCAAGCGTTCCGCCAGTGATTTGAATATCCACCAGTCGGGTTTGGCGTCATTGCGAGGTTCGACGGCCTGCTGCCGGATGCCGAATCCGGGTTTGAGACCCTTGCCGGTGGTCAATATGCTGGCCTTTTCCAGGTAGGTGGCCGACGGCAGGAGCACATCCGCATACCAGCCCGTTTCGCTGTAATTGGCATCAATCGCCACCACAAGGTCCAGTTTGTCGAAGGCTTTTTTCTGGGCTTCCGGATCCGGCAAGGACAGTAGCGGATCGTGCCGAAAGGCAATGTAGGCTTTGACGGGGTAAGGATCCTCATTGAGAATGGCCGGGTACAGCAACTGCAACAGACCCGGGCCGGCATCAAAGTGCTTGTGCTTCCAGCCGCAGCCGTCAACCCGTTTTTCTTCCGGCTTGGGGATCGTATCCAGCAGGGCTCTGAGACCTTTGGCGCCCACATCACCCGGGCCTTTCTGGAAGAACAGCCCGCCGGGCGTCTCGAAAGCGCCCATCAGCGCATTGAGGATGTAGGATGTTCGAACCGCATAAAAAGAATCCGAATAGCGGGCCATCATCCACCCTGGATGGAATATTACGGCCGGACTGTCCTCTGCGATTTCATGGGCAAAGGCCACGATTTCATTGGCAGGGATCCCGGTTTCCCGGGCCGCCCATTCCGGCGCATAGGGAATGACAAAAGACTCCAGTTCCTTAAGCCCATCTACCCATTTGTTGACAAATTCGCCATCGTAAAGTTTGTCGCGCAGCACAGTATGAATGATGCCCAGATTCAGGGCATAGTCGGTACCGGGCCGAATGGCCCAGTAGCGGGTGGCTTTCATGGCGGTGCCGGCCGCCCGGGGATCGATGTAGGTAAGTTTTCCGCCGCTGTCGAGCATGTCCATGATGTTGCCGGCGGCTTTGACCCGCAGAGACTCAAAAACATTACGGCCATAAAGCACCAGATGTTTACAGTTGCCGTAGTCATAATTAAATGTTTTGCGGCCCGAGCCGAAAAGCGATAACGCTGCATGCTGGACGTTGCGGGCGCAAGTGCAATCATGATTAAAATAGTTGGGTGAGCCGATGGCCCGCAAAAAGCTGCGATGGATGTCCCGGAAGGGACCACCGCGGTCACTCAGGGCAATGGCTCTGGCGCCGTGTTCTTCAATGATGGCTTTTAATTTTTCCGAGATATATTCCAGCGCCTCGTCCCAGCTGGCCTTTTTCCATTGGCCTTCTCCCCGTTGACCTTCACGGATCATCGGATGCTGGGGCCGTTCATAGTCATATAGCATTGGGATCCCGGCAGACCCCTTGGCACACAGTCGGCCGGCCATACCAGGATCGTTGGGGTTGCCTTCAATCCATTTTACGACGCCGCCTTCGGTCTCGACTTTAATTGGGCATCTAACCGTGCACATGCCACAAATACTGAATACCGATTCTTTCATAATTTTAATCTCGCCTCCCGGATTCGTTAAATATTAATCGGATTAATCTACAAAATTTTTCCCTGCAGCAATAACTATACCAGCCGTCACCGGTGCCTGGGCAGCGCTGCATTTAACTGCTCCGACGACCGTATCTATCTTTAATTTTAGTTAGATATAATCGAAAACAGGAAAAAAGTTAAGTGAAAAAGATTCGTTGCAGGTTGATCTAAAAATAAAGCAAGGTGCATAAAAATCGTTGCGCTGCAATTAATATAATGCACATATGTGGATACGGTTCCAGACAATTATTCTCCTGTATGCAATTTTGGCACTGGCTAATTGAGCGCGGGTCAACTGAAGCGTGCGTCAGGACCATCTGTTTTCCAGTCCTTCCTTGATTGGGCCGGGAGGATGCAGTATTTTTATTGCATATTGTCATCCCAGTCATTAAGACCGAACTTCCCCTGAATACGGTGTTTTTTGAAGGTCGACATTATTATTAATATAATTTCAATTAGTTAAACCCTGTCATAGTTGCGGTGGCTGAATCAAATGAGATGTCTCAACGCTGGCATATTCATTGCTATTCCAGACGGCATTGCTGCGAAATAGTTAAAACGGATTGAACGTATAGCAATCGTACTTATATGCAGCGGCAACAATTTTGTGTACCGCAACGTCAACTGATTGAAAGGAGAATGATGGTGAAACTAGCGAGATTTTATTGGGCAACTGGAATTTTAATTCTATTAACTTTCGCCACCCTGGCAATTGCGCAAACGGAATCAAAGCTGACAAGTCCGGGAATGTCAGACAAGATGAAACAGGCTATTGAAAAAAGCTTGGATGATCCAAAGTTTGCCGCGAAAACCAAAGAAGTCATCAAATCCGGTGAGGAGCCGGGCTATTTGGAGGTGCCCGGTAGTCCCAGCCCCAATGTCTTTGTGGGACTGCTCTGGGCGATTTGGGTCGGATGGATTTTTTCAACCGTCGGTGCTTTTGGCGGCATCATGGCCGGTGTTGGGCACATCACGATCTTCGGGCTGGCCGATTACGCCAAGTCCTTCGGTAAAGGCAACCCGGTTAATAAATTGCTGACGGATTCCATCCGGGTGTCCAATCAATGGCTGGTTGGGCTGAGCGGGGTGATTTCATCTTTCAACTACTATCGCATGGGGCGGCTGGTGGCACCCCTGGGAATCTGTCTGGCGATCGGCGGTGTTGGCGGCTCCTGGCTGGTGCCCGAACTGACTGCCGGCAAGATTTCTCTGAAAGCCTATCTAGGCTATTTCGGTATCATCGTATTCATCATCGGTTTTTTTCTGATTTACGAACTGACGCCCCGTGGTGCGGCGCGCAAAAAAGAGGCCAAAGCTGCCGCCCAGGCTTTTGAAAAAGCGGTTAGCGAGAAATCCGAAACCGCCGACCAGGGGGTCAAAATTATCGAAGGCTCCTGGAAATTCATGTGGTTTGCGGTGGCGGCGGTGGTCGCCTCGGCACTCTGGATTAATTTGATTGACGGCGCCGATTGGGTTGCATACATCCTGGTTATCGTCGGCTGGGCCCTGGCATTTTTTATTGGAAATATTCGGTTCACATTTTTCGGACAGGAATTCAGCTTTAAGGCCTGGATACCGATGGTCGGCGGCATCTTCATTGCGGCAATCGCCTCTTTTCTGGGCATCGGTGGCGGATTTTTGTATGTGCCGTTTCTGACGTCAATTGCCGGTTTGCCGATGTTTCTGGTGGCCGGTACATCGGCGCTTTGTGTGCTGGTCGGCATGATCGTTTCCATTTTCTCATACATGGTCGGCAAAGGGGTTGTCATCTCCTGGGGTCTTATCGGTGCCGAACTGATTGGGATCTTTATCGGGTCCATGATCGGACCGCGAACTTCCAAATATATCCCGGATAAAGTGTTGAAGATCATCTTTATCGTTCTGGCTTTTTATGTCGGCTTGCGTTACACGACGAAAGGCTTTTTGGGATACAGCATTGTACCGCCGTTTTAGAACCCCAATTGAGTTTAAACCAATTGGAAGTTATTCGTTATTCGTTATTCGTTTTTGGTTTAAGGGGAATGAAATCTGAATATATATCTCATTCATTGTAGAAACATAAGTTCAGGCTAACAACCGATTCCAATAACGAATAACAAATAGCAAACATTTGAACTATTGGTCCTTGTCCTTGGGGCCAGGTTGGTGAAAAATGGAACAAATCGCCTGGTTTCTCGCCAAGATCGATCCGGTGCTGATCTCTCCCTATCGCTGGTTCGAGAATCCATTGCTGGGCTGGTGGATTGGGACATTCATACTTGCGTTGTGGGCCAGTCTGCTGGGCGAGTTGACCCTGGCTCTGGCCTATCGGATAAACCGCAATCAGATCGCCAGGAATTGGAACCAGACGCTTTACTACCACCTGCAGTCTCTGAAGGCCAAAAAAGCCGGCGACGAAGCGGCCTATAAAGGAATCAACAAGTTGGCCAATGAGGAATTCGGCAAATCTTTCTTCCTGTTTATGGCCATGGGCATGGCATCGCTCTGGCCGGCATTTTTTGCTGCCGCCTGGCTTAACAAACGCTTTGGAGACATCTTCTTTGCGTTGCCGCCATGGTTGGGGGGGCTGGAGCTGAACTTTATTGCCCCTTTTATCATCCTTTACATCGCGGCCAGAATCATCTTCACCAAGCTCAGGCCTTTTCTGCCGTTTTTGAATCAGGCATCAAAAGTTAACCAAGAGATGGATGCATGAACCGATCCGCTAATTTAGCTATTTTCCGGCTGGCCTTTATAATTCTGCTCATGGCTGAACCGGCGCTTGCCACCCAGGCGCACAGTGCACCGGAAGGCCTCTATGCCCACCAATTCGCCCATATCTTTTTCATCGTATCCATGGGGATCTTAATTTACTGGCTGCGGGCGAGAAAATTAGTAGAGATGGCCGCGTGGCGCTATATCCAGTATGCAGCCCTGTTTTTTATTCTGTGGAATTCGGATGCGTTTCTGGTCCATTTCCTGGAAGAACAGATTGCGGTTGTCGAAGTTCAGCGTCTCGATGAATGGCAAATCAGGATCAGTGCCGCCAACGGATCCAGTTTCGTTGCATGGCTATACTACGCCGCTAAGCTGGATCACCTGCTCTGTGTTCCGGCACTACTCTTTCTTTACTTCGGATTGAGACGACTGCTTAGAGATACAGAAGAAAAAACCTCGGGAGTGATTCAATCTTGACCCTAACATCTCTGCCCATCTGGATCATCGATATGGTTGGGTCGATATTGATGATCGTTTTCTCCTTTCTGTGTCTGGGTTTGGTGCGCAAACTCAAATCCCGCGAGCCGAGCAACGTCATCTGGACCTATTTGTTCTGGGTCTGTCTGGGGTTGGCGGGCTTTGCCGTTTCCCGGTCAGCCGGCCACATCTTAAAACAAATTTTGCACATCGTGGGGCGCGAATCGATCTGGTCGAACATTCGGCCATACAGCGGGGCGATCAATTCACTGATGTTTGTGTTCGTGGCGTCGGTCACCCTTTTCTTCGAGCGGATTTGGAAAATATACGATCAGATATCCAAAGATAAGCAAGAGCTGCAAACGGTGAGTCGTGAACTGCTATATCTCAACCAAAATCTGGAAGACTTGGTTGATAAACGCACCCAGGAAATTGCCCAGGCGGACAAGCTGGCCTCGATCGGTCAGCTTTCGGCTGGAATCGCCCATGAAATCAACAATCCGCTGGGCATCATATTGGGATATACCCAGTTGCTGATCCGAAATGAATCCCCGGATACTGAAAAATACAACGATCTTAAAACCATCGAAAAGCATGTCCGCAATTGTAAAGCCATTGTCGAAGATTTGCTGAATTTTGCCCGCAGCTCAAAACAGCAAAAAAACATTATCCGCGTGGATGAAGCCATTGACGATGTTTTAGACTTTATTCAACAGCATGCCGGCCTGGATAATATCGTCGTCCAAAGGAACTACGATCCTTCCATACCGGAAATGCTGCTGGACGAGAAAAAAATCAAGCAGGTGTTCATGAACCTGGTACTGAATGCCAAACATGCCATTGGTAAACAGGGAACGCTTCATATTACCACCGACCTTGATCGATCTGCAGGGCAGGTGACCATAAAGATCGCGGATACCGGCTACGGCATTGAAAAAAAGAATTTGGCCCGTATATTTGATCCATTCTTTACGACCAAACCCACGGGTGAAGGCACGGGATTGGGTCTTTCCGTCAGTTACGGCATCGTAAAAAATCATGGCGGCGACATAATGGTTGACAGTCAAGTCGATCGGGGTTCGACATTCACCATCATGTTGCCGCTGGTTGCACCCGACGCGGGGACCGGAAATGAAAAAATCAATTCTTATCGTCGATGATGAGCTCGATATGCTCCAGCTGCTGAAACGCAGCCTTGAACCGGAGTTAAATTGTCACATCGCAACCGCTCAATCCGGCCAGGAAGCGCTGCAGCTAATTTCACAGCAATCTTTCGATCTGGTGTTGGCCGACATTAAAATGCCGCAAATGGACGGGCTGGAACTCCTGGAACTGATCCGACGCGACCACCCGGATTTGACCGTGGTTATGATGACGGCGTACGGCAGTGTTGAAACCGCGGTTGAGGCCATGCGCAACGGCGCCTATGACTTTGTGACCAAGCCGTTTGATCATGAGACCATTCTCATTCGCCTGGAGAAAGCGTTGGAGCGCAGCAGTCTAATCCAGGAAAACTACCGGCTGCAGCAGGAGTGCCGCAACCGACCGGTATTCCAGAAGCTCGTCGGCAATAGCGCGATCATGAACCGCCTGTATGAAACCATTCAAATGGTGGCCAAAACGGATTTGACCGTGCTGATCACCGGCGAGTCCGGTACAGGCAAAGAGCTGGCTGCCCGGGCGGTGCATGATCTGAGTCGCCGCAGCCAAAACGCATTTGTGGCCGTCAACTGTCCCACACTGCCGGAGAATATTTTGGAAAGCGAGTTGTTTGGCTATAAAAAAGGAGCCTTCACCCACGCGGCCCAGGACAAGATCGGCTTGTTTCAGGAAGCGCGTAATGGATCCATATTTTTGGATGAGATTGGCGACATCACACCGACCATTCAAACCAAACTCCTGCGCGTATTGCAAGAAAAAGAAATCAAACCGTTGGGAGATACGAAGTCGATTAAGGTGGACGTTCGCATCATTGCTTCAACCAACCAGAATCTCGAGGAGAAGATTAAAGTCGGCGAATTCCGGGAAGACGTCTATTATCGATTGAATGTCCTACCCATAAGACTTCCCGCTCTAAGGGAGCACCCCGAAGACATCCCGCTGCTTGCTACCCATCTGCTGGAAAAGCATTGCCGCTTGCTCGACAAGCCCGCCAAAACAATTTCATCTGATCTAATGGAAGTTTTTACCCGGAACACCTGGGAGGGTAATGTCAGAGAGATGGAAAATGTCATCATGCAGGGCATCCTGTTTTCTTCAAACCGGGAGATCAAGCCCGGGGATGTTGATTTGCAGGCCAAGCAAAGACCCAGCACCCGGGAGGAATCCACCTACTTGGATCTGCCGTACCGGGCAGCCAAAGAAAAATATTTAAAGGATTTCAACCACAATTTTATCGGCCGGTTGTTGGAAGACAACCATGGAAATGTATCGCGGGCGGCGCGTCAATGCGGATTGGAACGGCAGGCCCTGCAGCAAATCATGCGCCGCTACCAAATCAAGGCCGACGATTTCAGATAAATAATCCGCTAATTAATCCGCCCTGAAAATTGCCCCGTTCTGGATAAAAACCTCATTGCTGATATCCGAACTGTTTTGGGTAATCAAACGCCGGCGGATTAATTAGTTTATGCTTCGCATTTTTTAGCTTTGTTGGCGCCTATCCCGCTTGCATCCTGCCAATGAAGGATTACGTTGTGGTAGTCCAATTCTTCGACTGGATAATTGTAAAGATCCGGGCCCAAATGATCCGGCTTTGAGTTCACCCCAGAGGGGTGGATATTACCTTAGACTCCGAATGGAATATTGGAAAGTTGGAATAATGGAATATTGGGAATCAAGGGCGGATGACGATCTGATTTTATAAACTGATCTGTGCCATCTTTATAAAAATAGACCCCATTCCGCTAAACCAAGATTTCCAATATTCCAGTATTCCATCATTCCGCTCCCGTTGGCAGCAGGATTTACGGCATAGCCAATTGTCTCTGACCCCCGTAAAGGACACGGGATCAACGACTGGCCCAGAGGATCAGGATTTCTGCGACAAATTAAATCCATCTAACGATTGCGCTGCGTTGTTGCGAATATGTTTACGGCTGCTATGGATATCTTGAAAAAATACGACACCAAGGTCGTTGAGGGCATCACCCCTTCCGATGAAAAAAATTCGGTGACGCATCCCTCATTTGGCGAGGTGTTTAAGTTTTGGCTCAAGTTGGGCTTTATCAGTTTTGGCGGGCCGGCCGGGCAGATCTCGATCATGTATCAGGAGCTGGTTGATAAACGCAAGTGGGTGAGCAATGAACGATTTTTGAACGCCCTCAATTATTGTATGCTCCTGCCCGGTCCGGAGGCCCAGCAGCTGGCAGCCTATCTTGGCTGGCTGCTTCACAAAATTCCCGGCGGTGTCGCGGCCGGCGTCCTGTTTCTACTGCCGTCCATGTTCATCCTGTTTGGGCTGAGCTATACGTATGCCGCACTCGGCGATATCGGCTGGGTATCTTCTCTATTCGAGGGATTAAAGGCCGCCGTGATGGCCATTGTGGTAACGGCGGTCATAAAGATCGGCAAAAAGGTTCTCAAAAATGCAGTGATGATCCTGCTGGCAGCCCTGTCGTTTATTGCAATTTTTTTTCTCAAAGTTCCCTTTCCCTGGATTGTACTGGGCGCCGGATTGCTCGGTCTGGCCGGCAGTGTCATGGTGCCCAAATCTTTTCTGGTGATCGGAGAAAAGGAAGGCCCTGATTCCGAAAGCGGTTATGTTCAGATCTGTGAAGATGAAGAAACCTGCCACATCAACCCGTCCCGCAAACGAGACGCGGTTTTGCTGGCCGTTTTTGTCGGGTTATGGCTGGCTCCCATTGCGGGTCTGTATCTCCTCTTACCGGCAGCTGTCTTCTTCAGTGAGGGCCTGTTTTTTACGAAAGCTGCTTTTTTGACCTTCGGAGGGGCCTACGCGGTCTTGGCCTATATTGCCCAGGCCGGGGTCGAACAATTCGGCTGGTTGTCGGCACCGCAGATGATGGATGGCTTGGGATTGGCCGAAACGACGCCCGGTCCCCTGATTATGGTGGTCCAGTTTGTGGGCTTCATGGCCGGCTGGAACTATCCTGGGCCTTTCAGTCCCTTTAGTGGGGCCATCGTCGGATCACTGGTCGCATCATACTTTACTTTTCTGCCTTGCTTTCTGTTTATTTTTTTAGGCGGGCCGTACATTGAAAAATTCCGAGGCAACCAAAAGCTAACCGGTGCACTTTCCAGCATTACCGCGGCGGTTGTCGGTGTTGTCTTAAATCTGGCCGTTTGGTTCGGCCTGCATGTATTGTTCCCAGCCGATGCAGGATTCAACTGGTTTGCCGCCGTCATGGGGCTGGCGAGCTTTGTCGCCATTCAATGGGGTGGATTGAGTATTATCAAAGTCATCCTATTGGCCTGCGGCGTCGGGATTCTGTTTGGGTGGATAGCGGCATAGTCGGGTTGCGAGGTGCGAGGTGCGAGGTGCGGGGTGCGAGGTGCGGGTTACGCGCTGCGGGGTGCGGGTTTTTTCGATTGCGGATTGCGGATTGAAAAGAGTCACAGCATATATTGGAATGACGAATGACGATTGACGAATGTCGAATGGTGGAATCGCCTCAGGCTTCGTCGCGCGGTATTGCGGGACTTCGATCCGACAGGTTCTTCAAGCGTTTTAAAATAGACAGAATACCTTAAATCCAAAATCCGCAATCCAAAATCTAAAATTTGCTTTTTGAAGTTTCTTTTCCGATCAGAGCGGCTGTCCTTTAGCCGGCCTGCGACGAGCTCAGCCGAATCGAGGCGGTGCTCGTGTGAAACTTCACTCTAAGTTCGTGTGGGAGCGGTTTGCAACCGCGATTAAAATTGATAGAATTCCTTTATTCGGCATTCGTCATTCGACATATTTAAATAGGAATTTGAAATATGACTAGCAATCAATCAAACAACCAATCGATTCGCCGGCGCCGGTTGCGCAATGCCCTGTGGGGTTTGTTTATCGGGGATTCGCTGGCCATGCCGGCGCACTGGTACTACAATACCGGCAATATCGCCAAAGATTTTGAGGGCGGAATCCGCGGCTACGCCGATGCGCCCCATCCCCATCCCGAAAGTTTTATGGTGGGTATGGGATATCAGCCGGATGTCACGACCGCTCAGGGCCTGGATCGGCCCTACGATATTTTGCATGAACATGCACGCTTTTATCACACTAGCTACAGCGACCTGAACATCCGGAGCACGGAAAGGGAAAGCGAGCACGGCAATCCTGTGCCGCGGCTAGAGGATCGCTACCACTATCACCATGGCCTGAAAGCCGGCGACAACACACTGGCCGCCCACCTCGTGCGCGTGTTAATGCGATCGGTTGTCAACGGCGGCCGCTACGATCCTCACGCTTTTGTGGGGGATTTCGTCGAGTATCTGACCACGCCCGGACTCAACCGGGATCCGTATTGTGAAATATATGTCCGCCGCTGGTTCGAAAATTACTCCCGTGGCCTGCCAACCCATGCCTGCGCCGAACTCCAGCGGCAGGTGTGGTCCATCGGCTCCCACGGCGGCCTGATGCGCCCGCTGGTGGTGTCGGCGATAGCCGAGAGCGCCTACCAGGCGCTGGGCCTTGCTATCGAGCACCAGAACCTGACCCACCGGTCGGAAAATGTGGCCGCCGCCCTTGGTGTGCTGGTGCCGCTTCTAAACGCGCTTTTAAGCGGCGCCGAACCCCGCCGGGCCATCGCCGCCCATGGGCACCTGGTCCGCATCCCGCGCGTCACCGGAGATGAGCTGTTTGCCGCCTACCGTGATCATCAGGGACCGGGTAACATACCGGCCCGCCAAATGTGGCAGTATCACACCCTGCTAAGCGACGCTCCATTTGAAGTGGATCAGCTCGTGGAGCAGCATGCCGAACCGGATGTCATCAACCATCTGTTTGCCACGGCCTGCTACCCGGAGCATGGGTTGCCGCTGCTTTTATATTTTGCCCAAAACCACAAAGTCGATGCTGAAGCGACCCTGCTGGCCAATGCCAATGCCGGCGGTGACAATGTTCACCGCGGTATGGTTCTGGGATTGGTCGTCGGGGCGGCCAACGACGAGCTGCCGCAGCACCTCAAGGCCGGGCTGACTGCGTTTGAAGAATTGCAAGGGGAAATCGAGGCTTTTGTCGAAATCGCTGTAAGCGGCAAATCTGTTTAAGATTAATTGATGCTATGATGAAGAGCACAAATGAAGCTTTCAGGTTTCAGGAATTGGCACCTTGCTACCCTGATACCCGAAACCTCGCGTGAAACTTCGGTGAATGTCGAATGACGATTGACGAATGGTGGAATCGCTTCAGGCTTCGCCTTCGGCTACGACTCAACAGGTCGCTCAGTCGTGTTCAAATAGACATAATACATTATTCGATGTTGGACGTTCGCGTGTTCATTAGTTTCTTATCTTTGATCAGACTGGCCGTTTTATTGGCCAGAGGCAGCGCTTGTATGAAATTACAAATGTCGATGGGCTTGGCTTGACAAACAAAGTAGTGGCGGGGTTTATCCCCGCCTAAACGGCGGATACCGCCGTTGTCCAACCACGTATCGGCTAAGTGAGTTTATCAGTGATAGTCGCCAAGCTGTTGGCGGGGATAAACCCCGCCACTACTTTGGTAGCCCTGAAAAACAGTCTAAGACATATCGGCCATCAAGGCACCTATTAATTAAATCGCGGTTGAAAACCGCTCCCACAATCTATATAACGCCATAGATCAATAATAGTTTTTAGGCTGTTAATACTGCGCTCAGAGACCTTATCAAACTAGCACAAAAATCAGTCAGTCTAACAAAATGATGGGATAGATGCCCAAAGTTGTGACACCTTGACGTCGAATCTAGTTTGAGTGTCATAGCCGGTTGCGGTTATTAATCAGAAAAAATATCGGGCTAATTGGAGGCTTCCGGCTCCTGCTGCAGCTGCTTGTTGATAATTTCACGAATCCCCTGAAAATTTCTGCTTTTCGGTCTTAGAATGCCCATTTAACCGTCAAATAAATAACTCTTGTAAAAAGGGCAACCTGGTACTCCTCCAGCAGTTGCTTTCTTCTTAAACTGCCCATTTTAATGTCAAAAACATCACTTTAAGCCCAATTTGCAGGACTGTTTCGGGCGTAAACCCCTAATTGTCAAGCATTCACCTTGGTCCGACACCTTTTCAAATAAATTGTGCTGGATTCAATAAGTGTGCAAACGCGCTGCGGTCTGCTATTGGTTTATAATAATCGGGGGTGGCTGGCCTCTTTTGGGATGGTAGGCCGGATTCTATCGATATGCGCAGAAATTGGTTTGTTTAGTCCCATAAGTTCCCATAATTTGATAATTACAGCTATTAAAATGCAATTTTATCCTCACATGCACTCCAACCCTCTGTCATTTGAAATAGAACGGCTTTAATGCCAGAATTTTGACATCGTCAGAGGTATTTTGGTCATGCAGCGATCCTTGTAATCCCTACCGCAAAAAGTGCTTTTCAGACCGTCTGCTTGGAACTGATTCACGTTTATGTTGACAGTTCAGCCCCCAGGCTATAAGCGCCCGACTTTTTTGAACAATTACTCCTGCATATAATCAAGATCTGATAGCGATGGTCATTGGGCATTTATTTTGCATTAAATCAAGGGCCCTACTTCGCTAAATTATAGGTGTATTGGTATTAGGACAAATATTTTGAATCAGCTGCGATTCAAAAATCTGAATTTGAAGCGAATAAAATGAACTAATCCGACTTAGCTTGGAAAGTGGCTGACAGGAGTTGAGGAAAGCTCTTTCACCCCAGATTATATGATATTAGACAATCAAGCATTCTCAAAAGAGATTCCCAATATCGGGAGAAAGGCATCATATTCCCTTTATCTGTCGTTATTGATCCTGTTCGTTATGGCCTCGTTATGTGCCTGCAAGTCTGTCAAAAAAGCTTCCCCAATGGCTGTTCGGGGTTTGCTTGATCTGAAACATTGGGATTTGAGTCAGGACGGCCCGGTATCCTTGAGCGGTCAGTGGGAATTTTATTGGCAGCGCCTCCTGACCTCCAAGGATTTCTCACAACCGAATCCGCCCCAATTATCCGGTTTCATTAAGGTCCCGGGGCTATGGAATGGCTATAAACTGCCGGAAACGACACTTTCCGGAGCAGGATTTGGAACTTATAGGCTGAAAATCCTGTTGAATGGAGACGGCGATAGGCTGGCATTTAAAATTCCGGGAATGGGGACCGCCAGCGCCATATTTCTGAACGGCAAATTGTTCAATGCTGCCGGTCGGGTGGGAATGGACGCCGCGGAGATGACACCCGACGGTGTGCCCCATGTGGCCGGCTTTATGCCGACCTCAACCGAGCTGGATATTATCCTCCATGTTTCCAACTTCTATCATCGACAGGGAGGTGCCTGGCGATCCATTAAGTTGGGGCGTGAGGAGGATCTCATAAAGATCCGGGAAAAAAATCTGTTCTTCGACCTGTTTCTCTTCGGCAGCATCTTTATCATGGCAATTTACCACTTGGGTCTTTTTGCTCTCAGGACAGGTAACAAAGCGCCGCTTTATTTCGGGATTTTTTGCTTGTTGGTGGCCACGTATACGTTACTGACCGGAGAGAGGTATTTCATCCAACTCTTCCCAGGTTGGTCCTGGGAGCAACGAATACGGCTGCAGAATATCACCTCCTACCTTTGCGTCCCTTTCTTTCTGGCCTTCATCCGCGTGCTGTTTTCGCAGGAGACTAACAAATATATTATCCTTGTGTTGCAAATATCCGTCGGTCTGCTTGCATGTGTCGTATTGGTAACGCCGGTGCAGATTTATTCTCATACGATTCAGACATATCAATTGATCACCCTGGCAGCCGGCCTTTATACCATCTATGTCCTCGTTATTTCGGCAATTGGAAACCGGGAAGGAGCGCGCATTTTCCTTGCAGGTTTTTTAATTTTGTTTTTGGCCGTTATAAACGACATATTGAATGACAACCGGGTCATCAACACCGGCAGACTGATCCACTTTGGCCTTTTTATCTTCATTTTTTCACAATCCTTTCTTCTTTCTCTGCGCTTTTCAAAAGCCTTCAAGACTGTTGAGCGGCAAAAAGAAGCGCTTGCAGCTACGAACAGTGCTTATAAAGAGGAAAACGAAGAACGCAAACGTGCCGAAAAGGCCCTGGTTGAATCTGAAAAGCGCTACCGCCTTTTGGCCGAAAACGTTACCGATAACATTTGGGTTCTGGATCTGGACAGTATGGCTTTTAGCTTTGTGAGCCCATCAGTATATACCATGCGGGGGTATACGCCCGATGAGGCTAAGAGACATTCGCTCGAAGATGCCCTCGTGCCTTCCTCTCGGGATTTGGCCCAAAAGGCGTTGGCCGAGGCTCTCGAAAAAGAAAGCTCGGTGGCGGCCGATGCCACATACTCCAAAACTCTGGAGTTGGAACTTCGATGTAAAGACGGATCCACGGTCTTGGCCGAAGTGAACATGAGCTTTCTGCGGGACGATTCGGGAAAACCTTATGCCATCCTGGGGGTTACCCGGGATATAAGCGATCGGAAACGTGCGGAAAAATATCAACGTCAAAAAATCGCGGCTGAAGCGGCAAGTGAAACCAAGAGCGCGTTCCTGGCCAACATGAGCCATGAATTGAGAACCCCTCTGAACCATATTATTGGTTTTACCGAGCTCGTCGTGGATCAGCACTTTGGCAATCTCAACAAAACCCAGCAAGAATACCTTACAGACGCTTTAACCAGCAGCAGACATTTACTTTCCCTGGTCAACGACATACTCGATCTTTCCAAAATAGAGTCGGGAAAAATGGAGCTTGAAGCATCGCCCGTCGAACTCAAACCGCTGTTGGAGAACAGTTTGATCATCATCAAAGAGAAAGCCCTGAGCCACAGCATAAATCTGTCATCAAAACTTGACGGCATTCCTGAAGTTCTGGTCGCGGATGAGCGCAAGCTGAGACAAATTCTCTACAATCTTCTATCCAATGCTGTGAAATTCACGCCGGACGGAGGTTCAGTGACGCTCACAGCCCGCCTTGAAGAGGCAGCAACCGGTTCCAGCCCCGAAGGTTCGCAGGTCCCGTTGAAAAGCAGCGCAAAGCAACCAGTCGCCCGACAGAACCATATGCTAATCTCTGTGGAGGACACCGGGATCGGCATCGAAGCAAATGATCTTGAAAGGCTTTTCAATCCATTTGAGCAGGCGGATCATCCTACAGCTAAAACCCTGCCGGGTACCGGTCTGGGGCTGACCTTGACCAGAAAGCTCGTCGAACTTCATGACGGCAAAATTTGGGCAGAAAGCCCGGGGGTGAACAAAGGGGCGAGGTTTAGCTTTATCATTCCTTGTTAAAAACCTTTGCCCGAGAATCACAATTCTTCTTGACCATCCTAGTTTCTGTACCTTAATCACCATGGTTCGGATGTACTTGATTCCATCCCTTATATGTTCCTAACATCAATAGATATCTGAAAGTAAACACTCGCTTTCAGCGACCATTATTATCACATATCATCGGGGAAAAACCGGAACGGTCATGAAAAAATGCATTTCCAATATCGAATAGATAGACCGTCCCTAGAAACTTAAAGTAATGGCCTGTTGAACCAAAAGATCCCAGTTCAAGTCTGGAAACAATAGGGTCAGGTCTACACTCTTGACATGCCAATCGATTCTGTCAAGAGTGTAGAGCTGATGCTGTTTTCCCGTTTTATCAAAGGGAATTTTTTAACTCCCGCTTATCCGCCTTAACGGCAAAGGACATATCGGGTGGGCAGGGTCGACTGTTAAACAGATTGAATGTTGCCGATGCTAATTGACTGTTCAACCTTGTTTATATTTTTTTTGGTTTCGTTGAAGCCCGGCAACTGCATTTTGTATCAATTGACTGGCAGTGCATGCATCTGATGGAAAACATGCGAAGCCCAGGCTAGCAGTCACCTCAAGTTTATTGGAAGATCCCCGGGGGGATGTATCATGATCGCTGACAGCATTTTGAATTCTTTGGACAATGCTGTCTGCATTGTTCTTGTCGAGAAAGGGTAATAACGCTGCAAACTCCTTATCGCCAAATAATGCTGCGAAATCCTCCTCCCTGATACATTTTTTTATTACCTGGCCATACTGGTTGATTATCTGGTCCCTGGTCAAGTCTCCGAAACTGTCGTCATCCATATCCAGGATATCAATATGGATTATCATCAGTGTCAGCGAATATCTCTGCCGCATAGATCTTCTGATCTCAATATTCAATTGCTGTTCGAAATAGTCACGAGTATATAAGCCCGACACCTTATCATTGATAGCGCCGCTGACATGCGCTTGGGGGTTGGTCATAAGGCGATCCGCATCCTTCTTCTTCTTGAGCAAATTATCGATTCGATTCTTAAAAACGTCAGCGTCGACCGGCTTTGCCATGAAATCATCCGCACAAAATTCCATGGCCTTGACTGTACTTTCAAGAACCTTCTGGTTGGTGACCACCATGATCTGAATATTCTTCGTTTTTTCAAGTTCTTTAAGCCGTTTGCAAAGCTTCAAAGCATCCGTTCCGGGCAAAGGGACATTGAGTATCAGGAGGTCCATCTCCTTCTGGCTAATAAGGGATATTGCTTCTTTCCCGTCACAGCATCGATTTATTTTATACTTTTGATCGTCCTGGTAGTCCTGGATCAATGCGTCGATTTTTTTGTCACCTTCTAAATAGAGAATTGAAGGAATATTGTTCTCGTGCTCTTTCTTCCCGGTGTCCGTTGGGGATTCCATGGAAGTTTTCTGGGGCGGTCCAGTGCTTGTTTCAGTTTTTTCGTGGTATTCCTTGAGACGGAGAAGGGATCTCACTCTCGCTATAAGTTCAGCGTAATGTACGGGTTTGTTAAGGAAATCGTCCGCACCGGCCTTCAGGCCTTTGGTTTTTTCTTCGGGGCCGTCAAGAGCGGTTACCAGTATGATTGGAATGTTTCTAGTGCTGGGTCCGTTTTTAAGCTTTCTGATCACCTCATAGCCGTTTATACCCGGCATCACAACATCCAGCAGAATCAAATCGGGTGCTTCTTTCTGAACAAGATCAAGAGCACTCTTTCCATCATAGGCGCATATGATATCATAGGTCTTCTGGGGTAGTTTCGCCGCAAGAAGCTTGACGTTCCGCGGCTCATCGTCTACGATCAAAATCCTTTTCATGTTGTTCAGGCCTTAAGGTGAACTCCCATCATCGTCGTGCCCGGCGGGTTGAACTTTAGATTGTACATAAGTTTCGACATTGTCAGGGCTTTGATTATCGTTCATGATACGCCTCCTGCAGTAAATGGCTCCAAATAATTATCGGCAGATGGTTGTGGAAACTTAAGCCATTATTTTCAACAAGATCCCTGTCAAAGACCAGAAAATTTAATGAAACTTGAGAACGTCCTTAAAAATCTCAATACGACGATATACTGCATTGGGCGAAAAACCATAAACTTTTGAAAAAATATGCCGATAATTTCTCAGTGCTTTTATTGGTTCTTATATTTTCTGATATATTAGGGCTACCTGTCAACGGCTTGAATGCTGTGTGGTTTAATATAGGAGAAAATTGGTTTTAATAGCAAAATCTAAAAAGGGTCAAAAAAAACTCCCGGATTCGTCTTCACATTTGTTGGACCTTGATCCGGCTGAGGCCGAGCGTAAAAAAGCAAGGCGAAGCTATCAACTCAATGTTATCCAGATTCCCACCCTGCGATTGCTTGGATTTCCGCTTATATCTTTCCTTGTTTTTCTGCACAACAAATATATACTTGGTCTTACTCCATGGACCGATTCTGCCGCCCTCTACGTAACCGTTTTCTTCTATCTTCTGACGTCATGGATCATCCTTTATCTTTTCTTCAATAAGATCAAAATTCATCTTGGAATTCTTTTTTTAGCCGCCGATATATTCATATTCATTTTGTTTATCTATTATTCAGGCGGCGAAAAAAGTTTATTTTTTTTCCTGTTGATGGCCCGCGTTGCTGATCAGGCGAATACCAGTGTTAAAAGAGTGGCCGTTCTTGCGCATATATCCGTACTGGCCTATGTTCTTCTAATTTTATATCTATTTTTGGTTGAAAAGCGGCCCATCCTCTGGGAGGCGGAATCGGTCAAAATCTGCCTTATCTATTTTGTAAATATTTATCTTTCCATGACAACCAGGACCTCGGCTAAAATTAAAAAAAAGACCCGCGCCACGCTAAAGCTGGCCAGGGAGCTAATTACGCAATTGGAAGATAAATCCAAGCAATTGAGTGAAGCCAGAATTAAAGCTGAAAAAGCAAATCGCGCCAAAAGCGAATTTTTGGCCAATATGAGCCATGAACTGAGAACCCCTTTAAACCACATCATTGGCTTTACCGAGCTGGTTGTAGATAAAAATTTTGGTGACCTTAACAAACAGCAGGAGGAATATCTCAATGATGTGCTGCAAAGCAGCAAACATCTGCTTTCCTTGATCAACGACATCCTCGACCTTTCCAAAATCGAGGCCAATAAGCTGCAGCTCGAATTATCGGATGTAGAATTGAAAATGCTTCTAAAAAACAGCCTGGTCATGGTCAAGGAGAAGGCGCTAAACCATTCTATAAATCTGACTACAAACATAAACGGTATCCCGGAAATCGTTAAGGCCGACGAACGCAAACTCAAGCAGATCATCTACAATTTACTTTCCAACGCTGTGAAATTTACACCGGATGGCGGAAAAATATGCCTTGAGGCTGATGTGGTTAATGGTTCTGGGGCGTTAGCGGATTGGGAACGAGAAAAATCGTCGCAAGAAAATTCCAGCGCATCAAATCAAGAACAGGGGGCTACGAAGAATTTCGTTAGGATTTCCGTCTCCGACACCGGTATCGGTCTGCAGAAAAAGGATTTGGAATTCATCTTCAAGCCTTTTGAGCAGGTTGAGAATTCCGCAAGTCGAACCTATCAGGGAACCGGACTGGGGCTTTCATTAAGCAAAAATATCGTAGAGCTACACGGTGGTCGAATATGGTTTGAAAGTGAGGGTAATGGAAGAGGCAGCACCTTTCGGTTTACCATCCCATTCTGAAGAAATGGTTGGGATACAATGATGGAAGATAGCCTCTTTTTGAGTTTCTCAGGATTATCTCCCGTTAATTTCTGACGGTCTATCAGCGTATACCGTTGCTTTGGATTTTGTATCTCACAATATCCACCATAATCCCATTCACCCGGATGCTTTACAACTCCGGCTCTATCCATATTCAACTCAATATTTTTCTTAAAACCGCTTTTTTGCTATCAAAATGATAGCTCTAAGACCCAAAACAACCCCTCGTTTAGCATCTATTTCATTAATTTCTACATGGTTTGTCTTCAAATCCCAGGCATAGATGTTGGTATCGGTGCCGGCAGACAGCTTCCCTATATGCTTGACAAAATTCTTGCGATCTGCAACATCTTTGACGATCCTGCGTTTATCGATTCCTCCCACTTATCAAGATCTTGAAGGGGTTTTCAAGACCCTCTCCTTTTTAAGGGTAGGTTGATGATAAATTTCGTCCATTCCCCGGCCGGGATTCAACAGTCATGCTACCGCCGTGGTTTTCCTTGATAATGAAATAGGACACCGACAATCCCAGACCGGTTCCCATACCAGTCGCTTTTCAACATGTTTTTTACGATTACCGAAGCACGTGCACCGGCCTTGTGAACATCTCCCAAATAGGCGGTAAGGTCCCGTTTTTCGATATAGGCCCGAATGGTTACCATATCGGTTCCGGATTCTGCTGCCGCATTCAGGTTTGCAGGAATGTCTTCAGTCAGTCGGCGCAGAACCAAATCAACGTTTTGCATAATACCCGCCAGAGGATTGTTGATTTCGTGGGCCATACCGGCCGCCAGCCCCCCCACTGAAAGCATCTTTTCCGACTGAATCACCATCTCCTCCATGCGCACCCTTTCAGTGACATCGTCCACACGAATGACCGCGCCTCCAACTCCGTTGGCGATGAGCGGATATACCGTTATATCCTGGTAGCGCGTTTGATGGTCAACTGTTTGAGGCACTTTCGTATCAATGTGGGGCTTTTTATTGGCGATTGTATCTCGCACTCTCTCAAGTCCTGCAGTCAATTGCGGAAAAACGTCGGGCAGAAACCGCCCCAGGGCCAACTCGGCTGAGATACCGGTCCTTAACTCCGCCTGGGTGTTCCAATGGGTTACCTTCCCTTCGGGGTTTACGGTCATTATCAAAGAGGGCATGGAGTCAATGATATTCTTAAGTTGATTGCGAAGCTGTACCATTTCATTTTCAGTTCGTTTACGATCAGTGATATCTCGAACGATGGCCTGGATATGCATTACATTGTTCAACTCAACCAAATTCAAACTCACTTCTGCATCGAACAGGGTGCTGTCACCCCTGGTGTGTTGCCATTCGAAATATTGCGGTTCGCCTGCCAAGGCGGCCCTGATTTTTCTTTGAGCCTTTTCTTTCGACGCTTTCCCATCAGGCTGTGTGGGAGGGGAGAACTCATAGGGCTTCTTACCAATGATCTGTTCTTGTGTATAGCCGAACATTCCCATAGTTTTTTGGTTACAGGCAACAAACATATCATCTTTCATAATAAATATCGCATCATTAGCCGAATCGAAGAGCGTTCGATAGCGGCTCTCGCTCTCCCGTAGTGCCTCATCAGCTAGTCTGCGCTCAGTGATGTCGAAAATGGCGCCATCGAGGTACTGAAGCTTTCCGTCCTCGCCAAAGACGCCCGTTCCACCCTCATAAACCCAGCGCACTTGCCCATCAGCATCATGAATCCTGTATTCGATGCCAAACGGTTGTTCGCTTTCAACGCTTTTTTTCCACAGCTTTCGCAACCATTTCGCGATCATCCGGATGGATGACGCTCGCATAGGTTCGCATGCGATTGCCTATGAAATCGGAAGCAGGGTAGCCGCAAATATCCACGATGGCGTCACTGAGAAAGAGCATGGACCAGTCCGAATCCTTGATACACCGATAAACAGCTCCCGGTATATTTGCTACGAGACTTCTGAAGCGTTCCTCGCTGGCCCGCGCCTCACCCTCGGCTCGTCTGAGAGGCGTAACGTCGATAATGGAGGCGATACTGGTATTCGTTGCGGGAATCATGCCGATTTGGATAATCGCATTTCGTGTGTCTCCGTGTTTATCGACTAGTTCAAGTTCATATTCAGACGGGTAGATGCCTTTCTCATCTCTTCTTCCGAAATGGTATTTCGCTATTCTGTCAAGATCTTCGTCATTTATGAAATCCGAGGCTTTCATCTTCCCTTCGATTTCATCTCTCGGATATCCAATTAGTCTTTCACATTTTGCGTTCACTTGAGATATGGTCATATTTTCTTCAATAACCAAAGTGGCAGTACCGGTATTTTCGAAAAGGCTGCGATACATTGCCTCACTTTTCTGCAGCGCTTCCTCGGCACGCTTGCGTTCTGTGACGTCCTGGATTGCACCGACTATTTTAATTAATCGATTCTTTTTTTCGTCCCATAAGGGGCTGGCGTAGTCCTGAATCCAACGCACGTCGCCGTTTTTTGTAAGAATGCGGTACTCCGATGCGTGAGCCTTGCCGGCGAGGAGTGAATTCAGCTGGCTCAGAGGAATGGTTATGTCGTCCGGATAAATGAGGCTTTCCCAACCGCCTCTTGAAGTCACCTCCTCTGCTGTGAAGCCCGTAATTCGAGCGAGGGCACCGGTACCCCACTCAAAAAACACTTCTCCATCTTGATTAACTCTGTAGGCATAGGCATAGTCGGAGGTTATTTCTGAGACGGTTCGATAACGCTCCTCGCTTTTTCGCAGCACCTCATCCGCCTTCTTGCGCTCGTCCATTTCTTTCGTCAATTGCTCATTTATTTTCAATAACCGGTAATGGCGTATTCCAATAAGTAAACCAAAACTTCCGCCGGCAAAAAAAGGTACATAAAACCCTCGCAACGCCAAAGGAAATCCACTCAGCACTTTTTGGAATACAGATAAAGAGCATAAAACGATAGAACCCAACAAAAACGAGAATGCCAAAGTCTTGAATTTTTCCATAACAGACACTCTTTATATCAACCGTACAATCAAATTCACTGCACCATTCATGAGTTCGCCAAATTTTTAGTACACTAAACCCCAACGTTGCAAAAGTCGGAGGGCTGCAGAGTCAAGGCGTCTGAGGGTGAAGTAGTAGTACTTTACTTCGAACCCTCAGCAACGCAGAATCTGAAGTCCTCCGGCTTTCCCGAAGGGGAAACAACATGGCAAAATCGACCCCTTCCTTTGAGTTCACCATTGGAGGTATCCCAGAATTTGTCGATTTACTGTGATTTTGGTAATAATTGCTGACCATTATCTAACCTTTGCCATGTTGTTTATGCGACTAAGGGGTAAATGTAGTCTTAAACAGTCAGGTCAATAAATCATAAGGAAAGTCGCAATGCAGCTCACAGCAATGATCGCAAATTTCATATACTCTGTTATCGGTGAAATTTTGACTCACCTGTTCATGTATCTTGGCTTTAATTGGGCAATTTTAGGGGCAAAACCGGTCGATTAAAGCCGATTTAGAGACGCTTTTATGGCATTTTCTCCGCAATGTCAATCACTTGGCGTGGCCCGACCACCGGGGAATCTGGTGCGGTCTTAGAATGCCCATTTTACCGTCATAAAGATAACTATCGGAAAAAGGGCAACCTGGTACTTCTCCAGCAGTTGCTTTCTTCTTAAACTGCCCTTTTTAGAGTCAAAACATCACTTTAAGCCCAGTTTACAAGGCTGTTTTGGGCGTAAACCCTTAATTTTCAGGCATTCACCGTGGCCCGACACCATTTTCCTAGTTGGGGTTTTAGATTGCGGATTTTTAAAGCAAAGAGAATGTTGCAGGGTCATAGCGTTGAAGAGACGTGGCAGGTGTGGAGATGGGGGAACTGGGAGAGCTGACTATGCTTGACCAAATTGCCATTTAACCTTATCCTTCCGTCATCAGGGGGCATTATCAGATTTTGCAAGGGATTTCTTAAGCGTTTTTATACAGAAATTATTCAAACTGTCTCCTTTTTGCATGGCACGGATCGCCAGAGCTTGATGCAACTCACTGCCAAGGCGTAGCTGGAACTTTCCGGAATATTTTTTACCTGCTGTCGGCGGTGGGAGGGGCCGGCCGTCTTCATCGTAAATTTTGATCCATTCATCAACAATTTGACAAAGTTTTCGATAAACTTTCTCTTCATTGTCGCCGTGACAACATTTGCCAATCCAGCCTGGTACAGAACCAATATAGCATTGGTCCTCTTCAGACCATTCGACAATTTTCAAATAACGGTCCCGCTCTTTCATTTTTGAGCCTCCTTAATCTTCTTTGCCACTTCCTTTTCCTGGTAATGTTTCGCATCATCTCCAAGTTGGCCGGAAATGGTGATTGCAATGCCCTTCGGATGGATGAAATTCCGGTGACTCCCTTTTCCTCCCCGATTAATAAACCCAGCCTGCTCAAGCTCCTTGAGTAGTTTTCTTATCTTTCTGGGCATGTGTTCATGGTATTACTTTGATACCACCTTGTCAACAATTTCATCGTTGCACGCCTGAAATTTGTGCATCGGATGATGCCGCCGCACAACATTTAACCAACCTTCGGGTTCAGTTAGAAAGGCAACGGAAGGATGAAATCGGAATTGGCAACTGGCGTCGTTGTATATGGGTCTAAGATGTCAAATCTTCATCGATGACTAATTCTCAATTTTCATTCACTAATCAAGACGCGACACCTATTTTTTCACTGACCCCATATTTTTCCTTGGCGATCAGGGTTCCTTAGAAGTTTTTCTGATCAAGGCTTCAGAATTTTTTTCTGAAGCCAATTAAGTAAGTTTATCTAATTCGACGGAATTTGCAAAATCAGCGGCTAAATGAAACTCATTAAGTAATTGTATTAATTATATTTTTTTTAGTTGACACCCAATAAAAGTATAAAGTAGGAGAAAGGGAAATGATTTAAACCAACATACACGAATGATCGGTTAACCTTAAACCAGAAGCACATAGATCCATGCATAGGGGGAATCCAAAAGTACCTGAATAAAGCCTCCAAGGGATAATTAACCCTTCGGAAGCTTTTTTGAAGGGTCTCGATGAGATCACTGCATTTTTCGAATCCTAACTGCCCGGAATAAAGGAAATACATTAAGATCGCTATGCCAACTACATATCTACGTATTATTGGTCAATAACAACCCACTAATCTCCCCAGAAGAAACCTTTCTGATCCAACTTACACTGGTAGGTGCATGTTTACAGGTTAGGCGATTAGTGTGTTTTTAAGGGAAAGGAGGTGACTAAAGAATAAAAATTGACTCGCGGAATAACTTTTTTTATTGCACACACACCATAATTTAAGGAGAAGAAGATGAAGAAGATTACTATTTCAGTTTTCATAACGTTCTTTACGGTATTTTGCGCGACAGCCTATGCGGTACAACCCACTCCCATAACAGCAGAGCAGGCCTTTGATTCGGTAGTAACTCAGACTGACCCAATTAGCGGTGAAAATACAAGTGTTGTGTTAGTTGATGTAAGAACAAGGGCAGAATATTTCTGGGTAGGTGCTGCAAGCAAAGTCGATACGATTTTCACTACATATGGCGATTCATTTGCACCTGACAATGGCAAAGTATTACTAACTCGAAGTGGGCTATTTTTATTATTTGAAATTAATGGTAAAAATATATGGCTCCCCGTAAAAAAGGTTTCCGAGATCGAGTTGTCACCAATTGCCATCAACATTCCTTTCAAATTATGGGATGAAGAGACAGCCACATTATTTGTTAACGATAATTTTGCTGCTGAAGTTGAGGCCTTGGCAAATAGTTATGATGTAATAATTACCTTCTGTCGCAGTGGAGGTAGATCAGAGGCTTGTCTTGCAGATTTTGAACCAGACCTTTTTGATGCTTTTTATGAGATCGATCAACCAGATGGGAAAAGCGGGAGAGGTGGTTTCGAAGGCACATCTTACAATAACGCTTATAATGGCTATAGAGGATTCCCCCAGAGATTTACAGAAATAAAAGATCACCCCTCTGTATCGTGGAAAGATGCAGGATTGCCAATTAAAACCAGTGTAAATCCCTTGGCTGAATAGCAATAATACTTAAACCAAGATATCGAAAGGGTGGTGCAATCAATCGACCACCCTTTTACCCTTCGTGACTCAAATATCTGCGGTAATCACAGGGACATCCTCGGATTTGCGGTTTGCAAAATTGAATTTATCTGATAAATGTTGAACATGCCTCGAAGTGGTCCCAATATCTAAAAAAATGAAAATCACATGGTCCACGCGGCAAGCGAATCCGGGATAAGAGAACGGCAATTAGTCAAGGAGCACGGATGCAAGCTTTTAGAAGAAGACAAATCCGAGAATCCGAGGAACGTCCCCTATAGCCCCAATCGCCTTGAACCCGATGGTTGACTGATGCGGATCCGCCGAAGGCGGACTATGAACCTACAAATACGAAGTAACGGGCGCGGAACGGACAAAAAAACGAGGCTGAGCTGAGGACCGTATAAGGTTGATGAATTCCTAAAAAGCCTGGAACTTATCCTTTAATCAAAAGTGGCAGGGCTAATTGCTTGCGTTCAATAGCCAGCTTGTGAGCCTGGGCTTTTTAGGAATTCATCAACTGTCAATCAAAAAGTGGATTTTTTTGATCGAGGGGGTGTTTTTTCTCTTGACAAGTCCTTTAATGGGTGACCCCTTTTTTTGTTGACTCCCATGAAAAACGTCGGCATGGCCAAGTATATGCAAAAACGGGTGCCCGGCATGGATGTGCCCGATAAAGTTATCAAACGCCTGCAGGGCGTCGAGAAGGGTAAACAGGCAGCCGAAGGAATCAAGATGTGCATCGAGTCCATCGAGCGTCTCAAGGAGTGCGAAGGCGTCAAGGGCTTTCACATCATGGCCATTGAATGGGAAGAAAAAGTGTCGGAGATCGTTGAAGCCGCAGGGCTTTACCCTAGACCCAGCGTGAACTAAAAATCCAATTTTTCCGAGAAAAATTGGATGTTGGTTTTTTTAAGCTAAAATAGAGCGGCAAGCCTGTCTGGAAATGCCCGTTAACAAAAACAAAACCCCGTCCAATTTTCATAGTGACGGGGTTTTTTAGATTTCCTTTACATATTGTCAGAGTGTAAATGTTTGGCTAATGACAATCCATATTAATCCTAGCCTCATCAATCATATTTGCGAGTTCTACCACACCTGCCCCCTCAATTAGGGCTCTCGGCTTGGAAAGACCATTAGAGCGTCTGTAGCACCGTCTTAGCATGCGACAGTATGATCTTTTCTTTTCTTTTTTAAGAAACCATTTAGCGGATTTAAGCATCATTTCTAATCGCCAGAGTTTGATTCTTTTTCGCCATCGTTTATCGCCTGACCCTACTATATCGCCGTTGGCAACACCGTCATAAAAGTACTCTAAGATATCTTCTATAGTTATTTCATGGATTGCGTCCTCGTGCTCAATTGGGTTTGAAATATTAAAGAAATAGTCTATTAGCGCCGTATGAGCCGGACTAGGCGATCCTGCATTGCCTACATACGGGCCCACTGCAGTCACATTCATTTCATAGTTGAATCTGGCAGCCTCTATCCAGTTCTCGCCGTCATATGAATACCGCCCTATCCAGTTATCTCCAATTCGATGTACCCGCATATACAAAGGCGCAATTGATCCAGAAATGAGCGATTGATTGATTACTACGTTCGCATTACCGTCCCATAAACTCGCTGAAAAGATCCGCGTGGACGATCCATCGTAGTAAAAATCAAATCGCAGAAAGTGATTGTCGCCTTCTTCGATGACGATGCCCTGATCTTGGATATACTCTTCTACGGGTGAATCGAATTTAACCTCGATTCCAAAGTCTGTGTCGTTAATCGGTTGCAAGAGTCGCGGTGCTGTGTTAGTTTTCCAGAGATCGTGCACGGGGCCGCCGGGAATTGAAAATTGCAGTTGGGCCTGCCCTGTTCCAACACCCACCGTAGAAACTATCGCGTCTCCTCTCGGATTAATAAGTGACCATAGGTTTTTATTTAAACTCTTCTGGTTGAAGTCATCTGATACTATACCTGACGCATCTATGACGAAAGTAGCAGTCAACGACTTGTCCCTCGACATGACAAGACTCACTGGATTTTCTTCCCTTTTCAAATCACCGCTCCAACCGGAAAATAGATACCCCTTATCCGGAATGGCCGTCAAAGTCACTACATCACCACATCCAAATAAGTCCGGTTTTGGATCGGTATTTACCGTTCCCAACCCTATTACCTCTACATCTAGGACGGTCTTCTCAAAAACTGCTCCAACATCCTCCTGTTCAATTGGAGCTGATGCATCGAAAAAGTAATCGATGACGGCCGTATGGGCGGGAGCATTTCCACTACCACCAGCGTAATTGCCTATATAAGGACCCATTGCAGCCACATCCAATTCATAGTTAAATCTGGCAGCTTCTGTCCAATTCTTGCCGTCAGATGAATGCCACCCTATCCAGTTATCTCCAATGCGCTGTACACGCATATACAATGGAGCAATCGGTCCAGAAATCAGGGACTGATTGATCAATACGTTGGCATTACCCTCCCATAAACTCGCTGCAAAAATCCGCGTGGAAGATCCATCGTAGTAAAAATCAAATCGAAGAAAGCGATTGCCACTTTCTTGGATGACGATGCCCTGATCCTGAATATATTCTTTTACGGATGAGTCGAACTTAATTTCGATAAAAAAATCCGTGTCGTCTACTGATTGCAGTAGCCGAGGTGCTGTATTGGTCTTCCATGCATCGTGATCTGGCCCTCCAGGGATCGAAAAATGAAGTTTTGAGTCACCCGTACCTGCTCCTTCGATATACACCAAAGCATCGTCTAACGGGTCGACTAGCGTCCATAGTCCGAAATCTAACTCACAATTGTTAAAATCGTCGGAAACTACGGCATACGCATAAAACGGGAGATGTACTAACATCAATAATATGACAAGGCACTGTACTTTCCCCCTCCCCCTTCCCCTTAGCATATCCGTTTTCTTTTCTAAGATTTTCAAACTCACATCCTTCAGTGTCCTGTTTCGCATTTACTGTTCCTCTCTTTCCCACTAGTTGTTATGCTATTTAGGCGACAATAGAGTATCGTAACTATTGTTCATTATCCGGGGAGTCCCGCGAGGAGGGGCATCCAGCAGTGCCGGGGCTTTTGTCGGATTCCGGCTCTCTGCTTCGCTGCGCCCGTAATTAATTTAATGGTTAAAAATACTCGGACTAATTTATCTACAATCCAATTCGGACAACCTTGAAGGATAGTATTCGTTTCGTGACGTTCAGCCTCCCCCCCATGATAACTCATGGTTTGGCCTTATCTGGTATCGTTCACATTTAGACGAAAATGGTAAGATCTTATGCAGATTGGCATCGTTTGCATAAGGAGATTTTGTAAGGATAGCCTGGAATAGAGCAATAAATGTGCCAGCAGTTTTTTTCTTATGGAGCGGTCTGTTCTATTGTGGATATATAATGACCATATATTAGGCGTCATTCGCGAAAAGGACAAAGGTTCTAATACGAGCTGCTATGGCATGAATGTGATAATATTATGAGGTTTTTGTAACAATATTATGTAGAATTCTATCCGCAAGTTAACGTTTTTTTGATTTGACCGGGGCCGACAGCCCATAAAACCCATACGCTTCAAAATTCGGAGGGTTTCAGAGTCGTCCAAAGTAAAGCCGCAAGTACTACTTCCACTCATGTCGGTACTTGGTTAAAGATATGACTGATTTATAAGATTGACGCTCAGGGCGGATCAATGCGAGGTGCAGCGAGGTTTGAACAAATCTTTGAAGCCGCTGGCCTTTACCCCAGACCAAGCGAGAAATAAAAATCCAACTTTTCCGGGGAAAAATTGGATGCTATTTTTTTAACTGAAATAGGGCAGCCAGCTTGCGCGGCAATGTCCATATGTCTATGCAGGAAAATCGTGTCGAAAAAGGTGTCAAATCTTGAATTGTGATTAAAGATGTCAAATTAATCACTGATCATGATTTGACACCAAATTTTTCGTAACAGCGAAACCTGGCAGAATTCGAAGCTTTGATCGCTCGGCTCGAAGTTCTGCTTTTTAATGAGGCTGCCGCATATCATTTTGGACAAATTCGGGCCGAACTCTATCGAACGGGTCGTCCCATAGGACCCTACGATATGATGATCGCCGGTCATGCCAGCGCATGAAGGTTGAAAATCTAACTTACCGGCTTCTACTTTCGAAAGATCCAGGATATCGTTTATCAATGAAAGAAGATGGCTACTGCTTGTATGTACATCTGTTAGGTATTCAGTTTGGACTTCGTTTAATTCGCCAAAATTCTTGTCCAAAATTATTTCGGTGAAGCCGATGATGTGGTTCATTGGCGTACGCAGTTCATGGCTCATGTTGGCTAAAAATTCGCTTTTGGCTTGGTTGGCGGTTTCGGCCTGTTTTTTGGCCTCGGCTAGTTCAGCGGTTCGTTCTTGTACGCGAGATTCCAGGATATCATGAGCCGTCCGCAGTGATTGTTCAATCTCTTTTCTCTGTGATATGTCGGTGGCAACATGCAAACGAACATATTGATTATTATCCCACTTGATGGCGCGGTCATAATTCATGTACCATTTTTTTGTTACGGGATTTTGGCATTCCCAGGTAATTACGCCGACAGGTTGACCGCTTGGATCTAATAATTTATCATTGGTGCAGTGATTACACGGTGCGGAACCATTACGGTAAACTTTCCAGCATATTTCTCCCACATAGTCGGAGCCGAAATTTTCACGCATGTGTTCATTCATAAATAGAATTTCATAGGTTTCTAAATCTGCAACATAAACATCTGCATCGATACTGTTCAACACTGTAAGGAATCTCTCTTGAGATTCTACGAGAGCTTTTTGGGCTCTTACGCGCTCATCGATTTCTTGCTTTAAATCCTCATTGGCCATTTTGAGCTCGGCAGTCCGCTTTTCAACGCGTTTTTCCAGCTCATCTCGATTACTCTGCAATTCTTCTTTTACTTTCTCAAGCTCACTCAAATTTTGATTCAACTCGCCGTTTTTACGGGACAATGCATTACGATCTTTTTCCCGCAAGTTCTCAAAGAGATAGGCACAGGCAAAAACAACTAAAAACGAAGGGATGAACCTGATCTTAAAATCTAGCGTATAACTGGCAATATATGGGGAACTTAGATCAGCAATTAAAACGAGGAGGGCAGGCATAAATACTATGAGCGATGCGAGTGCGCCTCTCTTTGATCCCAAGAGAAACAAAGAAAATAAAGGAAATGTGTAGTACCAGAGATGACCGGTATGATTAACACCACCGGTAGCTAAAAGCCAGAAAAATAAGGTACCCGCCGCTGAGATCCCTAAATAGATCGTGATGGTATAACGTCCTGTCTTTCTGGAAAATACCAAGCAGGCGATCAATACCGCAGCAACCACCCAATCTAGCGTAAAAAGCGTGAAATTATTTTTAAAATAGGCGACGATTCCCAGCGGAACCAGATTTAAAACGCCAACTGCAATGATGACATTGATCATTATTATTTTTCTTCGGAGTTCAATGTCAACATCTTCGCGTATGCCACCTATAATAATTTTGTTCAGAGGTTGCGAACATTTTTTCAAATATTTTTTCATATCCATATACATCGATGAGTATCGAAAGAATGTCCTGCTGTGCTTTCCATTAAGCTAATTACTTGGCTTCAGAGATGCTTCCTTTTAATCCGCCTCCGGCGGACGAGCCCCCCAAAGGCGGGTAATGGTTTAAACCCCGCCCCTTGGGGCGTTTAAAAATTTCCATTTGATACACCGTCGGTCGCGGCGTGGCAGTTCATTAATTCATTAATTGATTTCAGCAGATTTTGGCATCAAGGATTTTGGTGATACAAACACATCAAGCCGTGTGTGCTCCATAGTTAGGTACTATAACAAGTAGAATATCGGTATCTGTTCACTATTTCTTTAGAATCTTCGTTATATAGATTTTTATGGTGATGAACGCATTTATGTTGATGGTTTGGTGCCGTCGTTGCGGATGAAGCTGTCCAGCCTTTCTGAGTTTTTACGGGAGATCAAGGTCAACTTTGCACGCTTTTATAACCGGCGCCACCACCGGCGGGGTTACTTTTGGGGAGATCGATTCAAAAGCGTGATTGTGGAAAATGGAGAGACGCTGATTAACTGCCTGGCCTATATCGATTTGAATCCTTTGCGTGCCGGCATGGTTGACCTGCCGGAGCAGTATCGCTGGAATTCACTGGGCTACCATATGCAAACCAATAATCAGGACAATTTTCTTTCTACTGCTTTTGGCCTCAATGAATTCAATGTCAAAGACAAACAAGAGCGTTTCAGACGGTATCGGCGCTATGTCTATGAAGCCGGGGCATTGAATCAACCCGAGAAAGGCAACGTCAAGGTTATTGCCGACAAAGCACTTGAAAAAGAGCGTAGCCGGGGATTTGAACTCAGTAAAAGCGATCGTTTCAGATATCGTACACGCTATTTTACGGATTCGGGTATTATCGGATCAAAGGAGTTTGTATCTGCCAATTACCACCGGTTTAAGAATTTATTTCACTCTAAGCACGAAAAAAAGCCCAAACCGATAAAAGGCTTGGATGGGATGTATTCTCTGAAGCGTTTATCTGAAGTGATATAAACACCAGGCTGAATCTATCGGCGCCCCTTTTTTTTCAATATAGTCTTTCTATACCTGTTTCACCCCACTACTTTCTAATTTCTAAATTAAACTTGGGCTTACTATTTCAAGCAAGCAGAGTCATCCAATACTCCTGATAGGATTCTGATCATGCATCTCTGCTTTTCTGATTTGGTTTCATAATTTACCTACTTAATCTTTTTTTATAAACTTCTTGACATTTTATATTAATTTTGTTAGCAACTAATCAAAATTGCAGCTCACCTCGTGCCGAACTAACGGATCTCCTCGATGACCTCTACCGCATCCGAATAAAGAAGATAGTATTCTCCAATCGTATTAACCCTGTCGGCCATCAATTTCCTGTTCTAAAAACAATAGACCAGCTAAGTTTGGATTAAGCATCACAAAGGTACCAATAGTCTCACAGCTCATTTTTGAAGCATATTGACCCATAATTCAATGGAGTCGTTATCCCCTGTGTGCCAGTTTTCCATCATCGTTCCTCAATGTCTGAGGACTTACAAAAAGGAGGTCAATCATGAAACCAGATCTGGACGAAGTCAAAGAGGCCAAGGAAATTTTGAAAAACATGGACCCTGAAATGGTAGTAATGGCAATCAGCCAATCTGCAGTTAATCGCGACGAGATAGACAAGATAAAGAATTTTCTTAAAGACCGCGATCCACAGGCAGTGCAATATGCACTCGCGGAATTCAACCAGGAAGTATTAACCAGAGAAGTCCAACAAACCCAAAAAAAGCTCGCTAAGTTCAACATGGAATCCGTTAGAGTGGCAGTAAAAGAGCTTGGCTTTGTAGAAAAGTTGGGTTTGTGTGCTGACTCAATCGGACCTTGTGGAATGTGCATTGTAGTGATGTTAGTTCGATGCGGGCAAGATATGTACGCAAGGATAGTAGACCCCAATATTCGCATCAATCCAGCCGCTCAACGAGCACGAGCCCAAGCGGAGCTAATGGGCGAGATGTAAAAATTTGGTTTATTTTGACAACTTGGCTGGCAATTTTTTTCTCTGCACTAAATCCCCTCCCTGTGTCCGAGTTGAATTAAATCTCGCCCGAGGGGAGCATCTCAACAGGATAAGTAGGCATGCAATCGCAGATTAAATAAGGAAACAGTCAATGAAACGAATTCCTATTCTCCGCTCCTCGGCCGTCTTGAGGCAAGAGTATTTTGGTGGCTTTGTGTTCAATCATTTCCTGCCTCCACAACTTCGGATGGACCAGATTCGTTTTGAAATTGCATGCATGTGCGACGGACGACATTCCCTTCAGGAAATCCATAATCAAGTGCAGGAGAGACTCGATCATTCCCAAGAATATGTGAAATTGGTTATCCAAAAAACCCTAAACGAACTTGAAGATCGCTTTTTATTGTATTGGCGAGATGAAAAAATTGATTTAAACAATGATTTTTCAACCATTGAAAAAAAAGGGGATTCAAGCTTAAGATATCTTTCCGCACCTTTGGGGCTGATTTGGGAGCTCACCCATGCATGCAATCTCAAGTGTAAACATTGCTTTTCTCAATCGGGCCGACCTGAGAAAAATGAGCTGACAACCCAAGAAATAAAGAACGCAATAGACTCCTTCTCTGAGAGCAAAGTCTTTTTCATCAACTTCACCGGTGGCGAACCGATGATGCGTGGCGACTTGTTTGATATTCTGCAGCACGCCACAACCAAGAAGATCTCAATTGACCTGTCAACGAATGGTTTGCTGATCGGACAAAATACCATAGACCAACTCAAGGAAACCAATGTGTTTCAAGTGCAGGTCTCTATAGATGGGCTTGAAGAAACCCACGACAACCTTCGTGGACCAGGTGCCTTCCAACATGCTTTGCGTTCAATCGAACTTCTGAGGAACAACGATCTACAGGTTGTGGTCAGTGCGACCATTAACAAAACCAACATAAAACAAGCATCTGATATTATTGACTTCACAGCGAATGTTGGGGCCTCGATTTTTAAGATCACTCTATTTGCTCCAATTGGGAGGGGGGGACACAATAAAGACGAATTGAGCCTCAGCCAGGAGGATGTTCGTTATTTGGCAACAATAATGGCGACTAAACAAGATGAATATGGTGATCGTCTTACTCTACATAATGACAATTGTTTCCCTTGGTTGCTGCAGAATTCCCCCCTCTACGATTCCAACGAGCTGCAAACAAAGAATGTTTGCTGTGCAGCCGGTACCTCAAGCCTGTTTATTACTGCAAGCGGTGATTTTGTACCTTGCCCGTTTCTGCGTGACTTTGTTATTGGTAATCTGCGAGATTGTAAATTTCAAGGCATTTGGGAATCAGATTTATTGAATATTTTTCGCAACCTGACCCCGAATGACTATAAGGGAAAATGCAATAAATGTGTTTATTTAGGCTACAAATGTTTTGGCGGATGCCGAGCCGCAGCATTTATGAAGAGCGGTGATCTCTACGGAGAAGATCCTTATTGCTATAAATCGGAATAAAAGTCTTCATGCCAAGCGGCTGGTGGGGCTTTAATGCACATTTCCTGCGGCAAAATAGACATCCTAAGGCCTAATCACGACCTAATTTCGGGTACTACCATGATTGTATCGATTTTACACGTTAAAGGCGACACGTCCGATTTGGACTTAAGTATAAAAGACATACCACGATGGCTTTAACTGTCTGATATCGAGAGCAAATATTTGTATCGATAGAGAGAATCGATTTGGGGCAAAGAAGATCTCTACGACTAAGCATAAACCAAACAGCCAGTTCGTTAACCAATTGAAATATAATCATTTTATTCGCGTTCCGTGTGTGGTTGCACGAATGTGGGCAGCTCCCATGATAGGCTGCATATCAATTCAATTTGGAGGTTTTTCCACATGCCTCAAAATATAGTGTCTGCCAACCATTTATTATACAATTCACTGAATTCCATAGCAATTGCTTTCAAAAGCGAGTTTCTGTCTTAAACGACGTTGGATGGTTTATCCATCGAGGAGAAAGAATGTGGACAACTGGGCAAGAATAGTGGTTTTACTCTGCAACGTAGCCCTAGCGGTGTCCGCTTACGGCACCATCTACTGTGACAACAACGGGAACGACCCATGCGTGGAACTGCAATTGAACCCCACGTACCGGTACTCCGGTGTTGGCTTCATCAACAACGGGTGCACCGCGACGTTGATCGATGATCATCACATTCTCACAGCTGCTCATTGTATTGCCAACACGAAGACCGGACGCTATTGGAAGGCGTCTGATCCCTTCAAACAAGTCTATGTAACGCCGATACCTGGCGATTCTTCGATTGAAGGCGTCCCACTGGGCGACCCTTTGACATTTTATCTCAACTATCACTAACAACGGCTCGACGGCATTCGGCCGATACCCAGGGATAGAATTGAACGCGCCGTACTATTGCCGGCATTATCGGCACGTGAATTTCACGCACAGTTTGCTTAGGAAGCACCCGGCCCTGGGGTCGGGCCACAGCAACATATTGAAAAATAAATAGATGTTTCTCAAGAGCACCAATATTTCGCTCTTAATCGGCCAATTTTCATGCAAAAACTGGCCAATTAGGGATGCTGGTGCTGGTAATTGATGCCATAAATGGGTGTTCTCGGAATCCAGACTATTAGTATTGCCGAATGGTGTTATCACCTCCCGATATTCAAATGTATCTTCAACACAAATCACTTTTCTGCCTTTTGCCCTATAACCAAGGGTTCCCTTCATCTTCTCTTTAAACGTTTTGTTGCCGACTGTGTACTTGTGAAAAGTGTAACGGAAGGATCTACAAAATAATGTAACCCGCTTTTACCCCGCCATCAGAATTAGAAGGGATCAAATGTTTATTGAAAAT
>Ga0049117_10000057_pt1 | contig 56654 bp, 47 predicted proteins | sample WorMetHERISLAND1_2_FD_55105 | JGI IMG/M metagenome (GOLD analysis project Ga0049117, IMG submission 55105) | Marine gutless worms symbiont microbial communities from Max Planck institute for Marine Microbiology, Germany - Olavius geniculatus... | ecosystem: Host-associated > Annelida >...
TCAAGAGGTTATTTTTTTCCTATGATGCAGGTCATTCTCCTATAACTTCTTTTATCGTAACTAGCGGAAGTATATCTACTAGTTATTTCAATATATAACGTTCCTCGCATTTACGGTTTAAAGAATCCAATATTTGCCACCTTGAAGACACGCCTCGAAAAGCCCGTATAGACTTGTGTGGCGTAGCTTCAGCGATGACGTACGCCCCTGCAGCGCTATACCGTTACATTTTAAGGGGATTGATCGAAAAGAGATTTTTATTGATGTTTTTTTGGCGGTAAAATTCCAGAGGCCAGCAGACTCCATTTGCAATTCTTGAAGACTGGGGTTAAGGAGTTATTGACGGACAGAAGGCAATGATGAATGGTAGATGCTCGGAGCGTGCTACGCTGGGGGGAGGCAGGGAATTAGCGATGATCGCAATCTCGATATCGAAAAAACTGAATATCCCGTCCTCCACGGCGAGCGAATTAGCGATGAGAGGACGGCAAATGTTCGCGGCGCACAGATGGTAGCTGTGAAGAGGGCAAATCCGAGATTCCGAGGATGTCCCCTAGGACTGCACGCGCTTTTGCCTCAAGCTTCCTTCAGGCCTACATTGATGTAGCACCCCCCGCTCAAAGTCCGGGATCGTAGACTTGCCTTCGGCTACCCTTCGCCTCCGTCAGACTGGGTCTGGACTTTGCCCGATATGCGTGTCATAATATCGGACAGCACCATTTAGCAGCCGGGCAGTGCCCGGCACACAACCATGCGTTCAAGGCGACCTGGCTACTAAATCGCCGAGCAAGCAGAGTTAATATTATCAACTATCTTGGGAGCATGAGGCTAGTTCTCATATAAACCGCCAGGCTCCTTAATTTCACGTTAACCAATGAGGGTGGTCCGATAATATGAAAGGTCTGCAAACTGCTGTTGATGAAATTATCTATCTTATCTCCAAGTCTTCAAAAGATCATGATGAATGGAAAGGGATTGTTTCACATTGCAAGCCTGTTGGGTCTATTGACATGAAATACTGTCAACCCGTGGAGTTGGCGATTGAAAAATATTTATCTAAGATTCCTGATTCGGTTAAAAGGGAAATATACAGCTATACAGATAATGGAATGATGGAATCCTCTGATGATACTATTGAATGGATAGATTTTTCGTTACAAGAAAGCTTCTTTGAAGAGATTCTCAATCGGGCTTTCTATGAGTCAAAAACCAAGTAATGTTGCCAACCAGCCGCTTGCACTCTGACCGGCAGTATCGTGCGGTTTTTAGGGTTTTTTTCGAAACCAAAGAATTTACCGCAAAGAATGAAGCAGGCTTGCACCGCCGGCAGGTGAAGCGGCTTAACCATTTTCCAACGATGGAGACGAAACCCATAAAATTTGCATCTACACCGAGTAAACACAGGAAAAAATGGGAAAAGATTATTTCTGCATTCATGATTGGTGACTTCAAAAGGCTTCGTGCAATCCAGCGAACAGGAACTCGCGGACGAATTTTTTCTGTGCTTGTAGGGCAAATCTTCGATCTGATCGATATTCCCTATAAGCGGGAACCGATTTTTTATCATGTGCCTTTGTCTGCTTGGTATAAAGAGTTTACAGATAAGCATAAGCTTAAGCTGGCTGTTCACAGTTTTTATAACCCGGACTTTCTTCTCAGTGACGGTTGTTGGGTAGAAGTAACTTTATCAGAAAATACTGCATACAAAAAAATATTCCGATATGCTCATCAGGCATCAAAACTTTTAGTAATCTGGCTGGATCGAGATGAAGGGCTCCATAAGCAAGTTTGTGAAGGTATAAAATTTAACAATGTTACAATAAGGCCAGTACATTGGTATTACCCTCAGCTTCATAAAATAGATGGTGGTCATGATATTATTCAGAAATTTGAGGCACTCAAAAAATTAAAGCATGACTTACTTTAAATCACTTGGAAATTTGCGGTTGCTTTGGCAAGATGGAGCTCACAGGATAAGCTAGGCGGTTTTACGTAAAGTCCATAGGTTCTCCAAGTATGGTGGCCTGCAGCTCATCTCGAGTCATTATGCGCAAATGAAATGAAAAATGCAACCAATAGCGGAAACACCACGCTTAAAGTTGGTTGAAGTGACCGACAGAGACTTTGACCTGATATTCCTGCTGACCGGAAATGAAAAGGTGATGAAATTTTTTCCTAAAGTGCTCAGTTATGAAGAGACTCAGCAAATGGTTCAAACGATTCTCCATCAGTACACTGAATACGGTTATTGCTTCTGGAAGGTTTTGCTTAAACCTGGCGACCAATTCGTAGGAATTGCCGGTCTTCTTCATCAAGAAATTGATAATGAACCGGAAACCGAGATATCATATCGTATGCTACCGGAACACTGGAAAAAAGGCTATGCTACCGAAGCTGCGAAGGCCTGCAAACAATATGCTGAAACTAAACTGGGAAAAAAGAGGCTCCTTTCTTTGATCCATCCGCAAAACGATGCCTCTATTCGGGTCGCAAAAAAGCTTGGTGCCAAAAAGACGAATTCAGTCTTTTTTTTAGGGGCAGAACACTATGTTTATGTTTACGAACTCAAAAGAATGGCATAACAACGCTAATTCTCGTGCCGACGCAAAAAAGCAGCGCGGCTGATTAGCGGCGTTAGCAGTATAAAAAAATGAAAAACCTGAAAGTCATACCAATCGCATTTATCTTTTTATCCATTAGTCCCCTGTGCTTTGCAGAAACGTCATTGCTGCCAGTAGAGCTATTGGATGGTGCTCGAAGTTTAGGCTATCACCAGATAGACAATTATTATGAAAAACGGCCTGGCATGGTAGATCCGCCTTACGTTTACGGAGTGTTGTCTGGAGATAGAGAATTGTCTGCCGTGTTTTGGGCTGTTAGGAATGAATCAAAAAATCAATATGCTTTAATCCTGATGAAGAAGAAAAATTTTTTAAAAAAAGGTAAATTCAATATCATATACAAGACACAGAATTACCCGAGAGGACTTTCTGTCAATAAAGGGAGAAAAATCGACTTGAGTTTTTTTCATTACATTGAAGACTTAAAACGTGCTGGTGTCGGAGAGGTTCTTGAATCTGGCATTTTAATTTACGACATGTATGACGGTATCGGGAGTGTGTTTTGTTTCAACAATGGTAAATGGATGATTGCTAAATATGACTAAGTAGCTGCTAACCCATAAGGATTGAGACGACCTGCAAGGTCGTATTCAATCCATTGTTCAAGAAGCCCGGCGAAGTAGAAGCAGGTATAAGGGTATTGTTAAGGAAGGATGAGGGAGAAAGGCTGCCTGGAATTGTTGAAATTTCAGGCAGCCAATGTTGGCTCTTATGGTATTGACAATTGGGGCAATGCGACGCTTGCGTGCCGCTTCAGCGGTATTGCCGCAGCAGCGGTAAACCACATGGTTTTTGCCGCACTGGGTGCATTGATAGATTGAGGCGCCGTAGTGACCTGAGCGGCAGTTGATGATGGCGTCGATGACTTTGCGATGATCGGCGGGCATGCGCTTACCGAAGCGTTGGATATACTCTCGGCCATATTGGCTGAATATGTCTTTGATTGTTGTCCTGATCATCTCCTTCGTGACGCGCCGAAGCTTTTAAGCGAAGGAGGTTCATCAGGTCTTTGATGAGGCGGTAGGCGCGCTGATGGACTTGTGTGGTCAGGTGCAGATAGATCATGGTGGTGTTCAGGCTGCGATGGTCTCCCGCTTCTAGCGGGATTGGATACGGCGGATGTTGACTCCAGCCTCCAGCAAATGGGTAGCATAAGAATGGCGCAAGGTGTGGACCGAGACGCGCTTTTTAATCTTGAGCTGTTTGAGGACCCGCCGTAGTGCGCCCTGAACAGAGGCTTTGTTCATGGGGATTGTTGCAGTTGGGCCCTCTTTGCAGCTGCGGCCCAGCCGGGGAAAGATCCAAGTTGGATTTCGGTGAAGCTTCCAGTAGTCTCTGAGGCTCTGAAGGGTTGCCTCGGGCAAAGGCACATATCGGTCTTTAGCGCCTTTGCCGCGGTGGACATGAATGCGCATGCGCTCACTCATCCCGGCAAGTTGCAGAGCTCTCATCGACTTTTTGTAATAGTCTTTCATCATATCATTCTCCTTTCTCGTAAAGGGTTAGATTGGATGGGGGTCCAATTAAGAATGGTATGACAGAAAATTGGGGGTCTTTGCAAATTGCTGGGATATAAAAAGAGAGGGGAATTCTTTATCCCCTGCCGCGAAGCGGCTTACTTGAACCAACCAGTGGCGCAGACGGCGTGAAGATCGCGGTTTTACGTAAAAGCCGTTCAAACTCGAAGTTTATTCAGGCCGCTGCTCATTGGCGGACGTTATTAGTGCTGAGGTTAATAATGAAAAAAGTACATGCCTTTGCTATTTTAATACTGATATTTTCACAAGCTACCTATTCTTTCGGTGCCGAAAAGCATAATTACCAACCTCTCGATGGTTATGTTCCTGATGCAGACACGGCTATCCGCATAGCTACTGCTGTTTGGGTGCCAATATATGGGGTTGGACAAATACAAGGGCAGGCACCCTATAATGCGTATTTTAGTGATGGAATTTGGACGGTTACCGGCTCACTCCCAAAAGATGAGGTTTATATTGACGAAAATGGTGAAGAAGTAGTAAGAGTAACAGTTGGTGGAGTTGCTTTAATAGAAATAGAAAAGGAAAGCGGTTGTATTTTAAGAGTCAGCCACAGCAAGTAAATTTACTACTAACAGAACTAATGGAGCAGACGGCGTGAAGATTGCGGTTATACGTAAAAGCCCTTGCTATCTTTAAATATATTCAGGCCGCTGCTCATCGGCGGACTTTAACTGCCTTATGAAATTAGACCGAACAAAGGAATTGATACACGGATCGATAGATGAATCAAAACCCGCAGAGGCTCTGATCCATGTGCTCGAATCTGCAATTGAGCTGATTCAAATTCCCGATAATGATTTCGCTTGGTCATACTGGGAGGATGCAATTCAGGCAAAGGAAGAACTCAACAAACTGATTTCAGATATAAAATCAGGAGGACTTCCTAATAGAGTCGAAGTCTCAGCTATTTTCGCTCCAACCGGGCCGCTTCAAGAAGTTAGTTTAAGTAGCGGATGGGGTGAACCCTTTCTAAAAGTGGCAGAAAAATACGACGAAGTAGAGCGATTGTTGTGGGGCAGCAGTTAACCATTCGCTTTAGCCTAACCGGGCAAATAATGCCGAATTTTGTGAAATTCTATGCAGGCCGAAAAATTCTGCGCCGGTAGGTTCGCTCAACCGTTGGCATGCTAAGGTACAACCATGGGTGAACTTTCCGCCTACTATACATCAGAGGACCAGGGAGCAGCTATTGGCAGGTCCGATGAGATACGATTGCGTTTTTGGGATGTAGGAGTGATATTGAGCCAGACCATTACGATAAGGGCTTCAGTCATACCATTGAGTCGGTAGTGGGTACGTGCAAAGAGGTATTCGGATGGGACACTTGACGCATGCCAACAAGACGCATGCAGCTGACGGGATGGGGGTGTGGGGGAACCCCTAAAATTATTAAGTTGTTTGAACTTCCTTACGCCCGCAGCTGATGCGCAGGCGCATAGGTAATTTAGAAAAATGCCTCTACCAAAAAGAAAAATCCGAGAAATATTGGCCAAAAATGCGGGGGGTGAGATAAATCCTAGCAAGGAAGATAAGAAAGCTGGATATCTTCTTTTTATTTTGGTATGCATATTTCTCGTACCTGTTTATGTTCTTTTTATAATAGTGTTTCCAATATCACTATCAGTAGTTTTGCAATTTGCTATTCACATTTTAGTTATTGCAGCGATATCATTACCTTTATTTTATTTTCTTTTTTTTAAAGATTTTGTTAGCAATAGAAAAAACAAGGTGTTAGCACTATTAGAAGAGATACAAGAAAGGAAAGCGAAAGAAACTATATTAGAAACTCTAGGGAAAAGGATATATCTCGAACTAAATCCAAATTTTAATCCAATTAATATCAATCAGATCAATCTATGTAAAGATCTACTAAAGCAGGAATTCGTCAGTAGCGATGACCATTTAGAATTTTACATTTATCGCAAGTTGTATAAATTCTACATAATTGATGAAAATTATTCTGGTGCAATAGAAGCTTTAAAGTCTTCTCTAAAAATTAAGCCAAATGATGTTATTTCAAAGATTTGTTTAGCAGAAACATACGAATCTATAGGAAATGGAGAAGAGGCTATAAAGGTCTATACTGAAATAAAAGATTCTGTTTCAAATTCACATAAATTAGTAGAATACGTTGTTGAGCAAATTCGTAGAGTGGAAAAAGATGGACCACGGAAGGCGCCTCCGATAACTGGTTTTAGATATATGACCTATTAAACTCGCCTTTAGCCTAACAAAAGGCATGAAGATGGACGGGCTATTTCGTATTGATATAGCAATGGCATGACCGCCGATGCTTGGAGGCGCGGGTTATGCCTTAGTTATGCGATATGGCAAGTTTGCGGGCCACCATTTATATACCGGTCATAGTCTCAAAAAATCAAGTTATCATTTCTAGGGGGTAGGGACATATGGGCGTAAAATGGGGAACCAGCAATATTCCTGATTTATCAGAAAAGCTGGCGATTGTGACAGGGGGGAATAGGGGGCTAGGATACCAAACCAGTCTGGAACTTGCCAGACGGGGTGCATCAGTAATCATTGCATGCCGTAGTGTTGAAAAAGGCAGGTCGGCTGCGGAATCCATACTCAAAACGATACCGCGTGCAGATCTTGAAATAATTCAAGTAGACCTGTTGGATTCAGATTCCATATCCAATTTCGCTCAAAATTTTAGCGCTCGTTACAACCGTCTCGATATGTTGATCAATAATGCTGGTGTCGTAAATCTTGAAAAACGGCAGGTAACTCTGGACGGCCGTGAAATGCATATGGCAACCAACCATTTAGGGCATTTTGCTCTAACAGGCAGACTATTTCCAGCTTTGACAGCTACTGAGAAAGCCCGTGTTGTGACCGTTAGTAGTGTCGCATACCGGACCGGCACCATAAATTTTGATGATCTTGACTGGCAAAAACGTGAATACAACCGATTTAAATCCTATGGGGATAGCAAGTTAGCCAACCTCTTGTTTATGAAGCAACTACAAAATTTATTTGACTCCGCCGGAGCATCAGCGATTTCTGTAGCGGCCCATCCAGGAATTACAGCAACGGAGCGGCAGCAAACAATCGGGGCTGGTGGTTTTATTGCGCACTGGCTCGCATCACCGGTTAGAAAAGGGTGTTTGCCGCAACTGTTAGCAGCGACAGAGCCATCAGTTCAAGCGGGAGAATTCTATGGTCCGAGATATGGTATATGGGGTTTTCCTACATTACAGAAAATTAAACCTGGTGTATTGAATTCAGGCGTTGCCGAAAAGTTGTGGCGTGTCTCTGAAGATTTGACACATGTCAAGTACAGTAAACTTTAGGCGATATGCCGAGCTGCCTGAAAGCGAATCCTCGGCTGCGGCGAGTGATAGGCCGCATAACAAACGAGATTGAAAGGCCACAAGGGGACATTCTATATTCCTTAAGTCAATGAAAAAATAAAATGAATAAAATCGGACACATAGGATTGTCCCCATAGGTTTTAGCAAATTTTAAGAAGGTGCGCTTCACAAGCTATTCGTCGCTTAGGGTGCAGGTGATGCGCGGGCGCTATATTCCTCATAGAGGTAGGTTATTAATGAGAACAAAAAACAATGAAATAAAATCCTTAATTAACGATATTTCCATTTTGGCACATGATACATTCGGTGAAAGATGTACCTCCGCATATATTATGGGGAGCCTTGCGAGAGGCGGGTTTAGTGAGCTAGCAAGTGATATTGATGTTGGGATCATTATTGGCGGTGAACCACAAGAAGATGATTCATCCAGGATCGAATTAATCCATTCCGAAGCTGTAAAAAATCACTTCAAAGTAAATAATAGCATTTCCATTTTCTGGGGAACTATAGAGTCTATCAATGGCGTAGTTGAAGCTGGCCGCTACCCTCCCTTTGATCGTCTTGACTTGATTGAGCATGCAATACTTATTTCAGGCATGGATGTTAGAGACCAACTCATAAAACCCACAAAAAAAGAATTGGAAATTGCTAGTGCAAAGTTTTCTGTAGAATACTTAGGTCGTCAAGAGCGAATTAACGAATTTCTAAACTGCCATCTTATAACTAAGAAGGGGCTTGTTTATATTACTAAAACAGTTCTATTTCCAGCAAGATTTCTCTACCTTGAAAAAACTGGAGAGATTGCAGGAAATGACGTTTCATATCAGTATTACATCGATAACTTTTCAGGAGATGACGCAGAATTGGTTCGCAATGGATATCAATGGAGATTGAATTCACTTCCAGAAGATCTTGACTTAGTTACAAGACTTCTTAATAAAGGATTGATCAAGCTATATCACAACTTTATTGATATTTACTCAAGACAAATGGAGTCATATGGCCACCATGATTTAAAAGAAAAACTTGTTGAGTGGAAACAAAATATAACCATTCATTTAACCTGAATATTATGCCGGCGCGAAAAATCAGGTTAGCGTTTTTAATTTGCAGTATAGCTCTTAGATTCTTCTTATTCACATGGTAAATAGGGATTCGTATAACCTGCGTTTGCACTCTTACCGGCTATATCGTGCGGTTTACAACATTGGCTGGGACATCGGTTTTTCAGCCTCCTAAAATTTAGCGATTAAACCCACCGCCGGCGGGTGAAACGCCCTGTTCGAAAAGATAATATATGAGAAAACGATATTTATACACAGTTCTTAAGAGGCGTTCTACGGGACACTCTAAAGATTTAAAGTATAAAGAGTTGACAATTTATTGGGTTAACTCATATCGATAATCAGTTTATTTTCATTATCACTGTTCGCCCGACACAAACAAGGTTTTAAAACTTGAGAATGTCCCCAATATGCGGAAATGAAGATATGGGTAGTCAGGATAAATTGGGGATAACCTTCCAAATATCAAGGTGCGGATTGAATTTTTTACTAGCCGATCGGGTATCCAAGGCGCGACCAGCTATAATCCCTTAAATTGACTTTATAGCCCGAGTCTCCCTTCTGTTCGGGAACGTTGGCCGTAAACTGAATGGCTCCAAGCGGGCAGACCTCCACGCAAGCCTGTTTGCCCTGTGGACCCCCTCCTGCCGGGTCCCAATGATAGGCGGCTTGCGCGCAAAGATCACATTTTATGGCTTTTAAATCGCCGCCGTATTTTTCGTCCGGCACCATCATCGATCGACTGGGGGCAAAAGGACACGCTTCGACACACGCCCCGCAGCCGACACATTTTTCCAAATCCACCACACTTCTGACATTGCCGAAACGGGCATCGAGGCTGAGCGCATCTTCCGGGCAGGCAGCAACACATTCGGGATCAACGCATTGCCGGCATTGTTCAATGTTCAGATCTTCCGGCCAGTGTTCAAATGAATTTTGAATGACCTGGATCCTGGATAGGGAAAGATTTTCCACGCCTTCGTTCACCAGGGAGCAGGCCAGCATGCAGGACATACAACCCTGGCACTTTTTTTGATCAACCAGCAGGTAGCCTTTGGAAACGGGGATTGCCGACCGGCCGTCGGCCAATTTCACGATCTTTGGCAGGGCCTCTCCGGCACCAACATAGCCACCGACGCTCACTCCAATGGCGACACGCCCGGCCACCCGCAGAAAATAACGACGCGTTACTTTGTTGTCATTCTCCTTCATAACTTTTTCCTTCCGTATCGGTTATGCATTGGGGAGCAGAGCAAATTTTAAATCTGATACTCCTCAGCGCTTCCATCACCGACCCAGTATCCCAAATTGGGTGTCCTCCAGAGTTGAATCGATTATCCTTTTCCCAATTTACCGTTTTGTTCCAATTCCTTGGCAACATAATCCAAGCCCATGGATTTCAATGTGCTCGCGGTCGGATATCCACTGTTTGTTTCCCATCCCTGAAGCTTGTAAAAGCGGGTTTTGAATGCTTCAAATTTGTCCCTGTTAAAGCTGCGCCCCAATGTCTTGATATAACGCCACTTTCCGTTCTCCCTGCCCGGCATGTACTCGGGAACACCCCGGAACGAAAAACTGGGTTGGGTATATAAAAAGTCTGCGAAATGCACCATGTCCCGATGCTTTCCCTGCAAGGTCCAGATAGCGTGATCCAGGTTCCATATTTTTTTGCCCAGTTCGATACCGTCCACAAAGGTGAAATTTTTGCCCGTGACCGCATTTAGAAATTTAGGTTCGGCGATGCCGGTGGACCCTACTTTGCCGGGTCCGTAAAGATTTAGAAAATCCGGCCAGCGCCAGTCGCAGAACTGGGCGGACTGTTTCCAAAACCGGGTATAATACCGATGCCAGCTGACAAGTTTGGCGATGTGTTCGGAGTACATATTGGCGCTGCTGAAATCCAGCATCAAGCGGTCCCCCTGGAACGGCACCATTTTATCCGTGTAGATTCTGACAACCTCTTCCGCTGATCCATAAAGGGGAATTCCCCACTTTTTGTTATAAGTAGGATTGCTTCTTAACTGATCGAAGCCGTGCTCGTTGATGTCCCGGTCTCCCAGTATGGTACCATAGGCCCAGTCGAGTTGCGACCGTGGTTCCTTGTGCATCGGAAGTCCCCAGTATGGAAATAGAAGTCGGCCGGTTTTAAGGTCTCCCCGGGGACCCTCCAGTCGGCCCCACTTGGCGGCCGCCCGCACAAATCCCTCGGCTAAATCATCACCGAATTTATGACCGTTACCCAAACCGTCATTGCGATACGCAATACTTTTCACCAGTTGCTCGGCAAAGTCAATTGTACCGTATTTGTCATAATCAAGCGGGCTGTCGATCTCCCGGCCCGGTCCTAAATTACCAGACCGGTGTAGATCTCTCAGGTAAAGCTCACCCCAAAACATTTCCGCCGCGTTCAGGCCGTATCTGTTGATCAGATCGCTGGCCTGGCGTTGAATATCAAGCGTCCTTCCATAAATATAGAATAAAGTCGTAAAACAGGTGGCTTCATTGCCCAATCCGTCTTGATACCTTCCCCGGCAAGCGGAGTGACAGCCGACACATGCCTGGGGTCTTTTGCCGGTCCCCGGCTTGCCGGACCGGTACAGGGTCCCCGGAACGGGAGGACTTTGAAAATCGACAGACATGAATTTTCTTTTAAGATTATCAAGCTTAAAGGCATAATGTTTCTTCTGCCACAATCGTGCCTGCATCAGGGCCTGGGGATTGTTGACCCGTATACTGCCGGAGCCAATGGCGCTGATGGCCTTCAATCGTTTGGATCCCCAAACCGCACCGAAGCCGCCCTGACCCGCGGCGCTGCTGGCGTCGTGTATCAGGCACGCCACGCGGCTCAAATTTTCTCCGGCCGGGCCGATAGCCACCACCGCCGGCCGTTGGGTTGTCTGGTCTCCCTCTTCGCCGGATAGTTTGAACCAATCGCCATAGGCGGATTTGCCGGCAACATATTGCCAGATTTTTTGCTGGCACTGCCAGGTGTCGGTGCCCCATAATGACAGGCTGCTGCAATTGCGAATGTTCACTGCGTCATTTCGAATGTCGAGCCAGACCGGCTCGTCAGCCTGCCCCACAATGACAATTCCGTCCCAGCCGGCAAATTTGAGCATGGCTGAAAATCTTCCGCCGAAATTACTGCGGGTAAACCAACCAATCGGAACGGATTGAACGCCGATGCCCTGAATCTCTGTCCTCCCCGCACCGGCCGGGGTCAGGGTTCCGGATAGCGGAGAAGACATCAGGGTGACAACATTGGCAGGGTCGAATCCGTCAATTGTCTTGTCTTCCACAAGATCGAAAAAAATGGCCGACCCCATGCCATGGCCCCCTATCCATTGTTCATATTTGGCGGTGAGGATCGTACTAATTTTACGGTGGGATAAGTCCACTTTTAAAATTTTGCCAGCATAACCGTTCATAATACCTCCATTTTCTTAAAATGGTATTTTTGTGCCTGAACTGTCATGAGAAGTAAAAGATCCCACCCTCTTCAAGAGGCGTGGGATATATTATTGGCTGATTCATCTCCATTCCTTTTTTTATATTCTTAAAGGATAATGGCTTGCTCGGGGGCTTGAATCTGATTCAAGATAGCAAAAACAAAAATGGAAAGTCAAGATAATTCCGGCACTAAACCACCTCTTCTAGTAGTGGACCCAAAAAGGCTCCACCGGTCCGGTGAGAATCAACGGAGCTGGATTAAATACGAAATACGAATTTCGGATTTACATTGTAATCATCGCAGCCGCAGCGGAAGCATTCAATTACCATACTCTTTTCCGAAAGGGCTGTTACCATGATTATTTTAACGCGACGGTCTTTGGAAATTTCTTTATCGGCCTCTATATTTCGAATTTCACGGATTACCTGTTGGCCGTCCATTTCAGGCATAAAGATGTCCAATAAAATGAGATCAATGGGTTTCCATTCTTCCCGGGCTTCCGTGAAAACTGAAATAGCCTCGGTTCCGTTTTCGACCGCTTCACATTTTCCAAGTTCACTGACCATTGCATTTAGCAATATTCTGTTTTTCTCATTGTCATCGACGATAAGCCGTCTCATATTAATTCCTCTTTAATTCCTTGTGTTTCCAACATGTAGCATGCCCGCACGCAACTATACGACGACCGTCTCACTTAACATTCGGTTTCATATGTCTGCTAGGATCTTTCGTTACCGCAATGATTATCGTCCAAAAAACGGCCTACCATGTCCAGAAAGCTGCGGGTATCAATCGGTTTGGCGATATAGCCTGTGCATCCGGCAGATATAGCTTTCTCCTCATCTCCCTGCATGGCATAAGAAGTCAGTGCGATTACGGGTATGCTGTTTAATTCAGGATCTTTCCTGATCTTTTGGGTGGCTTCCAGTCCATCCATGCCAGGCAGTTGGAGGTCCATAAGGATAAGATCCGGTGGGGCCTGTTTGGCCAGCCTGATGCCGGTTTCCGCATCCTTTGCCTCAAGAACCTCGAATTTTCCCAGATGCAACAAGCTTCGCACCAGCTTCATATTCAGCACGTTGTCTTCTACAATCAATATTCTTGTCGTTTTCATATTTGTTGTCTCATTTGCAATTTAAATTTTTTCTAACCCATTACCGTGTTGGCGAACTCTGCGGGAGGTCAACCGGTATCGTAAAACAAAAAATTGACCCCTTGCCCAGACCTTCACTTTCCGCCCAGGTTCGCCCGCCATGCAGCTCAAAAAGATTTCTAGTGAGTAATAGGCCCAAACCGGTACCCTGGAACTTGCGCTTTTTCGAGCACTCGACCTGCTCGAAGGGTTTAAAAATGCGATCCAAATCCGCTGCATTCAAACCGATACCGGAATCCGATACCCTAATCTCGATACCACAATTTTTCCGGCACGATCCGATAGGATCAAGGTATCGGTCATCGTCGAAATTACATTTTCGGCAGCGGTCGCCGGCGTAATGATCAAAAACTTGTATTTGACAATGGCATAAACCAGACCGATGGCCCACAACAACGCCATATTATGAGCCAGATCCGGAAAGGCGCTTGAGGTCAGACGGGGGATCAGGATATTGGTCGGATACCCGATTGCAAATCCCACAAGTGTGCTGATACCGATAATGGTTGCCTGCTTTTTTTTGATCGGACTCGTCGTGCTTTTGGCAAAGGCCAGAATCAATACCACGGTCAAGGCCAACGAAGAAAAAAAGTATATCATGAGGGGCAGGGTCATCGGCGATTTCTGCCACTGAATGCCCCAACCGAAGGGACGCTTGATATATGACAAAATCGTGCCGTGAAGCCATAGTTCACCAAGTGCCAAGACCGGAATGAGGAAAATTAAGGCATAAGCGGTACTGTTCTGTGGTACCGGTCCACTTCGGCCTCGGCCGGCCATTTTGTTTACAGGTGGCTATAAATCTGTATCGGCAATCAAAATAATTCCTTTAACGATGTCGATTTTTCCGCTCTACTCAAGCTTTTCAGTTAAATACCGATAAATATTATTGGTTAAAGAACGGAATAACATCGGAAAAAATAAGTTCATTTTGGAATCATATAAAATCAATACAAGTTGGACATGTGATTGATGAAAACCACTAAGATTTTAGTAATAGAAGACAACGAATTGAATTTGAAGCTTTTCAGAAGCTTGTTGCATCTCGGTAAATTCGAAGTGCTGGAGGCTAGGGATGCGGAAACCGGTATTAATTTGGCTAAAAAGACCTTTCCGGATCTCATTCTTATGGATATTCAACTTCCCGGGATGGATGGACTGGAAGCCACGCAAATTATCAGGAAAGATTCCCTGCTAAAAAACATCCCCATACTGGCGCTGACCTCTTATGCTATGGAGGGCGATGAGGAAAAAGCGAAAAAAGCCGGTTGCACCTGCTACATTACCAAACCGATAGATACACGCAGTTTCATAAATATCATTCGCGGTTTCGTAGACAATGATCTGAAGGGTGACTTAACAAACTAGCACCACATTCCAAATTCGAGACATCGATATCTTAATGCAGATTCTATTTTAGATGGGTACCTTAAGTGCAGAATCAGAAGTAATCAGCTTTGTAAACGGCTTGCAGATATGCCGTAAGCCCGAGTGGACCGATGTGAGTGTTGGCCCTGACTACCGGGCCAGCATCAGTGTTATTGGAAGCAATATCATTGTCAGCCAGCCATGCGGATATATTAATTTAGCGGGTGTCAAAAAATCATTGAATTTGATCGATGAGGTAATCTTTGAAATTACTCCCGCGGACCAGGGTTATATTCTAATCGAGGATTTTTCAAGACTACGAGGTGTTGCTTTCGATGCCCGCAGATATTTTATAAAAAACATGCGTCAGCGCAAAAGGCTTGTTGGCCTCATATTTTGCAGTACCTCCTCGTTGTTTAAACTAAGCGTCAAGCTCGGAAAACGCCTCTACAAAGATGAACGCGAAATTCGATTGGCAAAAGACTACCCCCAGGCCGTCATATCTGCCCTGGAAATATTATCAAAAAACAATATCGAATCTCAAGACCCAGCAGCAAATACCGCAGACAGAACAGATTCCGGGCAAAGGTTAACACCCGCGCATACCATAGTTAGAGACGAAGGGTGGTGTTTAAACCTTGCTGGTTTTGCAACTAAAATGGAAATCATCAATCAGACGGTTCTACACTCCATATCCTCCGGTTTGCTGAAAACGATACATATCGAACCTGTCGCAGAGCTACGCAATATAGTAAAAGACTCCCTTAAATCTCAAAGCCGCATTGAATATATTGTCGCCAATGTCACCAATTTAAAAGGCGGAGACCGCAAAGCCCGCAAGCGCTATATGGATTCTTTAAGAGAATGGAATCAGGATCATCCGCTTGAGATGTATATAATTTACGGAGCCAATCGTTTTATGCAGGCGGCATCGAATTTGGCCAGACCGTTTTTACCCTTTAAAATCCGTATCGCTGACGATCTAGACGATTCCCTGAATATAATCTCAAAATATGAGATCAGAAAAAAAGGTCGATCGACTGAATCAATACCTGCTAAGAAAAGGGACAACGTCTCTGCAGGTGATGAGATCCATCAATACGTCAATGAGCTCCAACAATTTATAGGCATTATTGATTGGGAAATTGATGGTATTGGTGACCTAGGGCCGGCTGACTCCTCACATCCATTTTTCAGTGTTTTCGAATCAATCGCTCTGATTAAGGGTGAACTCGATGAACTGATCAATGAAAGAAAAAAGGCCGAAGACGCACTGCACTTAGCAAACGATAATTTGGAAATCAGAGTTAAAGAACGGACTGCCGAGCTGGAAAAGGCGAATAAAGCACTGCGGGCCGAAATCATCGAGCGTAAAAAAATTGAGGCGGAATTGAAAAACGCAAAACTGCTTGCCGAAAGCGTTGACAAAGCAAAAAGTGAGTTTGTGGGCAATATGAGCCATGAACTTCGCACCCCCTTAAACCATATTATCGGTTTCACCGAGCTGATTCTGGATAAAAACTTCGGCGACCTGAGCCATACTCAAGAAGAATATCTCAATGACGTTTATCAAAGCAGTAAGCATTTAATGTCATTAATCAATGACATGTTGGACCTTTCCAAAATTGAAGCCCGCAAGTTGAAGCTGGAAGTCTCAGATGTGAATATTCGCATGCTTGTGAAAAACAGTCTGAAAATGGTCAAAGAGAAAGCCAATCAGCATGGGCTTAAGCTGTCTTTGAGCATGGATGTCACTTTAGATACGTTAAAGGCTGATGAGCACAAATTAAAGCAAGTCATTTATAACCTTTTGTCTAACGCCGTCAAATTTTCCCCGGATTGCGCAAAGGTGACGATTAGCGTCAGATCAGTTGATCGCTTCGTTCGCTCTGGACGCCGTCGTGACGATGGGCAAAATTACCAGATAATTCTGGATTCCATGCAAACGAACGGACCGGACACATCAAACCTTACAAAATGCGTTGAATTTGCCGTTTCTGACTCCGGCATCGGCATTAGTCCTGAAGATCTAGAGCGTATTTTTAATCGTTTCGAGCAGGCAGATGGTTCGATAGGAAAAAAATACGAGGGTACCGGGTTGGGTCTGTACCTGTGCAAAAACATCGTGGAACTTCATGGCGGGTGCATCTGGGCTGAAAGTAAGGGACCGGGCAAAGGCAGTTCGTTTCGGTTTATTATTCCGACTCAAAAATAATCGTGAAGCGTGACATATGAATGGATCAAAAATTTTAATAGTTGATGACGAGGTAAAGAACATCAAACTTCTGAAAGGCATGCTTTTTTCAGAAGATTATCAATTTTATGAAGCCACGAACGGCAAAGAAGCGATGGATTTAGTACACGAAATCAGTCCGGATCTTATTTTGCTGGATGTTATGATGCCCGGAATAAACGGATTTGAAGTCTGTCGCCGGCTAAAAGACGACGAAAAAACAAAAATGATTCCAATCTTAATGGTGACTGCTTTGTGGGAAAAAGAGCATCGCCTGAAAGCAATGGAGTCCGGCGCCGACGATTTCCTGAGCAAACCAGTGGATAGAACCGAGGTTATGATTCGCGTAAAGTCCTTGCTTCGCATCAAAGCCTACCAGGATAAATTATCGGATAATTATAAGGAAATTGCCGCGAAAAACGAAAGACTATTGGAACTTGAAAAAATCAAAGATGGTCTGGTGCAGATGATTATTCATGACTTGAACAATCCCCTCGCAGTCATATCGGGGAATATAGATCTCGTGGTGTCAAGTGAACATAACCTTACTCCGGATCAACTCAATTGTCTGAAAATTAGTTATCGCAGTGGTCAAGAACTAAGCCAGATGATTAGAGGCCTTCTCGAAATTTCCAAAATGGAAGATGGAAAAATGAAGCTGAATATAGAGAAAGTTAAGCCGGAAAGCCTGATAGACGCGAGCATTCAACAATTTCTGATTAAAGCTGACGAAAAACAAATAGCAATGTCATATGAACGCTTAGAAAAGGACCTTTTGATTCTAGTCGATTGCAGCCTGGTGAAAAGAGCCCTAGGCAATCTTCTAAACAATGCCATTCGACACACTCCTCGTGGTGGCAAAATCCAAATTATCACTAAACCTGATCAACATAATGGTAAGCTTCGAGTTGAAGTGAAAGATACCGGCAGTGGGTTGGCACCTGAATATCACAAAAAGATATTCGATAAATTTGAACAAGTTAAACTCAAAAAGTCCGGCATAGCCGTTGGTACAAGCGGGTTGGGTTTGGCCTTTTGTAAATTGGCCGTTGAAGCCCATGGCGGCAGAATCTGGGTTGAAAGCGAAGGTGAGGGTAAAGGAGCAAACTTTCAATTCACGCTGCCGGTAAAGAAAAACGGGGCAAAGCTTGAATAAGGATCTCCAATATGCTGGGATATTAAAATTACCGTTAGGGACACCGGTATCGGATTGGCGCCGAATGATTTAGAGCGCATCTTAGACTCATTTGAACAAGTCGAATCCTCGAAAAGCCGAACATATCAGGGAACGGGCCTGGGATTAGCGTTGACCCAAAAATAGGTCGGCCTGCATGGCGGGATTATCTGGACGGAAAGCCAAAGTGAAGGCCAAGGTAGTAATTTTTGTTTTATTCTGCCGATTGTATCTAATGACAACTTTTTTGGTTAAGCCATAGCGATAATCAGTTTATGTTCATTATCTCTTTTTGCCAGTTAAAGAACAGAGAAAACTATAAAACTTGAGAAAGTCCCAAAACATGCCCAAGCAAGCCGATATGATGCCGAACAAACTCAGAATTTTGATTGTCGATGATGAACCACTGAATTCAAAACTGCTGGCGGCCCATTTAGTAGACGATCCCTATGAAATCATCCAAGTGGACAACGGTCAGGCATGCCTGCAAAAGCTCGCCCGGGAACCGTTTGACCTCGTGTTGCTTGACGTCATGATGCCCAAAATGAACGGCTTCGATGTCTGTCGTCGCATTAAGCAAAATCCGGCTACCAAAGAACTTCCGGTTATATTTATCACGGCCCTGATCGATCCCGAGCACAAGCAATCCGGATTTGATGCCGGCGGTGTTGACTATATCACCAAACCGTTTGACGTCTGCGAAGTCAAAGCCCGGATTAAAACGCACCTGGCATTGAAAGTCGCTCGCGACGAGTTGAGAAATCAAAACATCCTGCTGGATGAAAAAGTAAGGGAACGAACCGCAGAGCTGGCGGAGATCAATAAAAACCTCAAAGAGGAAATGGCAGCCCGCCAGCATGCTCATGACGGATTGCGTGTCAGCGAGGCTAAATTTCGTGCCATGCTGACCGCCATACCGGATAAAGTGCACCACATCAGCAAACAGGGAAAAATTTTAGAATGCACCGGAAACGCTGAGCTTTTTGCTGCCGGCTCGAAGAATATCAAGGGTAAGAGCATCGGCCGGCTGCTGCCACAGGATATCGCTGATGCGGTTCGAAGACAAATTGCGGCAGCTCTGCAAAGTAATGATATCGCCTTATCGGAACATCAGGTTTCAACCTCCACAGGTAGGCGATTTTACGAAATTCGCATGGTAAAGATTGCCGATGACGAAGTTTTGGCTATCACCCGCGATATCACCGAAAAAAAACAGGCTGAAGAAACGCTTCTTAGAAGCGAAGCCCATCTGCGTCAGGAAAACACGCGACTTAAATCGTCGATTAAAGAACGCTATCGATTCGGAGATATCATCGGCAAAAGCGCGCCGATGCAGCAGGTCTACGATCTCATTTTAGAAGCGGCGGAAACCGATGCCGGAGTGATTATTTACGGTGAATCCGGCACCGGCAAGGAGCTCGTCGCACGGGCAATTCACAATATGAGCGGACGGATCAAGCACGCGTTTGTGCCGGTCAACAGCGGCGCCATTCCCGAAAACCTTCTGGAAAGCGAATTCTTTGGTTATAAAAAAGGCGCTTTTACCGGGGCGACGACGGACAAGCACGGATTTTTTGACGTCGCCGACGGCGGGACCATGTTTTTGGACGAAATCGGCGAAATCGGCCTGACCATGCAGGTCAAACTACTGCGCGCGATTGAAAATGGTGAATATACGCCGGTCGGCAGCAGCCAAACCGCAAAAGCCGATGTGCGCATCATCGCCGCCACCAACAAGGATCTGCCGCTGCTTGTAAAGGAAGGCGCAATACGCGAAGACTTTTTTTATAGAATTCACATCATCCCGATTCAACTGCCGCCGTTGCGACAACGCAAGGAAGACCTTCCCCTGTTGATCGAGCATTTTCTCAAAAATAGCGGAAATGGTCACAACAGTGCCCCGCCGATTACCGGAAAGATATTCGATGCGCTTTCCAACTACGACTGGCCGGGCAATATTCGAGAACTTCAGAACACGCTGCAGCGGTTTGCCACTCTGAAAAAGCTGGATTTTATGGGCGCCGCACGAACGGATTCGAATAGCCTGGATCTAATTGTCGAAAATGATCCGATGCCGGACATATCCGATTACCGAGCGGCCATGGAAAGCTATGAAAAGAAACTGATCCTTGCGGCGTTAGAGAAAAATCAGTGGCATCGGGAAAAGGCCGCTGCCAGTCTAAGTCTACCCCGCCGAACATTCTACCGGAAGCTTAAGAATTTTGAGCTGATTTCGGCATAAACTGTGCCAATTCCGGCACAATCAAATATTCTACGTAATTTCAAGATGTAATCTCCTAAAACACCCAATTTGCGTGCCATGGGTGGCACTTTCTTTGAAATCCCTTCGCCACCCACCTTTTCCAAAAAACATATATAAATTCAATGGGATATACCTCTTTTTATATTCTTGGCACGGTTGTTGATTATAAACCCATCTTTAAAAATGGTTCTCGATAGTGGGAGGAAAAGCATGAACATTTTAATCGCAGATCATGACTTAACTTCGGCCGAACGGATATTACATGAGTTCAAAAGAATGGGACACCGAGCCGAGAATTGTGCAACCTGTAAAAAAGCCCTTACACGAATCAAAGAACAGGAATTTGATTTGGTTTTGCTGGATCTGTTGCTGTCAGATGGTCGGGCCGACAAATGCATTGCCCAAATCAAAAAAATACGGCCACGGGTCGAGATTGTAGCGATGACCGACTACAATTCCCGCGAGCTGGAATTGAAGGTGAGAAGTCAAGGGATTCTCTTTTACATGATAAAGCCCTTTGAAATTAATTACCTGAAAGTACTTACAGATCATATTACTCAAATCAAGATGACCGCTTAAAATTAAAACGAAAGTTGGGAGGTCGAAAATGACAAAAAACGATGAAATAATCAATCAAACCGTAAAGGCTGTGTCCGATCGGGAGGGTAAATATCTGACCTTCTCCTTGGCAGACGAAGAATACGGCATCGGTATCCTGAAGATCAAGGAGATCATTGGAATGATGCCGATCACCTCGGTGCCCCAGACGCCGGAATTTGTCAAGGGAGTGATCAACCTGAGAGGCAAGGTGATCCCGGTGTTGGACCTGAGGCTGCGTTTCGGTATGGAGGAAATCGATTACAGCGAACGCACCTGCATCATTGTGGTGGAGATCGAGGGATCTTCCGATACGGTGATGATCGGGGTCGTGGTGGATGCGGTCTCTGAGGTGCTCAACATCAAAACGGATGAAATTGAGGATACCCCGACCTTTGGCGCCTCGTTGAATACCGATTATATCCTAGGGATGGCTAAAATGGAGGGCGGCGTAAAAATTCTGCTGGATATCGATCGGGTACTTTCAACGTCAGAAATCGTCGCACTGGAAAAGGCGGCCTGATCAAAAAAAAATTGCATGAACGCAGAAATCAATTAACGATATAAATTACTAGAAAAGGGGTCTAAAAATTGTTTAAAAAACTAACCGTAGGTAAGAAAATCATTTTGGGATTTACATCTGTACTGGTACTGCTTGCCATTGTGGGTGTCGTCGCCTACAGTGCGCTGACTAAAGCCGGCGACGGCTTTACTTCCTATCGTGAAATGGCGCGCGACGCCAATCTGGCCGGTCTTCTGCAGGCCGACATGCTCATGATGCGTATGAACGTCAAGGATTTTATCATCACCGGCAGCGAGAAAGACCGGCAAGAATTCCAGGAATATCTGGAGAAAATGCACGGAGTTTTGGCAGAAGCTCAGAAGGAGATTCAAAATCCGGAGCGGGCCAAAAAAATCGATTTCGTGGAAGATGAAGTCGCCGAGTATGAGAAGGGCTTTGCCCAAGTGCTGGAATTTCAAAAAACGCGCGACCACATTCTGTATGATATCTTGGGCAAAGACGGCGTTGAAATGGAGAAAGATCTGACCATGATCATGAAATCGGCGGAACATGACAACGACATCGAAGCCGCGTTTCAGGCCGGGATGGCCCTGCGCAATCTGCTGCTGGCGCGCCTTTATGTTATCAAGTTCATGGATACCAATGAACAGAAACATGTGGATCGGGTCGAAAAAGAGTTTACCGAATTGGAAGCGCACCTGCACAAGTTGGACGAACAACTGCAAAATGCCGAGCGCAGAGAGCTGCTGCGAAGGACTCAGGAAGCCGATACCGAGTACCATACCATGTTTCAAGAACTGGTGAGAGTCATTTTCGAGCGCAATAAAATTATTTCCGGAACCCTGGACCGTATCGGACCGGAGATTGCCCATGCGGTTGAAGAGGTCAAACTGGATATCAAGGGCGTGCAGGACACCCTCGGGCCCCAGCTGGTGGCCGCCAATCATCGCAGTGAGTGGCTGATCGCCTGCGTGGGTCTTTTATCCATGGTAGTGGGCGCATTTTTTGCTTTTAGCATTACTCGCGGCATTACTAAACCCTTAAACCGGGCTATCAGCGGAATGAACGAAGCGGCCGATCAAGTGTCCTCGGCGGCCGGTCAGATTTCAGCGTCAAGCCAGGGCTTGGCCGAAGGTTCGTCGGAACAGGCGGCCTCCATCGAGGAAACATCCTCGTCGCTGGAGGAAATGTCGTCGATGACCAAGCAGAATGCGGAGCACGCCAACCAGGCCGACGGTCTTATGCAGGAAGCCAATCAAGTCGTCGGGCAGGCCAACCAGTCCATGACTGAGCTGACCGGCTCCATGCAGGAAATTACAAAGGCCAGCGAAGAGACCTCCAAGATTATCAAGACCATCGATGAGATCGCCTTTCAGACCAATCTGCTGGCGTTGAATGCCGCTGTTGAGGCAGCACGGGCCGGGGAGGCCGGAGCCGGATTCGCGGTGGTGGCGGACGAGGTTCGCAATCTGGCCATGCGGGCAGCGGATGCGGCCAAGGATACGGCCGAGCTGATTGAGGGTACGGTCAAAAAAGTCGGTGAGGGTTCCGAGCTGGTGACGCGCACCAATGAGGCCTTCACTCAGGTGGCGGACAGTGCCTCCAAGGTCGCTGAACTTGTAAGCGAAATTGCGGCCGCCTCCAGGGAACAGTCCCAGGGAATCGAGCAGGTCAACACGGCCGTGTCCGAAATGGACAAGGTGACCCAGTCCAATGCCGCCAACGCCGAAGAGACGGCCAGTGCTTCCGAGGAGATGAGCGCTCAATCCGAGCAGATGAAAGCCATCGTCAGCGATCTGATAAGCCTGGTCGGCGGAAATGGCAATTTCCTTAAAGGTCAATATAATGCGATAAGCGAAACTCCTAAAAAAGAGAGACACAAAAACCGGGCCGTGGCAGCTCCTGCAGAAATATCAATTTAAATGTTTGTCTAGTTGGTTTAGTCAACAGCGTCACTCATGGTACCACAAAATATAATAAATCAGGAGACAACCTAATGCTAAAGAACACTAAACTAAGCACCAAACTTATTGGAGGATTTGGGGTCGTACTGGCTCTGCTAGTTGCGGTTATGGGTATCTATCAGTATGCGGTCAGCTCTGCAATTGTAGATTTTAAAGCACTGATGCATACAGAGGTTGCAATCGGGGATCATTCCGGCAAAATTGAAGCCTTGATGCTGCAATGTCGCAGAAACGAAAAGGATTTCCTGCTTCGCAAGGACAAGAAATACGTGGATAAGCTGCACAAAAATGCTGCTGCTTTAAAAAAAAAGGCCCAGGCAATCGTAGAACTGGCCGAGCAATCGGGAAATCAGAAGGCGGCGGCCAAGGCGACGGCCATCATCGGTCACGCCGACCAGTACGCCCGAGCCTTTGACGACCTTGTTGCGGCCTGGGAGAACCGGGGATTGGACCACAAGTCGGGCCTGCAGGGCAAATTCCGAGCTGCTGCCCATGTCATGGCCGAAAAGATGCCCGAACACGCGGTGGACGATCTGAAAATCGCCCTGCTTCAGATACGCCGCTACGAGAAAGATTACCTTCGCACCCAAAGCGACAAATACAAGCAAAAGTTTCAGTCAAGCATCCAAACTTACGAGCAGCTTTTGACGGATAGCGGCTGCGACAAGGTGTCCAAAAACGCCCAGCAGAAAGCCCTGGCATCTTATCGTGAGGCCTTTAAAAACTATCTGGATGCCGGTGAATCCAAAGAACTTCAGGATCAGGCCTACCAGGCCATGCGGGCCGAGGCTCACAACATTGAAAAAGCCCTTAGCGAGGTCTATGTGCCTGATGCCAAGGCCCTTTTGTTGGATATTCGAAAGCATGAGAAGGACTATCTGCTGCGCCTGGATGAGAAATACATCAAAAAGATCCATTCTGCGATTGAAAAATTGCTGAATGCCTTCAAGGACGCCGGCGTGCTGCAAGAGCATATCGACGATGCCGCAAAAGATCTGATTACTTACCAGTCGGCTTTTGACGGTCTGGTGGCGGAAAACCGCAAAATTGCCTCCCTGACCGCGACCATGCGCGCTGCCGTGCATAAGATCGAGCCGGAAGTCGAAGATCTTCACCGCTTTGCTACGGATTCTGCCAATGTCAAAATCCAATCGACTGTGGACGCGATACAATTGAATGACATGATTGCCATCATCGTGGGCGTTGCCGCCATCATTGTGGGTATATTTTTGGCCTTTTTAATCACGCGCAGCATCACTAAACCCATCAACCGCATCATCGCAGGTTTAACCAATGGCGCCGAGCAGGTGACTTCTGCATCGGGCCAGGTATCATCGTCGAGTCAGCAGTTGGCTGAAGGCTCATCGGAGCAGGCAGCGTCTATTGAAGAGACTTCTGCATCGTTGGAAGAGATGTCCACTATGACCAAACAAAATTCGGATAACGCGACTCAAGCCGATAATCTCATGCAGGAAGCCAATCAGGTCGTGGGGCAGGCCAATCAATCCATGTCGCAACTGACGACTTCCATGCAGGATATTTCCAGGGCCGGCGAAGAAACCTCCAAGATCATCAAGACGATCGATGAGATTGCCTTTCAGACCAATCTGCTGGCCTTAAATGCGGCTGTCGAAGCCGCCCGAGCCGGTGAAGCCGGTGCCGGGTTTGCGGTGGTGGCCGATGAGGTACGAAATTTAGCCATAAGGGCAGCGGATGCGGCCAAAGACACCGCGGGTCTGATCGAAGGCACAGTTAAGAAAGTCGGTGAAGGCTCCGAGCTGGTAGCCCGCACCAATGAGGCTTTCGTGCAGGTGGCCGACAGTTCTTCCAAAGTCGGCGAGCTCGTGGCTGAAATTGCGGCGGCCTCCAATGAACAGGCCCAAGGGATTGAACAGGTCAACACCGCCGTGTCCGAAATGGACAGGGTGACACAGTCCAATGCCGCCAACGCCGAGGAGTCGGCTTCGGCCTCAGAGGAGATGAGTGCCCAGGCCGAGGAAATGAAAACCATGGTGAATGAACTGGTGTCCATCATCGGCGCCAAAGGTAAAACTGCTAGCAGCAAAAACTTTGAGATGAACAATACGTCAAACGATGTAGATTCTAAAGTCCGGACCTTGGCAGCTCCAGCAGAAAAAGCAGCAAGCAGGGCCGAGGCTGTTGCCAAACCAAAGCCGGTCGGCGCGGAGCAGTTGATTCCCATGGATGCTGAGGATTTCGAAGACTTTTAACCGGAAATCGTTCCGCGATTTAAAAAACCAGCCTCATTGTTCGAAAGCGACTTAAAAACGTGCAGAAACAGGTTTGAGTGCCGGATCGACGAGTTGTCAAACTCACGTCCGGCACGTTGCCTAATCTCATCGGATCGTGATAAATTAAGGTCAAAATTAGGGTCAAAGCTTGACGGTTTGTTGTTATCCAAAACCAATTAATCAATAATCAAGATTTAACACTTTATATTTGATCGCGGCCACCAACAAAGATCTGTCGCAGCTTGTAGAGGAAGGCGCAATACGCGAAGACTTTTTTTATAGAATTCACATCATCCCAATTCACCTGCCGCCGTTGCGACAACGCAAAGAAGATCTTCCCCTATTGATCGAGCATTTTCTCAAAAATAGCGAAAATGGTCACAACAGTGCCCCTCCGATTACCGGAAAGATTTTCGATGCGCTTTCCAACTACGACTGGCCGGGCAACATTCGAGAACTTCAGAACACGCTGCAGCGGTTTGCCACTCTGAAGAAATTGGATTTCATGGGCGCCGCAACAACGGATTCCAATAGCCCGGATCTAATTGTCGACAATGATCCGATGCCGGACATCTCCGATTACCGCGCGGCCATGGAAAGCTATGAAAAGAAACTGATTCTTGCGGCGTTAGAGAGAAATCAGTGGCATCGGGAAAAGGCTGCTGCCAGTTTAAGTCTATCCCGCAGTACATTCTACCGGAAGCTTAAAAATTTTGAGCTGACTTCGGCATGAATCGTGCCAAATCCGGCACAATGAATTATTCTTTGCGATTTCAGGATGTAATCGCCCAAAAAGCCCATTTTGGGTGCCATTGGCGGCATTTTCTTTGAAATCCCTTCGTCACCCTCCTTTTCCAAAAAAATATATAAATTCAATGGGATATACCTCTTTTTATATTCTTGGCACGGTTGTTGATTATAAACCCCTCTTAAATAATGGTTCTCGCTAAGGGAGAAAATGCATGAACATTTTAATCGCAGATCATGACTTAACTTTGGCCGAACGGGTTGCGCATGAGTTCAAAAGGATGGGACACCGAGCCGAGAATTGTGCAACCTGTAAAAAAACCCTTACACGAATCAAAGAGCAAGAATTTGATTTGGTTTTGCTGGATCTGTTGCTGTCTGATGGTCAGGGAGACAAATGCATTGCCCAAATCAAAGCAATACGGCCACGGGTCCAGATTGTTGCGATGACCGAGCACAATTCCCGCGAGCTGGAATTGAAGGTCAGAAGTCAAGGGATTCTCTTTTACATGATAAAGCCCCTTGAAATCAATTACCTGAAAGTACTTACAGATCATATTTCTCAAATAAAAGTGAATGGCGAATAGCACGTGATCCGCAACCAATCGTAAACCTTTAAATATTAACAACATGCTTATCTGGAGGAAATTCAATGTTCAAGAATATGAAATTGGGAACCAAACTACTAATATCCTTTTTGGCTGTGGGTGTGATTCCGTTTACAGTGATTGGGATCATATCTCTGACTAAATCCAGCAATGCCCTGAAGAAGCAGTCTTTTGCCCAGCTCGAAAGCATCCGGGATGTCAAGAAAAACGAAGTCACGCGGTATTTCCAGACCGTTAAGGATCAAATGCTCACTTTCTCGGAAAATAGGATGATCATTGAAGCAATGCAGCAATTCGACAGCGCCTTTGACGATTTTATGACAGAAAATGGGATCACATCCGACGACCTGCAATCCATGCGTCAAAAATTGCTGACTTATTATGAAAATGATTTCAGTGAAGAATATCGAAAACAAAACAACGGCAGTTCACCGGATTTGAAAAGTTCATTCGCTCAAATGGATGATGAATCCATTGCGTATCAATACGCCTACATAAAGGCCAATGAGCATCCGCTAGGCTCCAAAGATCACCTGGACCGGGCTTCTGATGAATCAAAGTACAGCCAGTGGCACGGCAAGTACCATCCCATCATTCGCAGCTATCTAAAAAAGTTCGGCTATTACGACATATTCCTCGTCGACAGCGTCTCCGGCGATATTATTTATTCTGTGTTCAAGGAGTTGGACTACACCACCTCCCTGATAGACGGGCCTTATGCCCGGACCAATTTTGGCCAAGCCTTTCGACGGGCAAATGCGGCCCAACATAAGGATGCAATCGTTATGGTCGACTTCGCCCAGTATTTCCCATCCTATAACGCGCCGGCCGGTTTTGTGGCTTCGCCCATCTACGATGGCAAAGACAAGGTTGGTGTGGCTATTTTTCAATTCCCCATAGATATCCTCAATGGGATTATGGCTGCACGCGCAGGAATGGGTGAAACGGGTGAGACGTATTTGGTAGGCAGTGACAAGCTCATGCGGTCTGATTCCTATCTTGATCCGACCCATCACAGTGTGGCTGCTTCATTTCGGTATCCGCAGAAAGGAAAGGTCGACACTGACGCCACCAAAGCGGCATTATCCGGCAAGACCGATGAGAAGATCATCATTGATTACAACGGCAACCCGGTTCTTTCAGCCTATACGCCCCTGCAGATTGGGGACACCCAATGGGCGCTTTTGGCTGAAATCGATGAAGCTGAGGCTTTTGCAGCCGTCAAGACGCTCGAATGGCTGATCGGGATTGTTGCTATTCTCGGCATATCCGCCATCATTGCTGTCGCGCTGCTGGTTACCCGCTCCATTACCAAACCCATCAACCGCATCATCGAAGGTTTAAATGAAGGCGCCGATGAAGTCGCTTCAGCCGCCGGCCAGGTTTCCTCCGCCAGCCAGTCGCTGGCCGAAGGCTCATCCGAGCAGGCAGCCTCCATCGAGGAGACCTCGTCATCACTGGAGGAGATGTCATCGATGACCCGACAGAATGCCGATAATGCCTCCCAGGCTGACGGTCTCATGCAGAAAACCAATCAGGTGGTAGCGCAAGCCAACGAAACCATGGGTAATTTAACCGGCTCCATGCAAGAAATCTCACAAGCCAGCGAAGAGACTTCGAAAATAATCAAAACTATCGACGAGATCGCTTTTCAGACGAATCTATTGGCTTTGAATGCGGCAGTAGAGGCGGCCCGGGCGGGTGAAGCCGGGGCCGGATTTGCGGTGGTTGCCGATGAGGTTCGCAATTTGGCCATGCGGGCGGCGGATGCAGCTAAGAACACGGCGGAACTGATCGAAGGAACCGTCAAGAAAGTCAGTGACGGTTCCGAATTGGTGACGCGCACTAATGAAGCTTTCGATCAGGTTGCCGACAGTTCATCCAAGGTCGGCGAGTTGGTCAGCGAGATTGCAGCAGCTTCGAATGAACAAGCCCAGGGGATTGAACAGGTCAATACCGCTGTTTCTGAAATGGACAAAGTCACCCAGTCGAATGCCGCCAACGCCGAGGAGTCGGCATCGGCCTCTGAGGAAATGAGTGCCCAGGCCGAGCAGATGGAAGCCATGGTGAATGAACTGGTGTCCATCATCGGCGCCAAAAGTAAAACTGCTAGAAGCAAAAACTCTAAGATGAACAATACGTCAAACTATGCAGGGTATAAAATCCGGACCTTAACATCTCCAGCAGAAAAGGCAGCAAGCAAGGCCGAGACTGTTCCCAAACCAAAGCCGGTCAGCGCGGAGCAGTTGATTCCCATGGATGCTGAGGATTTCGAAGACTTTTAACCGGAAATCGTTCCGCGATTCAAAAAACCAGCCTCATTATTCGAAAGCGAATTAGATACGTGCAGAAATAGGTTTGAGTGCCGGATCGACGGGTTGTCAAACTCACGCCCGGCACGTTGCCTAATCTCATCGGATCAGGTGCTCGTCAGATAGGAAGATGGGGACATTCTAAAGATTTAAAGTTTAGAGAAATGACAACTTTTTAGTTTAAGCCATATCGATGATCGGTTTATTTACAATTACGAAGATTAACCTAGTCGGCGACTATTAACCCTTCATTGGAATTCATCATATATTTCTCGTTTTAATCAACGTTCAATCTTCAGTATCAGCCGTTCATTCGACCACACAAAATCCACCATAAATACTTAAGAATCCACGCAATTAACCGATAAATACTAATAACTAAAATTATAGTAATCTTGTATGAATTTTAGTTTTCTTGAGGAGGATGGCAATAGATCAGTGCCTTTAGAAGTATTTAAGATCACACCATTTATTAGCCTGCTTACAGATATATAAAAACTTAACTATTGTGAGGGAGCAAAAAATGAACGTAAAACCAGTAGCCTTGACTTTCTTAATACTATTTACGTTTCCGGGTCTGTGTTTCCCGGAGTCGACTTTGATAGCTACAAAAGTGGATAATCCTCCCATTGTCGATGGTAACTGGCAGGATACCGCGTGGGACAATGCAAAAGAGCTAATCACCCGTGACAACACTGCTAACTTGGATATTTCAATTAAATCCGTTTATTCAAACGAAAAGATATTCCTTTTAGTTCGTTTTCATGATCCAAATGAGTCAAGACTTCACAAAGCCTGGAAATGGAATAAACAAGAAGAAATCTATGAAGTAGGACCCCAAAGGGAAGATTGCGTCGTTTTTAAATGGGCAATGGATGAGAGAACTCCAGACCTGAGCGTTCATGCGGATACGCCATATACCGCTGACATTTGGTTCTGGAAAGCCAACCGAACCGATCCGATTGGATATGCCGATGACAAGATACAGCATTTAAGCCCCATAAAGCTAGCTAAATCCATGAAGCTGCGTTCCAAATCGGGGAATACCATGTTTCTGCAACGAAAGGGTGATAAGGGTAAGTCAGCCTATAAATCTAAACTATATGTAGATTATGTTGGCGATGAAATTCCTCAATTTGAAAAACAAAATCCATCAAAAAGCAGAGCGGATATCAAGGCGAAAGGCGTTTGGAATAACAATCAATGGTGTATTGAATTTTCACGTCCATTAAAAACCTATCAGGAAGATGATGTTCAGTTCGAAGTGTCGAAAAAATTTTTTTTTGGTGTTTCCAGGTATGAGATAGCCGGCCGAAAGCCTGATCCCAAGTTAAGCCAGCCGCTTTACGGATCCGGCGATGTGTCGGACAAACTTTTTCTAGTATTTAACAATTAAAGGCAGCGAATGCAAATGTCTTTTCGAAAAGCGCGAAATTTGAGTCTGGGTTTAATGGTTGCCATTCTTATATGTGTTGGAATGATTCCCACCTTTTTAACTTATCAGATCAGGGACAACCGTGATGCGTTTCTTTCCGAGATGAAGTCGCTGGAATTGGCCAGTTACTTACAGAAAATATTTTGGAATGCAACGGCAGAATTTCACAATTTGATTGAACTCTCAGAGGGAGGTTTCGACTCCATTATTAGCGAATTGCGTAAAGCAGCCGAGATATCAAGCCGTCTCGAAAATATGATGGCACAGAGATACGATAATACAGATAAAAAGCTTATAGCTTTAAAGGAGTTGCAGCGGCAAACCAAAATATTCAAAATGGCTGTTATTCAATATCAAAATGAATTTGATGTTGATCCATCAGCCGATAATACTTCTCAGTTGGAAATACTTGCACTTGATGCACAGAAAAAAACAAATGAGATATTTTCTAATTTTATCTTGCTGGTTATTCATGATGTTAGAAAGAATCAAATAACTATTGAGCAGACCATGGACAGCAGCTTGGTTTATTCATATATGGGTTTATTCTTAGGTATATTTGCAGGTGCTTCTATTTCGATTTTTCTTGGCCGAAAGATAAGCAGCCCAATTCGACAGCTTGTCAAAGGCACTGAGAAAGTATCCAAAGGAGAGCTCAACTTTCGACTGGATGAGAGTGATACAGATGAAATCGGTCAGCTTGCCTCAGCCTTTAACAAGATGAGTGAGGATTTAAAGACCTATATCGCCAAAAACAAGGAGGCTGCGCTAACTGCGAATAAAGCCGCCGAATCTGAAAAGAGAAAAGCAAAGGAATTAAAAGACAAAAATAGCCAATTAAAGAAAGAAGCTTCGATTCGAATAGAAGTTGAGAAGCAATTAGTTATCGCCAAAGAAAAAGCAGAGAATTCCAATCGGGTCAAAAGCGAATTTTTAGCCAATATGAGCCACGAACTACGAACACCTTTGAATCACATCATTGGTTTTACGGAGTTAGTTTTGGATAAAAACTTTGGCGACTTGACCGCCGATCAGGAAGAATATCTTTCAGATGTCCATGGCAGCAGTAAGCATCTACTCTCCCTAATTAACGATATCTTAGATCTATCTAAAGTTGAGGCAGGCAAGCTTGAGCTAACGCCATCCTTGGTAGAAATTGGAAAGATTTTAGATAACAGCATCATTTTGATTAAAGAAAGAGCGTTGAAAAATGGTATTACAATCACAACCAACTTTGACGGCCTACCAGAATTCATTAATGCCGATGAACGCAAGCTCAAACAAATTATTTACAACCTGTTGTCAAATGCGGTCAAATTTACACCTGAGAAAGGGAAGATCTTGCTTGCGGCTAAGCGTGTAACAAACAACGACGAACAGATTGATAATTTTTTAAATTCTGCAACAAACTGTATTCAAATTTCAGTTGAGGATAGCGGAATTGGGATAGATAGAAAAGATTTAGTGAAAGTATTCGAACCTTTTGAGCAGGTGGAGAGCTCTACAAGTCGCAAATATCATGGTACAGGTTTAGGTTTATCATTAACAAAAAGCATGGTTGAACTACACAGTGGGAAAATATGGGCAGAGAGTGAGGGTGAAGGTAAAGGAGCTACCTTTTATTTTACAATACCTTTTACGCCTGAGGACATAGAACTTCCTCCAGAATCGGTGAATGCAAATGGAGGATAAAACCATTTTAGTCGTCGAAGACAATGAGCCATACCTGAAGCTTGTCAGAAGTGTGTTTCAAACAAAAACCACCAAATTAATGACAAAGGAAAAAGCCTTTAAAAATTAAGATCATACCTAAACATGCCTAAAGCAGAATTTCGGTTAACGCTGCCAATGCAACGTAAGAACATCATCCTTAACTTCGTAGCTTTTTAATCGTTTGAAAAAAGTCATTCCCAGAAGTGAATTCCGCATTTTTGCCTCGTTTACCGATGCGCCGATTTCGTTAAAATGAATATCGCCCACTCTGAAATCGCCAATTCGAATCGAGCTGCCGCGCACCATTCCGTTGGCGGTTTCATAAAACCGGTCAAAGTGCAGCTCACTATTTTTAATGCCGATTTTTTCAGCATCGGTCGGGGACAATACAATATGGCTTGCCCCTGTATCGGCCAGAAACATGATGGGTGTCCCGTTCACCTCTGCGATAATATAAAAATGCCCGTCGGAAGAGACCGGAAAACTGATGGAGTCCATCGTTTTTTGGTAACCTTTAGCCGGCACGAGCTCCGCAATAACTCTTTCCTTAACCGCGGACATCTCATGGCGATAACTGTATCCCACAATCAAAATCAGAAAAATCCCGGCCCATATTGCAAGATGCCTGAGGTTCGACCATATTTTTCCGGAGGCAATGCCCGAACTGACAATCAGGACGAGCAGAATCTCATATATAATCTGTCCCGAATGCTCCTTGAAACTTAGCACGTCAAAAGCCCGGTTCAGGTAAACTATCAAGCCGGACAAAAGGGCAGCGATTATAAAAAAGCTTATATGAAAGCCCGATTTCCCGGCTTTTTCACCGTCCGATACACCGGAGTTCTGATCCTCGAATAGTGTTTTCCCGCAGTCAGAACAAACGCTTGGCTCTTCGTCGCCCACGCTGCTGATCCAAAATTCCGGGATCCGGGCATTTTCAGTGCCGCAGTGAGGGCAGGTACGGGTATCGGTGTTTTTCTGAGAAGGAGTCTGCATTTGCGCTAATCACCAGAGTTTGGGGTATTTTGACGATATCCGGATTTTTAACGGCCGCCTCAATCTTGACCTCTACGGTGCTCCGGTTTTCATCGATCAGGCTCAAAACTTTTTCACCGGCACAAATATTTCGAACGACCGACCGGATGGACGGTGTTACCACCTTGTCCTCGGCCGCTGCCACATTGCCGACCGAAGCCACCAGAAAAGGGGTATCCTTGGGTTCCACCTGCACCTGAACCCGCAGTTCCTGGGGGACCAGCCATCCTTCCATGCGTGTAAAAATAGAGGAGTCAGCGGCATGCTCCGGATTAGCGACCTCCTCGGACCGTTCCTTTTGCTCGATTTTTCCGTGCTGGGTCACCTGCAGATCGATATAGCGTCGCTTGTAGCCGCCCTTGTAGTTCCACGTCTGAACCCGGGTGTCCACCGTCGTGACATTGTAGGCCACACGATTCAGATAATACCGCCCGGGCTGCAACGGATCGACCCAGATTCCCACCGATCCTTTTTTTACCAGCGGCACGGACAGGGAACCGGCAAGCTCATGGGGCACATCCGCCAGCTGCCAGTCCGAAGCCATCCTGGTATTATAACCGTTCAATGATTTTCATGCAACATACGGGGAGGAGCTTAACATGGAGGATCAAAGACTCAGTGAAGATTTACATCACTTATGCCGCATCCGAAATGGATGAAGTTTTCCTTTAAAATTTTTGTTGACAAAGCAGCTGATGTCCTGTAGCGGAGGGAGGCTTTCCCTGCACTGGAGAAAAGTAAAGGCAAGCAAAAAAAATTGGGTCGGGCTGGAACCTCACCCGCCCACTCAAATTCGCCATGCAATGCCGTTCTCACCCACCCGCAAGTCGCAGAGGTGACCGATGCTTTCAAATTATTACAGTACGCTCGATAAGGAGCAGAGATCACGGATTCATGAGGCCTCACTGGCTGTGCTGCAAACAACGGGAATTCGCGTTAGCCATCCCCGGGCACTGGAAATGCTGCATGCAGCGGGAGCCCGGGTGGACTCGGCTCGCGAACGGGTATGCTTGCCGCCCCAAATGGTTGAAAACGCGGTGGCCCAAAGCCCAAAAGCGTTTCTATGCGCCGGCCGTTCGCCCGAGTATGATTTCACCGTTCAAAGCGCTCCTTCTTCGTTACCCGCCTTTCGAACGGTGGGGGGGCCCACCCAGTATTTCGATTCCAAGGCCGGGCAGGCCCGCCCTGTCGGTGTCAGGGATTGCGTCGACATCGCCCATCTTGTGGATGCATTGGAGCATTTGGACATCCTGGCCACCCTGACCCCCCAGGACATTCCTCAAAAAACCTATGATATCGAAATTCTGAAGGTCCATTTGGAAAACAACCGCAAACATATTTGGGCCCTGACCACGGACTCTAATAATCTGAAATATCAATTGGAGATGATGGTGGCCCTGGCCGGCGGCAGCAAGCAATTGCAGCAACGGCCGATCTGCAGCGGCATCGTATGCCTGATTGACCCGCTTTACTTTCCCGACGACGAAATCGAAAGGCTACTGCTCTACGGCCAATACAAACTGCCGATACGCGTGCCGCTGTGTCCAGTTGTCGGGGCCAACGCCCCCTATACCCTGGCCGGAGCCGTCGTACAAGCCAATGCGGAGGCTCTGGGGAGTCTGACCTTGCTTCAAACCCTGTGCCCCGGCATTCCGACCTGGTATTATCCTATCGTCCAGCTTATGGATATGCGCAGGGGAGTCGTGGAGAGCGCTAACCCTGAAACCCTGCTGATTTTTGGTGCCCTCTGTTGTATGGCCCGGCAATACGGAGTCCCCTGCATCGGATCCGGGATGATCAGCTCCGGTTGCCAGCCCCATCAGACCATGCTTGAGCGAGGCGCCGGCATCACCGCCATCGCCTTGGCGGGCATCAGCGAACTGGGCGGCGTTGGTGGTCTCGAGGGAGGGATGATGGTAAGCCCGATCTCGATTGCCATTGATCATGAGCTCATTGCTTATGTCAAACGTATCCTGAAAGGTATCGCCGTCGATGCCGACACCTTGGCCACCGAGGCCATCAACCGGGTGGGCCATGGCGGCAATTTTTTGGAAGATTGGCACACCCTGCACCATCTGCGCAAAGAGGAACGATTTCACGCGTCGCTGCTTGCGGCACTGCCATATGGGGAATGGAAACAAGATCCGCGGACCATCTACGATCGGGCCGGCGACCACATAACCCGCATCATGCACAACCACGAGGTTCCACCCCTAGAGCCGGTTCTGCAAAAAGAGCTCGACGCCATCCTATCAGCGGCTAAAAAAGATATCGGGGTTTAATAACCGGAGATGGACCTTGGGGTGACCCATTAAAAGTCCGGCTTTATTTAGATTGCGGATTTTGGATTTATGAAGCATGGCAGAGAGGCTAGGATCTGGGTTTCTGGTGTCCCGTCTTCGCTCCCTGAGCTACGCCGCGGCACGCAGGTTTCTGGTGCCAGAAGATCGAGGACCCGTCTTCGCTCTCCGAGCTACGCTACGCTGCGGCACTCAAAAAAACGGATGACGGAGGACAGATTTCAGAAGGCGGAAAAAAGATAGTTGCTATCAGATACGACCTGAACGTGTTTTACCGAAAGCCGTACACCGAATGCCTAATGCTATGTGTTTTCCCGCAACACGCCCCTGTCAAGGCGAATGCCGAACTCCGAATACCGAACACCTTTCAGCTTTCTTCTCCCGCACCCCGCAACCCGCACCCCGCACCAATTACCCAGTACCCAATACCCAATACCCAATACCCAGTACCCAATACCCAGTACCCAATACTCAGTACCCAATACCCAGTACCCAATACCCAGTACCCAATACCCAGTACCCAATACCCAATACCCAATACCCAGTACCCAGTACCCAATACCCAGTACCTAATACCCAATACCTATTCTAAATATCTTTCAACAAACGGTTGGCCGGCGATACTTCCATTTCGTGTCTGAATTGCTCGAGCGCTTCGGACAGTGCCTTGAATTCCTTTGTATTCGAGACGGGGATATTGTTGCTGCCCTTTAAATCAATAGCATCGACAACAAACTTTATGGTAAGTGAATTGATGTCGCGCGCCGGTTGGTAGCCATACTCACGGTCCCCTTTGGTGCGGGTTTCGGAAATCACCCGGCTTTTCACCAGATCATAGAGGATGCTGTGAACCAATCGAATCGGCATTTTTAGTTTGTGTGAGATCTCGATATCGGTCATTGGCCTTTCGCCCACGGCGAATTTTTTGATCAGGAGATGGGCGATTTGCAAACTGAGCACTCTTTTAAACGCCGGGCTGACCTTGTTGCTGTCAGGCTCGTATTCATAGGTATCGACGTTCTGATGGGCGAAAGACAGCTCGGCACCGAAAAGAACCACCCACCAGCTGATCTGCACCCACATCAAAAATAGCGGCAAAGCGGCAAAACTGCCGTAGATGGCATTGTAGCGCGCCGTGCCGATCTGAAAGCTGATATAGGCCCATTGCACGACCTGGAAAATAGTTCCGGCCACAATCCCCGCAAAAAGACCGGCTTTGATCTTCACTTTGGTATTCGGCATTATGACATAAACGATCGAAAAAAGGATCCACAGGAGCACATAGGGAATGAGCTTGAAGCTAAAAAAGATCAGGGGACTGATGATACCCAGTAGTTTGAACTGATTGGTCAGCTCGGTAATTTGGGTTTCGATATATACCGTGGCGCTGCTGGACAGGATTATAAAAAGCGGACTGAGCAGCATGATCGCCAGGTAGTCGCTGAATTTGCGGCCCCAACTGCGACTTTCCTTGATCTCCCAGATATCATTCAATGAGCCTTCAATGTGGCTCAGAACATTAATGACGGACCAGAAAAGTATAACGACGCCGATGCCCGCGATAACCCCGCTTTTGGTGACCTGAAGCAGCGATTCCGCATAGTCATACACTTTCCACAGCACCTCTTGCTGGGCTTCGCCGGGAAATTTTTCGAATAGCTCCCGTTTCAACATGGTTTCGAATCCGAAACCCTTGGCAACGCCGAACAGGATCGCCACGACCGGTACGATGGAAAGCAGGGTATTGAACGTTAAAGATGAAGCTCGCGAAAAACACCTGTCTTCGTCAAAACCGCGCAGGGTGAGAAGAAATATCCGCAATTGCTTGACGGCGAACGATTTTCCGAAGGGAAGGTCCTCAAGCCGCAGCCGCCAAATATCGACTGTAATAAATTCGACTACCGTTGAAATCCACCCCTGAATATTGTGAATTGCGGATTTTATCACGTTGACCACCAATCACCAGCAAAGAATCTGAAATCATCTATTCAACGATATTGTTCAGAACCCCGTAAGCCTTCATAAAGGTCGGAAACCCGGCTGTGGGGATTAAGAGCAACAGCGCATGCTTGATTTCTTCATCGGCAACCCCGGCAGCCTTGGCTTTTTTAATATGGGTGGCCAGGGCCCGCTTGTGATTGCAGGCTGCCGAAATGGCAATTTTGATCAACCAACGCGAGTTCTCGCCCAGCGGCCCGACGTTTTCATGGACTTCCTTACCCAGGGCTGCATGCCGGGCGTAGACTTCGGGAAATTCAGCTTTGAAACGGGTGAAAATTTGGTGACTATCTTCCATGGTACTTCCTTTTCTGCAAATCTGTCGGAAAACGTTACACGATTGTAGTAAAATTCAATTCGACGATGAGCCCCTGTTAGTTGTTGGTTGGGTGTTGTTCTTTGCCAATAATACCCTTGTTTACACAGTTTTAAATTACAAATAACTATTAACGCCAAGTTGAGCGCTATTCGTTTGATTTGGGTTCAGCAATATTTTCTTCTGTCAGGGCATCATCATCCTTCTTTCCCTGGCCTTCTACCGGATTGCGGACCGCCGATAGACTTCCGGGCGGGGCCATCGGTGAGCTTACCGACATGCTCTCAATGTCCTCCGGTGTGAGGGGTTCAACCGTTGGAGAAATAGTTTCTTCGGAAATAAAAGTCTTTTGAAAATCAGATAAATAAGTGACCGCTTCCGGCTGCGCCATACTCGTCACTTCCAGTCGACTTCTTTCCAGCGCAATAATTTCAGTGGCATCCGGTTTTGACCGAACGACAAAATCGGCTTCACTGGTCAGGGTGGAAGCCAACCCGGTCTGGACCTTAAAATCATAGACGGCAAGACCCGCTACGGGATTCAGCCTGAAGCGGGCGCTGCCATATTCCAAATTCAAATACGTTATACTCGTTTTACGTCCTGAATTGTAACTGGATCGCAGAATTGTCAGGGCGGTGGAGGGCTTGATATTGATGTGACTGCCGCCAATCAGCCGGCACAATATCCAGGCCGAATCCCCGGTGCGAATAATATCTCCGACATACAAGGGCTGACCGCTTTGAATCCGGTATCCGACAGTGGGATCACGGTGGAACACGACTGCCTCCCCCCGCACGGAAAGAACTTTTCCCGCCGGCAATCCGTCGCCCGGTTGAAACTCGTCTTCAATGATAATATCGCTGGTCAGAGACTGCTCTGATATGGCCGTTTCCGACAAGGCAGGGCGCCCCCAGCATAGTGCCAACGCCGCTAAACAGACTAAAAAGGTTGCAATGAATCTCGATGACGCCATTCTGAACTCCCGTTATATTGAGTACAACCGCCCGGCAAGTGAAATTTCCTGTTTTATTGCAATAGCCAATTGCACCGGATTATTAAAAGTTTTATAAATTATATGTATCAATAACTTGATGGAATGTAAAGTTAAGACCCAACCCGGCGAAGCCGGAAATGAATATTGAAGATTGAAAATTGAAAATTTATGGTATCGCTTCGCTCTGACATATTAATTTAAATCGTTAGAGTTAATTAAATATTCAATAAGGATATGACAAAAAACCTGCGCAAACGTATTAGGATTTTAATGAATGGTTGCTTAGTTCGCCACGTTAACCCCAACATTGCAAGTAAGGGGGAAATTTTATCTACAACCAGTGCGCATATTACAGGTAATAGATCAACCTCAAGGGGCATACCGACACCAGTATCTTTGGGCATGGTGGCAGCTGCACCTGTGATTGACAATAGCCAGGGGCCTTTGTTAATGTTGATAAACACTCGAGGCTGGAGATCTTTATTCTTACTTGCAAAAGGAGCAGGAAATGATCGTAGAATCTCAAGTCCTAAAACTCTCGAAACCTTTCATCACGGAAAAAGGAGACATGCTAAATGAAGCGGTGGTGGCCTACGAAGAGTACGGGAACCTGAACGGACCGGTGGTATTTATTACGCACGGGGGATTGAGCAGTCATCATGCGGCCGGAAGATATTCACCGGAGGACCCACTGCCTGGATTCTGGGATGATATAATCGGACCGGGAAAAGCGATCGACACCGATAATTTCCGAGTTCTGTCTGCCAACTCTTTGGGGAGCATGTATGGATCTTCCAGTCCCTTAAGCGTTAATCCCCATACGGGAAGGCATTACGGACCGGAATTTCCGGAGATCACCCTCATCGATATGGTTCGTTTTTACAAGGCATTTTTAGAACAGATGGGCGTGTCAAAGCTTTTTTTGATGGCGGGTCCATCTATGGGGTCTTTGCAGACTCTACAGATGGCGGCCCTCTATCCCGACTTTGTCGGCACAGCAGTTGCCGTCGCCACGGCCGGCAGAATGACACCATACGGGATGGGTATTCACCATTTTATGATCAACGCGCTGCAAATGGATCCGGAGTTCAATGGCGGATGGTATGAAACGGGGATCCCTAGATTAGGGCTGCGTTTGATCCAACAGGTTGCAAGACTATATTACATCCATGAAAGCTTTGTGAAGGAACGCTGCTGGGATTCGGTGGCTGAAGGCGGGGATTCTCAAGAAAAAAGAAGTCTCAACGTAAAGGAATACATCCAGACCGGTATTGAAGAGCAAATTGAAGGAAGAGATCCAAATTGTTATATCCGGGTGATGAATGCCATTAACAGCTATGATCTGGGAAAGGATGTGGGAGACTACCAAAGGGGGGTTCGGCGCATAAAGTGCCCGGTGCTGCTCATTAATATTTCAACCGATTCTGAGTTTCCTCCCTACTGGGCAGCGGAGGTGGCAGAGATCCTGAATAAAAAGAACCCGGATCAGGCTCAAGTCAAGATCTTACATTCAACGTACGGGCATATGGGCTGTATCCAGGAAGGGCGAGCAATTGGAAACCATATATCAGAATTTTTAAGGGCGATAACGGTGTCTGACTAATTATGAATTTTATTTATAAGCATCAACTTGGTACCGTCAAAATAGGTGCTGCTATGTTCAATCGTAAAATTGTTCTCTATATATCGATCCAGGATTTCCCCATTGTATGGTATTCCCAGAACTTCTTTGACCGGCAGTTTTACCACCCAGAGCATTTCAGGATCGTCGACCTTTTCTGAAATTGAATTGATGATATCCAACTCGTTGTTTAGGGCCTGGATGTAAAAATCCGTATCAGCGTTCCTCGCTCTGTCACTGCGAATCGGCACGAGTGGATTTAATCCCCCGTAGTGGTATTTGATGGGAAGATAACCTTCGTATGGAAAAATCAAAATGGGTTGTCCGGGCCTCTCATTTTCCGTGATATGTGAAGTGACCCTGACAAAATCACCGGGTTTGGCCATTGGCTTATAGAAATGATAAATTGCGCAGGTATAAAAACTTAATAAAATCAGAATCCAGTAATTAACGATTTTTTTACTGCAGGAAATTGCAAGTACTGAAAAAAATAATAAGAATACAGGCAGAAAAAAAAACGCGATGTGACGCGGTTGCAGGTACTCCTCCCGCATAAAATTCAGTATCAGGTAAAACTGGCCAAGAAGCAGCGCCACACAGGTCAAACCAATTAGCCCCTCTGGATTTAATGAGATATTATCACGCCTGGCGCCACGCACAAACGCGATCAATAGCGAAACAATGGCGATAATTCGAATAAGCCATCTGCCAAAACGGTCCAAAGGCAACTTATTGAATGGAATGATAAAATTTTCCGCGTGGGAAAGAAGCACTTTCAAAATCCGAAATTGATCGATGGAAACCGAACCGATATTCTGCACTGCGGATAATTGGTTTTGCATGATGAACAACATTGGCAAAAAAATCAGCCCCACAATCATCATGTGTTTCACGAAACCCAGAAACCGGCTTATATTTCCGGAAATTAAGGCGGCAACGCCAAACGCGGTCAGGAGCAATCCGATATAGTATTGAGTATAAAGGCCGAATGCAGCCGTAATGATAAAGGATACTTTTGCTCTACCCCTAGGCCGCTCTTTAATATAGCCATCATAAAAAAACCAAAACATCAGGCACGACAGCAATATTACCAACGCGTACCGCCTGACCTCCACTGCAGCCCAGATAATGAAAGGATTTAATGCGATAATCCCCGCAAGGTATGTCGGATTAATGTCGCTTAAGTAACGTCGCGAAACTTTCGTCGAGAAATAAATCGTCATCGAAACGCATAAAAGCGATAATAACCGGGCAAAAAAAATCGATCCATCCATTTTTCGCCACAAGGTGAGGAGCATAAAATACACGGGAGGCTGCATTTCAAAATTCAGGGCTCTTTCCGCCGCGTATAAAAGGGTCCGGCTGCTGGTCTCCAATGAATATGCCTCGTCAGTCCAAATGCCGAGTTTGAAAGCCAAGGGAACTGTTATTGTCAGATTGATAAAAATAATGACGAAAACCAAGTTTTTCCCGGTTGCCGTTCTTAGAATGGCGAGAGAAAAATTTTCATATTTGGTCAATATGGATTCCTCTTCAGTTTTCAGACCTCAATTTATTGGACCATTTTATAGACATCAGCTCGAACAGCAATTTGAGGTGCCCGAGGATCAATCTTAACACCTTCATTTTAGAGAAGCCAAAAATTCTGGATTGTAGCGTTGTCGGATACTCGACTATCTTTCCACCACAAAAATCCAGACGCGCCAAAAGCTCGATAATGCCGCGGAAATCGCCTCTTGTGATATTTATATCGGAGACAGAACTTCGGCGGTAAACGCGAAAACAGGATGTATAGGTGGACATCTTATGGTTTAACATGACATGGTAAATATTGGACAACGTTTTTGACAGAATCAGTCTCCAACCCGGAACGCCAAGCACGTTTCCTTTAAGATGGTAGGGCGAAGCAGTTACCATATCGACACCATCCTTCAATAAAGGAATCATTTCTAAAAGATCGAGAGGATCATAGGAGCAATCGGCATCAATTGAGCATACGATCTCGGTTTCCGAAAATTTAAAGCCTGTGTGCAACGCCGCTGCGATACCCATGTTCTGATCATGCCGGACAATTTTGCAATTTTCTTCTTCTGAATATAAATCCTGCAATTTTGAAACCGTGTCGTCACTGCTGCAATCGTCCAAAAACAGGAATATAAAGCTGTATTTATCCCGGCCCTGAATTTTCAACTCTTCAAGCGCTCTGGCCAGATACGGCAGAGATGAGCCTTCGTTGAAACAGGGAATGAGGATTGTTACAGGCTTGCGGGGTAAGACTTTCTCGCTTTTTAGTTTAGAGTGATTCACCCGCCAGGCGGTGCGGTGAGCGTCAGGCGCCGGGCTTGAGCTGTGCGAATCTATGGTTGAGGTCCGAGCGCTTGAAACTGAGTCGGAAGCGTCGGAATATTCCAGTGAAATGCCGAGGTATGCACTGGCGCTTTGGAATTTCGCTTCTTGAAAATATCTTGGCAAAATCTCAGTCATTTTACCCAGGTTGCGGTATTGTTTTAACCTGCCAAACCTGCCGATTGCGTTAATCTGGGGCTGGTGTTTGTCGAGCTCCCAGGGATGGAAGTAAAGGACAAAAGGATATGAGGTGTTTCTGCACCAGCTTCTGTAGCAGCGAAACATAATAGAATGAGGAAATTGCCGCAGATAGTTGCCTCCCGATATTGGAAGGTTCATGCCGCAGATGGGGTGGGTTGCAGCCGGTATTTCAGTGATGTCTCCCGATTTCGTCTGATACCGGTGTACATATCTTTTGCAAGATTTGCCGTTGAAGTCGAACAGTGCCGGTCGAAAACCGGCATCGTACAGAAATCCCTCTTCCCTTAATATTTCCAGCGCCCAAAAATCTTTTTCACGAAGCCACAGATAGGCATTGCGATAGCCGACAACCCTGTTGGCACCGGCCTGCTCCAGGGCATGTCGTGATCGTCGGATATCCTCTCTGAATTGATCCGGACTCATTTCCCGGATACTGCGTGCCCAATAGCCGGCACTAGCAATTTCGTGTCTTTCGGATGCGATTCTTTTAATAATCTCCGGGCTGTGCTCAGCTATCCAACCAAGGGTGAAAAAGGTTGCCTTGATATTAAAGTCATCTAGTAGTTTCAAAGTGGCATCAACGTGTCCATCAAGCTGTCCTTCAATTCTTTTCCATTGTCTTTCGAGAATGATCGACTTGAAAACGCCGCGATGAAAATAATCCTGAAGAAGGACTGTAACGATGTTGCCGCGCTTATCGTTTGCCGCGAATTTTTGGACGGCCCATCTTTTATTTGGCAAAGATTTGTGCAATTAACCTGCTACAGAGAGCTTGTAGGAACAGTAGATCGGAAGAATTTTACCAAACAACTTTGGGAAACTTATTTTGGTATTTACCTTAAAATGTTTCTCGAGCATCAAGTAGACTTTCTTTCGGGATTGCTTGAACTCTTCATCCGGATCTCTTCGCGAAAACAATCTCAAAACGGCGTCGGTTACCGGGTTTTGCTGAGGGCAAATGATTAAGAAGACGCCTTGTTTTTTGAGTATTCTCTGTATTTCCGCAAATGCGGTCTCTAAATCATCAATGAACTCCAGCATGCTGACGCCGATGATCACATCAAAGGCATCATCGTCAAAACCGGTTTGAGTAATGGAACAACGCACCAAGTTTGCTTTAATTGAGGTAAGTCTACATAACTCCCTGACGGCATCCATTTTGTCGTGAATATCGCATGCGTAGAGCTGTTCGCAATGCCTGGCGAGTTCGGGCAAGAAAATCCCGCTTCCCGTACCTATTTCCAGAATACGATCGTAAATTCCGGTACCCAAAAGGTCTAAAATAGCCTTGAACCGATACCGCTGGACATACCTGAGCGGGAACTTGTAATTCCACTGGTAATAGTCCACGCTGCTGGTCTGTGCCAGCAAATTTTGATCGGGAAGATAAATCCGCATTAATCGTAAAATATTGCCCCCAAGGGGCATTCGTAAACTACCGTTAAAACCCGACTGAATCAGGCCGAAGGACACTTTCGAGTTTTTAAGCCGCTATTATGAGAGATGAAATCTGCAAAGGTTGACATGTTAGTCAAACGAAACCGGGTGAGCAGTCTTTTCATAACCTGCAGGAAAATTCTTTGTTTTTCTGCGCTATCAAAGTTCATACCCGGGAAAAAACCCAACTCGCGGACATTGTCCCGCCCCAATAAATCCAAAGGGTGCAACAAAAAACTTAAGCCGGTTTTAAAAGTTCGGCACATTTGCAAAGCCAATTCTAGATAGAAAAGCATCAGGAGTTTCGAATAACTGCTCAAATAGACCAGGTAGCTCAAGTGAAAAGGAGTTTTAAAGACGGGCAAGGTCGTGACCGGAATCTCCATAATTTTTTCGTTTGACATCAGCTGCAGGTAATAGGGTTTAATCGGTTTCAATCCGTCCGAGAACCCGCCGAATAATTTATTTCGTTTTTCCTTGTCTTGGGCGGATAAATCTGATTTCAGGAAATAATAAGCCCTCGCAAGCGGGCCGATATAGGTCGGCAGGGTAGAGGCGTCGAAAACATACCCATTTTCGACCAATACCTCTAAAAGCTGGGGGCTCCAGCTAAAGCCTGGCCCACGAAAGCCGACCGGTTTCTGACCGGTAATCTTTTGAATATATTGCTCGGTTTGAAGGATTTCCGTCTTTATCTGATCTTTTGGATACAAATGCAGCCAGGGTTCGTGATTGAATGAATGATTTCCGACTTCGTGTCCTTTTTCCACAATAAGTCTGATGACATCATGGTTTTTTTCCAGAGCAGCGTCCTGCCCGACGACAAAAAAGGTTATTTTGAGGCCTAATTCGTCCAGGACATCCAGAACCAAAGGGACAAAAGTGTCGAGGTAAGACGGAAATGATTCCCACCCCAAGTCCCCGTGGGTTTTCAGGTATGACCACAGGTTGTCCAGATCTAAACTTATGCTGGCTAGGGGTTTCGAAATATTATCAATCATCGAGGGTTAGGCTTTAGGTGTAAATTTTCATATATAAAGAGTTAATTTGTGTAAAGTCTACCATACTGGTAGTCATTTCAACATTTCTACCTATCGATAGCTGCCGGAGACCTGGCGCCTTTCTTCTTGTTTCACAAGCTGGGCGGTTTTTCGGGCGAGTTTGATGACCTCATTGTTGTTAATCGTGGAGTTTAAAATCATGGTGGTATTGGACAGGTAGACGTTTTTAATGGGGGTGATCATAGGCGCAACGTTTTCTGAATAGCCGATTTCCTGCAAGGGCTGCACATAGGGTTCACGGTGTACCGCAGATGAGATGATGTCTTTGCTTGAAAAATTTGGAAACATTCGATTTAAGGCATTAATAAAAACATCGATCAGTTCTTCGTCTGACATATCATTGAAGGGATCATTCACGGTAACGTATTTTGGCAAATAGATCAGGGTCCTGCCGCTCAATATCTCCGGGGGAATGACATTGGTTGCTTCGATCAATCCTGTAAACGGTAAATCAGGATCGGTTAGATTCGTCACGTAAAATGGCGTCAAAGATTTTTTCAATACCAACGTTGCACATATAACTCCAAGATAACGCACTGCTGCGAGTTGAGAATGAAATTGTGATGATCTCCCAGGCAAAATTTTCGCTATCACCGGGGCCGGAACGGTGGCAACGATCTTATCGAACTCCATACGGGATCCATTTAGTGAATGAACCACAATTTTTTTTCCATCATTGGGTTCAATATTTTTTACGGTATATCCCGTCTTAATCCGTGTTCCGTTCGATTGAAGCTCCTTCTGAATACGACTTAAAATGGAAAAATATCCAACACGAACACATCCCATCATCTCTTTTTTTGAGCCTGAATCGCGGGTCCCATAATAACGCCTGATCGCGGCCCAAATGAAGGCGGCCGAAGTTTTTTCGCAGGCTACACCAAGTTTGGAACGTAGCAACGGTTCCCACATCTTCTCATAATTCCTTCGACCGAAGACCCTGGTTAGCCAGGATTTTACATAAATTTTTTCCAGCCTCTTCCAATTGTTGAGCTTCGAGGTATAGAATATCCCGGCTCCAAGGCGCAATTTATCAAAAAGACCAAGCGGCTTGAATTTAAGAAATTCCAGGACATTGCTCATGGAATGAAGCTCACCGTCGGTGTAAAAGCCGGTTTTGGTTTCCCGGAATTGCACATCCAGAGATAGTCCAAGTTCATCGATGAATCTCAAGAGTTCCCGATCCGTAGAAAGGATGACGTGGTAGAAACGGTCCCAGCGGATACCCGGCAGGATTTCAGTTGAACGGGACAGCCCGCCGATCTCATTTTCTTTTTCCAGGATAGTGACAAGATACCCCTTTTTATTGAGGTAAAAGGCTGTCGCCAGACCCATCATCCCGCCGCCGATGACACCAATATTCATTTCCAAATTATTCCGATTAGTTGCTTCATGCTGCACATAATTTTTTTCTTGACTTAATGAAGAATTTACAGATTATGTATACAATCCTGGAAACCGGATCCATGCCTTTACCGTAATTGCCTTTCGTATGCTCTTTTTGCACATCCAACCAGTCGCGGTACAAACCCTTGGTAATCCGGCACCGTTTCGATCGGCCCCGGATCGACGATCTCACAACCGGTGACGCAGGTGCGGGCAATTCTTTGGACTTCTTTGAAATCAATCCGGTTGAAATCGTCATTGGCAAAACGCTCATTGGCAAAATCGACGACGCCCTGCAATTCGTTGGCAAGGCCGGTCTCCATGATTCGAAAACTGTCGTGAACAAATTCAATGAACTCCGGATTCGACGTCTTTGTTCCCCGGCCGATCCCTGCATAATCGATGCAACTCGTGTTGAAATCCTTTTTTTTAAAGAGATTGCAGCCGTCGAAAACAGCTTTGAGTTTGGGAGCAGTATGCAAAATCTCCTCAAGCCGTTCCGAATAAATCTGATGCGATGTGCAGAAAACAGCCGCTTCCGCCTCAATCAATGCCTTTTTAATGTCTCTTGTGAAATACTTTTGCAGATTGAATTGGCGAATCTTCTGGTCATTGGGCTTCACGTAGGGATCGTGCATCGCAATACGACCGCCTTTATCCAGAAGCAGTTTTGCCAATTGAAGAGCCGGTGAATTTCGGGTGTCCTCCGAGTTGAAGCGGTAGGCGGCGCCCATCAGTGCAATTGATTTGCCTAAAACATTCCCGAATCGTTCCTCAACGCGCCTGACAATCTCTGCTGGCGAGGCATCATTTATCTTGCGGGATTCGAGGATAAGACTGTCAGTCATATCGCAGTAATTTTCCAGCAATCGCCACAGCAAGAGGATGCCGTCTTTGGGAAGGCAATGTCCGCCGACACCAATGGTAGGAACCAGCAATCCGCCACTGGGCACAGCATTCGGGTCGTCCGAAGCGGCGTCTTCCTGGCTCAGCCGTCGGTTGACCTGGTCTCGAACCTCGTAATAATCAATGTCGTCTGCATCACAGAATCGTGAGATTTCTGTGGAAAATGCAATACGAACGTCCCGGTAGGCATTCTCAAGCGTTTTGACGACTTCAGCTGTCAAACTATTTGTCAGGTGAAGTTCTCCCTTAAGGATGATGTGGCGGTAAAGCCGTTCTATCAGCTCCGGGGTTATCGGACTGAGTCCACCGATCAATTTGTCCGAGTCGGCCACCCGTTCTACCAGGCGTCCGGGCATCACCCGGTTCGGGCTGTTGCCCAGCAAAATGTCTTGCCCCTCTATTAATCCGTATTTAAGGAAAAATTCCTTTATCAAAGTATTCATGGAGGAAGGCGCCAGGGTTGACTCGAATATAATCACGGGCATTTTGTTCGATGTACTGTTCTGCAATGCCGACGCCAAAGCGCCAAGGCCTTCGAACATCGGACCATAATCCGGCCCCATACCATCTTTGTCGGTTTGAATGCAGACCAGCACAACATCAGCGTCGCTGAGTTGGGTATAGTCATGAGTCGCGCTCAGCAAATATTCAGCAACAGACTCTGATACAATCTTGTCCAGCTCGGGCTCGATGCCGCCGATCACCGATTTACCCGAATTGATGGCATCCACCTTCCAGCCGGAAGTAGATGAATTCCTTTGAACCACCACAACTTTGGCTGGCAACTTGGCTCCGATACGAATCCGGGCATTGGCCAGCATGGCCGCCATAGGCATACCAACAATTCCCGGACCCATGACTGCGATTTTTTCAACTTTCCAATTATCGAGTGATAATTGCACAACATTTTCCTTTTTAGCGACAGACAGACTCTGGCTGAAGCGGACTTCAAATAGATGCTGCCGCACAAATTGAATTGTTTCCAATCGAAGGTGCTAGAATAAAAGCAAAAAAATATCGAAGGTTAATTCTTCACAGATATTTAATCTTCAAACTAATTTATCCTGGTTTTAACCTCTTCTTTCAAGGTGAAACAGCTTAATTGACAGGTTCATTAATTTTGTCTGCGGTCGCCGGCGGATGAGCGTGTTTTATCTGATTTGGAGGACTTAGTTTTTTATCAATAAAGGTTTGAAACCACAGCTCCAGACAGGTCAATCCCCAGAGGCGGCGGCCGAAGGCCGATTCGTTGCTGATTAGATTTTCTAGTTCATTGTGATTGAACAAGCCTCTTTCACGGCAGGCCTTCGAGAACAAAATATCTCTGAAGAATTCCCCTGCCCGGTTTTTGGACCATATATGCAGGGGCACCGGAAATCCCATTTTATCTTTACGGTCGAGAATTTTTTGGGGAAGGATATCTTTTATGGCCCTTTTGAGGATGTACTTCATCTCTGCGCCCCTGAACTTCATGTCCGGTGGCATCCCGGTGATCAACTCGACGATGCGGCGATCCAGTATCGGCACTCTTGACTCAATGGAATTGGCCATGTTTACTCGATCCTCCACATGGAGCAGTGCCGGCAGGCTGGCCACCATATCGTAATGAACCATTTTATTGTAATATGAATGCGTATTTGGATCGTTGAAATCATTCTGAAAGCGCGCAAATCGTTGGTCCTGCCTGAATGAGGCGCGGAAATCTGCGCTGAAAATCCTCATGTTGCCTTCATTGCGGTCAATCAATCGAAAATATCGCTGATCCATAGGCTCGAATAGGCCGTTAGACCAAAATCGGCTGAGCATCGGTACATACTGTTTCAGGTAGGGAAGATTTGGCAGGATTGAATTTAGCGAAACGAAGTGCTCACCCTCTTCTGTGCTTTCGAATATCGCGCCTTTTATGGCTTGCTCGAGATATGCAATGACAAAACGGGCATATCCGCCGAAGATTTCATCTCCGCCCTGGCCTCCCAAAACGACCTTTACTTTCTGAGAAGCCAGTCTCGATACCATAAATTGGGGAAACAATCCCGGCCCTGCCGCCGGCTCATCCATATAGTAAATGAGTGCAGGCAACATTTCGATGAAATCGTCTTCGGTCGGGTAAATTTCGTTAATTTCGGCTTGGCAGACTTCAGCAACTTCTTGTGCATATCCGGTTTCATCGAATTGCAAGCCCTCCTTAAATGCACCGGTAAAGGTATTAAGTTTGCCCGGATACTTTGAGGCCGCCAGAATTGTCACCATGCTGGAATCCACCCCGCCGCTGAGATATGTACCGACCTTGACATCGCTCCGCAATTGAATTTTGATGCTGTCTTCCAGGAGCTGTCTAAGCCTGATAATGAAATATTCTTCGGTATGGAAGGTATCGACGGAAAAATCCAGCTCCCAGTATTTAATCAATTTCGAATGCAAGGTCGATAAATCAACCACCAGATAGTGGCCCGGTCGCAATTTGTGGATTCCGCTAAAAAAGGTGTCGTAATCTAAAACATATTGGAACGAGAGATATTCCTGAATCGAGTCATAATCCGCTTCAGCGGCCACCAATGGATGTTCGAGCAGCGCTTTTATTTCCGACGCGAACATCAAATTTCCGCCGTTAAATGTATAGTAAAGCGGTTTGATACCGAAATGATCCCGCGCAGCCACCAAACGGTTTTTTAAGCGATCGTAAATCAAAAAAGCGAACATACCGTTTAGTTTATCAACTGCGTCCAAACCATATTCTTGGTACGCTTTAATAATCACTTCAGTATCCGATTTGGTTTGAAAGTTATGTCCCCTTTTCCTCAACTCTTCTCTGAGCTCAACATAATTGTAAATTTCACCGTTAAACACGATGGTAATTTGGTCAAAGGTCATCGGCTGCGCCCCTAACATCAGATCGATAATGGAAAGTCGTTTATGATAAAGGGCAAGACATTCATCTATAAAGTAGCCTTCGTCGTCAGGTCCGCGATGGCTGATTGTATCCGCCATTTTCTTCAAGACCGTTAAGTTTAGGTCATTTTTATTAGGACTGACTATTCCTACGAATCCGCACATTTTTAATGGCTTATTGGGTCTACTATTATTTGCGTGAGATGCCGGTTAAAGATTTCTGATATATTTAACCGCATGGAAGCGGGTCGCTTTCCCAAATGATTTTATGGTGATAGATTTGTGCAGTTATCGATCAATGCTTTGATTATGGCACGACCGGTTTGGCCGTTTCCGTAAAGTCCGTCCAACGGTGTTACTTCCGTTTGTCGACCTTTGGAGAAGAAATCCAGTATTTTATCCGTATCTGCACCGGCAATGAAGTTAACGCCCGCCTCAACGGTTTCGATCCACTCGGTTTCATCACGAAGTGTGATGCAGGGAACGCCCGCAAAATAGGCTTCCTTTTGAATCCCCCCAGAATCGGTCAGGATTACCTGGGCATTGACTTGAAGACAAATCATGTCGATGTAATCGACCGGATCAATGAAAGCAATATCCGTAGTCAGTTCGACCAATGAAGCATTTTTCTCAAGTACCTTACGAGTTCTGGGATGTAGCGGCAAAATGACCGGACATGACTGCCGGCTGATTTCATTCAGTGCCTGAAGTACTCCACGCAGCCTCATGGCATCGTCCGTATTCTCCTGCCGATGCACCGTAGCCAGGCAGTATTGTTTAGGTACTATTTTCAGTTCCTTTAAGATTCTGGAATCCCGGAGGGCCAATGACTTGAAATGAAGGTAATTATCAAGCATAACATCTCCCACCTTGTAAACGCCTTCAAAAATACCTTCTTTCTCAAGATTGAGCACCGCGGTATCGGTCGGTGCGAAAAGAAATTTTGAAACATGATCGGTCAAAACCCGGTTTATCTCCTCCGGCATCCGTTTAGTGAAGCTCCGAAGCCCCGCCTCGACGTGTGCGACGGGAATATGTAACTTTGATGCGGCAAGGGCGCCGGCCAGAGTCGAGTTCGTATCGCCGTAAACCAGCACCAAGTCTGGTTTTTCATCCAATATTATCGTTTCGATACCGGCCAGCATGGCAGCGGTCATCCGGCCATGACTTCCGGACCCAATTTTGAGGTTGTAATCCGGTTCAGGTATTTCAAGACAGTCAAAGAAAGCCTGGCTCATATTTCTATCATAGTGCTGGCCGGTATGTAGGATGACCTCTTCAACGCCGGAAAGCGCGTCACCATAAACGTGGTTCAAGGAACGACTAACTGCCGCTGCTTTGACAAATTGAGGTCGGGCACCGATAACAGTTAGAATTTTCATTGGATGACTTGAGTATTTGAAATTATTGCGTTTTAACAGCAGTTTGAGTCCGTCCCCACTTTGAGGCCTCCCAGCCTCCTTTCTTTTTCCATCAACTTTAAGCTATGATCTATCAGCCGAATCCGAAGGATTCTTATAGCTCCGCTTTCTCAGCTACAGAATATTGCCTAAGGTGCCTAAAATTAAAAATGCCTAAAGTTTAGGCATTCTATCTGATTAAAAATGATGAAATTCAAAACCAACGAAGCAGGACACACATATGGCTGCAATAGGTATACCGAAATTGTAAATCGTTGAAAAATAACGAGCGATATTTCCCAGTAATCATTTGATTTAATATCGAATAGTTAGGCAAGCGTTTTTATGAAAGAAGGATGCGGCAGTAACACCTGGTCAATTCGAAGCCAAAAAGAGATATTCAAATGGACAAATATAGGTAGTGGATGTAATAAAAAAGGAAAAGGGATGTGGACAGAACTATGAGAGCAGAGGGATAAAAACCCGTAGTCGCCCTAACAAGCTATGCCGGGATACGCTGAGTGGTGTGGAGACGGAAGAAGGGAAACTGATACCCTATTTGAGTGAGAAACGCTAAATTATGCGTTATTTGTTATTAGTTTATGGTTATCCCGCCCCGGCGGATTCGTAAATAGAATTGGTAGCCAACGGGATATTTTCTTTAGAATTCCAGTGAAATTTTAAAATGGATTTCATTCCTTTCAAACGAATAAAGAATAGCTGATAACTTTCAATTGGTTATTGATCCAATTGGGGCAATATCAACGAGGAATAGTATAATGGAAAAAGATTTTACCGAAAGAATAGAGGCAATGCTTGCGCATAAATAGTAGCTGGTATTTAGACAGATGAACAAGTTATAGAGAATCAGACATGCAAGATTATTTTTCCTTCTCGATGACAATGCGCGATGCCAGATCGTCGAAAATCAATGGGGAATCAATGGGGTCAGAATCAATGGGGTCAGGGCTTGATCTGTGATTTAACCGTTTCTAATTGCCTTCGAAAAGACAGTGAAACAGTAACTCAACTCCAACCGGCCATTAACCGAAGCATTGACAAAGATTCGCATTTAATGTCGGATGAGCATCGCTCTCATCTGCGTATTGCCAAGGAGTTCTCAGCCCATTGTCACGTGAATAATTCAAAACACGAATACTATCGAGGCGATTTCCATAGCAACACGGCTGGTCATTTAACGGAAATTTTAGACGCGCACTGATCCAGAATCCACCGCGGTTGTTCAAAAAAACCGTGTCCAAATCGCATCTGAGCTTTGCGACCGCAATTGCACGGATCATGAAAGGTCGTCAATACATCAAACCGCGTGCTGTCAAGTTTGATACGTCCCTCTTTGATATACCTGATCAGCAGATCAAAAAACCGATATAAATTCAAATTTCTTGAACGCTTCCGGTAAATATTTTTCGAAACCCGACCGGGTTGATTGATACGCATGACCTCAATCGGGCCACAGCAGGGTTTTGACCTCCAATTTCTGCATCTGCTCATAGACGCGTTCGGTCATGACTTTCATCGCTTCATCGTCACCAGTGAAATATCCCCAACTGATCCCTTCCCAGTTTTCAGAGGGCACGGTCCAATCTCCTCCGGCGGCATGGAATATCTTCCTCAGGTGCTTGAGGTCTTCGGTGTGGGTGTTGACCAGCTTATTGTGGATGGTGGTTAGAAGATTGGCGCCCTTTTTTATCTATCGCGACCTGGAAGCCTTCAAAGCCCGGCTAATCTGCTATTTCTTCGGCTGCATCTTCTATAATGAAAATGAAATCATCTTTGGGCAATCTCAGATTATTGCCGGTCTCCATAGCGGCGGTAACACCTTGGTGTAATATACTCGGCACACGAACAGCAGGTAAGACGATAGTCTTGTGAATACGCCCGGCTTTGAGACTCAGTGTGAACCAATCGGCTTTTATCAAAGACGTTAGATGAATCGGCCATATATTGCACCTCACAATTTAACTTTATTCAGTCTTTTCGGCTTTTTTTTAATTAATGGAGTTAAATCTGCGAGGGGTGTTTTAGACCTCAGAAACGCCGTGATATCCTCCAAAAACAATAATATTTCAATACGAGAATATGCCATTTTCAACTCTTGGTCCATATTTAAAATTCACTGGAAAAGTCCCGATGATCGGTGCTTTTCACCGAGGGAAGAAAGAAGGACGTCCGTCCCGTTTAAATATTTAGATTCAAAATAAAAAGATAGAACGGATGACCCTCTTCTTTCAACAGTCATGGTTTCAGGTTGCATGGGTACCAAGACCTATTTACATTCAAAAATTCTGCTTTATTTTAAATGCCTTATATCAATTTTTTTCTTCCTTGTACTAATTTATTTGCGAAATATTTAAACACTCTTCAAACACCGACGTTGGTTTGAGCGAGCAGATTATTGAAAAATAGACGTTCAGAAGAAATGTCCCTCCAATAAGGATCTGCTTCCATTTCTAACGCGAAGGTGTAAATGTCATCAAAATTGGATTGCGACAAATGAAATTATCATCCAGATTCATATTACTTTTAGTCAATTTCGTAATATTGTTTGCCGGGACAGAGCTCATCGTCCAGGCAAATAATCTGCCGGAAAATTTTGAAAGAATTACCGTCCTGTCCGGCCTGCAGGAGCCAGATCATCTGATCTTTTCTCCGGATGGTCGCATGTTTATTAGTGAAAGAGTGACAGGCAAGCTCTTGATCGCTAAATTCGATGCATCTAATGGGAGTTGGATCCTAAATCCTGAGCCTTTTCATGTGTTCGACGTTCCCAAACCAGATCCACGTCGTTCAGCCGGCCTAAGGGCTATCGCCTTTGATCCTGACTTTACAACTAATGGATTTGTTTATGCATTTTACATGCTAAACGAATTGTTTCAAAATCGTGTCGTTCGTCTTAAAGCAGATCCTGTGAATCCTGATGTTTCAGATTTGAGTCATGGTGAAAATGGTGAAGAGCTGCTGATTGATATCCCCTTCAATAGCACGTTCGCTAGTGGCAGCCATAATGGCGGCGCGCTTGTGTTTGGAACTGATGGTAAACTCTACATTTCAACGGGGGATGGTTGGACCGGCGAATCAGAGGGGGAACCGGTTCAAAGCCTTTTCTCATTTACGGGTAAAATTCTGGTAATTAATTCAGATGGTTCCATCCCTGAATCCAATCCATTTTTTGACCAGACGGTGGGTGATTACCGGGCGATTTATAGCCTTGGGCTTCGAAATCCTTTTTCTATCTCGCGTCATCCTTCGTCAGGCAATATTTACATCAACGAGGCGCGTGGGGCGAATAAGGCCGATATATATATCGCCGAAGCCGGGGCAAATTACGGGCATGAGGGTAGTGAAATAGGAACTTTTCGTCTGCCATGGGCCAACGCATCGACCGGTACCAATGGAGTGCTAATAACCGGCGGTGCATGGTACCCAATCGGCGGGCCGTTTCCAAGCAAATATCATGGCGTCTATTTTGTTCCCATGTGGGGCGAAAATAATGAACCTTTCGGTCAAATCAACTACATCCAATCTGAATCTGATACAACCGTTTTCGAGTTTGAAACTGACATTAATAATTTAGGCAGCAACGGTTGGCCGGTTAAACCAATTATGACACGAATTGGTCCTGATGGTAATCTCTATTATTTGCTTACCACGTATCTGACAGACGGGGGGTCGGTGCAGATGGTACGCTACACAGCCCAATCTACCATTATTACACCAGGCTTCACACCCAATGGAGGTCCCTTCTTTCCGTCTGTAGAGGTAGAAATAGCCTCCGAAACGCCCGACGTGGAAATTCGCTACACCCTTGATAGCAGTGAACCTGATGAATCATCTGCGCTTTATGAAGGTGCAATCACGATATCGGATACTGTAATTCTAAAAGCAAAGGCCTTTAAAAGTGGATTAAATCCCAGCAGCGTCGCTGCAGTGCTTTTCAGCTTAGACAACACTATCAAGAACATACCACCTATTGTCGATGCAGGACCCGATCAGATGATAAATTTAGGAGAAGTGGCCACTCTCAATGGAGGTGGTTCGACTGATCCAGATGGAAACGATGATTTGATTTACGATGAATCCTGGACTCAACTTGGCGGTCCACCTGTCACGATTTTCGATGCCTTTGAGGAGGTTGCATACTTCACCCCATATTCTGTAGGGGCTTACACGTTTCAACTTGAGTTAAAGGATGAGGTGGGGGCATCGGGAAGTGACACCGTGATTTATACGGTAATTGATCCGGATAACCCAACGACAATACTCTTGCAGGATGACTTTGAGCAATATGAAACTGGAGTTGATCCGTTTGATTGGTATGATTCGGCGGCAAACAACAGTACGGCGGAAGATGATGCGCTATTTGAAACGATGTCAATCGCCGGTCAAGTCGCA